>Ga0181539_1002402_pt1 | contig 18735 bp, 15 predicted proteins | sample PEATcosm2014_Bin_46_FD_119767 | JGI IMG/M metagenome (GOLD analysis project Ga0181539, IMG submission 119767) | Peatland microbial communities from MTU Mesocosm Facility, Houghton, MI, USA - PEATcosm2014_Bin23_60_metaG | ecosystem: Environmental > Terrestrial > Soil > Wetlands > Peat | place... | reverse complement strand
TTGGACAGGCAACCGACTTATGAAAACCGCAACCTCCTTCTCATTTACCGATCTTCCCTGTCCTAAACCCTTTCCTTACAGTGCGTCGACGATGGAGAACCGATTATTTTGGACAGCAGTGTCTAGAACCAACCCCGTGATCAGGCTCCTAGCCCCTTGCGTTCCAGTGGCATCCACCCTTTAGCAGGATGAGACTGCTCACCATTCGTAAAGCCAAACGTAACTCGTGATCTGGCTTGGCTGCGGCGAGCCAAAGGCTTTCCCCTCTTTCTCCTCGCCGTTTCGCCAGACAAGGCGCAACCCCTTCTGAAAAATGATGGGGTCCTCGTCGTGGAAACGGTAGGCCGAAAACCGGCAGGGACCTGCGGCAGGTGCGTCCTTATGCGTGAGCCCTGCCAGGGGCAAGTGGTACATACCTCGGTTAAAGTAGTAAGTTCCCAGGAAGTAGTCCTCGGTCCCCGAGGAGAGAAGTAGGGGATCCTTCGCGCCATTGATATAAGCCCTCAGCATGGCTTCGAGAAAGTTGCAGTTCGCGCTGGCGACGGCGAGCGTCACCTGGTAAAGCGCGCCGGCGCCGGGTGATTGAGCCAGCTCGATCATCTGGAGGGGATCGAGTGGAGTGTCGTTATGCACTTGGAGCCGCAATCGCGCCTTCGGGGGCAACTGGATGCTGCCGAGGTAAACCGGAAGGTTCTCAACTCCGCGGAAGATCCACCAGAACGTTTGGGGTTTCACCACCCCCGCACCGAGTTGACCTGTCACCCGGATGCTCTTTCCGAAAGGAATTCGGTACGTATTGTACAGTCCGCTGGGTTGACCCGTCTTACCAAGGCGTTCGGTGCCCCAGGGGGCGGAGCTATCTCCCCAGCCGATTCCATGACCCAGGAAGAGGGCCATATCGATGGAGGGCGTCACCTCACCGTCCACGTAGAAGCGAATCTGCGTCCGCTCGTATCCCGGCCAGTTGCCGCCAAACCACATGTGAGTCAAACATCCGGGTCCCTCGTGTTGGAAAAGCACAACCTCGTGGTCGGGGTACAGCACTCCCTCCTTTCCGGCTGTCCCGAACGTCGTCAGATTCGTCGCCAATGCTCCGTTCTGGCCCATGGCCGCGGCGCCTCGATTGCCCCTCATGGCACAACCGACGGGGGTCATTGCCATCAAAACGAGGGTCAGGCAGTAAGGCCGAGCCCTCCAGGGTCTTGCAACCGTCGGGTTTAGATTCTTCATGAGAAATTCCTCCAGACTTCGGATTTCGACTGTTCGCCGCAGACAGGCCCGTGCGCGGTGTGTCGCCAAGAACGCGACGGCAGCAAACTGAACCCATCCATCCGACTTAAATGCGACGGTGCGCCAGGTGGCATCCAGTATTTTGATCCTACGGGAGATGTCTTGCAATCAACTCGATCTGTCCGACTTGTGACCGGACAGTTTTGGCTGCTGACGACCGTGGACATCGAAGACCCCGCCAACGTGAAGATCGCGACGCGATTGGGCGTGCATCCCGCGGCTGGGTGTGTAAAATGGGCGGTGCAGCGGGGCCGGACGCTAATCCCGTTTTCCACCGAGCGCTCGCGTGAAGGGGGTATTCCGGTCATTCTGAAATGGTGAAGACGAAAGGACTCATAAAATGAGCGAAAGCATGAGGGGTGCCTATCTGCCTGGCAACAGCACCGTGGAGCTGAGAGAGGCGACGATTCCGGAGCCCGGCCACGGCGAGGTGCTGCTGCGCATGAAGGCATCGACCATTTGCGGTTCGGATATCCGATGTATCTACCACGAGCACCTTGGCAAAGGGGTCGAGGGCTATCAGGGAGTCATCGCGGGCCATGAACCGGCGGGTCAAATTGTTAAGGTTGGGCCCGGTTGCCGCCGGTTTAAGGTCGGCGACCGCGTCATCGTCTACCACATTTCCGGCTGCGGCCTGTGCAATGACTGCCGCCGGGGTTACATGATCTCCTGCACCAGCGCGAAATACCGCCGCGCCTATGGTTGGCAGCGGGACGGCGGAATGGCCGACTACCTGCTGGCGGAAGAAAAGGACCTGATTGACCTTCCGGAGGAACTCTCTTACGCGGACGGCGCGCAGGTCGCCTGCGGCTTCGGGACCGTTTATGAAGGCCTGCAAAGGTTAGAGATCAGCGGAAACGATTCCGTGCTGATCACGGGTCTCGGCCCCGTGGGGCTTGCGACCGGCGCGCTTTGCCGCAAGCTGGGCGCCAGCCGGATCATCGGCATTGACGTCATCGAAGAGCGCATGAAACTCGCCCGGGAACTTGGCTTGTGTGATGACGTGCTGGCCAGTGGCCCGGATAACGTCGCCCAAGTGAAGGAATTGACGGGGGGCCAAGGTGTGGAGCGCGCGGTCGATTGTTCCGCGAACGATTATGCTCGCGCCACGGCAATCCGCGCTACCCGCAAGTGGGGCAAAATCGTCTTTTTGGGGGAAGGCGGCAAGGTGGAGTTCAATCCTTCCCCAGACATCATTCACGACCAGAAAACGATCTTCGGTTCGTGGGTCACATCAACCTGGCTTATGGAGGAACTGGTGGAACTCCTGGTCCGCTGGAACTTGCACCCCGCTGACTTGGTGACACACCGGTTCGCGCTCGATAAAGTCGGTGAAGCCTATGCGCTGATGGCCTCGGGAAAATGTGGCAAGGTCGCGGTCTGCTTCGACGAAGAACTTGGCTCACACTGAGGGTGTGGGTGGTGAAGGCTTGACGCCGCCGCGCGCATTGAAAGATCGGCCCTGGGAAACCATCGGCCGATTGGGAATAGAAACGCAGTTTACCCCTCTCGCCGGAGGCATTCAGGTTGGGGCAGAAGCTCCACTTTTGCCGCGGCACTTGTAGCCGCATGTGCCTCGAAAGCTTGCCGGAATTCCGCGAGGGGAAACGCTTCGATCTGGAGTTTCTCCAAACCCATCTGCGGCAGAAGGCTCACCGCGCGCTCATGCGTGTACGGGTTGATGAACGAACCGATCACCGTGAGCTCGCGGGCGTAGATGTCAAAGGGTCGCACGCTGGCCGTCGCCTGCATGGGAGCGCAACCAAATACCAGGATCGTGCCTCCCCGAGCGGCCAGGGTAATTGCCTGCGAAAAGGTGACGGACGAGCCGACGGCGTCGATCACGAAATCAAACCCTTCGCCATGGGTCGCCGCCACCGCTTGGCGTTCGCCCTCCTGGTTCGGGTCCACCGCGCAATCGGCCCCAAACTCCAAGGCGCGCGCCCGGCGAAGTTCCTGCGGTTCGCTCGAGACAATCAATCCCGCACCTGCCAATCGTGCCAGCCGCGTCAGCATCAGGCCGATCAGGCCCGCGCCGATCACCAGCACCGTCGATCCTGATTGCGTCGCCAGCCGGTCCATGCCGTGAACACAACAAGCCAGCGGCTCCGCCAGACAGCCCAGGCGCGGGTCCAGGCGGGTTGGCAGCCGGTAGACAACTCGCGCCTGCGCCACCATGGCTTCGGCAAAACCGCCATTCATGTGCACGCCGTAGGCGCATAAATTGGAGCAAAGGTGCTCGCGACCCATCCGGCAATAGCGGCAGGCGCCGCAATAAGTGTTCGGTTGCACCGTGGCCAGATCGCCTTCCGCCAGGCCCTTCACTCCCGCGCCCACGGCATCGACGATGCCCGCGATCTCGTGGCCCAACACCACCGGAGAGGGCGCCGGAAATTCGCCCCGGAAAATGTGTGCGTCGGTTCCGCACAGACCCACCGCGAGCGGCCGCAGGCGCACCTCGCCCGGCTGGGGATCGGGCACCGCAAGTTCATCCAGACGCAGGTCGCCGACTCCGTGAAAGCGCATCGCTTTCATTGTCGAACCGAGGGATGGAAGAGCAAATGATCCCGTCATAAATCCTCCTCCTGGGGGCGAAATTCTTACCGAGCCAGCCGGTGTGGCGCGGACCTGTCCTGTAGGTCCACGGCATTTCTTTGCCCATAGGGGACGAGCCGTGGACCTACAGGACAGGTCCGCGCTACCCTTTCAATTAGTAGACATTACGGGCCAGTACGGGCCAATGCCATTCCGGCGGCGTTGAACAGATGAGTTGCCTCGGAACGCAGGCGAAACGCCACGCGATCGCCAATCCGCGCTTGGGTGTCACCGTCGGTCTGTGCGACGACAGAGGTTCCGTCCGCCAGCCGTGCGTGGAGATACGCCCGCGGTCCCAAGTGCTCCAGCGCTTCGATCTCGCCCTGCAACACGCCTTCTGCCGGGCTAAAGCCCGGCGCTACTTCCGGCTCCAGCGTCAGGTGCTCCGCCCGGACTCCCAGCTTGATTTTTTCGCCCGCGCTCAGTTTTTCGAGCGGCGTGGGGACGGCCACGCACACGCCGTTCGTAAGAATCAGGGTCAGGTATTGATCGCTCGCGGTTTTAACCTCCGCATCCAGGAAATTCATCTTCGGGGCGCCGATGAATCCCGCCACGAAAAATGTGGCGGGATGTTGGTAGAGCTCCAGCGGCGATCCCAATTGCTCAACCTTTCCCTCGTTGAGCACCACAATCCGGTCAGCCATGGTCATGGCTTCGAGCTGGTCGTGCGTGACGTAAATCATGGTGGTATTGAGTTCGCGATGCAGCCGCACCAACTCCAGCCGCATTTGGCCTTGCAGCGCGGCATCGAGATTCGAGAGCGGCTCATCCAGCAGGAAGGCCTTCGGTTGCCGGACCATGGCGCGGCCAATGGCCACGCGCTGCAATTGGCCTCCGGAAAGCTGGCCTGGCCTTCGTTCGAGCAGCGGTTCCATTTCCAGGATGCGCGCGACGTCGCGAACCTTCTGCTCGCGCTCAGCTTTCGGGACTCCCGCCAAGCGCAGGCTGAAACTCATATTTTCCGCCACGGTCATGTGCGGATATAGCGCGTAGCTCTGAAACACCATCGCCAGGCCACGCTTCGAAGGGGGCACATCCTGTGCGGGCGAGCCATCAATCAGCACTTCGCCTTCGGTGACTTCCTCCAATCCGGCGATCATGCGCAGCAAGGTCGATTTTCCACTTCCCGATGGCCCCACGAAGGCAATGAACTCATGGTCCTCGATCAGCAGGTCGATGCCATGAATCACTTCATGGGCCCCAAACTTCTTGCGCACGTTTCGCAATTCCACTGTCGCCATGATTTCGATGCTCCGGTAGTAGGTCAGTTTGGAATCGTAGCGGCGATTTTACATCGCCAAGTGGCGGCGTAAAGCCGCCTCTACTTCACCGCTCCGAACGAAAGGCCGCGCACCATTTGCCGCTGGCTGATCCATCCAAAGATCAGGATGGGAGCGATGGACAGCGTGGAAGCCGCCGACAGTTTCGCCCAGAAAAGAGCTTCTGGTTCTGAAAATGATGCCGTGAAGGCGGTCAGTGTCGCCGCCTTCACTGTCGCGAGGTTCAGGCTCCAAAACGCTTCGTTCCAGCAAAGGATGATGGAAAGCAGCGACGTCGCGGCGATGCCTGGGGTACACAGCGGCAGCAACACATGAATCAATTCCTCGGTCTGCGTCGCGCCATCCATGCGGCTGGCCTCGAGGATCACGCCCGGCACTTCCCGGAAAAAGGAGAAAAGCATCCACACCACAATGGGCAGAACGCTGATGCTGTCGATCAGGATCAACCCGAAGACGGTATCGAGCAGGCCGAGATCCCGCCACAGCAGGTAAATCGGCACCAGGACGCCCACTGCCGGCAGCATTTTCGTGGAGAGCATCCAAAGCAGAATGTCGCGCGTCCGCCGCGTGGGGAAGAAGGCCATGCTGTAGGCTGCCGGGATAGCCAGCGCCAAAGCCAGCAGCGTGGATCCCAGCGAAACCACGATGCTGTTCCGCGCGAACGCCAGGTAATCAGCCCGCTCGAGAACGGCGTAATAATTCTCCAGTGTCGGGTGGAAGAACACGGCGGGCGGTGTGGCGACGGCGGTAATCTCCGTTTTGAAACTGCAAAGGAACATCCACAGGATGGGGAAAAACATTCCCAGAGCGACCGCCCAACCGGCAATCGCCAGCCCCCAGCGCGTTTGAGTGGTGCTCCTCACCGCCAATCCTCCAGGTTGCGCCCCAGCAGGCGCATGAGAAAGAGGCCGACGATGTTCGCCAGGATGATGGCGATCACTCCTCCCGCCGAGGCGCGCCCCACGTCAAAGCCCAGGAGCGCATCGCGAAAGATCAGGTAAGCCAGGTTGGTGGAAGCGAGCCCCGGGCCGCCGCCGGTGGTCACGTAAATCTCCGCGAAGAGGCTGAGGAAGAAAATCATTTCGATCATGGCCACGACCGCCATGGGCCGCAACAGATGGGGCAATTGGATGTGCCGGAAAAGCGCGACGGGTCCGGCGCCATCCAGCCGGGCGGCCTCGACTTGCTCGGGATTGAGCGACTGAAGCGCCGGCAAGAGAATCAGCACGGCAAAAGGGGTCCATTCCCAGCCCATAATCAGCACGATCGAGAGCAGAGGCATGCGCGAGAAGAATTCGATGGCGCCAAACCCCAGGGAACGCGTGATCCACGCGAAAAGGCCGAACACCGGGTTCATCAGCATATTCTTCCAGATCAGTGCGCTCACCGTCGGCATCACGAAAAAGGGAGCGATGACCAGCAGGCGGCAGATATGGCGGCCGGGAAAATCCTGGTCGAGCAGAAGGGAAAAGAGCGTGCCAAAAACCAGAGTGATGACGAGGACCAGCCCCACCATGAACAGGGTGTTGCCCATCGCCACCCACAGCGCCCGATGGGTCAGCAGGTCGAGATAATTCTTCCACCCGGCGAAGGCAGTTTTCCCGGGATTGAGCAGGTTATAGCGCTCGGCGGAAAACCAGAGCGTCATGGCCAGGGGCACGACCATCCATAGGAAGAGCGCCGCGACGGACGGCGCCAGCAGGGAGCTGGTGTGAAGGTGGCGGGCGGGTTTTGTGGCAACAGCTCCGGTCACTTGCGGGATCTTCCTTCCAGGGCGCGTTCGGCTTCCCCTTGCGCCAACGCCAGCGCCTGCTGAACCGTGGCGCGGCCTGCCAGCGCCGCGCTGATTTCCTGTCCAACTTCCGTGCCGATAGCCTGAAACTCGGGAATGCCCACGTATTGAATTCCCACGTAAGGAACAGGCAACGCGCTCGGCTTCGTGTAATCCGCGCTCAAAATGGCCTCGCGAACCAGGGGCGCAAAGGGAGCCACTTGCATGTATGCGGGAATTTCATACGTCGATTTTCGCGAGCCGGGGGGAACACGCAGCCAGCCAAAGCGCTCCCCCACCCTAGCGATATAGCGGCGGCTGGTGGCCCACTTGATGAATTGCTTGGCAACGGCGGCTCGCTTCGAGGAGGTGGGTATCGCCAGTCCCCAGCTCCAAATCCAGGCGGCGCCATTGGGCACTTTGGCGATCGGGGCTTTGGCAAAACCGGTGGTAGTCGCCACGCGGCTCTGGCTGGAATCGAGAAAGTAGCTGGCGGCGGAAGTGGCGTCCACCCACATGGCGCAATTTCCATTGGCGAAGAGAGCGCGGTTCTCATTGGCGCCGTCGGTGATCGCGCCCGGCGGCCCGTAGTGGTTAAGCAGGTCGACGTAAAAACTCACCGCTTCCACCCAGGGCGGGCTGGTGATCTGCGGCTTCCAGTCGAGGTCCAGCCAGCGGCCTCCAAACGTGTTGACGAGCGTGCTGATGTAGGCCATATTCTGGCCCCAGCCCGGCTCGCCACGCAAGCAGATGCCATAAACGTCGTGCTCCGGGTCATACAGTTTCTGCGCAAACTGGCGGACCTGTTCGTAGCTCGGCTGGAGGGGCATTTCCAGGCCGGCTTTTTGGAAGAGGTCCTGGCGGTAGTAAGTAAAGCTACTCTCTCCGTAGAAGGGCGCCGCGTACATCCGCCCATGATAAGAGAGGCCTTGACGTATCACGTCGAAGATATCGTCGTATTCGTAGTCCGCGCCCAGGTCATCGAGCGGGACCAGCCAGCCCCGCTCTCCCCAGAGGGGCGCTTCATACGAGCCGATCGTGATGACATCAAAAGTGTTGCTGCCGGTAGAAATATCTATGGTTAGGCGCTGACGCAGGATGTTCTCACCCAGCACCACCCAGTTTAACTTGACCCCGCTCTGTTTTTCGAATTCCGAGGAGAGCTGCTGCATCAGGATCATGTCGGCGTTGTTCACAGTAGCGACAGTCAGCCCCGGACGCCGGCCTTGCGGGTAGAGAATCCACGCCATGAGCGCGGCGCTCACTAACAGTCCGAGTTTTTTCCAGGTCCGGTTCGAAAGTGTCATGCCAAAATCAGCGTCGCAGGGGCGTTCGGCCCTTGGCCCCTGCGCTTGCAAGTTGGCGGGCCGCCGGGCGAGAGTCTACCTCAGCCTGAGCGCCGCTTGCAAATTCCAACCGAAACACGGATTATGCGCATTCAACATTCCGTGGGTTGAGAAGGACAAATATGCTTCGCGCCACCATGACCCGTCCGGGGAAAATCGAATTCGCGGTCGTCCCGAAACCCAGCCTGGGGGCGGAGGATGTCCTGTTGCGGATTCGTCGCATCGGCATCTGCGGCTCCGACGTGCACGTCTATCACGGCAAACATCCGTATACTTCCTACCCGGTTGTGCAGGGCCACGAGTTCTGCGGCGAGGTTGCCGAAGTCGGCCGCCACGTGCACAGGTTCATGCCGGGCGACCTGGTCACGGCGCCTCCGCAAATTGTCTGCGGCCAGTGCCTGCCTTGTCGTGAAGGGCGCTATCACATTTGCGAGAACCTTAAAGTGATAGGCTTCCAGGCGCCGGGAGTCGCGCAGGAATTTTTCCCGTTTCCGGAGTCCGCCCTGCTGAAGTTGCCTGCGGATTTCACTCCGGAAGCCGGTGCGCTGGTGGAGCCTGCGGCGGTGGCGATCCATGCGGTCAGTCGCGCCGGAAGCGTCTCCGGGCTCGGCGTGCTGGTGCTGGGTGCGGGGCCGATTGGGAACCTGGTGGCGCAGGTGGCACGCTGGCGCGGGGCCCGGCAGGTCCTGATTTCCGACGTGAGCGACCACCGCCTCGCGATCGCCCGGCAATGCGGGATCACCCACACGATCAATCCCCGCAGTGATTCATTGGAAATTCGCGTGGCGGACGTTTTCGGACCCGATCGCGCCGATGTGGCCTTGGAATGCGTGGGGCTCGCCGAGACCGCCAACCAGGCCATTCTCAGCGTGCGGAAGGGCGGCACGGTCATCGTGGTGGGAGTCTTCGCGGACCGTCCCTCGATCGACCTGGGACTCGTACAGGACCGCGAGCTCGAGGTGCGGGGAACGTTGATGTACCAGCGGCAGGACTACGTGGATGCCGTTCGTTGCCTTGCTGAGGGTGGCATCACGGTTGAGCCCCTTGTAACGAAACGCTTTTCTTTCCGGCATTACCCCGAGGCCTACGCCTTCATTGAGGAAAACCGCGAAGCGGTGATGAAGGTCATGATCGACCTGGACGAATCGGCGGACGCAACCCAAACTTGAAATCTTCTGAGCAGGTAGGCACGAGGTCGCCGCGGCAACCACTCCTGACCGTGAATTCGGATTGACCTATACGCTAAAAAACAACCGTCTACGCCAGCCACGAACGGTGCTGTGGCGTGATAGGCGACATATCCCTCAGTAGCTACGTTCTATGCCACCTATGCGGTTTGTGAGTTTGTGAGTGGTATGTATTGATATTTTTTGACTTCGCATGTAACCTCCCCGGCAGCAGGTATCGAGCGCATACCGGAGGTTCTCATGCGACTTCTGCATTTTGGTTTGGCAATGCTTTTCTGCGCCTCCTCGCTTTTGGCTCAGAACAAGCCCTTGCACGGGATCGACATAAACGACCTCGATCGCGGAGCCCGTCCGTGCCAAGACTTCTATGAATTTGCCAACGGCAACTGGCGGGCGCACAACCCCATACCGCCTTCCATGACGATATGGAGCAAACGCTGGGCAGCGGGCGAGTCCACCAAGGAGGTGCTGCACGGCATCCTCGAGGAAGCGGCTGCGGATTCCTCCAGCGCCCCGCCGGAATCTACGGACCGCTTGATTGGCGATTATTACGGCGCGTGCATGGACGAGAAGCAAATTGACGCTGAGGGGGTCAAGGCGCTCCAGCGGGAGCTTGACCTCATCCGATCCATTGGCTCGGTGGCTGATCTCGCGCGCGCCATCAGGCGTTTGCACGAGGAAGCCATTTTCGTACCCTTCTTTTTCGGGGCGATGCAGGATCCCCACAATCCGCAGCAGGTCATTGCGGATGCGGGCGCCGGCGGCCTGGGCCTTCCGGACCGGGACTACTACTTCAAAGACGATGCCAAGTCCAAAGAGACGCGGCAAAAGTACGTGGAACACGTCGCGGCCATGTTCGGGTTGGCAGGCTCGGAAAAGGCGGCCGCGGCGGCGTCGGCGCTAGTGGTGATGCGCATGGAAACCGCCCTGGCCGGCGCATCCCTCACGAATGTCGAGTTGCGCGATCCCTATGCCACCGATCACAAGATGAATCTGGATGAGGTCCAGAAGCTCACCCCCGATTTTAAGTGGGCAGCGTATTTCCGGGCATTGAGCGTCGATCCCCGCGTCGCATTCAACGTTGACCAACCCAAATTTATGCGGGAGTTCCAACAGCAACTTCGGCAAACCTCCCTGGCGGACTGGAAAACCTATTTGATGTGGCACCTGCTGGATACGGCTGCTCCGGCTCTGTCCACACCCTTCGTGGAGGAAGATTTCGCTTTTTACCAGCATTACCTGCAAGGCGCCAAGGAAATGAAACCACGCTGGAAGCGGTGTGTGGAATCGACGGATGCCAATCTGGGTGAGGCTTTGGGGAAAAAGTACGTCGAAAAAACCTTTTCTCCGGAAGCCAAGGCGCGCATGCAAGAGATGGTCAGGAACATTCTGGCGGCGCTGCATGACGACATCCTGACGCTCACCTGGATGAGCGACGCAACCAAGCAGAAGGCCCTGGAAAAACTCTCCACGTTTAACCCCAAGGTCGGTTACCCGGACAAATGGAAGGATTACAGCAGCGTGGAAATCACCCGGGAATCTTATTGGAACGACGTGGTGGAGGCGCGGCGTTTTGGCGTCCGCGATGACACATTACAGATTGGCAAGCCAGTGGACCGCCTCCGGTGGGGCATGACCACGCCGACTTCCAACGCTTATTACAATCCGCAGTTGAATGAGATTGTATTCCCGGCGGGGATTCTGTTGCCGCCAATGTTCGATGTGAATGCCACGGATGCCGCCAACTACGGCGGCATCGGCCCGGTGATTGGGCACGAAATATCCCACGGGTTTGATGATCAAGGCGCCCAGTATGACAGCACGGGCGAACTGAAGAACTGGTGGACTCCCGCCGACTACAAGGAATTCCAGAAACATGCACAGTGTGTTGTCGACCAGTTTTCCGGCTACACCGTGGAGGGCGGCCTGCACGAAAACGGCAAATTGGTACTGGGCGAGAGCATCGGCGACCTTGGTGGCGTAAAGCTTGCCTATCTCGCGTTCCAGAAATCAATGCAAGGCAAACCTCGCCCGCCCGACCAGGATGGCTTCACGCCGGAACAACAGTTTTTTATCTCCTGGGGACAATCGCGCGGAGACGAAATTCGCCCCGATGCGCAGCGCCAGTTTGTGCTCACCAATCCGCATCCGGTCAGCAAATACCGCGTCATTGGTCCCCTTTGTAATATGCCGGAATTCCATCAGGCGTTTGGTTGCAAGGCCGGTGACGCCATGGTGCGTCCGGATGATCAGCGATGCGCGGTCTGGTGAACCGTTTCCGCCACAAGATCCATAGAAGATAATTATCTTGCGGAAATTTACCTTTTTCGGAGGGTGAAACCGCTAACGCCAAGCGTCAGGCCGCGTATAAAGCTAACTGTTGATAAATCCCCTCCCCACAAGCAATATCGGTTCAGGATAATGCTTCAGCGCCCCAGAGTTTCGGCGAAGGAAGCTGGACAGCCAATCCCAAATACTCCACTTTGCCGTGTCGCCAAACCGGATAAATGGCCCATCACGTTCAGATCTCCCGAAACGGCATTCGAGGGAATAGCTCCTCGGTAGTCGCCTCTGGTTTACCAATCGCAACCCATCCGGTGGACATCAGTTCAGCATGACTTCGACGGGCTGCGCGGTCTTGGGTGCCGCACCAAGGGAATCGGCTCATCCGAATGGACCGGGAAACATCAATCACAGCGAAAAATGCTTGCGGGCACGTGGGGGTATTTGACCCTTGGGAGGCCGAGCCCAGCTCGGCCCTACAATACATGCGGGTTGAGGCCGGGCGGTCGCGGAGCTCCGCGCTACGATCGCCTGGAAAATTCCTCTTGACAAGCGCCCCCACATCTGTTACACATTGTAACGCTACGATGCTTAACACATCCCAACGACGGCCCCGGGCGCTCGGCGAACTTGAGCAACTCCTTATGGAATTCATCTGGTCGCGGGGTCCCTCCACCGCGGAGGCCTGCCGCGAAGCCCTGGTCCCCGTGCGCTCGCTCAAGGATTCCACCATTCGCACGGTTCTCCGGCGCCTGGAAGAGAAGGGTTTGGTCACGCACCAGGTGCAAGGTCGAACCTTTCTCTACCAAGCCACGCAACCGCGGAGGCATTTCGCCGCGCGCGCCGTCCAACACATCATCGACCGCTTTTGCGGGGGCTCGGTGGAGCAACTGCTGGTGGGGATGGTTGAGAACAACGTGCTGAAGCCGAAGGATCTGGAACAACTTGCCCACCGCGTCGCCCAGCGGCGAGGAGAAAAGGGATGATCCTGTCCACCTCTGATCTGTGCGCACAACTGCTTCGCGGCCTTGCCGAACCCGCCCTTCGCGCGCTGGCGCTGGCCGCGCTGGCGGGTCTGGCACTGGGCGTGGGGCGCGTGAAGGACGCCGCAGTCCGCCTAGCCGTTTGGACGGCGCTGCTTTACGCGGCGCTGGCCATGCCGTTCCTTGCCTGGGTCGCGCCGGCGGTCCGGCTGCCGGTGCCCGCTCTCCTGGCGGTGCCGTCCGCGCCCCCGCCCGCGCCCGCCGGCATAAGAATCCTCGCCATCGGCTCGCCGGTACGGGTCATCGCCCGGGCAACGCCGTCCGCTCGGCTTCAGTCCGCGGGGCCCTCCGCGAGCCGCTGGACTTTTTCCTGGCCGCTCGTCGCCGCCGCCCTCTACGTGCTGATCGCCGCTGGTTTGTTGGCACAGCTTGCGGTGGGCTTCTTTTTCAGCCGGCGCGTCAAGCTCTTTGGCCGTCCGGTCGGCGACGGGCGGGCGCTGGCCGCGCTGCTCGAGCAATCCACACGTTGGGGGCTGGCCAGGGCGCCTGGACTCGCCGAATCCCCGGCCGTCGCCGTGCCCGTGACGCTGGGCGTGTGGCATCCGATCATTCTGCTTCCTACCGCGTGGCGCGCCTGGGGAGAAGAGAAGTTTCAAGCCGTGCTCGCCCACGAGTTGTCGCACGTGGTGAGGCGAGACGCGCTGACCCGGGCGCTGGCGGCCATTCACCGCGGCGTTTTCTGGTTCAGCCCGCTGGCCTGGTGGCTCGAGCGGCATCTCGCAGTGCTGGCCGAGCAGGCCAGCGACGATGCGGCGCTTTGCACGGTGGGCGATCGCACTTTTTACGCTGAGGTCTTACTCGGTTTCTATCACGATTTGCAGGGCGCGGTGGGACGCGTCCGATGGGAGGGTGTGGCCATGACGAGTGGAAAACAGGCGCAAGAGAGAGTGGACAGGATTCTGGATTCGAGCCGGCGGCTTTCGGCAGGGCTCAGAAAACCCGCTTGGGTGGCGCTCGCGCTGCTGGCCGCCCCCGTGATCTATCTGCTGGCGGTAGTGCAGCCCGTCGCGGCGAACAAGCTCCACGCGGATGTCGCGCGGGTGCCGTCAGCCAGCATGATAAATCCCGCCGCGGAACCTATATCGGCGGGAATGCAAGCTCCGCCCGCCGTCCCGGCAACTCCGGCTGCGCCGAGGCCCGCTCCGGTCCCTGCCGCGGCTCCGGCCCCCGCTCCGAAAGCGGCCACGGCACCGCAGCCACCGAGCCGCATATACGTCGCGGGCTTAACTTACGTCCTGGACTCAAGCGAGGACTGGGTGATCACCTCCGGCGGATCACTCTCCGCGAGCGGGTCGTTCCGGGACTCCGATCTGCAACGCCTGAAGGCGCTGCGCCGGCAGAGCAATGCGGACTTCATCTGGTTCCGGCGCGACCGCAAAGCCTACATCATTCGCGACGCGGCGACCGTCCAGCAGGCCAAGGCATTTCTCGCGCCGCAGGAAGCCCTGGGCAAGCAGCAGGAAGAGTTGGGCCGTCAACAGGAGGCGCTGGGTGCCCAGCAAGAGGAGCTCGGCAGGCAGATGGAACAGGTTCGCGTGGAAGTTCCGGACTTGACGGCGGAACTTCAGAAACTTCAGGCTCGGCTCGAGCAACTCCACAAGCAGGGTGGCACGCAGGAAGAACTCGGCGACGTCCAGGGCGCTCTGGGAGAATTGCAGGGGAAGCTTGGTGAACTCCAGGGCAAGGCCGGAGCGCGACAGGGAGCGATCGGCGGCAAGCAAGGCGAGCTGGGTGCTCAGCAGGGGAAGCTCGGCGAACAGCAAGAAAAACTGGGTGAACAACAGGCACGCCTGGCGGAAGAGGCCTCGCGAAAGATGAAGGCGTTGCTGGATAACGCGCTCGCCAAGGGCCTGACACAACCGGAATAGCACTCCCGCAGACCCTCTTGCACTATGCCGCAACCTCTGTAAGCCTCTTTAAGCCCCTGTAAACCTCGGGAAACCGCTGCCGGGCTTTGCCTTTTGTGTTACACTGCGCTTGCTTGACGGGGTAATAAACCGGTTATGACCCGAACTGCTGAAGCCAAGCAGCATCTCCGTGAAATTTGCCGTATCGCCGCGCGCGTCTTCTATGCGAAGAGCTACGATGGCGCCTCGATGCAGGACATCGCGCAGGCCGTCGGCCTCACCAAGGCAGGTCTTTATCATCACGTGGGCAGCAAGGACCGCCTTCTATACGAAATCCAGAACTACGGAATGGATATTCTGGATGAGACCGTGCTCGCCCCCATCAAGGACATCGCCGACCCCCGCGAGAAACTTCGCCAAACCATCATCGGCCACATCGACCTGATCGTGCGCGCGCGCGACCAGGAAATCACGGTGATTCTTCACGAAAACCGCTCGCTGAGCGGCCCCCTGCGCAAGAAACTCAACGCCAGGAAACGCGGTTATATCGATTACCTCATCGATCTGATCAGGCGCGTCCAGGAAGAGAGCGGCAGACCGCCCCAGGTTTCGCCCCGGCTGGCCGCCTTTGCCCTGCTGGGAATGATCAATTGGCTCTACCAGTGGTACAGCACCGCGGGACCTGTCAAGCAGGACGAACTCGCCCAAGTCTACACGGACTTTTTCTTTCGCGGACTCCTCGGAACAATTTGACCCGGATTCATCCATGGCCACTCAAGACGCAACAGGCAAGCACTCTGGGAACACGGAAAGACGAGCCCTCGACCGCAGGGAATTCCTCAAACTGGGGGCAACGAGCGTCGCCATTTCACAGGGAAGCGCGGCGCCCATGATTATCAACGGAGTGGCACACTCCACTGCACCTCCAGCCTCGGGAGGAGGGCCGCTGCCAGCCGTTCCCACTCCGGCGGACCTCGCCAGCGATAAACTGGTGCATCATTTCCGGGACTATTTCAATCCCCCCTTGGCCCAGAATGAATGGGGAAACCTCCAAGCCGCAAAGTCGGTCTCAGGAATCACCTCGATTGCCTTCCCACCATTTGCTTGTTGTGGCGTCCCGGATATGTCATTCAGCCCGGGAAGCCTGATCACCTGCGAGATTTTCATGAATGGCCAACTCCTGACTTCCTTTCCCCCGCCCGCAGGAGAAGTTGCCTACACGTGGTATCCCCACCGGATGGTCCGCGAGACGGTGGTCCAGGGCATTCGATTCACCACCGAGACCTTCCTACCCTCTAAACAACGGGCTGCCGCCGAGCTGATCACCGTAAGAAATGATAGCCATGAGCGACGCAGGATTTCCCTGGGCTTTGACATGAGGGCTGGCGTGACGGTAAGGCGCGGCAAGCCCTGGTCGGGCAAAGATGCGGAGCCGGATAACCACCTCACGTCCAGCGAGCCCCACGGTTGCATAATCTTCGAAGCGCAGCATAGCCGTGCGGTTTCCGTGCAGGGTATCTCACCCCGCCCGGCCCGCATTGAGCGCGGAAGAATGCTGGTGCACGAAATCTCCCTGAATCCGGGAGAGGCGCGCGCGTTCCACTACCTCAACGTGATCGGCGAGGGCAGGGAGGCCACGCTCGATCTGTACGATCGGCAGCAAGCCAAGTTCGAGCAACTGCTCAAGGAAAATGAGGAGTACTGCACCAGCCTCCTGCGGTCTGCCTTCACACCGGGGAATTCGGAATTTTCGGGGCACCTTCCCCAACTCATTACGAGCAACCGCGAACTCTGGAAGCTTTACCATACGGGTTTCACCAATCTTCTCGCCAACCGGAGAGTCTCGCCGGACTCCGTCTATGGCCCGACCTACGTCACCATTCCCCACTTCGCTCCGACCGAGACCTTCATCTGGGACGCCATGCTGACATCGCTCAGCCTCGCGCTTCTCGACCCGCAGGTGCTGCGCCGTCTCCTGGAGAATTGGCTGGTCCAGGACATGCACCAGCATGTCGCCACCGATTACCTTACGGGAAAGGGCGTGGGACCATGGTACGCCGTTAATGACATGGGCATCCTGCGCTGCGCACACGATTACCTGCGCGTCACCGGCGACTTCGCCTGGCTCGACAGGACCATCGAGGGGAAACCGGCCATCGAACACCTGGTGGACCATGCCTTGTATTGGAAAACGCTCGACAAGCTCGGTCACGGTCTTGCGGACTACGGCAAGCTCGATAACCTGTTGGAAGTGGTCAGCACCTGGATTCACGAAGTGCCCGCCATGAATGCGGGAAATGTTTATGGAATGCGTTTCGTAGCCTCACTGCTGGACCGCCGCGGCGACTCCGCGCGCGCCGCACAGTTGCGCGCGGAAGCCAAAGACCTCGCCGCGAGAATCAACCGCCGACTTTATGTGGAGGGCAAGGGTTGGTGGAAGGCCGGGCAGCCGGACGGGACATTCAACGAGGTTCGCCACTGTTATGACCTGCTGACCGTGCTTGACACCATGCTCGAGGACCTGAGTGAAAAGCAGAAAAAGGAAATAAGCGGCTTCTTTTGGAGCGAACTTTACACGCCCCTGTGGATGCACGCCCTGTCGCCCGGCGATGTCGACGCCACCTGGAACCTCCGGGCGGACCATAGCTGGCTAGGAGCGTATACGGCCTGGCCCTCCATGACCGCGAAAGGACTCTACAAGATTGAGCAGCCCTCCCGCGTGGCCTCCTGGGTAAAGGGCTTGGCCAAGTCGGCCAACCAGGGCCCCTTTGGGCAGGCCCACATCGTGGAAACCATCTTCCCGCCTGAAAACGGAGGCGCGTTCAAATGCCCGCATGAACGACCTTACGAAAACGACTGGTGCTGCGTTTCCGGAGGCAGCTTCACCGACCTCGTGATCGACACGCTTTTCGGTGCCGACCTCACTCTCCACGATGGCATCCACGTGAACTCTCACCTGGCTGATTTCGATCCTGCCGCGAGCTTGGTGAATGTTCATTACCAGGGGAAAAAGTTCACTGTCACCCGCGAGGGGGCCAAACAGGTCTGACGATACCCCACCGGAAATCTGCGGTCGATAACAGACCGCACGGGAACTCGCCTGGAGTTTCTACACTCCTGACCAGGATTCCCCCCTTTCGGACCTTCCGAGACGACAGCCCAGACCACATGTCCCGTATGGCCGTTTGTCCATGTGGATTGTTGCATGCGACCGTAAATTCACCCCGAATTTCTGCAGAATTCGTGTCGGTCAGACGAAAATGTCCGAAACTTAGACAAAAATGTCCGAATGTTTTCCAGGCATTTTGTCCGAGATTTGTTTGTTTTCATACACATAACAGCTTCGAACGTATTTTTTCTAACATCTTTTTTTGCAGTATCCCCTTCCGGACATTGCCGAAAGCATTGATAAGGCGGCACATCCGGCGAAAGTCGAAGTCTTTCTTTGCAGTTGATTCCTTGAGCACTCTAATTCCCCATCCCCCGCCCACGGCGTCTCAAACCCCCATCCCTAACCCGAGGACATATTCCGGTGGCCATGGCCTCCGCATCGGCCAATGCTTGTACCGTGGCATCTCGATTCACCAAGCACCCTCCGGCAATCGCCAATCGTCAATCGCCAATCGGCAATCTCGAGCCCTAACCCCCAACCCCTAACCCCCATCCTTTACCTGACACCTGGCACCTGACACCTGATACCTTTTCTACCTGCGCATTTTCACCCTAAACCCCAGTACCATCTGATAACCTAGCAATTCACCATCCATAATTCAACAGTTACTGCAACACATTGCAACGGCAGGAAGGGAATCACGCCCTCAGCAAGGCTCAGGCAGACCGGTTGGGTCAATAGTCGCAGACATCAAGCGCCGGGAGCATGATGAATCCTTCGGCTTGCCTGCGAACTGTCTGGTGCTGCCTCGGCAAAATTCTTCGGCGGCGACGCGCCAAAGGCGCGGTTTGGCCGTTAGAACTAAGCCGCTGGCGCGGCGGACTTAGATTGGTGCGGTAGGCGACAGGTCGATCGCGTTAGTTTTGGGGTTACAGAAAGGAGGTTTCTGTGACCCCACTACGTCGAAGGATGCTGGAGGAA
>Ga0181539_1002400_pt1 | contig 18748 bp, 9 predicted proteins | sample PEATcosm2014_Bin_46_FD_119767 | JGI IMG/M metagenome (GOLD analysis project Ga0181539, IMG submission 119767) | Peatland microbial communities from MTU Mesocosm Facility, Houghton, MI, USA - PEATcosm2014_Bin23_60_metaG | ecosystem: Environmental > Terrestrial > Soil > Wetlands > Peat | place... | reverse complement strand
CACATTGGGACCTTTGACGAGCAACATGCCGGGAGTTCCCGGCGCAACCGGCTCGCCGGTGTCGAGATCCACAACCCTGACGGAGACGCCCGGCAGCGGATGCCCGATCTTGCCTCGTCTTCCGCCCACCTGCCTGAAACCCGGAGCGCGGAAGTCGCGGCCATTTACGGTCACCACGGGCGAACATTCGGTGCATCCGTAGCCCTCCAGGGGGCGAATGCCGAAAGTGTCTTCAAAGGCCAGCGCCACGCGCTCCGGCAGTTTCTCTGCGCCGACCAAAACGTATTGCAGGCTGCCAAAACTCTCAGGCGAGCAGCGCCGCATATAGGCCTGAAGGAAGGTCGGCGTGGCGATGAGGAAGGTGACATTATAACTGCCTACTAACTCGCTGATGACCTTTGCATCCAGTGGATTGGGATGATAGACCACGCCGACGCCATTGACCGCAGGCATCCACAGCGCGGCCATGAAGCCGAACGAGTGGAAGAAGGGCAGGATGCCCAGGATCTTATCTTTGCCGTCGAGCATAAAGACCTGGGAAACCTGCTGAATGTTTGAAGTGATGTTGTAGTGCGTCAGCATCACGCCCTTGGGATCGCCGGTGCTGCCGCTGGAAAAGATGACAGTGGCCAGATCGTCCACAGTAGTCTTGCGCGCGGTGCGCCTGGCTCCGATTGCCTTGCGCAGCAGGCCTTGTGGCAACATCCATGCACACGCGAAAGAAGCGAGCATCTCGGCAAGGCGAGGCGCCTGCAACGCTTCTTCCAGAAAGAGCGTTCGCCCGGGAATCTCAAGCTTGGGAAAGCGCTCGACAAATGCTCTTGAGGTGATAACTACATCCACTCCGCACTGGTCCGCGCAGGAGGCGATCGCTTCGCTGGATGCGGTGTAGTTCAGATTCACCGCGATGCGCCCAAGCATCATGAGCGCATAGTTGGTGAGTGCTCCGCCCACCGAAGGAGGAAGCAGCAGGCCAACCATTTGCTGCTCGCCGACGAGCGGGCGCAGCCTGCGCGCAATGTATACGGCCTTGGTCAGAGCCGAGCCAAAGGTCACCTTTGGAGTTTTTCCGTCGGCCATCATGAAGCGCAGGGGAAAGCGCCTCGCCGTGCGCACGAAGGCACGGTCGAGCGTCCTCATACGGCGCTTGCGCTGCTGGAATGCCCCGGCTTGCAACTCCTGCACCGCGCGCCGCACTGCGATGGCCGTGGATGCCGGCGGCATGGGCTGACCGAAGCTTACGGTAACCGGATAGGGGATGCGCCGCGGCATCTTCCACAAAAAGCGCCCGCGCTCGAAGCTGAAGATGCTGCCCCATACGCCGTCAAGATTGACGGGGATAATCGGCGTTTCGACGCCCTTCATAATGCGTTCGAGGCCGCGGCGAAAGGGGAGCAACTGCCCGGTGCGCGTAATCTGGCCCTCGGCGAAGATGCAAACGACGTCGTCCTGGCGCAGAGCGTCGCTGGCCGTGCGCAGCGAGCGAATCATGTCGCGCGGCCTTTGTTCGCTGGAGATGGGAATCGCTTTCATCGCTTTGGCAAAGGGCTTGACGAACTTGTTGTCGTAGATGCCTTTGTACATGAGGAAGCGAATGGGCCTATCAGTGGAAGCAATCAGAAGAAGAGCATCGACAAACGACATGTGATTGCATACCAGCAGCGCGCCGGTCTTGTCTGGAAAGTTGTCGCGGCCGAGGACTTTAACGCGATAGACCGTGAGTGTGAGGAAAAACAGCAGCAAACGCCCGAACCACTCCGGCAACAGGAAGAGAACGTAGACCGTACCTATCGCGGTAATGAAAGATGCGGCAACGATGACTTCACTGGGATTGAGACGGGCATACGCAGTGAAGACAAAGTACACCCCCGATGAGAGCGCGATTCCCACGAACGACAGCAGGTTTGCAGCGGCAATAATGCCGCCTTTGTCTCTTTCCGCCGGCCGATGCTGAATTAGCGCATTTACCGGAACAGCGTAGAACCCGGCCCAGAATCCCAGCACGCCGAGCAGAACTCCAGAGCCGATCAGGCCAACGTGGAGGCTGCCCAGCGCCAGCCCCGTCGCGGTCATTCCGATCGCGCCCAGCGGAATCAGTCCATACTCGATCTTGTTGCCGCTCACCAGGCCAGCCACCATGCTGCCAATCCCGATGCCTACGGCAAGCGCGGCATTCAAATAGCCGGTCTTCGTCTGCCCCACATGGAGCACATCCGGCCCGTACACAACAATTGTTGAAAAGAGCAGCGAGCCCAGAAACCAGAAGTATGTGTTTCCCAGCACAGCGAGGAAGAGCGGCTGGTCGCGCCGTATCAAGCCAATCTGCTGCCAGAGATCCTCGAGAAAATTGATGCGAAGCTTCTTATCCGGAGCCGCCGCCGGGACTGGATCGATGCCAAAACTTGTGAAGAACCCGACAATGGCCAGCCCCAGCAAAACAAAACCGGCATATACTTCGCGACCGGCGAAGTGCTCCGCCAGCGACGCCCCGGTGATTGTCCCAACAATAATGGCCAGGAAGGTGCCCAGCTCGATTACGCCGTTTCCCCACGACAGCCGCTTGGTTTGCAGCAACTCCGGCAGCAGCCCATACTTCGACGGGCCAAACAGCGCCGCCTGCGTCGCAACCAGCCCCAGCGCCAGCAGCGACGCGGGCCAGGAATGAAACGCCAGCCCCGCGGTGGCCACTGTCATGGCGCCAATCTCCATCGCTTTGGTCCACAGCGTGACCTGGCGCTTGCTGAACCGGTCGGCAAGCCAGCCGCCCACCATGCTGAACAACACAAACGGCATGGAGAAAAGGAAGGTAACCAGAGAAACAAAGCTCGCCCGGTGACTCCCTGCCAGCCCCATGCCTACAATCATGGCCAGCAGCAGGTTGCGCAGAATGTTGTCGCTGAAGGCCCCTTGGAACTGAGTGGCAATCAGTGCCCAGAAGCCACGCTCGCTGCGCGGCTTCTCTGGCATCAAGGACGGAAGTTCTGCGTCGGCATTCATGCTTTTCCAGGTCCAATCGGCGTTTTGGTTGGGTGCCGTTGATTATAGCGCCGCCCGGCTCCAGTTGGGTTATACTTGCGAGTCATTGACTCACCGGGCCAATCGCACTCTCTATCAGAACGCGCATCCAGCCGGGCCTTGCAAAAAAGTTTGCAAGAGGTCTTGCCGGGTTCGTTCTTGTGACAGGCGCCCATTCTCTGCAAGATGAGGGGTTTGAAGCATGGAAATCATTGTTGTACTGATCGCCGGGTTTCTTTTGGGTATCCCTGTGATTGCAATCATTGCCCTGGTGCGAAGCGGGAATACGCGCAGGCTTCTCGCTGAAGCGAGCTTGGAACTGCGCGACAAGATCACCGATCTGCGGGGAGAGATCGCCGGGCTGCGCCGTGAGCTGAACGAGGTCTCGGGGCGCGTGGGCCAGCCGGCTCCAGCTTCTTCGCCTGCGCCAACGGCCGAGGCGCAGAAGGCCAAGCCTGCCACCCAACCAGTTGCGGCGCCTTCGGATGCAGCCAGGCCGATGGCGCATCCTGCCGCGGCGACGTTAGTCCCGGAGCCCGCGGCCAGCGCCGCTACGGCCTCGCTGGCGTCGCCCGCTCCTGCGACGCAGGTCTTCCTCAAGCAGCCTAGCCCCGGTTTGGCAACGCCACGGATCGATCCCCTTGCCGTTTCAGATCTTCCCCGGCCAGTGCCCCCAACATCTCCACCACAGGCGCCGCCTTTGCAGCCTGCGGCGGCAGCCAGGAGCGAGACGCAAGCCGATGCGGGTCCGGCTCCTCGGCCAGGCCCGTCCGCGACGCCTCAACCCCAGAGAGCAGCGCAACCGTTCTCTGCTTCCGGTGTTCCCCGGTTCGCAGCGGTCGAGACCGAGCCCCCACGCAAGAGCTTCACGGAGGGGCTGCGCGCCACGCTGCCGCTGGAAGAGGTCCTGGGCATGAACCTCTTTGCCAAGCTGGGGATCATCCTGCTGGTGCTGGGCTTCGCGCTGCTGGGGCGCGTGGCGCTCATCGCGATGGGCCCAGGAGCGCGGGTCGCCCTGATCTACGCGGCGGGAAGCGCGTTGCTAGGCGGAGGAATTTGGCTGGAGAGAAAGGAACGCTACCGGATTGTCGGACGCGCCGGTATCGGCGGCGGATGGGCTACGCTCTTCTTCACCACCTATGCCATGTATCACGTTCCGGCAATGACGGTCATGAGTTCCAGCACTCTCGACTGCGTGCTCATGCTCGTGGTCGCCGGTGGAATGGTGGCGCACACCTTGCGCTATAAGTCGCAGGTGGTCACAGGTCTTGCGTTTCTGCTTGCGTTTTCGACGGTTGCTTTGAGTCAGGACAGCGTCTACGCCCTTACCGCCGGGGTGATTCTCGCTCTCGGCATCGTTGCCATCGCCTTGCGCATGGGCTGGTACGAGCTTGAGGTCTTTGGCATCCTGGCCAGTTTTGGCAATCACTTCTATTGGCTCTACAGGCTGTATCCCGACGGCGTGGCGGGTCATCCGTTTCCGCAGTTCTGGCCAAGCGCCACGATCCTCATCCTCTACTGGGCAATCTTCCGGTTCTCCTATATCGCGCGCAGAATTCGCACCCCGCGCGACGAAACCGTCTCCACCATCGCGGCATTGCTTAACACCACGCTGCTGGGCGTGGTTATGAAGTTCCAATCCACGCGCCCGGAGTTAGCCTTTTACGGGATGCTCGCAATCGGAGCGGCAGAGTTTGCCTGTGGGCAGTTACCCGCGACACGGCGCCGCCGCCCGGCATTCATTTTGCTGACAGTTATGGGCACCATGCTGATGTTTGCCTCAGTACCCTTCAAGTTCAGCGGGAACAGCATTGCGCTCTTCTGGATGATTGCGGCCGAAATCTTGCTGATTGCCGGGATTGTTCAATTGGAAGTGGTCTTTCGCCGCCTCGGACTGCTTGCGGGACTCGTCACCGGCCTGCTGGTTGTTTATGAATCGCAGCATCTTGTCGAATTTCGCCAGCAATCGGAGGTGCAGCTCATGCAAGACGGCGTTTTGCTGCTCACCTGCAGTGCCTTGTTCTACTTGAACTCGCTGTTCATCGCCCGCAAGTGGCGGCATCTGTTGGGATCGTTTGACGGCGCGATTGCCACTTTGCACAGCTATATCGGATGTGTCACGGCCTTCCTTGGCGTGTGGGGCGTGTTCACCGGCGACTGGACCGCGATCGGCTGGTCTGCGCTGATGCTGGGCGGCGCTCTGGGCGCGCGCTATCTGAACAGCAAGCACCTCATCGCGCAGGCCAGCGTGCTGTTTGCCGCCGTGGCGATTCGTGCGGCGGTCTTCAATTGCCACCAGTCCGATCTCTATCCGCACCACATTGCGTTGCGCCTGGTTACTCTGCCGATGCTTGCAGCCGTCTGTTACGCAACGGCCTGGGCGCTTTCAGGCGTCGACGATCTGCGCCTTGCTCCTCGAATCGCTATGCTGTGGACCGGGACCGCGCTGCTTGTCACTCTTGGCTGGTTGGAATTGCCTCCGATGAGTATCGCCGGCGCATGGATGGCGCTGGCGGTGGTTCTCGCGCTGATTGGACGGCGCGCCCGGATCGCGGAGTTTGCGTATCAGGAACATGTCCTTGCAGCGATAGTGGCCGCTCAGCTCTTGGCCGTCAACATTTATGCACAAAACTCGACGGAGCGCTACCTGCCGTTTCTTGGCTGTGCCGGCGCACTCTACGCCATCTCGCGCTTTTGCACTTTGAAGGATGCCGCCTACCGGCGGCCCGCCGCGTGGTTGCATACGTGGGGCGCCACCGCACTGATCGCGACACTGGCCTGGAACGAATCTCCGCAGCCGTGGCTGGCGGCAATCTGGGCCGTGTTTGCGCTGGCGCTGGCGGTCATCGATCGCATCTTCGAGGTCGAAGAGCTTCCCTACCAGGCGCATGTGCTCGCTCTTCTGGCCGTGGCGCGCGCGGTGACCCTCAATTTGTACTTGCAGGATAAGTGGCACGGGGTCGATCTGCGGTTGATCACGGTGGGGATACTGGTCGCAGTACTTTATGCAATGGCGCGGTGGGTGCGCATGCCGGGGGCGCTTCGCGGCTCAGAGGCACGTCACGTATATACGTGGGTTGGATCGGGCCTCGCCGCCTGGCTGCTGTGGAGCGAGCTGCAGCCCATTGCCGTGGCCGTCGGCCTGGCGGTCTTTGGGCTGTTGCTCTTTGAGTTCGGGAGTTGGCGCGAGCAAAGACAGATTCGCCTGCAGGCTTATGTTGCGCTGGCTGCGGCGTTCGCGCGCATCTTCTTCGTCAATCTCACTGCTGAAACGCTTCCCGGCGAAGCGCTGAGCCCGCGCATCTACACGGTTGTGCCCATTGCGCTCATCTACTTCTTCGTGTGGGCGCAATTGCAGTCGGACAAGACCGCGCCCGAGATCGGGCACTGGCGGGTTGCCGGCCTTATCGCCTATTTCGGCACCGGATGCGTTGCTGCCCTTCTCTATTTCCAGACGCCCGCGGAATGGATCGTCGTTGCCTGGTCGATTCTGGCCGTGGCGCTTCTAGGGGCCACTCTGTTGCTCGATAAGGAAGTCTTTCACCAGCAGGCAGCGCTGCTGGTTGCGGGAATTGTCTGCCGCGGCCTGGCGCACAACATCTTTGGCGGAAGTTACTTTGTCGAAGGAGGATGGCGGGGCAATTTTGCCGTGCTTTCGCTGACCGCCGCGCTGCTGCTTGCCGCGCTGCCAATCGCATTTCGGCTCCGCAAACGCTATGCCGGGCGCACTGACCTTTCGTTTCTAAGCCGCTGTACAGCCCTGAAGCGCCCGGAGCAACTGCTCTTCTTTGCTCCCATCATTCTGATCAGCTTCATGATCGCGGTAAAGATGAACCCGGGAATGGTGACGCTGTCATGGGGCATTGAGGGGGTGATGGTGATAGTGCTGGGACTGCTGGCCAGCCAGCGCAGTTATCGCATCACCGGCTTGCTGCTGCTGCTTCTTTGCGTGGGCAAGATCGTGTTTCACGATGTATGGAAGCTGCCCGTGACCGAAATCTATATCACCTTTATTGCGCTTGGAGCCGCTATGACACTGGTTTCTGCGCTCTACGGGAGATACCGGGAGATCGTGAGGCGGCTGCTATGAAGCGCATGTTGGCCCTGGCCGCAATCCTCGTGATTGCCGGCGGCTCTCTCTACTTCGCGCAGCAGCGCAGGCGGCAGGACGTAGTCAGCGTGAACGCGGTTGTGGACGCGGCCGCGGATTGGCAGCGCGATCTGACACGCGCGCCGATGCAATTCACGCGCATATCCGACGATCAAGAGACACGAATAGGGGACGAGCTTGCGCAGCAATATGTATCCGCACAGCCCGCGCAAACTGCGGAGATGGCGGCGATGGAAAGGTACGTCGGCGAAGTGGGCGGTCGCGTAGCCGCGCATGCCAAGCGCAAACTCGCTTTCCGATTTCATCTCATCCCGAACGTAAATATGATGAATGCCTTTGCGTTGCCGGGCGGGCATGTCTTCATTGGCCAGGGGCTCCTGGACCAGATGACCAGCGAAGACGAACTTGCCTTTGTGCTCGGACATGAGATCGAGCACATCGATCATTACCATGCGGTCGAGCGGGTGCAGATCGAGGCGCAGCTGAACAAATTGAACTTGGACGTTGTGGCAGCGGTCGCACAGATTCCCATCTCGTTGTGGCAGGCCGGCTATAGCAAGGAGCAGGAGTTCGAGGCTGACCGCGAAGGGCTTCGCATCGCCTGCGCGGCCGGCTACTCGCCGCAGGGAGCGGTAAACATGCTGGAGCGGTGGACCAAGCTGCGCAGCGAGTATGTGATCCATGCGGAGACACCGACGGCCGAACTGAGTCAGGTAGCAATCGAGGGGCTTGGCGGCTACTTTCGCACCCATCCGCTGCCTTCAGAGCGGCTGGCGCAAGTTAATGAAGTTATCGCGCAGGATCACCTGCCGTTGAATCGGCCTCTCAGGCCTTTTCATGTGGAATATGAAGTGACGAGCGGCGAGAGGTAGACCGAATTGCCGCCCCCGACGCCGACGTGCATTTCTGTAAGACCAGAGCATTTTCGGGAATTGTGTAGACCGGAGTTTTATAGGTATCCCACCCATTCCGCAAAAAAACGCGGAATGGATGGGGCACGGAAGTTCACCGTAATTCCGAAAATGCTCTATGGTGAAAAGGATATTTGCTGCGCGATCATTGCCACGACACTCCGCCGTCGGTCGTGGTCCAGGAAGTTCCATCGGAGGCTTCGACAACGCCGGAGGCCTGTGTCTGGAAGCGGATGTGGACGATTCCATGCTCGCCGCCATTCTTCATCGGCAGCGGCACGAGGATCCATGTGTTGCCGTTATCTGAGGAGCGATAAAGTCGTGTATTCTCTCCGCCCAACCACACCTGCGAGTCGAACACCGAAATCACTAGCATCTTCGCGCTTTCATTGGGGAGTACCGGCTGCCAGGCTCCATTGCCGAACGATCGTTCCGCCTGGCCCATGCTGTCGATGCGCCAGTGCGGACGTGTGGCGCCGGCATCCTTGGAGGCGCTGGACAGGGCGCGAGCCGTCATTGTATTGGCGAACGCGGAATTCATCTGATCAAGAGCGGGCGCCTTCGCAACGGAGTCTGCTGCGATAGCCGGCGCAACAGCCGCACTCTGGGTGGGTGAATTCTGCTGGCTAGCTTCAAGCTCCCTTTGCGCCACGGCAGTGCGTTGCCCCGCAGTCGCTTCAGCGGTTGATTCCTTGGAACGGAGGGGAGCTTTCAACTGCCCCGGCGCTCGGGTAGCTTTGCCGATGATGGCGTTCGACTCTGCCGGCGGCGGCGATTTCGGTTGCTGAATCGTCGTGAAAGGGGGCACCGGAGCGCTCTCCGCTGCGACTGTTGCGCGCTGCTTCAACTCCAGTTTCTGCTTGTAAACCAATCCTGCCGAGCAGACCACGAGAATGCTTGCGGCAATGCTTGCCCAAGCGAGCCATGTGCGCAGCGGCGGATGCGCGGACCGGGGGAGCAGGAAGGGCCGCGATGCGGCAACGGGGTTCGCCGCGGCTCCCGTGGCCAGGCTGAGCAGCTCGCGACAATCCACGCAGGCGGCCAGGTGCGCGACGACATCCTGGCGCTCGCGCTCAAGCAGCGCCCCTTCGGCAAAGGCCGACAGCAGGTTGGAATCCGGGTGGGGCCCGGCCTGCGGGCTTCGCGCCAGTTCCCGTCGCAACGGATTGGATTCAGAGTGGCTCATGGTGCGCTTCCATCTTCTCTTAGAACGTTCCGGCTGATCTTTCTTGCCTCAAATTTGCCGCCACATCGACATCAATGTCGCGCACGTCGAGCTCCCGAAGCATTTCATCACAGCGCCGGGGAGTGACGCCCGCGGTCAGCAGGCATCTTCGGACGCGTTTGCGCAGCGTGGCTGTCAGTCGATCGAGCTTTCTGCTGACCGTGGACTCATGCATGCCTGTCTGGCGTCCAATATCGGCCAGGGTGCGTTGATCAAGGTAATAGGATGCGAGGAGAAACCGCTCTTCATGGCTGAGCCCGGCCAGTGCCTGCGCAATGGCCACAGGCAGGCGATCGTTTATGGCCGGCGCAACTGGTTGCGGACTCGCCGCAAAACTTGCCCCACGCTCAATCCGTTCGTCGAGACTGACATCGTTGGCATGGGAGCGGCAGCGATCGATGTGCTGCCTCGCGAGCACGGCGCGGAGCCAGCCTTCCAGGGAGCCGCGGCCCATGTAGTAGTCGAGCTTCGAGATGCGGCGTCCTTCGCTGTTGGGGATTCCATAGAGATCGGCGTTGAGCCCGTCGGCCAGCTCCCGTCCGCTTGCCTGATCCCCGGTGAGGTGGCAGGCGGTCGCATGGAGCGCAGCTTGAAAGCGGGGAATGAACACATTCCATGCTACCTCGATCCCCGCTGCGCAAGCGCGCGCCAGCACCAGTTCTTCCACACGCAAGGATGCGACAAGTTGAACTCTCTCGGCCTCGCTCAGGTTGGCGGCGTAACGAACGGCCACGGCAGCCACAATCCTATGGAAGTGCTCAGCAGTAATGCCGTATGACTCTGCTCCGGACTCGCCATAGCGCCTTGCGATGGCTCCGTCTACAACGCTTCCCAGGGGGCACTCGGCCGGAGTTTGAGACGCGGGGAGCATTTGTACCGATGGTAGCAAGTTTTTCTGCAAGAAACACCTGGGTCCGCGTTCCTCCAATGTTGGGCAACGACGGCGAATTCAAGGAGGATGCGATGGCAATGAATTTGAGTGGATGGAAGCAGGTTGTGGGTTCGGGTGGGAAGCACGAACGTGGCGAGGGATCGACGCGGCTTGGACCCGCCCCAAGTAAGGGTGTTGGCTGGGCGATAGCCGTGGCCGCGCTGTGCGGGTTATTGTTGGCAGTTCCGGCTTCGGCTGGGGGGCCTGACAGCCAGCCCGCGTTCAAAGTGCTGCCGCCCATTGTGCGCGGCAATCTGGCTATCTTCCCGGTGGTGGCAAATCAGTCCTACGATACGTCGCAACTTATGACTCTAGACGAAGGCATTCGCTCCGGCCAGGTGATCGTGACGGAGGCGGGGGACGAGCGAGGGCTGATCCGGCCTGGGCAGCCGATGCCGCAGAGGCGGGAGGGCGCGGAGGTGAATCGGCTGGTGCTTTACAACAACTCGAGTCGCGCTTTGCTTTTGCTTGCGGGAGAGATTGTGACCGGAGGCAAGCAGGATCGCGTGATTGGGTCCGACCGCATTGTCCCGGCAAATACAGGACCGATCGATCTTGGCGTTTTTTGTGTCGAGCCGGGCCGGTGGGTAGTGTCGAGCGAAAAGTTCGGTTCGATGGGGACACAGATGGCGCAGCCGAGTGTGCGCACCCCGGCCATGGCAGAGCGGGATCAGAGCCATGTTTGGGCAAATGTCCGCGAGTCGAATGCCAGGATGGCAAGCAATCTGAGCAGCGCGGAGGCGGTGTCTGTTGCAGGAACCAGTTCCTACGCAAAGATGTTTGCAAGCGCGCCGGTGGCCAAGGTTGTAGCGAACTACGGCGGCCAGGACAGCGAGCAGGCGATCCTGCGTGAGTTGCGCGGCCAAGGCGCGGTAGGCGTGGTGGTTGCCGTGAATGGGCAGGTTCTGTGGGCCGATGTGTTCGCCAGTACAGAGTTGCTCTCGAAGTACTGGCCCAAGCTGATGCGCAGCTATGTGGCGGAGGCCATGACGTCAGCCAGCAGCGGTGCGGCTCCCGATACCCGCGATGCGCAACTCTACATGAACAACCTGAGTGGCGGACGAGAGATTGTGGAAACCGAATCGAGTGTGTATCGCCGCACCGATATCACCGGCGATGGATATCGCGTCTTCGAGTTGATGTCTCTGTTGCCCAAAACCGGCTTTGTTGTTCACATCACCAAGATGAGGCAGTAAATCGTTGATCGCACCCGCAACCGCTGCCGAGGTGCGACAGTACGGCCCTCAATGAGAAGTCTAACCTCCAATTGCCGCGCGCTGACAGACGCTGCGCAGGCCGCTGGAATTGCAGGTTGACTCCTTCAAGCGAATCGGCTTGCGGCAGAGTTTCCCAATGGTTCGGGACTTGGGAGTGGCAGCATAGCGAAGATGTCAACTGACGGTAACAGGCCGAGGCGCTCAGCGCGCCGTTCCGCCGCCTTTTCGAGCTCCCGTCGGTTGATCGCCATCCGGAAACTGCACATCTACTCTCTTTCCAACAGGTAAGCTCTGAAGCCCCTCTTCCGGCTAATCCCTCCCTCCCTATCCCACAGTCCGGTACGCGCCATGCTCTCCAAATCCAAAAAGTTTTAGCCAACTTCCAAAGAGTTTTTGGACGCGCGGGGCGTGAAGTTGGCTTGCGTTCACGGCATATCGCGGTCCTGCATGGGCCGCTGGAGGTGCCGATGATCGCCATTCTCAAATCTCGCCGCCGGTTTCGGGCTGCTCTAGTATCTCGCTGCATAAGTTCGCGTATGACGTATCTGCGTGTTTTCCGGGGAAGCGGCAGCCTGGATCATTCGCTTAGTCTTGCAGGGAGATACTAACCTGCATTATTCATGAACGTATTTTCTGAGGCCCATTATGAGGTCGTTGGGCGATTTTGAAGCGGGCAAGGCTATCGAAAAAACCGGCTTGGCTGCCCGGGTGGCATCTGTGATCGAATCGGCGGGCCATATCCCGGTTCTTTAGCGTGGAGATTTCCGACAGCTTTTGAAGGAGATGCAGATTCGATTGTGCGCTTGATGTGTTTCTGCTTATCCGGCCGTAGTACCCAGCGCAAGAGCTGCCGTTTGGAACTCCTTCCGTCACGGAAACGCTTCGGGCAGGTGGACGACCGGGCGGCACACCGAGGATGACGCGCGCGCGCCGAGTTTCAGCAGCCGTTCGCGGATGGTCCAAGCCTGAGATATGACCAGTGAGGTCAGATCGGCCGCCAGGCGGATTTCCTGGATGAGCACGTCAGCCGCAGCCGCAAGCAGCACACGCAATTGGTTGGCCCAGAAGCCGGTGAAGCGCATCCGTCAGACGGAAGCCACCCTGTTACTGGTTGGGAAATCATGCTGAAGTGTATGCATGGTGCGTCCTTCAGGACGCACCATGCCTCAACTTCAACACAGATTAAATGCAAACGGAAGAATGGGGTTGCCCGAATGCATACGCTTGTGGGCCCACGAACCGGTCAAAGTTGTCATCCCGCATGGCCGTGGCCGCGACGTTTGGGTCCGCCAAATGAAATCCCCAATCGTTCCATCCCAGCAGCCAGATTTCGCTGTCCCCGTGACCCTGCGGATTCGTTTCGTCGTCAGTCAACCCTCAGGCAATTCCCTGAAGGGTTGACCGGCATTTGTCTTGCCGATGGTGTCCCACGTTAGCGGAACTCAAGGCTGCACGAAAGGCGTCCCTGCCTGCCAGCGCGCCTGAGCGGGCAGACCGGAGCACGTCCCGCCGCAACCTGACGGGCCGGTCTGAATTTGCTGCGAGCCTGTGGGCGTTACCCACGGCCAAGTATAGCCGCTGCCGGCGGTGAAGAACGCAGGCTTGCTCGGCAGATAGAACGAGTTTGGAAGCGTAAGCGGCGTACCCCCCAACCAGGTCACGGCTTCGTTGAGGTAATCGTAGTTGCCCTGGATGTAAACGTATGACCCGTTGACCCCGTTCATATTCGGATCCTGGCCGCCGGGGCCAGCGTTCCAGCCCAGCATGAATATGCGATTGCCGTTCCAGTCCCCCTCGTAGGACCAGCCATTGCCCTTAGTGGTCTCTCCCGACGTCCCCAGTACATTGCCGACGAAAGCGAACCAATAGTTGTATGAAGACGGCCCAGTCACGTGCAAAGGCGCAGGAGTCCAGGCTTCGCAGGAGGCCAACCCCGACGGGCAATAGTAGCCCTTCCCTGTAAAGTCATCCACAAGCGCAGTACTGCCAATACTGGGATCGTCGAATGGCGTCCTAAATCCGGAGCCTACGTTTCGGAAAAACGTCATGTACATTGAGTTGCCATGCGTATTGTCGCTATCCAGGTTGTTGCCCCAGTTTCCCTCAAACAGAACATGGTGCGGCCCCGAAAAGTGGCTCGCGTTTAGCGAATCTTCCACCCACCAGTCGCCGATGCCGGATTCCGCATCGTACATCGTGTCATCCACATAGTTATAGGAAACGACCGAACCCGCACCGCCTGCTCTGGCGACCATTCCTTTTCCGGCGAAGTTGGTAATGCTATTTGTGATAAGCATTTCGGTTGAGGCGCTATCCAGGGCTAATGGATATTCGCCGCCGCTGTTGACGGAATCCCAGCAATGATGGACATAGACCGTATTCAGCTCGCTCCGGGCTGAATACGCTATGCCTATTCCGCCGCCGTACCAGTCGCCGACCTCGGTATTCTTGATCCAGCAGTTGACACAAAACTCCATTTCCATGCCCCCCTCTGGAGCACGGAGAAGCGAAATGTTCTCCACGCCAGCCTGTTGAAGGAAAGAAATAGGCGTGTCGAATAAGTAATTGCTCCCATAAAGCTTTGCGTAAACCTGAGCGTTATGGCCTCCGCTCTCCCGGAAGGCGATCGTGAGCGGATCGTCAAATGTGATGGTGCAACTGGTGCCTGGGCACGGACCGGCGCCGATCGAAGCGATCTTGTGCAGCTCGGAGGTCACCCGATCGCAAAAGCTAAACCAGCAGCCTACCGTATTAGCCTGATAGGGGTAGACGTCATCGGAGGCAGGACCAAAATCCCATCCGCCATTCCATCCGGCATTTTCTGGCTTCGCCCACAGGACGCGTCCCGTCGCCGGGCTGCCGGATGGGCTGAGCCAGTCCGGAGCGGCCCACACTGACCCATATCCCGTCCACTGATTCATAGGATCAGCGACCCAGCCTGCGCCTGAGGCCTCATCGATCAAAACCCACGACCCAACGGTGAAACCGCTGGTGCTGGTGACTTGAACCGTGGTTTGGCCCTGAGCGGCGTCAGCGGCCAGAGGCGTCGCGCCGCAATTTGTGCCGAGATTTCCGCCAGAACCTGCGTTGCCGCATTGCTCCCAACTGAAGTTGTAGTCGGGCTCAACAGGCGCCATCAGAATCTCCGGCTGCCCGCCATTCGGACAGGCACTTTCATTCGACGTGCTCGTGCCGCACATCCCACCCGTATAGGCGAGAAGGCCATCCATCACGCTGATGGAGGTCTCGCAGTACGGCGAGCTGGAGCCGGTGCAGTTGCCCGTTCCGCGCAACGAGATTCCCTTCGAAATCAAGATAGGCTCATCGGCTATTTTGATGTTAAAGGCACCCGCTCCAAGCTGAACCACCTCGCCTGCCGGACAATTGTTGATTGCGGTCTGGATGTTGGTGTAGTCGTCCTGTCCTCCACCCAGCGGATTGACCGTCGCGCAAATCGTGGTGCGGTCCGGAATGCCGCCAACCAAAGCCAGGCCGGCGTTCTTCCAGTTCGCGTAAGTGTCGTTGTAAGACGGCAGCACGCCGATGGTTGGGTCGCCGCCGCTCGCCTCTGGCGTGGCCGATGCCTCGTTGGACATCGGACTGGTTCCTCCGGCGTTCACCGCGGCAACTTCGTAGTAGTACGGTTGGCCGTTGGTCAGCCCGCTATCGTTGTATGTCGTCGCGGTGATGCCGGTGGCGATCGGCGTCGTGCTTTCGCCGCCGGACGTTGTCCCGCGATAGACGCTGTAACTGGTCGCGCCGGTGCCGGCGGTCCAGCTCAACGATACCGATGCGCTGCCCGCCGTAGCCGTCAGGCCCGTGGGCGCGGCCGGCGCGGGAGCCTCCGGCGTGGCCGATGCCTCGTTGGACATCGGACTGGTGCCGCCGGTATTGATCGCGGCTACTTCGTAATAATACGGTGTGCCATTGGTCAACCCCGTGTCTGGATAGGATGTCGTGGTGACACCGGTTGCGATCGGCGTAGCGCCTTCGCCGCCAGCGGCTGTCCCGCGATAGACGTTGTAACTGGTCGCGCCGCTGGAGGCAGTCCAGCTTAGCGACACCGACGCGTTGCCCGCCGTAGCCGTCAAGCCGGTAGGCGCGCCCGGCGCGCTCTCTGCAGCGCCGTAATCTTCCGCTCCCACGGTAAGGGGATCGAGACGCGGTGTCAGGGAATTCGTAGCCATGGAATACTGCCAGCGCACCGGCATCGTGGCCAGCAATCCACTCAAAGGCGTACCAGCTTCGATGGCCGCGGAACCAGTGACTGGAACGAGTGTCGTCGCGTTATAAGGCAAGATGCTGGTGGTTAGATAGTTGGCATTGCTAAGACCGTAAAGGTGGGTGTTGAGCGGAACCGTCAGCGGCCAGAAGCAAGGCGTTGAATCGCAGGTGGAGGGCCAGCCTTCCTGCGTGCCGTCTTGCCAAATGGCGCCTTCAATCGGGGTCGCAATGGTGAACGTACCATCCAGCATCAGGTTGGTCGTGGCATCGAGGATGATGGTCGCATAGTGTCCGAACACCATCTGAACTACCCCTGACCACGCTTTGGTGTTAGCCCAGAATATGTTGTTACGCGCATCCACGCGAGGCTGCAGAAAGGGGTCGTAGCCATCCCCCCACTCGCCGTTGTCGAAGATGATCTGAGCATTGTCAAGCGTGTTGGAAAAGAAATAGAGCGTGCCGTTGCGATCCTCCATCCCGCCGCTGCCGTCTGCGGCATAGTGTATCTGGGCCTCCGAAGACGTTCCATAGATCAAATTGCCGTAGATGAAGTCCTTCTGTTCCGACTCCTGATAGGCAGCGATGATATTCGCCCCCGCCGTGTCGCCCAGGCATGGAAGAGAATCATCGCATACGGTGTCGCCGGGGGCGCCCAGGTAATCCTCGAATTCGACATAAGGAGCGCCGTCCTGGTTTTCCACTAGGTCGAAGTCTCTCGACGGACCAGTGGCGAGACTGTTATAGCGGAAGATTCCCTCGACGCCGCGCCACTTAATGCCGCCTCCCTCCGCGCCGGAGGTAAAGTTGTCGAGCAGGTTCCCTTGCATCAGCCCATACCACGCCTGAAAGTAAGCCTCGTGTTCGCTGTAGTCTCCTGCTTCTCCCGTATACTGGATGTGGTTGCCCATTACCGTGATTTCCTGCGTAACCGCGTTCCACCCGTTGCTTGCGTTTTCCATGGTAAAGAGGCCAAGCCCGCAGTTATCCAGTTCGTTGCCGCTTACGTCGATATAGGTACCTGAGTAAAGGCTGACGCAGCCCACAAATTCCCCATACGGCGTGAGCGTGGTGCTCTTCGGCGGATAGTAGCTGTAGTTCACGTTTGCATTGCGAATATGAAGGCCGGTGATGCTGACATAGTTAGGCCCGGGAGATCCATTTTGCCAATATCCATATGGACTGTCGTGTTTCCATGCGGTGATGATCCCAGCCCCCGCAGCTGCACCGTTAGTGTCGATATCCGACTGCCCCTTTGCATTGGAGCCGTCGACGATGGGCAGGTTGCCCAGCGAGTCGGGCACGCCGCACAGGATAATGGGCTGCGTCGCTGTGCCGGTGCTGGAAATCTGGTAATACTCATGGAAGGTCGAAGGGTTCGTTCCGGTGGTATCGGTGTTCCATATGCGGATAATCGTACCCGGCGCTAAGTTGTCGATTGACGGCGTCGACGAAATGGTCGTGTACGCCTTCCCCGCGCCCACTTCATAGTCTCCGCCGGTAAGAGCCGGGTCCACATAGCACTCATGGGGCGCAGACTTGTTGGGCGTGGAGGCATACGAGGGCATTGCATTCGGCGACACATAGACGATCGCCGTCGCGCTACTCGGCGTCGAACTGCCCGTAGGAGTGCTGTGGCTGGTGTACTTGATGGTATAGCGGCCCGTCACAGTAGCCACAAAATCCGTGTCCCGGTTGGTCGTGTCGGCCAGGACTCCGTTGCCGCCGCTGGGCTGCGAAACAATGCTCCATGTTCCAGTCTCGTCAGTATCTCCCGATACCCACGACTGGAGGGTCATGTGCTGCCCTTGGAAGGCCTGTTGGTAGGCCGGAGCCACGATCACCGTCGTCGTCTTGGCGCAGACGTTAAACAGGAAGGTTCCGCTTGCGGTCGGATCGTCAACCGACTGCGCCGTAACCGTAATCTGGACCGGTGAGGTGATGGTATAGGCCCCCACCGAGCCGTTGATGGTGCAGTTTTCATTTCCCGTCGCGGCGCCGATGTTCACCTGGACGGTCGGCAATCCAGCAGTGACTGTAGAGGTGACCGTTGGAACATTGTTGCTTCCCCCGGGCGTAGTAAACGACGCAGTCGCGGCTTTCGTGCCGGTCGACTGCCAACTCCAGTTGATGGTGTTCAACGTGCCACCCGTAATTTGCACGTTGATCTGCCTGGTCGAGCCGGGCAATACCTGAAAGGGGTATACGGGCACGTTTGGGATCACCGCTACCTTGCCAGCGCTGGCCGTGAGCGTGGCCGATGCCTCGTTGGACATCGGGCTGATTCCCGCGCTGTTCACCGCGGCGACTTTGTAGTAGTAGGTTTGGTTGCTGGTTAACCCGGTGTCCGTGTACTCCAGGCCGATGACGCCGGTGGCGATTGGCGTTGCACTCTCGCCTCCAGCGCTCGTGCCGCGATAGACGTTGTAGCTGGTCGCGTTGGCGGAGCCGTTCCACCAGTTTAGCGTCACCGACGCGTTGCCCGCCGTGGCCGTCAGGTCGATGGGCGCGGCCGGCGCGCTCGCCGCGTTGACCGTGAAGCTCTGCGAGACCGGCGTGGCAGCGGCATAAGTGCTGTTGCCTGCCTGCGACGCGGTGATGGAGCAGGTGCCCGCTGTAAGGAAGGTCGCCGTCGTGCTGCTGACCGTGCAGACGGTGGAAGTGGTGGAGGCGAAGGAGACCGCCAGGCCCGAGCTGGCCGTCGCCGCAAGTGTCAGCGGCGTTCCCACCGTCTGCGTTCCTGGATTGGCGAAGGTGATGGCCTGCGCAGTCAGGCTGGCTGCGTCCACCGTGAAGCTCTGCGAGACCGGCGTGGCAGCGGCATAAGTGCTGTTGCCTGCCTGCGACGCGGTAATCGAGCAGGTGCCAGTGGCGATGAAAGTTGCGGTCGTGCCGCTAACCGTGCAGACGCTGGTTGTGGTCGAAGCGAAGCTGACGGTCAAGCCTGAACTGGCTGTTGCGGAGAGCGTCAGCGGCGTGCCCACAGTTTGCGTTCCCGGATTGGCGAAGGTGATGGTCTGCGCGATCAGGGCCGCGTTGACAGTGACCGTGGCAGCCTGAGTGGCTATAACTCCGGCGGAATTAGTCACAGTAAGGGTATAGATCGTCGTGTCCGAT
>Ga0181539_1002390_pt1 | contig 18804 bp, 10 predicted proteins | sample PEATcosm2014_Bin_46_FD_119767 | JGI IMG/M metagenome (GOLD analysis project Ga0181539, IMG submission 119767) | Peatland microbial communities from MTU Mesocosm Facility, Houghton, MI, USA - PEATcosm2014_Bin23_60_metaG | ecosystem: Environmental > Terrestrial > Soil > Wetlands > Peat | place... | reverse complement strand
CTCCAGCAGGTCGGCCAAAAATTGTTCCAAGCGCTTTCGACATTTCTCGATTTCGCTCTCAGTCATGGACCGGAGATTAACACCTCTCAAGCGAGAGGTCAATAACTTAACGTAGTAGTACTACAAGAAGATGGGCGATGCGCTGAAACATACGGGGCGCCCCATCCTCTATAGCCTGTGTCAGTACGGTCTGGAACGAGTCTGGACGTGGGGAGCCTCGGTGGGTGCGAATATGTGGCGGACCACCGGCGACCTCGATTACAACTACGACCGATTCTCGCTGGTGGGCTTTGAGCAGAACGGCCTTGAGCGATTTGCCGGTCCCGGCCATTGGAATGATCCGGACATGCTCCTCGTGGGCCTGGGAAAGATCACGGATGACGAAAGCCGAACGCAAGTTAGCCTGTGGAGCTTGCTGGCCGCCCCCCTCATCGCCAGCGCCGATCTCCGAAAGATCAGTTCTGCGAGTCTGGCCATCTTGAGCAATCCGGAAATCATCGCCGTCGATCAGGACCCTGCCGGCGTCCAGGGACACCGCATCGCGCAAGAAGGCCCGCTGGACATTTGGATGAAGCCCCTCGCCGACGGCAGTAAGGCTGTGGGCCTTTTTAATCGCGGAGAGGATGCTGCCCCCATCACCGTTTATTTTAAGGATGCCGGGGTGGGTGAATCGGCCACGTTGAGAGATTTGTGGACGAGGAAAGATCTGGGCATCTTCAAAGACAGCTTCACCGTCGAAGTGCCAATGCACGGGGTTGTTATGATACGAATGAAATGATCAATCCTTTCCAGCAAGGTGTAAGGGGGAGATGACCATGAACCGTCGTGACCTGATCAGATTCCTGGGCGGAGGAATGTGCGCTGCAGTTTCCTCTAAGCTCCTGGGTGTCTCACCGGAGTTCGCAGAATCAGGCCCCGCTCGCGACGGCGCCGAGCCCAAGCCCAATGACGGCCGGCAGCACTGTTTCGCGCTGGGCGCGGAGGACTTCCTGCTCGACGGCAAGCCGTTTCAGATTCGGTGCGGTGAGATGCATCCGGCGCGCATCCCGCGGGAGTATTGGCGCCAGCGCATGCAGTTTGCCAGGGCCATGGGGTTGAACACCATTTCCTTCTGTGTGTTCTGGAACGCGCACGAAGAGGAAGAGGGAAAGTTTGACTTCAAGTGTGGCGAACTCGACATCGGCGAGTATCTCCAGATTGCCCAAGAGGAAGGCCTGTGGGTGTTCCTGCGCCCCGGCCCGTATGTTTGCAGTGAGTGGGATTTAGGGGGTCTGCCGTGGTGGCTCTTACGCACTCCGGACATCAGGCTGCGCTGCTCCGATCCCCGTTTCACCGGCCCGGTCGAACGCTATTTTCACGAATTGGCAAAGGTCATCCGTCCACACGTCGTGGAAAATGGCGGCTCCATTCTGTTGGTGCAAATTGAAAACGAATACGGCAGTTACCCCCGCCGGGACCACGACTACCTGGTGTGGCTGGGCGACCTGTGGGTGAGGGAGGGCATCAAGAGTCCCTTCATCACGGCCGATGGCGCGGCCGAGCACTACCTCAAGGGAGTGACGATTCCCGGCGTGGCGATCGGCTTGGATCCTGGCGAAAACGAGGCGGATTTCGCTTTGGCTCACAAGATGAGCCCGGGCGTGCCGGTAATGTCGACAGAAACCTACCCCGGCTGGTTGCGCCACTGGGGCGAGGGCTGGTGGGAGCCAACCGACGTGTCGGGATTGCTGAAGTTCTACATGGACACGCGAAAATCGTTCAGCCTTTACATGTTTCACGGCGGCACCAACTTCGGATTCCACGCCGGAGCCAACGGCAACGATCGCGACCTTACCAGTTACGACTACGCCGCGCCCGTCAATGAACAGGGGCGCCCGACGCCCGCCTATTTCGCTTACCGCAAACAACTGGCGTTTTACCTGCCCGCCGGTCAAAGTCTGCCCGAGGTTCCGACGGTGATTCCGACGATGGAGATTCCATCCATCCGGCTGGAACGGTGGTCAGGTCTGTGGGAGCAGTTGCCGAAGCCGGTCACCTCCGAGCAGCCCCAATGCTTCGAGTCCCTCGGCCAGAATCAGGGCTTGGTGCTCTACCGCGCGCGCATTCCGGGCGGCGTGTCGGGCAAACTCACAACCATCCTGCACGGCGATCCGACGATTTATGTGGAGGGCTTGCTGACCCAAAATCTCGACCTTCCCGCCCGAGACAAGGAAGCCATATTGGAAATCCTGGTGCAGGCCATGGGTCACATCAATTTCCTGATTGAAATGGATGGGGATCGCAAGGGACTCCTCGGGCCTGTGAAAGTCGGCGACGCCGCGCTTAAGAACTGGGAGATGTTCTGTTTCCCGCTCAAGAGCAATTGGATCATGTCCCTGCCCAGGATGGCCCCGGGACGCATGGGCGGCATCTTCAAGGGCGAATTTGAACTCGATGATGTGGCCGACACCTATCTGGATATGTCCAATTACAAAAAGGGCATGTTGTGGGTCAACGGGGGAAACCTGGGCTACCACTGGTCAGCGCGCGGTCCGCAGCACCGCCTTTATTGCCCTGGTCCGTGGCTCAAAAAGGGCGTGAACACCATCGTGGTGCTTGACACCGAACTCACCGAGCCGCAGCCTGTGACAGGAGTACGAACCGCCCGCTGACTGAGATGCGAATTTTGAAAAGCAGTTGCTGCTTGCATTCTGCCGGTAAGGGCCGCCAAAATGGCGGCGCTAAGTTGTCCACCGGGGGGTCGAACTTCGCAGTGTGTTGGCTCGCTCGTTAATCGGCGGACCAAACCCAACGACGCCCACCCTGAACTTCCTCTTGAAGAGAGACACGCCATGAAGCCAACCCGCAGAGAATTCTTGCAAACGTCAGCCATGATCGCGGCTGGGGAGGCCCTCCCGGCGCCCGCAGGCCTCGCCGCATCCCCCGAACGTGCTTCGCTCGACGGCTTCCAAATCGTGCGGCGTCATGCCATGGTGCGAGAACTTCCCGGGCTGAACTTCTTTGAAGGCATGCTGCTGGGCAACGGCGACATTGGTGTCTGCGCGGTGGTGCGGCCCGACGCCCTGGGCCTGCATATTGGGAAGAGCGACTCGTGGGATATTCGTGTCAGCGAGGATATCGAAGAACACGTTCTCACCTTTCAAGAACTTCTGAAGCTCTGGAACCGGGCGAGCGATGAGGCCAAGCGGCAGGGCAAACCGGATATGTTGTCTCTCGAAGACAGTATCGACTTTTTCCGCGAATACACGAACAAGGTTGCATCCTCCTACGCGCGTCCGTGGCCGCGCCCCTGGCCGTGCGGTACGGTTTGGCTTCACTGGGATCCCCGCTGGGTGCATGCGGGCAAGCAGACTCTCGACCCTGCAACGGGTCTATATACTCTCAACCTTACTTGCGCGGATTTTGCGGGTCACTCACGCGCTGCGAACCTCTTTTGTTTCGTGGATTGGATGACGGGCGGGGTTTCAGCTTCCACGGATGAGGCTGTGCCGTTCCTATCCGTTGACTACTACGCAGATCTCGATAATTTCCACGCCTCGCCGGGCGACAGTCAATCGACCCAAGCCCACTGGGGCGTCTTGCCGCGGCCCGAAATCAAGGGTCGAGCTGACGATGCATTCGCGGAGTTTTCCTGCTTTCAGTACTTTCCTGCCCTTGGCCCCACCGAGGAGACCCCCAATCCGCCCCGATCAGAAAAAGACCGCAACTTCGCCCTGCACGGAAGGATCACGGGTACATGGAAGCTGGAGGGGCTGGCGGAAGGTCAGGTGCATTTGAAGCCAGCAGGCAACGGGGGAGGCGCACTCACGGAAAACGGATACGTCCGCGGAGGATCCGTCGGAAGCCCCGGCGAGAAACCTCTGCGCTTGGACATCAAGGTGGCGACCCCGCGCGATATTCTGCTTGAACGGATGGAACACGAAGCCAGTGGGTCCAATCCCTGGATCATCATCCCTCAGGATCATGCCTATAGCCAGGAAGACCTGGACACACCCTCCTACGCGCGCAAAGAAGTTGAACGGCTCGCAGGGATGGATCTCCTGCACATCCGCGCGGACTCCGAAGGCCATTGGCGGAAGTTCTGGTCGCGCTCGGCCGTCGAACTCGAGGACAAGGAGCTCGAACGGATCTGGTACCAGAATCAGTACTGGCTGGCCTGCTGCCTGCGCGAGCGCAAAGTTGCGCCAGGCCTGTTCGGCAACTGGTCCACCGGGGGCATTGGCACGGCATGGCACAGCGATTACCACATGGATTACAACACCCAGCAGGTGTTCTGGGGAGTGTTCTCCAGCAATCACGTGGATCAGCACCTGCCCTACGTTGAGCTCTGTCAGAACCTGATGGCCATGTCGGGAAAATATGCCAAAGAGAAGTTCAACCTGCCCGGCGCTTACTTCCCGCATTCGGCCTATCCCGCCCCCAGCCAGGTGGTACCGTACCCTGTTCCGCCTTGGGGATTCCAGATCAGTGAGACCCCCTGGACCGTGCAGAGCCTCTGGTGGCAGTATCTCTATACTGGTGATGTTGATTATCTGCGCCATGTATATCCCATTTTGCTCGCCGCTGCGCGCTTCATCGCCGCCTATGTGAAGAAAGGTGACGATGGGAAATATCACGTTATCCCCACCGTCTCTTCCGAAAACTGGGGCTTTACGGTCGATTTTCGTCTTAATAAGGATTGCATCCTTGACCTCGCTCTGATTCAGTTCCTGTTGGACGCGATGATCGAAGCCTCATCGGTGCTGGGCCAAGACGAGGAAGAGCGCACTCGCTGGAAGGAAATCCGGGAGGGCTTGGCGCCCTATCCGAAAGCCCAGGGTCCCTACGGCGAGGTCTGGCTGGACGTGGTGGACGCACCCGTCGAGTACATCTACAACGTGCCTCTTACCCTCGCACCCATATTCCCTGCTGAGCAGGTGGGACTGGGGCGCGGCGAAGAGCAACTAGAGATAGCCCGGCGAACCGCCCGGGTGGTACGCCTCGAAGGTGGCAATGACCTGGTTTATCAGCCCCTGATCAGCGCCCGCCTGGGCATGCTCGATCTCCATTGGTTCAAGCGCGAAGTGGAATATTGCCGCCTTCCCAATGGCCTCACGGGGGACTGCGTTCGCCAGGTGGGTGGGCGCTACGATGATTCAACGCCGTTTAATTTCATGTTGCCTATGGGCGTGTGGACAGAGAATCTCGCTTTGCCCGCCGTGATCAATGAGTGCATGATGCAGAGCTACACGGGCGTCCTCCGCCTTTTCCCCAATACTCAAAACCTGGGACCGGCGCACTTCGAGAATCTTCGAGCTGCCGGAGCCTTCCTGGTGAGTGCCGCCCACGATGGAATGAAGATCAGTCATCTCTCGGTGCTCAGCGAGATGGGCAAGACGATGCGATTGGCGAAGCCGTGGCCCGGAAGTTCAGTTCAGGTCACAAGAGTGCGGGATGGCCACACCATCGCGGCCGAAGCTCAGGATCAAATCGTGGTTTTTGATACGGAGCCGGGAGAACACTATCGCATCGAGCTGGCGGGATAGCCAATTCCCCCCTTGGCCGCGTTATTGAATAGGGTGGCAAGAAGAACGCTGCTTCGAGGGACCCACTGATGAGTTACCGCGGAGAGATCCTGACTCCACAATTCTTCCGCCCGTGGCGAAGGGCCTTTAGTCCAGGTGGAAGACTTCTTGCATGTTCGCCCACCATTCTCCCTCGGCCCGCGAAGGGATGGGTTGTTGCATGGGCTTCATGATGGCCCACCACTCTTGGGTGGTGGGGTCGGCGGCCATCCTGGCCATGTCCGCAGCGAAGTCGGAGCCAACATATTCAAAGTATGCAAACAGCATGTCATCTTTGAAGTAAATCGAGTAATTGCGGATGTTGCAGTCGTGGATGGTTTTCAAAACCCCTGGCCACACCTGGGCGTGGTGTTCCACGTACTTCTCATAGGCTTCCGGCTTCAGTCCGATGATCTGGCCATAACGCCGGGGGCTCGTGTTTTGCATGTTCATTGCTCCGTGTTCTGTTTTTCAATGTGGCGAACGACTTCGTCTATTAAAGCTTGTCCAAATTAAGGTCTGGCCCCTGACTGATGACCTGCGGCTTCGTCGCTTGCCATGCGGAAAGGCTCCGCCTTTCCGCAGAGCGAGGCGGCAGAGCCGCATTGAGTACGACAGTTTCCCACCAATTTGGACAGTCGCGACGTCCAGTCAGTTGATGTGCACTATCTCGTTTTAGGAATGGGCTGGGAAGGAGACATCGCACTCATCCAGATGCAGCGGGTATTTTCCGCGTTCTTGCACCAGCCGGACGACATAGTCGTAATTCTCACCGGAAATGCTACTCGGCACTGAGTGGTCAGACTGGAAGATGAAGCCCCCGCCCTTGGCCGCGTTCAGCTTGGTGAGCGCGGCGGTCTTGATTTCGTCCCGGCTGCCATTCGCCCAAAGCATCACATCCATGTTGCCGCAAAACCCTATCCGGTGCCCAAACCTGCGGCGCAGATCGATGACATCCAGCCCCGCTTTGGCTTCCAGGGGGTTATAAGCGTCCACGCCTATTTCGATGAAATCCTCGAAGATGGCGTTGACGTTCCCGCAGCCGTGATAAATCACGGGCAATTGCTGTTTGTGGCACTCGTCCACAAGGGCTTTGACCCCCGGTTTAAAGTGCTTCCGCCAAAAGGCGGGGGAAAACAGCATTCCATTCTTGTAGGCGACATCTCCCCAGATCACGATGCCGTCCAGCATCCCGCGGGCGGCCTTGGTCTGGGCGCGCAGGATTTCGAGTGAGAACGCGTTTATCCGGTCCACAAAACGCGCGATACTGTCCGGATATAATCCCATCCACAAAAGGGTGTTCTCCGAGCCGAGGATGCGCCACAGCATTTCGTGGCCCTCGCAGACCCCGCCAAAGGCCGGGAAATCCCTCCACACGTCTCCCACGCGTTCCACGAAAGGCGCGAGATTGCGAACAAATCCATCTCCCACGCCGTTGATCTGGTCGTCCCCGCGGCCGAAATAGCGACGCTCGTCCCACGGGTCATCGAACTGGAATGCCTCCATCTTCTCCACGGTATCCGTTCCGAATCTCAGGAAGGCGGGCATCGGATAAGCCAGGTTCTTTTGGATGACTGCTTCAAATCCTGTCCGCACGACAATCTCCTCGTCATTTTCGCTGAGGATTTCGAAGGGCTTGATGTGCGGGTCCATATTGGGATTGAACTGCATCCAGTCGAGATCATAGTAACGGTAAATATCAGCATCCCAGGCCAAACCCAGTTCTTCCCGCCACCGCTTCAGGAAGCTGCCCCAGAAGAAGTCGCTGATGGGGACGCGATCCGCTTCCTGGTGGTGAAGGGCTTTCTTCATGCGGTCAAGCTTCGCGAGGCAGTTGTCAGTCCGATTCATGGGATTTATCGCACCTGGTTGGATCGATGGTGTTCTGATTCGACCGGAATCTCCCTTATCGAGCTCAGATCCGACCGCTAACCTACACCTGAAAGCCGCTGATCGCAACGGTCCGTCAGGTATTTAGTACAAGCGGGAAAGTCCATTGAGCCGGGGAACTCAAAGCCCTGGTTCGTCGAGGAATTTCCCGCCATTAATCTGCGCCTCGGCGCCTGCCTTCAAAGACAGCCTGCCAGCTTTCCACCAAGCCGCGCTTCCACCGTTGGGGAGCATCGAAGGTCCTTCGCACCGCCGCCGCGAGTTCCGGGGCGCCGCGCCCTTCAGCGTCGGCGAGACGTGCCGCAGGTAGTCGGTGTCGCCCGAAAGGGCGTTCTTCGTTCCCCCTCCGGCCGATCACCAGATTGCCCTCCGGGATTCACAATCAGCTTCCTAGCTTGGCCGGGGAAGAAGGTGGCTGATCGAGTATGGTCTCGTTCTCCCTATTCCAGTACATCCTCTTTCCTTCCCAGTAAGCGCGTGCCGCCATGATGCAGGCAACCGAGTGCGCGTAGCCGGCTTGGACAGGCGCGGAGGGTTGTTTTGAGGCGCGCAATGCTTCCAGCCAGTTGGTCATGTGTGAAGTATCTTCGTCCGGGGTCAGCCCCGGGCCGCGCCCTCCATCGCCCGCAAGCGATAGCCATTTCTCCTCATGCTGGATGTCGGCCGTTTCCTCGGCATCACCTTTCTCCTCCACCCACTTCCAGCGCGGCGTGCCTTCCGGTCCGAAGTTGATGAGCGTCCCTTTTTTGCCCATGATGCGAAAGAAGCTGAGGTAGTCGTTCCCAAAACTCGTCGCGTAACTGACCAGGAAGCCCTTGGGGTAGGTAAGCACCGTCTGGAAGGTGTCCGGATTTTGGCGACCGTCGTGCCAGGCGAAAACCCCGCCGTTCGAGTCGACCGAGACCGGAAAATGTTCGTCCATGAACCAATGAACCATGTCGATGGCGTGGCTCATCCACTGGTCCACAATACCGCTGGAGAATTCTTTGTAGAGCCGGTATTCGAAGTAGAGTTGTGGGTCGAACGGCCGGTAGGGCTTCGTCATCAGCCACTTTTTCCAGTCGGTGTCCTCTTCCCGGATTTGTTTCACTTCCGGTCGGCCGCGCCAGCGTGGACCGTGATAGTCCCAGACGATTTCAATTTTGCTGACGTCGCCGGTGACCCCCTGCTTGAACCATTCGCGGGCTGCCACCTGGTACGGCTCACTCCGCCGCTGCGTTCCCACCTGCACGATGAGGTTGCGGGCCAGCACGGCGTCGCGCGCCGCCTTGGCTTCCTCGATGACATTGCCCATGGGTTTTTCTACATAAGCATGTTTGTCCGCTTCGGCGACCATCTTCAGCATGGGGGAATGCTGATGTTCCGGGGTTGAAATGATCACAGCGTCAATGTCTTTGAGCGCCAGCATTTCCTCAAGATCCACAAACGTGCGCGGCGCACGGCCGTAGGTTTTCTCTCCCATTGAGGCAGCATGCTCCCGGTTCACCTTCCAGAGGTCGCAAACCGTCGTCACTTCAACGTTCATCTTGTCCTTCACGAGGGAGAGAATGTATTCCAGTCCCCGGCCACGATTGCCGATGCCGACGTGAGCGAGGGAAATTCGGTCATTGGCACCGATGATGCGACCATAACTCAGAGCCATGCTCCCCATCGTGGCCCCGCCCGCCATCGCACCGACGGCTTGATGAAGAAAGGCCCTACGGTTAATACTGCGCATTACGTCCTCCTCCGAGTGTGCGGCACAAAAGTCAAAAGGCAAACGCAGCGTGGGGGTCGCGCCCGCTGGTGCGCGGGCCTCCTGCGAGCGCATTATTGGCAGCAGCGGGACGCACCCGCGTCCGCTGCCCGCCACTCCACCCTCCGATTCTGCCCCTGCTGGTCACTCGGAACTGGTCAAGTGTCATGGGTATTTTTCAGTAACTACATTTATTATCATCAACATCGTGGGATACACATTATAGGTCTATTATTTTCAACAACATCACGGGATAGCGCCCTTCGGACATATTTTGTCCGTTTGTTTTCAAGAACATCACGGGATATACCTTCATTTTCGATCATCACCTGTCTTCTTGTCGCCTTGCCATCGAGAATTTACTAACTCATTTAGTGTCAATAACATGGGTTTTCTTAAGATTTCCATCATCCACCGATAACCCATTCATTTCTAGTATATCGTGGCATGCTGGGGGACGTTCCCCCTGTGGCGTGGCCATCCTGGCCATGACTCCTTCACGTGCAGGATGCCCGTGCCACGGGGCTCCCTGTGGCATCGCCATCCCGGCCGTGACTCCCCACGGGGGGGTGCCCACAGCCCCAGGCTAGCATCCAGCACCTGCCGTCTACCGTGTGCTGCATCCCGTTTAATGGCGGACACCTGACACTCGACTCCTGACACATAACACCTGACACCTATTCCCAGTGCGTGATTTCACCCCGAGACTGACCTGCATATTGTAGGCTAGCAATTTGGCGACCATTCTCGAGGCAGATACCTGCGAATTTCCTGCCGGCAGGAAATTCAAGCTGATTTATTTTCACAATTTCCGGCGCGTGGGCATCCTGCTCGCGCATTCCTGACGGGAACGGGGCGCTCCCGGGACAGCGGGCGGGGCGCCCGCGCTACGTCCCGGGGGTCTCCGCTTTCACTTCGGAGTTGGAGTTCCCAGCCCCGGAGGGAGGCAGCCATGGTCTGTCGTCCCTGCGGGGCTTAGCGGCCGATTCCTTAAACCTGCTCCGGTACCGTGTAGGGGGCGCGATAGCCGCGGTCGGCGTCGCGAAGCATCGCATCGGCTTCCGAATCGCCGATGACTTGTTCAGTCTCGGGATTGAAGTTTAACGTCCGCCCCAGGCGATAGGAAGCATTGGCAAGCTGCATCAAGCCCATGGAAATGTACGCTTCCTCGATGGGCGCGTTCAGGTTTTCCTTCTTCCGGCTCACCACACAGTCGATGAAGTTCGCGAAGTGGGCGAGTTCCGCTCCCGCATGAACCGACGGCTGAGGATCTTGATCGGGGCCGAGCCACACCTTGTAAGTATCGGCATCCTCATCGCCGGTAGCGAAGTATCCTTTGGAGCCGTAGAAGATGTCCCCGATCGTGTTATGCCGGCCGGACAGGGGGCCAAGGCCGGGAGTTCCGGGCTTGCGCTTGGGCTCGGGCGTTCCCAATTCCGGCGTGCCAATTTCCGCTTCATGATTGGCGATCCAGTGGCGAGTTTCGAAGGTCAGCATCTTCCGCTTGCCGTCTGGCAGGTCAAATTGAAAGGCGCAGGCCAGGTCGTTGGGAGTTTCCTGATCGTCGTCAAACATAAAGTGGCCGCCAATGGCGCTGACCTTGTTGGGAAATCCCACCCCCATCCCCCAGCGCGCAACGTCCATTTGATGGGTGCCTTGGTTCCCCATGTCACCGTTTCCGTAGGCCCAAAACCAGTGCCAATTATAGTGAAAGCGATTGCGTGTGAAATCGTGCAAGGGCGCAGGGCCCGTCCAGAGATCGTAATTCACGCCTGCCGGAACCGGCTGTACGGGGGCATGGCCGATGGTGTTGCGCCACTTGTAGCAGAGCCCGCGAGCCATATAGATGTCGCCGATCAGACCCTCTTTGATCTTCTTGATGCCTTCCACCACTGCTGTGGCCGACCGAATCTGCGTGCCATGCTGGACGACTCGGCCATACTTTTGCGCCGCCGCTACGAATTGCTTGCCTTCCCACAGATTGTGCGAGCAGGGCTTCTCAACGTAAACGTCCTTGCCTGCCTGGCATGCCCAGATTCCCATCAAGGAGTGCCAGTGATTCGGCGTCGCGATCGAGATGGCATCAATCGACTTTTCCTCCAAAAGCTTCCGGATGTCCACGAAGGTTGCAGGCTTGGGAATGCCGCGTTTTTCCATGCCGGCAACACGCGCCGCCATGATGTTCTCATCAATGTCGCAGACTGCGGCGATCTGTACGTTCTTCATCTTGGAATAATTCTCGACGTGATCCATGCCGCGCCCATGCACGCCGCAAATCGCCACGCGCACGCGATCGTTTGCCCCGAATACCCGGTCCGGCTGGGTTATGAATGCCACACTGCTTGCGGCCGCCAGCGCTGCGGCGCCAGTCACACCGCCCTGCAAGAAACTTCTGCGGCTCAATTGCGAATCGTTGGACATGATTGGATTTCTCCCTCCCTGAGGACTTGCACTGAATGGTATTTATCGTTCGTGGGCTGCGTATTCCTGATAGGCCTCGGCGACCTTCGCTTGTTTGTAATCCCCCTGATGAATCAAAACGCGATAACGAAACTTCAACTGCTTGCCTTGTTGAACGGTCCAGCTCCCGTCCTTATCCGGGTCTTTATAGAACTCTCTCCAGGCGAAGGGATTCGCGGCGAGCAGGCCGTAACCGCGCGCGTGCCAGTACGTGGGATGGCGGAAACTCCGCGGACTGTCGAACACGGCAACGCCCAGGTCTTCTCCCTCGATTGTGCCGTCGTAGTCCACCCAATCCGCGCGCTTTCCCCAGATGGCTTTCTCCCCCTCCGCGCCCGCAGAGTTTACCATGTGTCCGGGAGGCGAATTCAGTTCTTTGCGGAAGCGGATCCCGAAGGTTCCTTCCTTCGTGTCTCCCATCGTAAGATCGGATCCATGATTGGCGATGATTGTGATCTCGCAATCAATCCAGCGGGTGCCCGCGTCGCCGCCGAAGACGTAGGATTGAGTCTCGTCGGCAATCACCCGGCCGCTGGGCCCTGTCAGTTCGAAAGCGGCACGCAGCGTCCCGGAATCGGCGCCGCCCCGAATCTCCTCCAGCTTGCGAAAAGTCGCGCGCCCAAAAACCGTATCATCACTATATTTCGGGAATGCCGCCTCGCCCCAGAAGTCAATGCCGTCGATATTTCCATGGCCAAAAAACATGGGCCGCTGATGGGGTTCCACGCTCGGGTCATCCTTATACTGCGGAGGGAAGGTGTTGCCGGTGGGAAAGTCCCGCGACAAAACCGTACCCTGCGCGCTTCGCAGGGGCTGAAAGTATGGCTTGGCGACCTCCTTGGAGAAGTAGTACGTCGTAAACAGTTTCCCGCCAATGAGGACATCAACGTGATCGCCCTTTTGAAGGAGTTCCACCGAATCGCCAGCGGGAAATGCCGCGGCTGCGAACAGTAATCCAAGCATCAAAGCCAGTCCTATACCGAACCTGCAGAGGGTCATGAATGCGCCTCCCCGGAAATGCACTTCAAAGTCTCCGCCACCAATCGCTCCGTCCCCTCGTAAGGGTCGCCCGGTCCCCCGTCCCACTCCATCATATAGTACCCCTTGAATCCACTCTTTTGAGCGAGTTCGAACATTTTGGGCAAGTCCACCTTGTAGGTTTTGCCATCATCGGTCACCACCACGTCTTTGATATGGCACACGCCGCAAGCGTGCTTGAGCATGGCGGCCACGCCCCGCTCGTTATATCCGGCGTCGCCCCCGGCGAGGGTGTTGCCGAAATCGGGCAGGGCGCGCAGGTAAGGATTGCCCACCTTCTCGATGACCTTCACGATGAAGAACGGGTCTTCGTTAATAAGGTCGTCATTCTCCAGATTGACCAGAATGTTCTTCGCCGCCCCGTATTCCGCCAGCCGTCCTAACGTCTGGGAAGCCAACTCCACGTCCGGTTTTACCCCCGGCGGGGCGTCCAGGTGCTGGCGAACACTGGGAGAGCCCAACTTTACCGCGCGATCAATCCAGTGTTGGCCGTACTCCACCGCCGCTTGGCGCTGGGTTTTGTCAGGGTCCCAGAAATTGCGTCCTCCCAGCCCCAAGTCCACCAGATGGGAACCGGCTTGCGCCAGCGCTTGGCGCAGGGCCTCGAGATAGGCCGGGTCCGTCGAATGGAAGTGTCCCGCCAGCAGGCAAACGTTCTGAATGCCAAATCGCTTGGCGATCATTCCGGGAAAATCTTTGAGGTCCATGCCGGGCTTTGCCCGGTTGCGATCGGAATTGCCCGGACTGTCGATAAACTCCCGGAACGGCCAGGAGGTTACCGCCAGGCGCGCCCGCGGGTTGGTGGGGAAGTCCAGGTGGGGTTCCTTGGGTGAAGCCAAGGAATTCCGCAGCCCGGCGCTCAGGCCCAGGCCGAAGATCGAGGCGCGCAGGAAGAAATCACGTCGGGAAGAATTTTTCATGGGGGGTTTGCCCTTTCCGCGCCGCTGTCATGAAATTGCTCCCCTCCTGATTCAGGAGGGGTGGCGCTGCGAGCCCCGTAAGCGGCGCCCACAGCCAGCAAGGCGGTTTGGATTGGAGAAGAATACGGCGGTGCATGATGAGCCTCCGTCCCGGGCTTGGAGCGCCGCCTCGGCAGGATCCGTGGGGGAGCTTTGCAGCCGCGCCTAGCGAATCTCGGCCGGTAGGACCCTGCCAATACGCGACTACCCAGCCGGCAATTGCGCGATCCTTGCTTCCGCGCCAAAGGCAGGGTTCGCGTGCTGAGCATGCGGGCCGGCTTCAGCAAAGACACGCGCTAAAACGTATACCTAAGCGCAAACTCCAGGATGCGCGGACTCACGTCGCCAAGAATCTGACCGAAAGTGTTGTCCTGCAGATTGTTGTCCGGCGTGCTGAAATTTACATTATTTCCTATATTGAAGAATTCGAAGCGGAGCTCAAGCTTTTGCTTTTCGTGAATGGTAAAGTAGCGGCTTACGTCCACATCGACATCAAAGTACTTGGGGCCGAGCAGCGAATCCATCCCGGCGTTTCCAAAGGCGCCTAAAGCATTCGGGGTGAAGGCGCCGGCGTTCAGCCACTGGAGGTTGCCCGTGGTGCTCCTGATGTAAGGATTTCCTGTCACATTCGGCCGGTCATTGTAGATGGCGGTCAGGGAGTTGTCCAGGCCGGTCACGGGCTGAAACCACGTACCGCTGTGGGTTGAAATGATCGGAGCGAATTGCCAGTTGCCCAGCAGCCGGTTCGTCCACACGCCGGCAAAGTGGGGCGAAAGGGCGACAAGGGATAAATTGAAGACGTGACGCAAATCAAAGGCGCAATTGCCCCGGTCCGCATTTCGATTGAAAGGTTGCTCCGTGTTGGCGCCACCGAGGTCGCCGCCGAAGTCCGCCTCACTGATGCAATGCGAGTAGGTGTAATTGGCAAGAATCGTGTAATTCTCAGTGAACCGGTGCTCCACTTTCGCGAAAAACGCGTTGTATTCCGCGTTGGCGCCATCGTCGGCCTGGTAGATGTCCGAGTAAGACGCTCCGGCGACGGGATTTTGCAGGTAGAGCAGCCGCCTTTGCTCGGTGTTTGAAGTGTTCGAGCAGGGACCGGCCTGCGTGAGCCCGTATTGACCAGCAACACAGTTGCCCGGAATGTAAACGCCCGGATCGACATCCTCTCCCGTCCAGATGTGAGTGCTCTTGTTGCCCATATAACTTGCCGAGACCACCCAGTTGTTGGCGAATTGGCGCTGATAGGTGAGGTTCCACACATCGACGCTCGTTGCGTTAGCACTGAGCGGGTAGTTGAAATAGGCGCCTTGAGGGACAAAGGTCAGTTTCCCCGCAGGAGTGGGGAAGGGATTGCCGCCGGGGAATCCTAACCAGGGATTCGTCAGCCCTCCCGGAGGACTGGTCAAATTCACCTCACTGGCCCAGGGAGCACCTTGGTTTTGGTCTTCCGAGTAGGCGGTCGGCATGACGTTATAGAAGACGCCGAAGCCGGCGCGAATCACCTGCCTCCCACTTCCGCCGGGTTGCCAGCCCAAGCCCACGCGCGGGGCAAAATCCGCCAGCCGGCTATAAGTGAACCCCTTGGTGGGAATGCCGGGATCGCCGGGGAAAAACAAGCCGGCGGGTGCGTTGGGGTAAACGGTTGACGTCTTCCCCGCAAGGAACGCGTTGTAGTCCCAGTGATCCATATGCTTGAACTTCTCGTTGGTGGGCAAGTAAGGCTCCCAGCGCAAGCCAACGTTTACGTTCAAACTCTTGCTCACCCGAATGTCGTCCTCGACGTAGGGGCCAAAGTAGTTCTGTCTTCCCCTATAAAAGTCCTCACTTCCTTGGAACAACTGGCTTGGCAATCCCAGCATGAAATCGAGGAGAGCATTGCCGGAAGCGTAGCCGTCAAAAGCGAGGCTGCCGTTACTCTCGTAAACATTCGCGTAATTAAATTGATAGTGCAGCCATTCCCCACCGAATGAGATGTGATGCCGGCCTCTCATCATGTCCACATCTTCGGAAGCCTGCATGGAGTTGCCGTCAAGGGTGACAGGTGCGCAGGTGCCGCAGCCCGCGCCAAAATAGCCGTTAATCCCGATGTCCATAAAGTTGGGCACAGCGGAATACATTTGGGAGCCTAAACTCGTTAAATTGATGAAATTGGCCGCGGGACCGCGCGTAATGGCCAGCCGCGTCCAAGCGATATGGGCGGAATTGATAGTTGTGGGGGTAATTGAATAGGTATCGCTGAGAATCGCCGATTGGGCGCGGTCCAGTACTCCACGCTGTGTTGTCAGCAGCACGTCATTGTTGAAGAATGAGGGAGATTTGTAGTTGGCAATGAAGTAGCGCCCAGACACGCTATTCTTGGCGCTCTGGTTCCAATCCACCCGCCCAATATATTGATCTTCGGATTGCGGGGTTGGAATGGCATAGGCTATCTCGCCGCAAGGGTCGCTCGAGGTAGGTACGTACTTGAGCAATTTAAGCGCAACGGGGTTGAACAACGCCGGGTCGACCTGGTTATTTGTAAACGGCTGGCCTGTCGTAGGATTGGTAAACGTTTGCGCAACTCCGCTGGATTCGCAAGCGGCAGAGCCCAGCGCGCTGAAGTCCCCGTTCAGAATCGCCTGCGTGGGCACGTGAGCTATGTTCGAAGCGGAAGCGGTTCGGATGCGAGTTCCCTGATAGCCGAAAAAGCCGAAGATTTTATCCTTTTTGATGGGTCCGCCAATCGTGCCGCCAAACTGGTTTCTCCGAAGCGTGTCCTGGGTGGCAGCGTAGAAATCGCGCGCGTCGAAATCGCCGTTGCGGACGAACTCGAAGGCGTCGCCATGGAACTGATTCGTACCGGATTTGGTGACCGCGTTAACGGTGGCCCCGCCTTGAAACCCGTAGCGCGCGGCAAGGCTGCTGGTCTCAACGCTGAATTCTTGGAGGGCATCGGGGAAGGGGTAAGGCATATTCACCCAGGAAAAGGCGTCCATCTGCTCGGCGCCATCCATCAGGTAATTCGTCCCGTCCGCCTGCCCGCCAGCCACCGAAATCGCGTCCGAGCTGAAGTAGTTCTTGCTGCCCGTCAAATCGCTATAAACCGGCGACGTATCGTTGGCCGCGCCAGCAAGCATGACCAGCGACGTGGCGATGCGCCCGTTCAAGGGCAGGTCGAGGATGCGCGCCTGATCGACCACTTGAGAGACAGAGGTGGTGTTTGTCTGCACCATGCTGGCGTTGGCAGACACCTGCACCTCCTGGCTCACCTGCCCCAGCCGGAGCGCCACATTAATCGTGACATTATTGCTGACTTCGAGGACGATGCCCGTCTGCACGTAAGCTTGGAAACCGCTGGCCTGTACCTCGAGGTCGTAAGGTCCCACTGGAAGATTCGGGAGCACGTAGGTCCCGTTCGCGTCGGTTACCGTTGTTCGTACGAAACCGGTGTTGGTTTGCTTGGCCGTCACCCTGGCGTTCGGGACTACCGCTCCGCTTGGGTCCGTGATGAGGCCTTGAATCTGCGCGTTGGCCACCGCCTGGCCTCGGAGCTCGACCGCACTGAGTGAAAACAGAATTCCCGAGAGTACCAAGGCAATCAGAAGGTTCTTTCTAATCATGCTGTTCCTCCGCTAGAGATTATTGAAGGTTCTGGGTGATATCAACAGCACATGCCAGCAACTCACTTGTAGGGCAACAGCTTGTAGGGACAATTGCTAGCAAATTATTCGGGAAGACGAAACTCCGACACACCGAACCTGAGAGAGAACACCACTTTCTCGGTCTTCGCGTGGAAATTGAGCTCCCCGCCAGCTTTAACTTGCAATGCGATTAAGTCAAAAGTCTTCGTAAGAATAAGGGAGCAAAACAGGGGCCATTGCCCAATTCCATTTGTTACGTGCGATCCTATTGAATACAAACACGATACTTGCGCGACAGTTAGCTGACTGGAGGTTTCTATGAAATTCCATATACACAATTCAGGAAGCAAAGGTTCAAACATTTCTCACCCAATCATTCGTGGATCGATCTGGCGGGGTGATTGGGGAGGAGGTGATTGTGACTACCGAATCGCCGGGTGCTCGACAGGAATAGCGCTATTCCATCGCGGCCAAAACTTCGTGGAGCGGCACTGTGGCAAAGGTTGTGGCGTAGTCGGACATCCCGTAGGGAATAATGAGCTGTCGGCCGTGCACGAGGCTGCCGCAGGAGTACACAACGTTGGGGACGTAGCCTTCGCGCTCGTCTTGGTTGGGCTTGATGAGCGGTTCACGCAAGCGGCCAATGACTTTGGTCGGGTCGTCAAGATCGAGCAGGAAAGCGCCGATACAGTATTTCCGCATCGGTCCCACACCATGACTGATCACCAGCCAGTCGGCTTCGGTCTCGATCGGCGATCCGCAATTGCCCAACTGGATGAATTCCCACGGGAACGATGGCTCCAGAACAAGCTGCATGGTGTGCCAGAAGTGCAGATGGTCGGAAAACATCACATAGATGTTTTCGGCGTCCTGCCGGCCCAGCATCACATAGCGCCCTTTGATCTTGCGGGGGAAGAGGGCCATGCCTTTGTTCTCGACGGCCGGGCCGTTAAGGGTGAAGAATTTGAAGTAAAGGAGGTCGGAAGTCTCGAGGAACTGCGGCAGGATCATCCTGCCGTCGTAAGCCGTGTAAGTGGCGTAATAAGTCCGCGTGCCGTCGTCGTTTTGAAAGAGCACAAAGCGGGCGTCCTCGATCCCGTTGCTCTGCGAGGGTGTGGCGGGGAATAACACGCGTTCGGACAAACGTGAGTCTGGCGAAAATTGCACCTCGTAATTTGATTGGGCCAGCATCAGGGTTTGTCTGGCAACGGTTTTGGTTTCCTTGTCAGGTGTGTGGAGCCGTGCTACTTCGAGACTGACGCAGGTGCGCAGATCATCCAAGGTGAACGTGTCCCCAAGGCATTTGAGAACCTGTTCATTGAAGCCGCCCGCCAGGCCGAGTTCCTGAAGCTTTCGCTGAAACAAGCCCTTCTCGTAAATCGCATTGGACACCTGCATCGGCTCAAGGCTGAATCGGGTTGGCGTGTCGACCGTGATGTTGTTGTTGGCGTCCAGGAGGCCGGTGCGAAAGGTGATGGAGGAAATGTGCCCTTCCGCCGTGGCCCGCAGGCTCAGAATGAAGCGCAGTGAACCGGGCGGGAGGCCCGACTGATCCG
>Ga0181539_1002387_pt1 | contig 18819 bp, 18 predicted proteins | sample PEATcosm2014_Bin_46_FD_119767 | JGI IMG/M metagenome (GOLD analysis project Ga0181539, IMG submission 119767) | Peatland microbial communities from MTU Mesocosm Facility, Houghton, MI, USA - PEATcosm2014_Bin23_60_metaG | ecosystem: Environmental > Terrestrial > Soil > Wetlands > Peat | place... | reverse complement strand
TTGCGAAGAAATATTTTTTGGAGGGCCGCCGGGCGACCCGGGGAAAAGGCTGTTTTGGCTGCGGATCGGCCTGTTCCCCCTCAGGGCCGGAAGTGCGAAGAAAAACTATTCCTCAGAGCTGGCCAAATGTACGAATCAAGCGCTGCGGCGACTTGCGCAAATTGTTAATCACAAGCATCTTACACTCGCTGCCGCGCGCACTTGTTGCGCCCGGCTCAGCCGAGATCAAATGAGATGCTCCCTGCCCCAGCTTTCCCGGCTTAAATAACCTTTACATTGCGTATTAGATAATCCACAGTCCCTTCATGAAAGCAAATCAACTCTCCCTCCATCCAAACGGGAAGTTGATGCCGACCGCCTTCACCCTGATTGAGTTGCTTGTGGTCGTCGCCATTATCGCCATTCTGGCCTCCCTGTTGTTGGCGGTCCTGGGAAGGGCAAAACTCAAAGGGCAGAGGATTTCTTGCCTCGATAATCTGCGGCAGTTGTCCCTCTCCCGCCACATGTACACCGACGACAATCAAGGCAACTTCATCCTCTCCGTGGCCGACGAGGATAGCGTGGATATACCCGTCGAGAATGGCGATGACAAAGTGCTGATCTGCCCTTCCACCCATGCGCCCCAGACCCCTCCGTCGGGCAGCGGGTGGGGCGCTGCCGATACCACCTATTTCGGCTCCAATTCCCAGGCGCCCTCCACCCCGGGCAGCTACGCCATCAACGGCTGGCTTGCCGTCAATCACACCCCGGTGGATTCGTTTACCCAGTTTTTCTTCAATAAGGAAACCGACCTTCTGACCCCGGTCTTGACCCCGATGTTTCAAGATTCAATCTGGTTCTACATCTTCCCTCTGGAATCTGACCTCACCCTGGACCCTTCAGACCTTTACGACGGCTACTACGGCCACCGCTCTGGGTGCATCCATGGCATGGGCCTTTGTTTGATTGACCGCCACAACAGCCGTCCCGCGGCTTCCGCCCCGAAGGCTTATCCTTATTCCAGCGGCCAGGTCCTTCCCGGCATGATCAACATGGTCTTCGCCGACAATCATACTGAACTCGTCAAGTTGAACAACCTCTGGAATTACAACTGGCATCGCGGCTGGGTCACGCCGAAGCCTCATCCTTAAGATTTAACGCTCAAAACTCACGGCCCAGCGGCCTTTGGCCCCAGCGCCGTGTTAGGCGGCATCGCGCCGCCCTTTTTCTCCACGTAATACGACGCTCGTAGGCCGCTCGGTTCGTCCCGATATAGTGCTACCACATTCGATTTGCAGAGGAGAAAAGCAGTATGCTCATCTGCTGATTCGTGCCACTGCTTATCGAGTGAGATGGGCATAAACTTGGCCTTTATTAAACTGAGTGTGGCGGCTTCTCGATTTTTCGATGGGGAGAACCATCGGTATGGTGGCATCCGATAATCAAACATCTCGATGAGGTTTCGAACTGACGGTGTCTTCCCCGCCAGTTTGAGCGCCTCTGAATCTGCGCCATTCGTAATATCTTCCCAACAAGTCCAATTGCTCTGCACCTCTGCCATAAACGTGATGGTCTGTCGGTTTATCGGCGTCACCGAATAGGCGACATCAACGGCCTGTCTCGCTTGCTCGTATTTTGACTTGGCACGCGTTTCCAGAGCGAGCCAGCCAGCAGCAACTATCAGGATTAGAGTTGCGATGCGCACCTTCATGGCTGCCGCCTAAGACTAGGACACGTGTGTATCATCTCCATTCTTCTTTCTTTGGTAATACAGCACAACGCCTAGCGCTGGCAAGACGCACAAAAGCATCAAGACCACCAGCACGACAACAAAATCGTGCGGTGAACTCTTGTGCCCGTGTGACCACCAGACGTCTGGCTCTGTGCAGGTCGCCACAATGGCCAGTACCAGCGGAATACACGAAGCTCCCGCAAACACCGTCCCATACGAAACTCGCTTGTTGCGAGAAGTCCGATGCCGACAAAGCAAAGCTGTCGCCGGAATAGTCGCCGCCATCAGGACAGCAAGAACAAACAAACCAATAATTGCGTTTTCCGTCTCTACGCTCATAACGGTCTAGTGGCCTAACAATGAATATACAACAGGTTGTTCGTGGATTGCAACGGCCAAATGAATCCGAATGAGGCGGTGCGCCGACGTGCGGAAGTTGTTCGACGCAAGCATCCTGCACTCGCTTGTCGAGCGCGCTTATTGCGCCTGGCTCAGGCGATATTGCGACTTCGTCAAAGGGCCGCCGTTGCATGATCTCCAAATCCGCTTGCCCCGCGCCTGGATTGCGGCATAGTGGCGTGGTGATTTGGAACTCGCGTCGGAAGGGTGGCTGAGTGGTTGAAGGCACCTGACTCGAAATTGACAATACTATTTATCACCACTTCTCTGACCATAATTATGTGGCTGCCGCGCTGGCGGGCGACCTGCCAGCCGAGCTTTTCAAACGCCCGGACAGACTTGCGACCGCTTAATACCGGGAGAGCGGGCATTAGACCAGCACTTCGACTTGGCGTGTTTCAACGGTGAGCGGCAGGCCGCGCTCCGCCCTGACTTCCAAGCAAAGCGCAATGGCCTCTTCAATGTTCTTTATGGCTTGCGCCTTTGTCTTGCCTTGGCTGACACACCCCGGAATCGCCGGGCATTCGACCACCCAAACCCCATCCTCGTCGCGGTCAATAGTCACTGAAAGTTTCATTATTCGACTTTAATAGGCCCCGGCGTTTTTTCAAGAGATTTCCTCGCTTCGCGTTCCCGTGTCGCCTGTCCCGCCATCGCCTTGGCGACGGCTTATCCTTATTCCAGCGGCCAGGTGCTTCCCGGTATGATCAACATGGTGTTCGCAGACAATCATACTGAACTCGTCAAGTTGAACAACCTCTGGAATTACAACTGGCATCTCGGCTGGGTCACGCCCAAGCCTCATCCTTAAGATTGGACGCTCAAAAATTCCTCCCTCCGCTTCCTCCCGTTCATTTTCTGTCGCCTCCAAATCCGCTTGCCCCGCGCCTGGATTGCAGCATATTGGCTTCCTGATTTGCGCCCATCAATCAGCCCTATGAATGCCCAGCCTGCCCCGACCCCAATACCGCCTCCGCCCGCCTCACCCCCGCCGCCGCAGACGGCCCCGCCGCGCGGGCGCGGGCCCTTCCCGGCCCCGGCCATCCTCCTGCTCCTGGCGGCCATCGCTCTGGCCACGCTGACGGCGTGCGTTTCCCCAACGCAGAGCCTGGGCCAGGCGCGCATCTTTGCCGTCCGCTACGAAACCGTCACAAAATTAGTCTGGGCGCTGGCCCCAAATCCAGACGCCGATTCCCCTTTCCAAGGCCATGACATTGTGCCGGGACAGTCCTATCAATTGGACCTTCCAGAAGGAGAACAAGGCCCCATCCACGGCGCCACCACCACCATTGTTGTCACCAAAATTGATTCCAAAAGCACCCGCGTCCAAATCAAAACCATCCACGCCGGGTTTTTCCTCGACACCCGCGACCCGCGGACCGAGCAACAGCGGATGGAGGAGCTGGCCCGGTTGCTCGCCAACAAAACATCGAAATAAACCTTGCCTTCTCCCCCGTTTGAGCGCACATTCACTGCAACTTGGATTTGCTTGCCAGTTTCCAGCCAGGGCCGGACAATCGGCTGAACCCGGTTCAGTGGTGATTTGAAGCCCGATGATTGGATACAGCCGGGAAGGAGCAAAGAACCCTTGTCAGGCGAACGTGCGGGGCGCTTTCGCCAAATTATTTTATCCAATGGAAATGCCATCTCCGAACTCCGTGAGCGCCGAACAGTCCATGGAACTGGAAGGGACGATTCAAACCGTCCTGCCCGGCACCATGTTCCGCGTCACCCTCGACAACCAGCACCAGGTCCTGGCCCACATCTCCGGCAAAATGCGCCGCCATTTTGTCCGCCTCACCGTGGGCGACCGCGTGCGCATCGAAATGTCCCCTTACGACTTGTCCAAGGCGCGCATCACCTATAGGCTTCGCTAATCATCGCCATTAGCCAAAAAGCGCCACCCCGTTTGCCCCCAAACTCAACCCCTTAACCCAACACACGCTTTGTTCTATTCTTTCTTGCAATGGTCGGCCTACGGATTCCTCATCGGCGTCGTTTGCGCCTCCTTTTTTGAGTGGACCCTGCATCGTTACATCATGCACCAGCCGCTGGGCAAATTCACCTATCCCTACCAGCGCCACACCTTGATTCATCACCGCATCTTCAAAGCCGACCACACCTACCATCTCATCAACGAGGAGGACAAATGGACCATTCCGATGGCCTGGTGGAACGGCCCGGCCCTCATCGCCTCAACCCTCCTGCCTTTCCTCCTGGCCTCTCTGCTCGCCCGCCAATGGGGGATTCTCTGTGGCGCCGCCGTGGCGATCAGTTCCTACTATGGCGCCTACGAATACATGCACTGGTGCATGCACCTGCCGCGCAAGCGCAACCTCGAACGCTCCGGCCTCTTCTTCCGCCTCAACGGACACCATCTGCTCCACCATCGTTACATGCGCAAAAACTTCAATGTCGTTTTGCCCCTGGCGGATCTCTGCCTGGGCACCTTGCTCCTTCGATCCAAAGCCCATTTCAAACAGGCCCGGGGCCCCTCCGTCCCCGACGTCCAGCCCAGGCTCCCAAAAGTCAAACCGGCGGTCCTCCTCTCCCGGTAAACCTCCGATTTCTCCGATTTCTCCGATTTTTTCGCCGCCACCCCTCGCCGGTGGGCGGCCACCGCCTCCACACGAAAACCCGCCCGGCGATTCACTGCTCGTTTTGCTGGAGCCAGGTGTCTATGGCGCTGGACCATTGGGTCCAATTGGTCCCGTAATCCGTCTGAATGAAAACTCCCAGCAAGTCCTTCGCCTCCCCCTTCAGCGGATGATCGTCGTTTTCCGCGATGGCCAGAAGCATCGGCAGCTTGAGCGTGTTCTTCCGGTTGAGCAAATCATTCATCAGCACTGTCGAAACCGCCTTCTGCGTGTTGGCGTTGGTCAGCAATCCCGCCACTCCGTCGTAGTGGTCGTCCTGCGCCATGTTGATCAAATGTTGCGACAGCTCCACCTGGGCATCCGGCGAAGCGGTGGGGATCAGGGCCAGGATTTTGTCCGCCTTCTCGTCCGGTTCGCCCCCTCGCAGCAGGATTTCCTCCAGCTTCTCCTCCCACGTGCGCGAGTCCAGCAGTTGCGGGTCTCCGGCGGTGTCGGGGATCGTCCGCTCGACGGGCGGAGGGCTGGCCGGTCGCACCGCTGGCGCGCCAGGAGCCGGCGACGGGCTGGGAGCGAAAGTCTCAGCCGGCGCCGTCACACTCACGCTCCCGTGGCTGCCCATATACCACGCCACCAAAAGCCCCGCCCCGATGGCCACGATCGCCAGCGCCGCCACCGTCGCCAGCGTCTTTCCAAGTTTTGCAAAACTCTTCACTTCCTTATCTTTACTCATTCAACCCCGCCGGGTCAATTCAGATGCGCGGCCCTGGGCGAGTGGAAACCGCCGCCGGCAATTTCCCGCCAATCACGGCTCTTCCCGGCGGTGACGGTCCGTCTGCCTGCCATGCCTTTGAAGGCTGCCCCCTAAGGCTGCCCATAAAGCTGCTTGCGATTCTTCCTCTTTCCGGCCAGTTTATGGCCTGACGATGAAATACTTTTACAAGACAGCGGCGTTGGGGCTTGGCCTGGCCATCACCTTGGCCGCCGGATGCGCCAGCAATAAAAAGGCCGAAGCCGCCTTGGCCCGCCCTGGAGACGAGGCGCCCCCGGACTTCGTCACAGGACCGGCCATGCTGCCTCTGGAGGACTTTGACGGCTTTAGCGCCGACGTTGTGGAAACCACCTCCTCTTCAAATGGCGCACCGGCGGCCTCCGGCCAGTTGATTGGCCGCATGGGCCGGCTGATCTTCCAGCCGCGGACCACCGCCAATATCAAAAAGGCAAAATTCTACAGAGGCGGCATGTTCTTCATTTGGGACATCCCCACGCAAAAGGGCTATGTTTTGAGCGAAGCCTTGCAGGGTTACGCGCCCATTTTTTCACCCGCCGGCGTGACCAACCAGGTGCCGCAGAACAAGGACCTCGCCAGCGAGAACGCCAACGGCCACCCTTGCCATCGCGGCCAAGTAATGCTGGCCCTGAGCGATGGTTCCACCGCCCGATTGACCGTGTGGCAGGCCGACGATTTGCAGCGCTTCCCGGTGCGGGTGCGCGCCGAGACCGCGGGCCGGGCAGTCACCGTGGATTTTTCCAACATCCGCCTGGACCTCCCGAATCCACAATTGTTTTTCCCCCCGGCGGGTTTTACCAAGTTTCCCAGTTCAATGGCGCTGATCAATGAGTTGATGATCCGGGAATCCGCGTCCAGGAGTGGCCCTTCCGGCCCCATGGCCGCACCGGTCCAAACCGACGAACATCCCATCGGGATGCCGGGCCTCAACAAGTATTAACCGCGGGGCATTGATCAGCGTGTCTAGTTTTGGTGAATCTGGTGACGATATATGAGGTCTAAGCCTATTTAGATAACTATGCAGACAATTGACGCTAAACCTGAAACTGAAAAGCTGCCATCTCCATCCACCGCGCGATCAGGCCCTGGAACCCCAGAGAGCCTCTCGGCGCCCGCCAAACCAGGGGGGCATCTCTGGATCGTCGTCCTGATCGTCGCCGTGCTGGCGCTGGGCCTGATCGTTTGGAGAGTCAAACTAGCCCAGGCAGCCGCCCTCGCCGCAACCACCAGACGGGGAGATCCCTCCATTCCCATTGCCTCGGGCCTGGTCTTGCGCAAGGACGTCCCCATTTATCTCGACGGCCTGGGCACCGTCCAGGCCTTCAACACGGTCACCATTACCCCGCGAGTTGATGGCCAATTGATCAAAGTGGCCTTCACAGAAGGGCAGGACGTTCATGCCAACGACTTGCTGGCCCAAATTGATCCTGCCCCCTACCAGGCCGCCCTGGATCAGGCCAAAGCCAGAAAACTGCAAGACGAGGCGCAATTGGAGAACGCCAAAGTTGATTTGGATCGAGACCAGCGATTGACCAACATTGTCACCCAACAAGCCCTGGCCACACAGCAAGCCCTCGTGCGCCAGCTTGAGGCCGCAGTCACGGCCGATCAGGCCGGCATCAGCAGCGCCCAAGTGCAGCTCGATTACACCACCATCACCGCGCCCCTGGATGGCCGCTGCGGGGTGCGCCTGGTGGACCAAGGCAACATCGTTCACGCCAACGACACCAACGGCTTGGTGGTCATTACCCAGTTGCGTCCCATCTTCGTGGTCTTCACTCTCCCGGAGCAGACGGTCGAAGTCGTCAATCGAGAATTCGCCAAAGGTCCTGTCCCTGTTCTGGCGACCGGCCGCGACAACTTCACCGTGCTCGACCGGGGGACGCTCACAGTCATTGACAATCAGATTGATACCATGACCGGCACCATCAAGCTCAAGGCGGCCTTCCCCAACAAGGACCTGAGCCTTTGGCCCGGCCAGTTCGTCAATCCCCGCGTCCTGGTTTCCCAAACGAATGGCTTGGTGGTTCCCGCCAACGTCATTCAGTACGGACCCGACGGCGAGTACGTCTTCGCCGTGAAGCGTGAGGGCACGAATATGACCGCCAAATTGACCCCGGTGAAGGTGGCGCAGACTCAAGACGGGGTCGCCCTGCTCGCCAGCGGGTTGACCGAGGGCCAGGAAGTGGTGACGGATGGCCAGTACCGGCTGGAGGACGGCTCCAAAGTCCGCATGTCCGACACCACTCCAAGCGTCACAGGCCGCGGAGTCGGGCGCGGGGCGGCAGGGGCCACCAACCAGCCGCCCAGAACCCAACCGCGCACAGAGATAGGTTCGTGAGCATCTCGGAGCCATTCATCCGCCGCCCAATCGCCACCTCCCTCCTCATGTTGGGCGTGGTGCTCATGGGGCTGCTGGGCTATTCCATGCTCCCCATCTCCGCCCTGCCTCCCGTTGATTTCCCCACCATTCAAATCGTCGCCCAATATCCCGGCGCCAGTCCGGAAGTCATGGCCTCCTCCGTCACCGAGCCGCTCGAACGGCAATTTGGCCAGATCAGCGCCCTGTCGCAAATGACCTCCATCAGCTCCTTCGGCACCACCACCATCACCCTCCAGTTCACCCTGGACCGGAATATTGACGCCGCCGCCCAGGACGTGCAAGCCGCCGTCAACGCCGCCAGTGGCGTTCTGCCCACGGGCATGCCCAATCCGCCCGTCTTCAACAAGGTCAACCCCGCCGACAGCCCCATTCTCACCCTGCAACTGTCCTCTAAAGAACTGCCCCTGGCAAAAGTCAACGACCTGGCTGACACCGTTCTGGCCCAAAAACTCAGCGAGGTCTCCGGCGTCGGCCTGGTGACCATTGAAGGCAATCAGAAACCCTCCGTGCGCGTGCGCATCAATCCCGGCGCCATCGCCAGTTTGGGTCTCAGCCTGGAAGACGTGCGCAGCGCCCTGATGCTCGAAAACGTCAATCTGCCCAAAGGCAGTTTCGACGGCCGCTTCCAGGCCTATACCATTGGCGCCAACGACCAGCTCTTCTCCGCCGCCGAGTTCGGCAACGTCATCGTCAGCTATCGCAATGGCTCGCCCGTCCGCCTCAAGGACATCGGCACGGTGGTGGACGACGTGGAAAATGTCCGCCTGGCCGGATGGGTCAATGACAAACCGGCGGTCATCGTGGATATCCAACGCCAGCCGGGGGCCAACATCATCCAAACCGCCAACCGCGTCAAAGCTTTGCTGCCCAGATTGCGCACCATCATTCCACCCTCTGTGGAAATCAAAGTCTTCAGCGACCGCACCGAAATGATCCGCGCCTCCATCAAGGACGTTCAGTTCACCCTGCTCCTGACCATTGGCCTGGTCGTGTTGGTCATCTTCCTCTTTCTGCGCACCTTGTGGGCCACCGTCATTACCAGTGTCGCCCTCCCCATGGCCATCGTCGGCACTTTCGGCTTGATGTACCTCCTGGGCTTCAGCCTGGACAATCTTTCCCTCATGGCCCTGACCATCTCCACCGGCTTCGTGGTGGATGACGCCATTGTCATGATCGAGAACATCGTGCGGTTCATTGAAGGCGGCGACGCGCCCATGATCGCCGCCCTCAAAGGCGCCAAGCAAATCGGCTTCACCGTCCTTTCCCTGAGCTTGTCTCTCATCGGCGTCTTTATTCCCCTGATCTTCATGACCGGCATCGTCGGGCGGCTCTTCCGCGAATTTGCCATCACCATGAGCGCGGCCGTCCTGGTTTCCATGACCGTCTCCCTGACCCTCACCCCGATGATGTGCTCCCGTCTGCTGCGCCCGGAAAGCGAGAGCCGTCATGGCACGCTCTGGGAATGGTCGGAGCGATTCTTTCAAGGAATGCTCCACACTTACGAGCGTGGCCTTAAATGGGTGCTCGCCCACCAGCCCCTGACCATTACCGTCGCCGCCGCCACTCTGGTCGCCACCATTTGGCTCTACGTCATCGTGCCCAAGGGCCTGCTCCCCTTGCAGGACACCGGCATGATCATCGGCGTCACCGACGCCTCCCAAACCATCTCCTTCCAAGCCATGGTCGAACGCCAGCGTCGCGTGGCCCAGGCGGTGGCACAAGATCCCGACGTGGCCAGCGTGGCGTCCTTTGTCGGCGCCGGCACCGTCAATCCCACCGCCAACTCCGGCCGCCTCTACATCAGCCTCAGACCCCGCGACCAGCGCAAGGCCGGCGTCGCCGAGGTCATGGACCGCTTGCGCGACGCTACCGGCTCCCTCCAGGGAATCTCCCTCTACATGCAAGCCGTCCAGGACGTCCAGATTGACAGCCGCGTCAGCCGCACCCAGTATCAATACACCCTGCAGGACGCCGACGAGGAGGAACTCAGCCAATGGGCGCCACGGCTCGTCGCCGCGTTGTCCGCCAAAAAGGAATTGGCCGACGTGGCCAGCGACCAACAGTCCCGGGGCCTGAGCCTGGAAGTCAACGTGGACCGCGACAAGGCCTCCCAATTGAGCGTCATGCCCCAGGCCATTGATGACACCCTTTACGACGCTTTCGGCCAGCGCCAGGTCACCATCATCTTCACCCAGCTCAACCAATACCGGGTGGTGCTGGAAGCCGAACCGAACTACCAACTCAACGCCTCCGCCCTGAACAAAATCTTCGTCAAATCCGCCGCCGGCCAGATGGTGCCCCTGGGCGCCTTCGCCTCCGTCCAAACCAAAATGACCCCGCTGGTCATTTTGCACGAGGGCCAGTTCCCCGCCGTGACTCTCTCCTTCAACCTGGCCGCGGACAGCTCGCTGGATGCCGCCGTCAAAGCCATCTCCGCCGCCGAAAAGCAAATCGGCCTGCCGAACACCGTGGCCACCAGCTATTCCGGCAGTGCGGCGGAATTCCGTTCTTCCCTCACCACCGAACCGCTGCTCATCCTGGCCGCCATCATTGTCATCTACATTATTCTGGGCGTCCTGTACGAGAGCTACATTCATCCGGTGACCATTCTTTCCAGCCTCCCCTCCGCCGGCGTCGGGGCCTTGCTGGCATTGATGATCTTCCACATCGAACTTTCCCTGGTTTCCCTGATCGGCATCATCCTGCTCATTGGTATTGTGCAAAAGAACGCGATCATGATGATTGACTTCGCGCTGGCCGCCGAACGCGAAGAGGGCCTGTCTCCCCAAGCCTCCATTTACCGGGCCTGCCTCCTGCGCTTCCGCCCCATCATGATGACCACCATGGCCGCCCTGCTCGGCGCGCTCCCGCTCGCCCTGCAAAATGGCAACGGATCCGAACTCCGCCGCCCGCTGGGCGTGGCCATTGTCGGCGGCCTGCTGGTTTCCCAGTGTTTGACTCTTTACACCACCCCGGTGATCTATCTCTACATGGGAAGGCTCAACCGCTGGGCGGGACGCTGGCGGGCCGCCGCCGGGTTGGAGGAAGTTGAATCGGTGGATCACGCCGAGGCTCCGGCTCCGGCCTCCGTCTCATGAGCATCTCCGAGCCATTTATTCGTCGTCCCATCGGCACTTCCCTGCTGGCCTTCGGCTTGTTTCTCACCGGCATGACCGCCTATCGCTCCCTGCCCGTGGCGGCCGTGCCGCGCGTGGATTTTCCCGTGGTGGCCGTCGGCGCCTCCCTGCCCGGGGCCGATCCTTCCACCGTGGCTTCCTCCCTGGCCGCCCCCTTGGAGCGCCGCCTGGGGCAAATCGCCGGCGTCAACGAAATGACCTCCGTGAGCACCCTGGGCGGCTGCAGCATCACCCTCCAATTCGACCTCGACCGCAATGTGGATGGCGCGGCCCGGGACGTCCAGGCCGCCATCAGCGCCGCCGCCGATGAATTGCCCCTGAACCTCCCCGGCCCGCCCACCTACCGCAAAATCAATCCAGCCGACTCTCCGATCCTCATCCTCTCCATGACTTCCGACTCCATCCTCCCAACCGCCGTCTTTGAGGCCGCCGACGAAATCGTCGGCCAGCGCCTCAGCCAGGTCGAAGGCGTCAGCCAGGTCTATGTCAGCGGCGCGGAAAAATCAGCCGTCCGCGTCCAAATCAACCCCGCCCAACTCTCCACCACCGGCTTGAGCCTCGAAGACATCCGCTCCTTGATCGGCAAGGTCAACGTGGATTCGGCAAAAGGCAGCGTCGAAGACAGCAACACCGCCTACGCCATCACCAGCAACGATCAGATTTTTGAGGCGAAGGATTATCACTCCCTCATCCTGACCCGTTCCAACGGCGTTCCCATCCGCTTGAGCAGCCTGGGCAACATCATCGATGGCGTGGAAAACTTCCGCCTCGCCGGTTGGGCGGGGACAAAGCCCGCCGTGCTCCTGATGGTCTTCAAGCAACCCGACGCCAACGTCATCCAAACCGTTGACCGCATTCGCGCCGTCATGCCTCAAATCCAGCGCTGGATTTCGCCGGCGATCAAGATCGGCATCATCGGCGATCGCACCACGACCATTCACGCCTCAGTCAACGACGTTCAAATCTCCCTGATGTGCAGCGTCATCATGGTCGTGCTGGTCATCTTTCTCTTCTTGCGCCGTTTCTGGGCCACCTTCATCGCCAGCATCAGCATTCCCCTGGCCCTTTCCGGGACTTTCGCCGCCATGTACATGCTCCATTACAGCCTGGATAATTTGTCGCTCATGGCCATTACCATTTCTGTCGGATTTGTGGTGGATGATGCCATCGTGGTGATCGAGAACATCCATCGCCACATCGAAGGGGGCCAAAGACCGATGCCCGCGGCGCTGACAGGCTCGCGCCAAATCGGTTTCACAGTGGTTTCCATGACCACCTCGTTGTGCGCGGTCTTTATTCCGCTGCTGTTCATGGGCGGTTTGATTGGGCGCCTCTTTCATGAATTCGCCGTCACTCTCTGCCTGGCCATCCTGGTCTCCGGCGTCATTTCCCTCACCTTGACGCCCATGTTGTGCTCCCGCTTTTTGCGCTCCCATGCCTCCTACGGAAAGCCCGGCCCCTTTTACCGCGTGAGCGAAGCGGCCTTCAACCGGCTTATGGGTATTTACTTGCGGGGCCTGCGCTGGGTCTTGCGCCATCAACCCCTCATGCTCGCGGTGACGGTGCTCACCCTGGCCCTGACCGTTTTTCTTTACGCCGAAGTGCCCAAGGGCTTCTTCCCGCAACAGGACACCGGCGTCATCCAAGGCACCACCGACGCCGCCCAAGACGTCTCCTTCCAAGCCATGATGAAGCTCCAGAAGCGAATGGCCGACATCGTCCTGGCAGACCCCGGCGTGGCCTCCATGGGTTCTTTCATCGGCATCGGCTCCGGCAACGGGACCGGCAACAACGGGCGCATGTTCATCACCCTCAAACCGCGCAGCCAGCGCAAGGAAACCGCCGACCAGATCATCGCCCGGCTGCGCCGCAAAACCGCCAACATCCCGGGCATGACCCTGATCCTGCAGGCCTCCCAGGACATCCGGGTCGGCGCCCGCGGATCCAAAGCCCAATATCAGTACTCCCTGCAATCTTCCAGCCTCGACGACCTGACTCACTGGACTCCGCTGCTGGTGAGCAAACTGCAACAATTATCCCAACTCAAAGATGTGAGCACCGACCAGCAAACCCGCGGACTCCAAGTCAACGTGGTGATCAACCGCGACGCCGCCTCCCGCCTGGGCATATCGCCGCAGGTGATTGATGACACGCTCTACGACGCCTTCGGCCAGCGCCAGGTTTCCACCGTCTATAAACGCTACAACCAGCATCATGTCATTCTCGAGGTGGATCCCTCCTACCTGGAAGACCCGGAATCCCTGCAGAAAATCTTCGTCAAATCTTCCACCGGCGCGCTCCTCCCCCTCTCCGCCGTGGCGAGCTTTGAGAACGGCAACGCCTACCTCTCCGTCAACCACCAGGGCCAGTTCCCCTGCGTCACCATCTCCTTCAACCTGGACGTCGGCGTTTCCCTCGGACAGGCGACCGAACTGATCCAGCAAGCCACCCGCCAATTGGGTCTGCCGGCCACCATCCAGGGCAGCTTCCAGGGCACCGCCCAGGCCTTCAAAGCCTCCCTCAGTTCCTTGCCCATCCTGCTGGCGGCCGCCCTGCTGGCCGTTTACATCGTTTTGGGCATGCTCTATGAAAGCCTCATTCACCCGCTGACCATCCTTTCCAGTTTGCCCTCCGCCGGGCTGGGCGCCCTCCTCGCCCTGACCTTTTGCGGGATGGACCTTTCCCTGGTCTCCTTCATCGGCATCATCCTCCTCATGGGCATAGTCAAGAAAAACGCCATCATGATGGTGGATTTCGCCCTGAGCGCCGAGCGCGACGAACACCTCTCTTCCGAGGAGGCGATCTACAAGGCCTGCATCATCCGTTTCCGGCCCATCATGATGACGACCATGGCTGCCTTCTGCGGCTCCATTCCCCTGGCGATTGCCCTGGGAGACGGCGCCGAGTTGCGGCAGCCCCTGGGCGTGGCGGTCGTTGGCGGCCTGCTCATCTCCCAAGTCCTCACTCTCTACACCACTCCCGTCGTCTATCTGGCCTTTGAACACGCCCGCGACAAAGTCCACGCCTTGCGCCATCGCCGCAGAACTCCTTCCGCGCTGCCCCAGCCCTCCTCCCCGGCCCTGCCCGCGTGAACGGCCGTTGATCAAAAAGAACGGAGAAATCGGAGAAATCGGAGGTTTAGGAGGGTGCATTCCCCTGCCCTATTTCAATCATAACTAATTGCACATCATAGGCTTATCATGGTATGGCGCCGTTCTGCTGGTCTCATGGTTTCATTCAATTCTGGTTCATTAGTTATGGTAATCATTATTAGAAGATTAACAAATCTTGCCAGCTAAGGCGTCGGTAATAAATTAAGGTGGCAAGATGACGCCGGGATCTTGGCGGCTGACAAGGCGCGAGCGAGGCGCATATCTTCGGGGACGTCTTCAATAATCGTGAACTGCGAACCATGCGGCTGCCAAGTGAACCTGTGGACTTGTGTTTTGTCGGGTATTATGGGGGTTGACTTTTCCGTCAATGCCGGGCATATTCCGATTAAGTCGGACTGGAAATCTCCGGTCGGCGCTGGGCTTCTGGGTTTCCCGGAGGCCCTTCGCATTTTCAGGGACCCACTTTCAATCCCCAGTCTTTGATTTCGCCCGCCGGACTTCGGCGGAGCTTTTTTGCCAGAATGTCATAAGCCCGGTTGGTCTGATCCGGTCGGAGCACCTTGATGCCGATGGGACGCGCCACCAAGTCGGCAATCTGCAAGCCGGTGGAGTTCGACGCCTTGGGAATCATCACCAGTTCAAACGGAAGCCGTTGGTTCAGCGCGTTTGACCCGGCGCAAATCCGTGGAAATGGAAGCCCCTTGAGCACAACGTGCCAGCCTTCGATACCAGTCAGGCTTGAGACCGTTCATCACGCCTGATTTCGTGAGCGTCTTGAGCGCGCGGCTGATGTCCTCGGCCAATAGTTCGGTCCATACCACATCGCAGGTCTTCCCCAATGGGCTGAAAGCCACGAGTTGGAAGTCGCAGTCTTGAGGCCATCTGGAAGATTTGAGATTTGGGCCACGATTGGTTTCAATCATCGTTATGCCGCGCGTGTCCGTGTCAATTGCAATGGCTAAGTCTAACATAAGGTTTCTATTCGCTTGGGTGGATTCTGGGTTTGAATAGGATAACGGATATTGGGTTTCCTAAACGCTGGTGAGCCAAGATACATGAACCACCGATCTCTCCTCCTTGGCGAAACGAAGCGATCCAGAGAGAGGGTTTGGGTATATTTCGTGAAATGGAGAATCACAGAAATTTTTAACGACGAAGAGAAAGAAGCGATCAGTGAGAGTCTCAGCCGCCTCGTGTTCCTTTGTAGTGAGTGACACAGTTCCCGTTCGCTCCGCCAAACCCTTGACTTCCACAGCAAAAAAATCCTTGTTCTTTTCGGCTTGCAGACGGAAGTCATAGCCACAGCCAAGTCGAGTTGTGTTCTCTGCGGCGTAGCCTTTGAATTCCGTCAGCCGAGAATGCACGGCTTCAAAATAATTCTCCGCCGCCAGGCCGGTAATCAGTCTCTTGGCGAAAAGAGAAGCTGAATCGGCCTTTCTCTCCTTTGTCTCCACTTCGCTCCACGCATTCTCGTCGTATCCAACAAAGGACTTCACCAAGCCGGTGAATGTCGCCAAGTCCAGATTCTTGTATTCGTTGAACACCTTCAAACAGTAGTCGCGTGTGGGTCTTTTGTGCCACCCTTTTCGGCGATTGGGGAAAAGCGGGTCGAACTCGTCACGGTAGTTCTTTATCGCCGCAGGTTTTCCGTCCAGCGCATAGCCAATAACATTGAACGCCTCAATGAAACTTTCAAACCCAAGTTCCTTCAAGCCCTCTGAATCGTATTTTGAGAGGAAAAGACCGGCCAGAATGCGCTTTTCTCTCGTTGCAATTCGTTGTGGGTTTAGGAGCATGATTTCAAGGCGATAGGACACAGACTTTTCCTTGCAGCATTTCCCTGGCTACGAAATTATACATGCCGCCTGAACTGAATTCATCAGTGTCGCCAAAGTTGTCGCTATACATGCGCCACTTGTCTTCTTCGATGTCGTTGGCGAAGGCGATGCGCCAACCGGCCTGCTCCAACCCAATCCGCATCAGGCCAATGCCGGCGAAAAATTCCGCGAAGGTCTTTTCAGGAACGGTGCTCATACATCTGGGGACATCTTTCCACTTTCGTGGCCGCGACACAACTCCCTTTTTATTCGGCCACTGACCAAAAGCGCGGCACGAAGGGAGTGTTCCCAAATCCGCAGCACACGCCAGCCAGACTGGCGCAACAGGCGGCTTGTGGCGCGGTCTCTGGCCGCGTTTCGGGAAATCTTTGCCTGCCAATATCGGCGGTTGTCATGAGGCATCCGGCAGTGCCGGCGGCAGCCGTGCCAGAAGCAGCCGTCCACAAAGAGGGCGAGGCGGTGTTTGGGAAAGATGAAGTCCGGCTTCCCTGGCATTGGACGGTGCCTGCGCCAGCCTGTGATTCCGTGGGCGCGAAGGATTGAGGCCAGCTTCAGTTCCGTGCCTTTGTTGCCCTTTGACCGAATGGCAGCCATTACCTGGGAGCGTTTGCGTTTTGAGAAGAGGTCGGCCATTGATTCTTGAGATGAATTTACCGGGATGATTCCGATTTCGAAGGTTCCGTGCAAGGTAAAAGGCACCGTCGTCCCGCCTCTTGCGGGACTTCCGCCGTCGCGCTGCGCGCTATGGCGTGGGAGACGGGTCAGTCCCGCATAATCGCGTATTATCGTTTGATAATAAATGTCCGCCTGGCAACAGCCACACATGGACTTTCAACGGCATAGTTTTGTCCGACTGATCATTGTCCTTTGGAAATGGCCTCAGGCATCAGCTTGCGCGCCACGGACTCGCCGATGTTGTCCTCCAGCAGCTTCGGCCGCGCGGTGAGAGGGCGTCCGTCCGCATCCCGCGGCAAGGGCGGCAGGCGCATCAAACGGCGCGCCTCGCCGATGACGTAATCCCATTGGAGCGCGGGGCCGGGGTCCACCTTGTCGGACTGAATGTGGCAATGCCCCAGCACGCCCCGATAGGCCTTCAATTCCGCGTCGGGCAGTTTGCCGGTCCGCAACTTGCCCTCCGCGTCGCGCGGATAATCGCAACGGATCTCCGGCAGGACGGTGCAGAGCGCCGCCGTCAGCCGGGCCAGCGCCCGGTATTGCTGGCTGGTGAAATCGTATTGACTCAATTGCTGCCCCTGCGCCACCCCGGACACCGGCGCGCGCCGGACGGGACGCCCCGAAAAATCCGGCGTCCGCTCCGGATTGGGTCCCGCGTGGGGCGGGATCAAGATGACGGTAAAGCCGTCGCTGTTGGTGCGGTACCAGTTGGCGAACGGGTTTTTTTGCGTACGGGCGTAGGCCCCGACATTGGCCATTTCCACCCCCACGGAGCGGTCATTGCAAATCGTCGCATGGCGCGCCCGCTCCTTGACATCCAGGGTCTGGTAAATTGTGCCGTCCAGATCCAGGAGAAAATGGGTGCTCAAGTCGCGCTGGTCCTGCAAGGTTTTGAAACAGGCCCGCGAGGTTCCCGCCACGTCAAAATGGATGACCAATTGATCCACCTTCTGTTGCAGCAACGCCAAATCCCATCCCCCGCCGCGGACCCGCTCCAGTTCCTCCTGGGTCAGCCGGTCTTGGCGGACACTGTAACGATTGGGCGTACGCGGCGCATCGAGATTGGTTTTTGAATTTTCCCAATCCGCCTTGGCCCAGGGGGCAAAACGCTGCTCCACCCGATAGGCGTCGAACCCGCCCGGATCGCTCCAGAGCACCACCCGCGTGCCGGTGTGAAACAGCTGGCCCGCCACCATGATCTCGTCGCCCTTGCGCTCGAGCAATTTCCCCGGCGGACGACCGGCGCATCCGGCCGCCAGCAGACACAAAACCGGCGCGAGAATGAAGGCCGTCCTATTCAAGAGAATCGTCCGGCAACGGGCTTAGGTCGCCCTTTGGCGCCGCGGGTTCAGCAGCCCCCTGGCCCGGATCGGAGGCGGGCGCGGGCATCACCGGCGGACTGACTTCGGCTCTTTGGATTGCAGGAGCGGAAACCACTGGCGCGGAAGTTTTCTTTCGCGGCGCGCGCGCGGCTGCCAAGCTCCCAGGCTTTGGACCGGCCTTGGGCGCCGAGGCGCGCGATTTCCCCGAAGCCGGCTGGCGCGCGGCCCGGGCGGCTTTTCCCTTCGCCGCCAGCTTGTTGCGTCTGGCCTTCCGCGCGCGCAAAACCCGGGCGTTCCTCGCGGCTGCCAATGCCGCCGCCTGCAGCTCTTTGGCCTCTTTGCGGGCTTTTCGGGCGGCCCGGCGCGCGAGCTTGTAATCCCGCCGCGCCTGCTTGAGCCTGCGTTTGGCCAGGCGCGCCAACTCTTTGACCGCCTGCGCCTGTTCCGCTGCCGCCTTGGCATTGGCGCCAAGCGCGCGCGCTTCCGCCGCCGGCGATTGATCCGGTTTGGTTGATTTTGGCTCTTTCATAATCTTTCTTTAGAAAATGCCCCGCGAACATTGGGTACACTCATCGGGACGACCAAATAGAGTCACGAACGGCCGCCGATCACAAGGAAATTAGAGCGCGCGGGTGCATTGGACTTTTTTGGGTGACTCCTGTCGGCGAAGAAGCGCTTTAAGATTTCGGACCTTTCGATTGAGAATTGGTCATTGAAAATTTGTCACAGCCATACCACAGAAAAATCGAAAAAAGTGTTGGCTTGACCATTTGAACCTGCCACACGGCAGGCATGAAAAACAAAAAAATCAAACCAACACGGTCCCGGTTTAACGTTTTGCGCCAGATTTGCAATCT
>Ga0181539_1002381_pt1 | contig 18871 bp, 16 predicted proteins | sample PEATcosm2014_Bin_46_FD_119767 | JGI IMG/M metagenome (GOLD analysis project Ga0181539, IMG submission 119767) | Peatland microbial communities from MTU Mesocosm Facility, Houghton, MI, USA - PEATcosm2014_Bin23_60_metaG | ecosystem: Environmental > Terrestrial > Soil > Wetlands > Peat | place... | reverse complement strand
TTCAGCGGGTTTTTCTATGCAATTACCTCTCAGCGCAGCCCCTGCACGGCGCAGCGGAGTGAAGGCCGCGCCACATCATCTGCTTCAACCTTTGAAGCAGGGCGCTCTTTCATAATGCATTGAATTTTTGCGAGTTGCCAAGTTGGGAATGCCTCATGCCCAGACGGCGCAACCCCCGTCGCAAATCTTGTCAAGCCCCCATTTTCCCGATTTTCCAGCTAACTCCATGAATAGGATAGGAAAATAAAGTCTGAAACTTTGGCACTCTACCCCTCGCGAATTGATATAATAATAATAGTAGAAGAAAAGGGTGCGGATCCACTCCCGCACCCTTTTTCCATTGGGCCCCGGAAATCCCCTAGGCCACGTGTTAAACGCCTTTACCCAGACCGCATGAAGCAACAACAAAAGACGAAGCACCCACCCCAACTGATAGCTAAGAGCTAAGAGCTAAGAGCTAATAACCAAGGAGAACACCATGCCAACCTATCCCGTAACTATCCGCCGCTGCCAACACATCAAAGTCAACGGCATCCAATGCGGATCGCCCGCCAAGCGCAATGAAAGGCATTGTTTCTTCCACGAGCAATGCCGCCTCATGAGCCGCGAAATTAACATGAAATTCAGCGAACACGGCGTCATCACCCTCCCCACGCTCGAGGACGCAAACTCCATCCAGCTCGGCCTCGCCGAAGTCATGCGCCTGCTCGTGACCCAACAGATCGATCACCGCACCGCCTCTCTGCTCCTGCGCGCCCTTCGCACCGCCGCCGCCAACGTCAAGTTCCTTTCCCTGGAGCCCAAGCCGACCCACGTCGTAATCGACCCCAACTGCGTAGAGAATCGTCCGCTAGGCGCAACCGCCTGGTCTACCGTCGAAGGCCGCGACTACGACCTCGTCGACAACGACGGAGCGGACAAGAACCACGCGGACAATAAAGAAGACAAACCGGATCAGGAAGGCCGACGCTTCATGTCGGAATGGATGCGACTGAACGAGGGCGTAGCCCGCGATCCAAATTTTCTAGACCGGCCACGCAACTTAGCGGCTGCGCCAGAAACCCAGAGCGGCCCGCCTTTTTCCGAGAACCGAGAGGTAAGACCCGAGAATCGCCTCTAACCCCTTATTCCAGAATATTTTACAGATAAGTCCTTTAAACTCAAAGATTTTGGAGGAATTTCCGCCTAAACCAATGATTCTAAAGAACGGTAACATTTATTTTTTCAGCCCGGTCGTGCCCTGTGGAGGGAAGAGCGCCCTCGCCCGTCCAAGCCGAGCAAAGCTCGGCAGCTGCCCGCAGCCGCAGCAACTCTGGATTCGCGTCTAAGCCCTCGGTGCCGCTTCCACAAAAACGGCCGTTCCATAGGCAAGAACTTCCGTGACGCCCTGCATCACCTCCGTTGCGTCGTAGCGGGCGCCGACGACGGCGTTGCCTCCAATGTCCGCCGCGTGTTGCAACATCAGGTCGAACGCTTCGGCGCGCGTCCTCTCGCACAGATTGGTCAGCAGGGTGATGTTGCCGCCGACCAGCGTCTGCAACCCGGCTCCAATGGTTCCGAAGATCGACCGCGAACGCACTGTGATTCCGCGCACCACGCCCAGCGTGCGCACAACGCGAAAACCATCGAGCTCGAACTGCGTGGTCACCATGTTATGCGGGACCATCCGTCCTGCGGTTACCGCATAGTTGCCCATCGCTCCTCCAGAAAAGACTCGTCGCTATAACCGTTGATTCTAATTCAGCGTCGATTAACTTGGATCGTACCTTGGGAAACTCTGATTAAGTCGGCCCACGGGAGAGCTTTGACGGGTGAGCTTTGAAAGGGCATGGCTTCAGCCATGCCGTCAGAACCCGCTACACAAGCGGCTTTAGCCGCTGAGGGTCGCACTTTCAACGCATCCCGTCCCGCCAGTAAAGACTTAATCAGAGTTTCTCTTGGGCAGGGGTAAAACGAAAAGCCAACTTCGATTTATTATTTCCGCGGAACGCTATAATGAGAAGCGAGCACTCGCCAGCCGTTTCCCGTTCTAACCCAGACGTCAGTCAGGCGATCGTGATATTCGTAAAGTTTTCCGTTGGATCGTCCCTTCTGATAAAAGACTCCGGTCACCACGGCGATGTTGCCACCGGCGCGTACTCGCACGCGGAGATCCGATAACTCCGCAAATTCCACCTTAACCGTAGAGTCAGCGGTGTGCGTTATGTATCCCGCTTTGCTGTAGGTGTTGCCATCCTCAACCGTGATGATGAAATCCTCGGTGAGCAGCTTAGCCAAAACATCTAAATCTTTTTCTTTGTAGGCCTCGGTCCACTTTTCTTCGAGCTTGCGCACTTGCGCGGCCACGCCGTCTGGTCCTTGCGCAGCCAGTGGAATTGTCAGGCAAACGAGTAGGGCGAGAATCAGCCTCGATGCGATGTGGGCCTTCATGACTCCTTATGTCATAGCAACGGGGTCACGCTGGCAAGTTCCTTTTGTAACCTCGGTCGGCTCTGGCTGGATCGAGTGGACTACAGTCCGCGCAACGAAAATTACAAAATTACCCGATTACCAAATTACAAAATCCTCATTCCACCACCCATTCCCGCATGCGCCGCAGCAGCGACGCGGGAGCATCCGCTTCCAGTACCACCAATCCGTCCTGATACTGCCGGGAATAGATACGGGCGCCGGCCTGCAACTGGGCCAGCATCTTGCCTTCTTTTTGAGGGATACACAAGCGAACGCGGCAGGGGCGGTCTTCTTCGAGCAGAGCATCGACGCGGTCGAGCAGAGTGCTCAATCCGATTCCTTTCGCTGCCGAGACGTGGATGGTCTGATCCTTGTTCAGCAGATCATGGTCACCGAGATCGCTGTCACGCAGCGACTCGCGCTGCTTCGGAGGCAACAGATCAATCTTATTCATCACTCGCAGCCGCGGCTTCTTGTCAGCTTCGAGTTCCTTGAGGACGCTTTCCACTTGCGCGTCCTGCTCGGCGGAGACCGGGCTGCTTGCATCCGAGACCTGCATGATGAGCGTGGCGCGTTGCACTTCTTCGAGCGTGGCGCGGAACGCCGAAACCAGCGTGTGAGGGAGATGCCGGATGAAACCTACCGTATCGGAGAACAGAACTTTGCGCTTTGAGGGCAGGTCAGCAGGTCGGATGGTCGGATCGAGCGTGGCAAACATGCGCGACGACGCCACCACGTTGGCCTTGGTGAGGGCATTGAACAGCGTGGACTTTCCCGCGTTCGTATACCCCACCAGCGCCACCGTGGCCACCGGAACCGATTCGCGCCGTTGCCGCTGCTGCGCCCGTATGCGGCGGACATTTTCGATTTGCTGCTTGACGTGCCGGACGCGGCGGAAAATCTTTCGCCGGTCGGTCTCCAGTTGAGTTTCGCCCGGTCCGCGAGTGCCGATGCCGCCGCCGAGTTGCGACATTTCCACGCCCCGCCCCGCCAGCCGCGGAAGCAAATACTCGAGCTGCGCCAGTTCCACCTGCAACTGACCTTCACGAGTGCGGGCGTGCCGCGCGAAGATATCGAGAATCAGCTGCGTGCGATCAATAACGCGCGTGTTGACCACGCGTTCGATGTTGCGCTGTTGCGAAGGCGAGAGGTCGTGATCGAACAGAATCACATCCGCGGAAACCGAGGCCGCCGCGCCCGCAATTTCCTCCAGCTTGCCCTTACCGATCAGCGTGGCAGGATCCGGCCGGTCGCGGTGCTGTGTGAATTCGCCGGCGATCTCGGCGCCCGCGCTCGTGGCCAGTGCCCGCAGTTCGTCGAGCGATTCTTCGGAACTGAAATCCGGGGAATCCGTCGGCAGGGATAAAGCCGACGACGAGGCGGCCACGCTCGTGGCGTGATCTCGAGCCGCCTGCGCGCCCGGAGTGATAGCTGCAGAGCTTATCTTCCCTTGGTGGCCCGCGCGCCCTCGGCTGCGAAACTCCACCCCCACCAGGAACGCCCGTTCCTGCTGCTCCGATGGATTCAGCACCGCCTTGGGCTCTTTCCGCGAACGATCGCGGCTGCTCAGTCTGGAGTCATCTCGGCGCAAGCAAACTCACTCTATCCCTCGGTCCCGGAAGCGGAGTTCGGGATTTCCGCCTCGCCTTGGGATGCCACCGCCGCCGGCTTCGCATCCGCGTGGCTATGGGCTCCCCGCACGATGACGACCGTCGAAATCGCATGCTTGAAGATGAGCTGCTCCTGGTTGCTGGTTTCGAGGACCACCGAGTACTTGTCGAACGATCGGATACGACCCGTCAGCTTCACGCCGCTGACCAGATAGATCGTAATATTGTGCCGTTCCTTTCGTGCCGTGTTGAGGAAGGAATCCTGAATGTTCTGTTGTGCCGGCTTGGCTTCCATTTGCCGATCTCCTTTTTTCGGGTTCGATACTGCGCCATGAGCTTAGGGAGGGCAATTGGCTGCAGCTCTCTTCCTGTCGGTCCTACAATACGGCCTTGTCTCGCGCTTTTCAACTTCCGGTGGCGGATCGCTCATGATATGAGCCATTCTGCACAGTATTCCTACAGCAAGTGAGCGAATCTGTGGACGTCCCAAAAATGGAGGAGAAGGAATGTTTCTAGCCAGCAAAGCCGCGTGGGCTGGGATTGTCTTCATATTGCTGACGACGGGGATCTCGGGACCACGCCCGACGCCGCTCGCTTCGGGAGCCAACCTCAGCAAAGAAGTGCCCGCGGACGGGCATCGGAACGATGTCAAGAAGATGCAGCAAACTTTGCAGGGCAAAGGACACTACCGCGGGGAAGTCGATGGCGTCTTCGGTCTCCGAACCCGGGCGAGCCTTCGCGGATTTCAGAAGGCTGAGAATCTGCCCGTCACGGGGCAACTTGATGCCCAGACGGCCGGCAAACTCGGAGTCAGACCAGAGGGTCGCGAGGAGACTGACTACGAGACTGCGAAAGGTAAACCTTCGGCAGGCATAAAATGGGCGAAAGGTTCCGGCCGAACAAGCAAGACACCACGGAAAGCAGTCAAGACAGTCGCCGCTCCCGAAAGCGTCCCCGGAGACCGCGAGAAGACACTCCAGGCGGAGAACGACAACCACCCACAGTAGTTTAAGTTCTTTCCAACGGGGGAGCAGAGCCACGCCGATCGGATTGGATGTTCGCGAAGAAGTTCGCGAAAATGAAGATCAAAGTCCAGTTGTCCATGCGGCGGCCGCTGCTCTATCCTCAAGGCTAGCGTAAATGGGGTTGGGCTGTCCCTCTCGGGGAATTTTCGGTAGTGGGTCAGTTTGAATTTGTTTTGAAAGGGCACGGCTTCAGCCGTGCCGTAACTGCCGCAAAATCAAAAGCGGCTTTAGCCGCTGGGGGATGTGGTCTTTCAAACTGACCCACTACCGAATTTTCTTATCAACTGGATGGCCCTCGCACTCGCATGACATTAACCCGCTTCATGACAAAAAGTGCCTTTCGCAACAAGCGGCGCAGCCTCCTGATACCGTGTTAAGCATCACGTTCTCGCTCCTGCTTCTGACTCTGATGATGACCATCTGGCGTGCCTTCTACATTGACACGTTCAGCGCCGAGTCCGCGCAGCGATTGGTCACCCGCCACCGCGTCTCCCTGACCCAATACATGCCGTTGTTTTACCGGGAGAAAATCCGCGCCATTCCCGGCGTGGTGGCCGTCGCCCCCAACAACTGGTTTGGAGGCATATACAAAGATGACAAGCCGGAAAATCTCTTCGCCCAGTTCGGCACCGACCCGGACGAAATCCTCAAGATCCTCACCGACCTCAAGATCCCCGCGGATCAGTTGCTGGCCTGGCAGCGCGATCGCGCCGGTGCGATCGTCGACGTCCAACTCGCCAGGAAATATGGCTGGAAGCTGGGTGATCGCATCGTGATCAAGGGCACCATCTATCCCATGGATCTTGAGCTCACGATTCGCGGGATCTATACGGCGCCCGAAACCACCGAATCTATCTACTTCAATCAGAAATATGTTGAAGAAGCAGTCTCATTCGCCAACGGGAAAGCAGGCATGTTCTATATCCTCGCCGATTCTCCGAACAGCGTGTCCACGGTCGCTGCCGCGGTGGATGCCATGTTCCGCAATTCTCCCGAGCCCACAAAAACCGAGAGTGAAAAGGCGTTCCAGCTGAGCTTCATCAATAGCATTGGAAACGTGAAAGCATTTATTCTGAGTATCTGCTTTGCGGTGGTGTTTGCCACGCTGCTGGTCTCGGCCACCACCATGGCCATGTCGATCCGGGAACGGACCCGCGAAGTAGCAGTTTTGAAGACGCTCGGATTCACGCGGCAATCGATCTTGCAGCTTTATATTGGAGAAGCTGTACTGGTGGCTTTGACCGGCGGTGCGCTAGGCTGCCTGCTGGCGATCGGACTGGTCTCGGCAATATCGCACGCGCCTGGGATGAATTTCTTTCTTTCCGGGGTGAAAGTGACGCCCCCCACCTTGCTGCTCGCCATCTTCGTCGCAGGGATGGTGGGATTCCTGAGCGCGATCTTTCCTGCCTACCACGCGGCAAAGTTGGATATTGTGGAGGGCTTGCGCTACATCGGCTAGAGACTAACCTAACGACTAAGCGACTAACGACCAAACACTATGGCGATTCCGATCAGCTATAACATTCGCAATCTGAAGCTGCGCAAGGGCCTCACCGTCATGACGGCTCTCGGCATTGCGCTCACCGTGACCACCGCCGTTTTCCTGATGGCGCTACTGGCCGGTCTGAACAAAGCCTTCATGGCCAGCGGCGATCCGGTGAACGTGCTCGTCATGCGCAAGGGATCCACGGCAGAGCTTTCGGGAGGCTTCGACGCCGATCTCTTCCCGACGCTGAAGACGCTGCCCGGCATTGCCACGGACAGCCAGGGACAACCGCTCGCTTCCGGTGAATGGGTGGTAGTCGTCGTGCTGCCTCGCAAGGATGGCACCGGTGAAGTGAACGTTTCGGTTCGCGGCCTGATGCCGGCGGGCCTCACGCTGCGTCCCAGCGCAAAGCTGGTCGAAGGCCGCTGGTTTACGCCAGGACAGCGCGAAGTGGTCGTTGGCAACTCCATTCACAATCGTTTTTCCGGCGCCAACGTCGGCGACGATCTTGACTTTGCCAAGGGACAGTGGAAAGTCGTCGGTGTGTTCGATTCTGGCGGCACCGCGTATGATTCGGAAATCTGGGGCGACGTCAACCAGATCGCCACGGATTTCGACCGCCAGGGAGGCTATGCTTCGGTGTATCTGCGGGCAACCGACCCGGTTGCAGCGGACGCGCTAAAACACCGCGTCAGCGACGATCAGCGGTTGAAGCTCGAGGGCACGCTCGAAACCGAGTATTACGAGAAGCAAACCAGTTCTGGTGGCGCGATCAAATTCATCGGCACGTTTGTGGCGATCATCATGGCGATCGGTTCCAGCTTCGCCGCCATGAATACGATGTATGCGGCAGTGGCGTATCGCTCGCGCGAGATCGCAACCTTGAGGATCATAGGATTTTCCCGGCCCAGTATTCTCACCTCGTTCGTGATCGAGGCGTTGCTGCTGTCGCTGCTGGGAGCGTTTGTCGGAATCGTGTTGATGCTGCCCTTTAACGGCATGAGCACTGGAATCGGCAACTCCCTCACCTTCAGCGAAACTGTTTTCAGTCTGCACCTGACTTGGGGAGTCGCGATGGCCGCGGTTGGCTTTGCGTTGATCATGGGCTTGCTGGGAGGCTTCGCGCCCGCCTGGCATGCGGCGCGGCAGGATATTCTGACCTCGCTGCGAGCGTAGCGATGGCGGGTTCGTATCAGGGCATCGCTTTAGCGATGCCGCAATGATAATGATAATGACTGGGAAGCAAATACCCCTTTGTAGGGGCCGGCTTCGTACAGTTCGTACAATTGTTCATGCGATCAATTTTGAACCACTAAATTTGAACCACTAAAAAGGGTTTGGGAGCATGTCTTCACCAATGCCCACGGACATCGGACCCACGGACGCGAAACACGAAGAGCTGCGGAGTCTGCGCATCGATCATTCGCTGCGCGACGGAGGCGGAGAACCGCCCGCGTGGTCGCGCCGCCTCATTCTGGGCGGAATCGCCGCAGTCGTCCTGCTGGGATTAGTCGCACTGGCGTACCGCGCGCTCGCTTCGGAGACGCCGGAAGTGGAAGTCGCGCGGGCCACCGCGGAAGGCAGTGACGTCGCGGGCAGCACCGTGCTTTCAGCCAGCGGATACATCGTCGCTCATCACAAAATCAGCGTGAATTCGAAGGTCACGGGCCGCGTGGCGTGGATTGGCGTGGAAAAAGGCGACAAGGTGAAAGAAGGTCAAGTTCTGGTGCGGCTGGAGGACCAGGAATTCCGCGCCCAGTACGAACAGGCTCGAGGCGCGGTGGAGAGCGCCAAAGCGCGCCTGCTCGAAAATCAAAACGGCTCGCGGCCCGAGGAGATTCAGCAGGCGGATCACAATCTGCAGGAGGCGCGGGCTACGGCAATCAACGACAAAATTAATTTGGACCGCACGCGCGACTTGGTTGCCCAGGGAGTCATGTCCAGGCAGAATCTGGATGACGCTGTCGCCAAGTGCGATGCTTCGCAACAACGAATGAATTCGCTGGAACGGGCTTTCCGGCTCATGCAGCTTGGCCCGCGCTCCGAAGAAATTGAGCGTGCCCGAGGCGACCTGCTGCAGGCCGAAGGCCAGATGGCATACGCCAAATCTCAACTCGATGCCACGGTGATTCGCGCGCCCGTCAGCGGCACGATTCTGGAGCGCACGGCGGAAAAAGGCGAACTGGTCACCGCTCAATTCGCCAGCGGCGCCGAAGGCGGCCCGCGCGGGTCGGTGGTGGCGCTAGCGGATCTCGATGATATTCAGGTTGAGCTGGATATCGCGCAGGATGACTTTGCCAAACTGTCGCCGAAGCAGGAAGGTATCGTCACTCTGGATGCGTTCAAGGATCGCTCCTATAAAGGCGAGATCGCCGAAATGTCGCCGGAAGCGAATCGGCAGAAAGCGACGGTCCAGGTCAAGGTCCAGATTCTGAAACCCGATTCCTACCTGCGCCCGGAAATGAATGCGACCGTGCAGTTCAAGGCGAAGGCGAACGAAGGTACGAAAAACGATAAAAACGCCGGCGCAAAACAGACTTATGTCTTCGTGCCCACAGCCGCATTGCGCGATAAGGATGGGAAAAAGTTCGTGCTGCTCGCTTTCAAAGGCAAGGCTCTCCGCCGCGATGTTCATGTTCAGGGCCAGCGTTCGGGAGGCTATCTGGTGGACTCCCTCGTCGGCGGCGAAAGCGTAATCACGGCAGGGCCCGCGGATTTGCAGGACGGGCAAAAGATTCGTATCAAGGGGCAATAACGAACGCAATGGCGACGACAACAGCAACGACACAGCCGGCCGAGGGCAGCAATGTCGTCCAGGCCCGTGGGGTGAGCAAGATTTTCAAGCGCGACGCTTTCGAGGTGACTGCGCTCGACAACGTTTCCCTCGACATCACCGGCGGCGAGTTTCTGGCGCTGATGGGACCTTCAGGATCAGGCAAGACGACCCTGCTGAACATGATCGCAGCCATTGACCGCCCCAGTTCCGGCGAACTGCTGGTGATGGGCGAAAATATCTTTCGCCTGAACGATGGGCAGTCCGCGAAGTGGCGCAATACTCACGTCGGCTATGTTTTTCAGACTTTCAATCTGATTCCGGTGCTGACGGCCTTTGAGAATGTCGAGTTGCCCCTGCTGCTGACCAGGATGACGCCACAGCAGCGCCGCGATCACGTGATGACTGCGCTCAAGCTCGTGGGACTTGAGGATCGCGTCGATCACCTTCCCAAGCAGCTATCGGGTGGACAGGAGCAGCGTGTAGCCATCGCTCGCGCCATCGTCAGCGATCCGACGCTGATTCTCGCCGACGAACCGACCGGCGACCTCGACAGTAGTTCAGCAACCGACATCCTGGAGATTCTGAAGCGGCTGAATGAAAGCTTCAACAAGACGATTGTGATGGTAACGCACGATCCGCACGCGGCCCAGTATGCGCACGTAACCCGGCATCTGGAAAAAGGCCGGCTGCTGCCCGCGTAGAGTCCTTCGTAGAGACGGGGCTTGCCCCGTCTCCGACTGCTGAAAAACTCGACTTTGCTTTTGGGTGGCGCAGCGCCGGGGTCCCCAGCACGCCCGGTTTTGGCGTGCTGGGGTGGAGCGCTTCAGCGCTGCGGTAGCTGCATGGCTTTGAACGCGGCTTTAGCCGCTGAGGGCCGCGATATCACGCCGTTCTCCGGGAAGGCTTCGCGTCCCCCGCCGGCTCGGGTTCGCTGATCCACTCCCAGACTCGGCGCCCCCGGTCGTTGCTCAGGCTGCGAGCCTCCCCATAATCCACCAGACGATTCAAAACGGTTGTGACCGAGGCCAGCGGGTCCTTGTGCCGCGCCAGGATTGCCGGAGCATATCGTTCCAGTTCCACGCAAACCTCGCGGGCTCCAAGCGGACGCCGCACTTCCATGAGCACCCTGCGGCACGCCTTGGTGAAGCCGGGCAGGCGGCCATTGGGCTTGCGGTCGATCAGTTCCAGCAAGTCATCGCCCAGCACCTGCTCGCCGAAAAGATTCGCCAATCCGGCGATGGTCTGCTTCACCGTGCCAATGCGCTTCATGATCTCGGCACGCTGCCGCATCAACTGGAGAAGTTCTTCGTGCGCAGTCTTCACCACCTGCTGCGCCGAAATACTATTGGCTTGAGCATCAGTGGCGTGCGCGTGCAAGCCAGCGCCGCTATTTTTCCCAACTTCCATAACTCCCCCCAGGAAACAGACAATAACCAGGATCCCCTCGACTCTCGTCTTCTACTACGGAAAAGGATCCTCCAGAGTTCCATCGGGAGTTGGACTCGTTTGCTGAAGAAAGGTTATCGGAGAAGCAAGGAGAAAAGTGGGTCGTGTGGTGCGGACACTCCTGTCCGCGGACTTTGACGGTATTCTTCACGCCTTCAGGCGCTGCGAGGCGAGAATCAAGTTTCTCAGCAGCCCCTCTAGCCCATCACGGTGGTGTGCTCCGGCCGGATCTTGTAAAGCACGCGAACCTCTCCCGGCTGGGCATAGGGATACTTATCGACTCCCAGGTACTTCTTCGCCATCTTGTCGATGTGTTGGGCGGCGCCGTCTTCGGTAATCTCCACCACAGTGCCGCGGATCTCGAGATAACGATAGGGATTGTCGGGATCGACGATGGCCAGCGCCACCCGCGGATCGCGGCGCACATTGCGGTCCTTCTGGCGTCCGCGAGCCGAGTTGAAGATGACATGTTGGCCGTCGAAGTCGCACCACACGGGAGTAACCTGCGGCCGTCCATCGGGCATGAGGGTACCAAGACTGGCGAAAGCGCGCTTCTGGAAAAGGTCGGCGTATTTTTCAGGAATGACGTTGGACATTGCTAGCTCTCTCCTGTTTTGATTGATTGCCAACTAGATTTAGTGTCGCCCCGATTATAGATGCCGGAGCGAAACGATGGCGCATCGTTTTCTCTTCTCTGTAGCTGAGTCATGAACCGCAGTTGCATTTTCCTTAATCCCTAATAAACTAGTGGTCTTTTCGGAAAGTTCGGCTTTATGCGGATGACTTCAACCCCGGCAGGAAAATCGGCGCGATTGTCGTGTTTGCGGTTCGTCGCGGGGGCCGCCTTTTTACTTCTGGTCGCGACCCCTCTTCTGGCGCAGCCGTCTGCTGTGCAACCTCCGCCCACCATCGTCTTCATGACCGATTTCGGCGTCGCGGACGATTCGGTGGCTCTCTGCAAGGGCGTCATGTACGGCATCGCGCCCAACCTCCGCATTGTCGATCTCACGCATCAGGTCAATGCTTTTTCGATTCGAGACGGCGCTCGCTTCCTGTTCGGCGCCACGCCCTACTTCCCGTCCGGAACGGTATTCGTGGCGGTGGTCGATCCCGGTGTAGGCAGTTCGCGCAAGGCTGTGGTCGTGAGATCCAAGCGCGGGCAATTCTTCGTGCTGCCCGACAACGGCTTAATGACGATGGTCGAGGACCGCGATGGCATCGAGGCCATTCGCGAGATCACCAACCCCAATTGGATGGTCGGCGCCAAGATTTCCTCCACCTTCCATGGCCGGGACATTTTCTCTCCCGTCGGCGCTCACATCGCGCGCGGCGACGACTGGACCCAGGTCGGACCCATCGTCAAGGAACTGGTCCGCCTCGATCTGAAACCCGCAACCGTGGACGACAAGGGTCTGACCGGAGAGGTAATCGCCCTGGATGGTCCGTTCGGCAACCTGATCACGAACATCAGCGCCGAAGATTTTCTGAAGCTCGGCTATCAGCGCGGCGATAAGTTGAAGGTCACGATCCGAGGACGCGAGGTAGAGATGCCATTCGTCAGGACGTTCAGCGATGTGCCGCTCAAACAGCCACTGCTGTTCCTCGATTCGCGCGGACGAGCCAGCTTTGCGCTCAACCAGGCAAGCTTCGCGGCGGCCTACGACATAAATCCGCCGCAGGCGGTATTCATACCGCGTAAGGGACACTAAGTTCGAAAGAAGAGTTCGAAACACATCTTTAAAACAGACTTCACACAAGGAACCGGTCATGCATAGAGGCAGCAGCAGTCAACGATCCCTGGCAATCTTGATCCGGACCATCGGCGTAGCAGCGCTGTTGCTGATCAACACGCCCGCATGGGCGCAGAGCTTCCGCGGATCCATTCGAGGCACGGTAACCGACCCGAGCGGCAGCGTGATTGCCGGAGCCAAGGTCTCCGCAAAGAGCACCGGTACCGGCTTGCAACGCAAGGCCGCCACCGGCGCAGATGGCGGCTACGTCCTGGCCGAACTCCCGGCCGGCGAATACACGGTCACGGCGGAAGCCGCCGGGCTGTCGCCGTCGGCGCAGAACGTTCAGGTCAACGTGGGATTGGACACAACGGCGAACTTCGATCTGACCAAGGTTGAGAAGCGGACGGAGCAGCTGAATGTGACGGCAGAAGCGCCGGTGATCGAAACAACCCGTGATGTCCTTGGGCAAGTGGTCGAACGGCGACTCGTGAACGAGCTCCCACTGAACGGGCGTGATTTTGGAAAGTTGGTCGCTCTAACGCCTGGCACAACGGTCGATCCCTCCGGAGTCGCGGGAACGGAGGGAGGTTTCGGCCAATTCAACATCAATGGCAACCGCGACCGTTCGAATAACTACACGCTCGACGGAACAGACAACAACGATCCCTTCTTCAACAACTCTGCTTTGAATCAGACGGGCATTGGCGGCGCACCGGCTTCTTTGCTTCCCATCGAGGCGATTCAGGAATTCAATCTGCAATCGCAATTCGGAGCAGAATACGGACGCAACAGCGGCTCGATCGTCAATATCGTTACGCGATCAGGGACGAACCACATCCACGGCTCGGCATTCGAGTTTTTCCGTAACAGCGCTCTCGACTCTCGTAATTACTTCAACACGGAATCACGGAAGTCGGTGTTCCAGAACAACAACTTCGGATTCTCCCTTGGCGGCCCGATGGTGAAGGACAAGACCTTCTTCTTTGGCGCCTACGAAGGGCAACAGGAGCGCGTCGGTTCGGATTTTCTGCTACAGGTGCCGACCATTGGTGAGATTGCGCACGCCCGCGCCATCGCACAAGGGCTGGACGGTGTCGTCAACCCTGGTCTCGACGCTGTTCTGGCCTTCTATCCCCAAAGTACCGTCAACAGCATTCCCGGCGTCGTGCAGGACAAGAATGACGGCAACAACTTTATCCTCAAGCTGGACCACAACCTTTCGAACAATGAACTTTTGACTGGACGCTACGCGTTCGCCCAAAGCTACCAGGTCTTTCCATTCGGCTCTCCCGGAGGGTACGGCACCGGTTCTCGACTAGCCGCTTTTGCCCAAACCTCGCCAGCGCGCGTACAGGTCCTCTCGGCAAGTCTCCTGTCCACGCTCAGTTCCACCAGGATCAATGAAGTCCGCTTCGGATACAGCCGCTATACGACCTCATTCAGTTCGCTCAACGCAAACTGGGAGCCGCCGCCGAGCCTCAACTTCGGCACCGGCAAGCTGGGTCTGCCCGAGTTTGACTTCACCGGAATCGAGAACCTCGGAGCAATTGGATACAGCGTACCGCGCGGGCGTACCAGCGGCAGCTACCAGATTCTCGACAATTTCACCTGGCTCAAAGGTAAGCACACCCTCAAGTTCGGAGGAGAATTCCGGCGTGCCGTCATCGACAACTTCAATGACAACTTGGAGCGCGGGATTTATCAGTTCACTGCCGGCGTATGCAACCTCGGAGACAATCCATGCTACCTGTCGGATGGCGTCACCCCCAATCCTAACTACGATCCCATTGTGGATGCCCTGGCCGACTTCTATACCGGCGGCGAGTTCGATACCAGTTCCTGCTGCAGTTCCGTTTCTGTTGACACGGGCAACACCCAGCGGACCACGTACAACAACGGTTTGAGTTTCTTCGCTCAGGACGACTACCGTCTCGCGCCGACCTTTACCTTGAATGCGGGCTTGCGTTGGGAGTATTTCGGTCCGCTGAGCGAAAAGAACAATCTCCTCTCAAACTACGCGCCCGATGGAACCTTGGCCATGGTAGGCACCCATGGGTTGAATGGCCTCTACGAGCGGGATCTCCACGACTTTGGTCCGCGCCTGGGCTTCGCCTGGAACGTCCTGAAGAACACCGTTGTCCGCGGCGGCTACGGCATTTTCTACGACTATGTGCCGCAGGATCTTCTCATCGCAAATTTCACTACGTCGGCCGGAGTGGCCACCAATCCGATAGGGCCACAGGCTGTGCTGCCCATGACCTTCAATTCGGCCGCCTTCAACGGCACCGATACGATTGATCCAATCATGACCGTAAATACCACCGGCCCCTACTCCATTTTTGGGACGCCGCATAAGTTTCACAGCCCGTACACTCAGAACTTCAATTTGAACGTGCAGCAGAAGCTGGCCGAAAATACGTCGGTTGAGGTCGGCTATGTCGGTAGCAAGGGGACCAAGTTGGTGCGTCTGACCGACGCCAACGAGCCCGATGCAACCGATACGCGTCCGAACCCGAACTTTGGCGCGATCGACTTGCTGACGCCGATCAGTTCATCCACTTACAGCGCATTGCAGGCAACCTTGAGAATTCAGAACAATCATCGTGTCTCTGGCTTTGCCAGTTATAACTGGTCCAAGTCGCTCGACGATGCTTCCGACGGTATCGACTTCGCCCCGGCTGTTGCCTTCCCGCAGGATCCCAGTAATCTGAAGGCCGAACATGGGCCTTCGAGCTTCGATACGCGGCAACGCTTTACGGCGGCGATCAATTACGATCTGCCCACGTGGCACGCCCTTGGGAAGTTCGGCTCGGGGTGGCAATTGAACTGGGTTGCCAGCCTGCAAAGCGGCCGCCCGATTCCGATCGTAACCGCCATAGACACCACCGGCCGCTACTATTACAACCAACGCCCCGACGTGGTTCCGGGAGTCGATCCAATTGTGCATAACTGGAGCCCGGCAACGGGTTATTTGAATCTGAATGCGTTTTCCCAGCCTGCCTTTGGCACCTTCGGAGACTTGGGACGTAACTCCATCTACGGTCCGGGCTACAAGAACCTTGACTTCTCCTTCACCAAGAACACCCAGGTAATGGAGCGGCTCGGACTGCAACTGCGCGCCGAGTTCTTCAACATCCTGAACCATCCGAATTTCGCACAGCCCACGCACACCCTGGTCTTCGGTAGTCAACCTTCGGGGGGCGCTCTTACCCAGACCCCTGACGTGGCCCAGACCAATCCCGGTCTTGGTGGCGGCGGCCCAAGGGTGCTTCAACTGGCTTTGAAGGTGACTTTCTGAAGAATTCCGCTGGACATGATCCCTGCTGGACATCGATCCCTGTAGAGACGCGGCTCGCCGCGTCTCTTTCTCGTGAGGCAAAACTTATCCAGGCTTCTGCAAATCCGCCGCGATCCGCGGCAGCACGGCCCGCAGCAGCGCGATGAACTGTCCCATCACTCGCCGTCCCACTTCAAGCACTTCTTCGTGGTCAAGCGCCTGATCGAGAATTCCAGCGGCCATATTCGTCACGCATGAAATTGCCAGGACCTTCATCCCCATGTGCCGCGCAACGATAGCTTCCGGGACGGTTGACATACCCACCAGATCGGCGCCGATGGTGCGCAGGTACCGAATCTCCGCCGGAGTTTCGTAACTCGGCCCGGCCAGCGCCGCGTAGACGCCCTCGCGCGGCGGAATCGAAAGCTTCTTCGCTTCCTCCAGCGCCATTTCGCGATATCGCTTAGCGTAGGTATAACTCATGTCGGGGAAGCGCGGGCCAAAGCGCTCGTCATTCGCGCCCGTCAGCGGATTCTGTCCTTGAAGATTGATGTGATCGCGCAGAATGACCAGCGCGCCCTGTCCATACTCCACGTTAATGCCGCCGGCGGCGTTGGTGAGAATCAAAGCGCGTACACCAGTGCGCCCGAGCACGCGCGCCGGAAACGCGACCTCGGCGGCCGAATAGCCTTCGTACAGATGCACCCGTCCTTGCATCACGGCAATAGGGACGTTGCCGGACTTGCCGACCACAAGTTGTCCGGCATGACCAATCGCCGTCGAACGCGGAAATGTCGGGATGTGAGCATAGGGAATGCGGACGGCTTCGGTGAGGTCATCGGCAAAAGATCCGAGGCCGGAACCAAGGACGAGCCCGATCTGCGGGCGCAAGTCGGTCTGCGAAAGCACAAATGCCGCCGCAGATTCGGCGCGAGTAAAGAGATCTGGGGCCATAAATACACACTGTCATCCTGAGCGAAGCGAAGACCCTATGCATTTTCTGAGCAGCGAAAAAATGCATGGGTGTTTCGCTTCGCTCACCATGACACCACTACGGTATCCACGCTAAAACTTCTTCTCGAACTCGGCGAATGCTTGCTCCAGTTGCCACTGCACACGAGCGCGTTCACTCGCTCCAATCAATTTCTGACATTTTCCCGAGAGGCGGACGCCGGACGCCTTATCGTCTGCGCAAGCCGCGGTAAGCCGCAACTCGCGTCCATCGCTCCCCCCACCGCTCCAAAGACTATCACCCGGAATAAAACTATGTTCCAGACTCGCGCGCGCCATGCGCTTCAGATCGCCATACGACAACCCATAGGTCTCGACCGCCCGCAGATATTCCTGCGTCATATCGCCGCGCGAGACGCCCTCGTCATCGGTAGCGAGTGCCACCGGCACTCCGTATTTCATATACACCGGCAGCGGATGGCGGTCGCCGCTCACGCCCAGAATCACATCATTCGAGGTCAGGCAAATCTCGACCAGCACATTCCTTCTGGCCATTTCCTGCAGCAATCCAATGGGATCGTCTTCGCTCATGACGGCGACGCCGTGTCCAATCCGCTCCGCGCCGCCGCGCTCAATCGATTCGCGAATATGAAATCGCAAGCCCTCAGGAGGAACCAGCCCCATCGCCAGTTCATCGGCATGCAACGACACGTGCGTCGCCGGATAGAACTTGTGCAAGGCCTCGATGATCCGCATGTGCAGATCAAAGTCGTGCATGGGCACGTAGTAGTCTTCCGGCATCACCAGGTTGAAACCGACGAAGCGTCGATCGGCCTTGGCCAACTCAAACCCAAGCAATATCTGCGCGAAAACCTGCTCGCGAGGCAAGCCCCGCAGCACCTGATAAAGATAATGGATCGCAACTCCGCATCCCGGAGCAGCCTGCGCCGTCCCACAATGCAGCACCTCTTTCTTGCGGGCTTCATCGGAGTCAAGCTGGCTGCGCACCGACGCCACAACATCCAGCATTCCGCCGGCAAGCAGTTTATCGCGGAGCTTGCCGAAGTCGTCATCCCATCCAATCTTGTCGCCCAGAATGGCCGCCTGCGCCCCGTCGGCCGTGTGCATCAGCTCCACATACTGCAAATGATCAGCCGCCGCCCGCGACGCCACCTCGGCCACGGCCTCGCCGATGTGATTTTCCAAAGCTGGACCGAACTTCTCGAACGTAGCAAAGAAATGGTCGTGACCCGATTCCTCCTCGCGGTGCCAGTTGCGCATCGACCAGGCGTCCACGAGCTGGTTGTAGAGAACGTGGTCCTGATAGGCGCAGCGCACCGACGGCTTATTCTTGTACGGCTCGCAAGAATCGCACGACGCGTGCATCAGCTTCGAAGTGCTGCGATCCACGCAGAGAGCGCTCTCTGACGCCCAGTCAATCATGCTCTCTGCATAAATCGCACCGAACAGGTGGACATGCAGGTCCCCGCCCTTGGGCATCTGCTGCAGAAATGCCAGCAGCAACCCCGGCTGATGCCGCACCGATTGAAGATACTTGGCCGTCTTCTCTTCCGCGCTTTGCACCCGCGCGACTTGTGCCAGGGAAAAAACGGCCAGGAAACAAACGACTGCCGCCAAACGCAGGCTTCGCATCAAGAAAAAAGGCCTCCAACCACGAATCCCACTCCCATTGGGATTGTAGAGAAAGCGATTCGAGGACGTAAGTATCCGGGTGAGAACCGGAGACGGGTTGCAAAAAAGAGCAGGATTCATGCGGGTAAAGCGGCGATTTGCACAGCCGGGGTCTCACCTGCGGATCAGCCACGAGCGGAGATTTTCGGGAAGAAACCGCGAAATACCGCATGAATACTGGGGATTTCGGAGCCACACGCCGGCAATTGCACAATTTCCGTGTCATCAGGCTGTGCATGAGCTGCACTTGATTGATGAATAAGAAGTTACAGGTGCACGAATTTCATTGACGTAGAAACTAAGAGTGGTAAAAACATAATCGTTCTTTGACACGTTCTGAAGTTTTTCCGGTTGGTGCAGCGTCCGGGGCTCAAGCGTAGTCACTCAGACAACCGCGAGGTGAGTTTGGGAGGGCGAGCAAGGG
>Ga0181539_1002377_pt1 | contig 18890 bp, 17 predicted proteins | sample PEATcosm2014_Bin_46_FD_119767 | JGI IMG/M metagenome (GOLD analysis project Ga0181539, IMG submission 119767) | Peatland microbial communities from MTU Mesocosm Facility, Houghton, MI, USA - PEATcosm2014_Bin23_60_metaG | ecosystem: Environmental > Terrestrial > Soil > Wetlands > Peat | place... | reverse complement strand
GTAAAGTAAGTATTAACTTCACATCGAATCGCGCGTTGCTACCATCGCGGCCTATATCTACATTCAGCACATTTTATAAATACCTTCACCGCCTCGCAGGCAACGCTGCACCTTGGATATAATCAACTATATACCATAACAATACGCCGTCGACGCAAAGACGGTGCCTTCTCTCACGCGCGTAGCACGCCATTCTGAGCCACGTCAAGCAAACTTATTGACTTTTCCAAGAATTTATTGGAAACTGCTCAGATTGAGGTTCCGTAAATCGGAACGCGAGCAGTCCCAGCCTGGATTTTCCACCGAGATGACAAGCGGGGGGCCTCCGTTCGGGCCAGACTGTTCGCGCTCCGCTCTCGCGCCCCGCCGGTGGCGGCAGCGCTGATCCTCGAATGACAGTGTGCGGCCGGGCCGTTTCACTCTTCGAGAATCGCGAAACTTCATTTCCTTACCTCAATCGACGAGACTTCCCCCACATGGCGGCACATGGTGAAACGCTGACGAGAGAATTCCTGTTGGGAGTTGCTGAGATGGCCATAATGCTCGGCATTTCTCGAACGACGCTCGATCTGATGTTCCAACGCGGCGACGGTCCACCTACCTTTTTCTTAGGAAAAAGGAGAAAAATTACACCCGTCGCGCTGCGTCAATGGATTCAACAATGCCAGCACTCCGCCATCGAAACAAGGTCACATAAACAATGCTAACACTCACCATTTTCGGAACGCAAAACGGCAACCCCTACATGGCGCGAGCGCAGGAGTGCATTCGATGAGCGGCGTCAACGTCCACCAACTCGCGCGCATCATCACGCGCCTCGGCGAGGATGATATCCTCCTCCGACCGCGCAATCAGCGGTGCGCTTATAAGCTGTCATGCCTAATTCTCGAAGGCGACGAAGGCTTCGCCGTCGACGAAGATGGTGCCGAGGTGATCGAGATACTCGCTGGTCTTCGCGATGAAATGCCGGAGTGCTTCGCTTGACGAAAAATCGAACTGAAGGCGGAACGCACGGCAGTCTCGCCCAATGGGAGAAGCACGTCGAGCAAACGTTCCCGGAAGTCATTGCCATTTTGCGCGGTCACGGCGCGACATGGCGCGTCGACACGGGGGTTTTGGGATTAGTCATTGTGATCGATCACGTAAGTGACCATCGCTTTGGGATCGCGTTGATCAGCGCGACCACGTTGGCGGGTCTTCGTGGCAGACGCTACGACGTCTCTGATGCTGGAAAGCCAAGTGAGCGTAAGCAGTTCGTCGAAGAACTGAAGCGCAGACTGGCGATAAAGGGCCTCACACGCGCTGAAGTTTTCGACGGCACCGTTGGAACCGTGCGCGGGAAGCGTTTTCGCGCGGCGATGCGCTCGAGGTCCTATTGATGAAAAAGAAAACGGCGCAGGTGGACTAAACCCGCGCCGCTAAAAGATCACACCTGCGGGAGACAAAGGCTCCCAGAAACAACAAAGGAAATATACCATTGAATAACGCAAGTGTCAACAGCGTCTCCGCGAAAAGCGTCGAGGCGAAGCCAGCTATTGGTATAGCAGACGAAGCAATACTTGAAGTGATCGAGTCGAGCACAGAAAATTCCGTCATGCCGAGTGTGCTAGACGGCCTCGATGCTCTCTTCGACGCCGCCAAGATCATCGACTTCAATCCGCATAACAGCGTCGTTACAATGCGCAAGACCGCCATTGAGTTGGGCGGACTTGGCTTCAAGGTCTTCCCGATCCACTACCTCACTCAGACGCGCGGCGCGTGGGAATGCTCGTGCTGCGAGTGGGAGCGCTGGAGTGCCAAGAAGGAAGGAGACCCGAACCGCGAGATAGCCTGCTCCAATAAGCCGGGGAAGCATCCGCGCTCGAAATGGAAGGAGACCGCCACCGACGACGCCGACGAGATCAAGGAGCTTTGGAGTAAGCGCCATAAAGCCGCGAACATCGCCATCGCCACGGGTCAACCGTCCGGCGTCTATGTCATCGATCTTGACGGCAAGGTCGGCATGGATTCATTGCGAGAGCTGGAAGCCAAGCACGGCGAGCTTCCGAAGACGCTAATGGCGTTCTCAGGGCGCGGCGATGGCCTCCACCTCTACTTCAAGGCACCCGCCGAAGAAGAGGGATTGACGATCAGCGCCGGCACCATCGGGACTGGCATCGACACGCGCGGCTCCGGTGGTTTCATCGTCGCGCCGGGCAGCAACCACAACAGCCTTCGCCGCTACATGTGGGTGCCGGGCTACGGTCCTGGCGAGATTAAGCCTGCGGACTTGCCTGAATGGTTCATCGAAGCCATGCGTCAGGCGAGCAACAAGACCGCCGAGCAGAAGGCCGCAGAGAAGGCCGCGAAGGCTGGTAAGGGCTCCAGCGGCGAGAAGTCCGAGAAGCGAGAGGCGAGCGACCCGTTCGACGTGTTCGCCATGGCGGCGGATGACATGCTTTCCGGTGGCTGGATGATCAAGGATGGCGAAGAGCTGGATGGCGTTGACGCATACGTTGCGCGCATCGGTGAGGAAAGTGACGGATACGACGGCTTCCACGGGCCGATCTATCGCGCGCTCTGCTCCTTCTTCTATCACAATGGGATTGACGCGTCGGTTGACGAAGCGAAGGCGCTGCTCGTTCCCGCGATCCTCAACGCGCCATGCAAGGATGGACGCAACGCGAAGCGCTACTCGAAGGACCGTTACCTAGACGAGAGCGTTGAAGAGGCGCGTGAGTTCATCCGCGAGAGAAAGCAGGCGGAAGAGAAAGCCAAGGTCGCCGCGATTGACCGCATTTCCGCTGCGGTCGATAAAATCGGCAGTCACACAACAGGTAAAGAGCTTGACCAACTACTTGCCGAGATAGCGACTATCGACATGCCGCTGGTGAAGCGTAACGAGATCGTCGGGAAGATCGCCAAGGCATTCGGAACGACTAAAGCAAAAATCGAATCCGCCATGCGCAAGGCCAAGGAGCAGTCAGACAAGCGCGCCGCCACCAAAAAGAGAGAAGTAGAGCGCCGACAAACAAACACGAAAGCCGCTAGCGGAGACGTGACGGCAAAACCAAAACTTCTAGTCGGCATCGACGACTTCGACGATATGGTCAAGAAGGCGTGGCTGCGACTGTCGGTTGTGAACAAGGCGAAGCCCCAATATTTCGAGGCCGGCTCAGTGAAGGTGCGCGTGAAGGAAAACGGCGGCGGCGTCGAATCGGAAGAGCTTGACGAAGATGCGCTGTGGGCTGAATTGAATGAGCACGTCACTTGGGCGGTGCCGCGTGGCGACGGAGACGAACGCATCGTCGATGCGGATACGCGCGTCGTGAAACAGATTCTGAATCAAAAGAATCTGCATTTCCCGCGACTCGACGGCTACGCCACAATGCCGTTTTTCTCAGCCAGCGGCGATCTGGTGAGCAAGCCAGGATACCATGCGCCGTCGCACCTCTACTATCATCCGCCCAAGGACTTCGTTCTGCCTGAAATCCCAGCCGAGCCAACCGAGGCGGAGATGCTGGCGGCGCGCGACCTGATCCTCGATAACGTCCTGATCGATTTTCCGTTTCGTGACGGGGAAGACGACAACGGCGACTCGTCACGCTGCCATGCGATGGCGATGCTGCTGCAACCGTTCATGCGCCCAATGATAGCTGGCTGCACCCCGATTTATTTCGTGGTCAAGCCAGCGGCGGGAACTGGCGCGTCGTTGCTGATCAAGTCGTTGACAAACATTTCGACTGGCGAACCTGCGGCGACGAATACGGAAAAAGAGGGGCTAGAAGAGCAGCGAAAGGCATTAACATCGTTCCTGCTCACCGGCGCTCCGGTGTATCTGCTGGACAACATAAACAAGCACTTTCACGGCGCGGCATATGCGAATCTGGTGACGGTCGATGTATGGGCTGACCGCCTTTTAGGGAGCAACAAAAACGCCAAGGTTCCAGTGCGTTGTCAGACGATCATCGCCGGAAACAACGTCGCCATGTCCGGCGAGTGCGCGCGCCGCTGCCTGCCGATCCCCCTGGACGCCGAGCGCGATCCACTAAAGCGCGTGCTGTTCAAGCACAACCTGGATAAATACATCCCTGAGAACCGCGCCGCGTTGGTCAAAGCGTGCCTGACGCTCATTCGCTACTGGATCATGAAAGGCCAACCCGAATGGCGCGGCAATCCCCTAAAATCATTTGAAGACTTCAGCCGCAAGATGGGCGGGCTGCTCGAAGCCATCGGAATGAGCGGATTTTTGGGGAACCTCGACGTGGCGGAGGAAGCGGCGGATGCAGAGATCGGCCCGTGGGCTGCTTTCGTCGGCGCGATCTATGAGACATACGGGTCGCAGCCACGCAAGATCGGTTGCCCATTTGACAACGGCAGTGGTAGCGCCGGAGAATTCGACGGCGACAACTCGCTAATCACGCTGATCGAAAAGAAGGGTATCGCTGGGATTGCGATAAAGGGCGAGAGCCCCAATTCGAAGATGGCGTCGCTCGGCGCTCAGATGGTGCATCGCAAGAATAAGGTCTTCAAAGTCGGTGACCGCGATTTGCGCCTATGCAGCGACAAGCGCGCCGGTCGAGAACAGTTCTGGTATGTGAAGGAAGTCAAGATCGACCCGTTCCAAAAGGCGGCGGAGGACATCTATGTGAGCACCGGCGACTGGGACGACGGCTGACGGCTGATCTTAGAAAGCAGGAGGCGCAGCGCGAGCGCTTTACGCGAACGGCCCGGCTTAAACGCCGGGCTGTTTTGCGTCTGGTGGTGAGGGTAGCGAGGGCAGCAACCCTCACAGCGCACCTCACATGAAAACAAAAAAAAATAGCGGGCTAAATTTGTTACTTTTGGCGCGGAGCGAGAGTGACGGTTGATACCCTCACTACCCTCACCAAAACCAAACGGCCAACTGTTCTCGACCGTCAGACCAGATCGCCACCGCACGCCGACCGCCAGACCGCCATCCCAATCGATTCACGGTCGAGACCAGATTCCAGGATCACCATGCCAGAACATCTGGCGGAGCCCGCCATGGCGACATCGATGGTCGAGACCAGAAGTCAACCAGACCGATGCTAGCCCAATCGATCCATGGTCGAGACCAGAAGTCCACCAGGCCCTCATGGAAGTCCCTATGCGAATCAATTCGCGCGAACATCGCCGATGTTGGGCAGGGCGTCGGCGGTTTTTGGCTATTTCACTCAAATCAAGTGTGGTTAATAACCTACATTAATAAAGTATAATATAAAGGACTCTTTATATCCTCGTCCTCGAGACTTCAAACCCAGAAACCGTCCGCCCCTCGTCCAACGGGTCCAGCATCGCCACCCATTTCGCCAGCACCACAATCTGAGCGCCGCCATAGCCCTCTGAAATTTTTCGCCCTGGCGACGTGTGGCCCATGAGTCTGTCACCAACGTCCGCCGGCACCTCCGCCACTCGCAGCATGTCGCGAAACGTGTGTCTGAAGGAATAAGGGACAACCCGCTCGTCAGAGATCACGCCACGAATCAGACGCGACAGACGCCGCTGCATCCGTTGGTAAACCCGTCCGCGACCGTCCGCCTTCAACGAAGCGAAAAGCAACTCACCGCCCTTCCGCGCCTCGACAAACGCCAAGAATCCCGCCTCTATGAGCTTCGGGTGAATGGGAACGTCGCGTAATGACGAGCGATTCTTCAACTCCCTGTCGCCCTGGTCATGGATTCTCAGGCACCAAACGCCGTGCAACTCCGCCACGTCGGCTGGACTCGACTGAGCTATCTCTTCCGGCCTCGCGCCCGTCCAAAGCAGCACCCTCAAGAACCACGCAACATCTTGTTTCGCCCGGTCCTTCGGCAGTGAATCCGCCTTCGCGAGCAACGCCTTAACCTCCGCGACCGTGAGCGTCCGCCGCGACTCTGCGCTCGACTCGCTAATCTTCTTCTTCTCCCACCGCCATTGAATCCCCTCAGCCGGCGAAGCATCAATGAATCCATCGTCCCGCGCGTATTTCAATAGAGTCCCGATGCAGCGCAAATGCTTCGCGCCGGTGCTCTCCTTGAGATCGCTCACCGCCAAATGGTCGCGAAACTGTCGGACGTGTTTTTTCTCGATTTGCGAGAGCAATAGAGGCCCATGAAGCCGCTCAAACTCCCGGACCGGCACCTCGAATTGATTAGCGGCGACGGGCTTCTTCACGGCCTTCCACGCCTCAAAAATGGCGCCGAGCGTGGCGCGCTCAACGTCCGCAGGCAGCGCCTCAAGCGCTTTGGCCAAGGGATAGGGAGTCGGGACCATAAGCTTAACCTTATCAATTAAGCTTACCTCGCGGTTAAGGTGGTCGCCTATTGACGCGGCTTCGGCTTCCGCCGCTGCTATCCTGGCGCGCGTCAAGTCCGGGTGGGCTTCGCCATCATCAATCAGCCCGCGCAAAATCTCGGCTTCTGTCCGCAGCGACGCGGCGTCTAGCGCGCGCTCGGCAAGGGATTGAATGAATCCAACCTCGCCGCCCTCGTCGTCAATCCGCTCACGTTCTTCGGCGGTAAGGTTGAGCCGCTTTCGCGCGGCGTCAATGAGGCGCTGGTGTTCCGCCGCCAGCAAACGCGCCAGTCGCGCCGCCTCTCTTTGGTCCGCAGTTTTGAGCGACTGTGACCATCGCGTCCTTGGCTTTTCCCGACCCTCAATCTTCGCGAGCGCGGCTTGCACGTCCGCCGGAACGTCGCGCTTGTAATGCAGTTGGCCCGAGCCTTTCACGGTCTCGACAAAGGGGGGAAGATTGGAGTTTTTCTTTGCCATACCCCCAAGTTAACCCCCAAGTCGGGGGTTTGCAAGCCCCTGTTTTCACTGAAATTACAGCAAAAACAGGGGCCTAATCGTTAGTAGCTGTAATACAGATCGTATTCGACCGGATGCGGTGTCTGCTCGAAGCGGTAGACGTCCTGATACTTCAGCTCGATATAGGAATCGATGAAGTCCTGGCTGAACACGCCGCCCGCCGTGAGGAAGGCGTGATCGGCCTTCAGGCTGTCGAGCGCTTCGCGCAAGGAGCCGCAAACGGTCGGGATCGCCTTCAGTTCGGCCGGCGGCAGATCATAGAGATCCTTGTCGGCGGCCGCGCCCGGATCGATCTTGTTGGCGATGCCGTCGAGACCGGCCATCAGCATGGCCGCGAAGGCGAGATAGGGATTGGCCGTCGGATCGGGGAAGCGAACCTCGACGCGCTTCGCCTTCGGGCTGGTCACATAGGGAATGCGGCAGGAGGCCGAACGGTTGCGCGAGGAATAGGCCAGCAGCACCGGCGCCTCGAAGCCCGGGACCAGACGCTTATAGGAGTTGGTCGACGGGTTGGTGAAGGCGTTGAGCGCCTTGGCGTGCTTGATGATGCCGCCGATATACCACAGGCACTCCTGGCTGAGGCCCGCGTATTTGTCGCCCGCGAACACCGGCTGGCCGGCCTTCCAGATCGACTGATGCACATGCATGCCGGAGCCATTGTCGCCATAGACGGGCTTGGGCATGAAGGTCGCCGTCTTGCCATAGGAATTGGCGACCTGATGGATGGCGTATTTATAGATTTGCAGATGGTCGGCGACGGTGACCAGAGTGGCGAACTTCAGACCGAGTTCGTGCTGGGCCGAGGCGACCTCGTGATGGTGCTTTTCGACCTGGACGCCCATCGCGGCCATGGCGGCGAGCATCTCGCCGCGCATGTCCTGAGCGGAGTCGACCGGCGGCACGGGGAAATAACCGCCCTTGGTGCGCACGCGGTGGCCGAGGTTGCCGCCCTCATAGGCCGTCGAGGAATTGCTGGGAAGCTCCGAACTGTCGACGGAGAAGCCGGTGTTGTAGGGGTCGGTCGAGAAGCGCACGTCGTCGAATACGAAGAATTCGGCTTCCGGACCAAAGAAGGCGGTGTCGCCGACGCCGGTGGACTTCAAATATTCCTCGGCCTTCCTGGCGATGCCGCGCGGATCGCGGTTATAGCGGGCGCCCGTGGTCGGCTCTACGACGTCGCAAACGATCACCAGCGTGGACGCCGCGAAAAACGGGTCGAGCGTCGCGGTCGCGAGATCGGGGATCAGCAACATGTCGGATTCGTTGATGGCCTTCCAGCCGGCGATCGAGGAGCCGTCGAAAGCGATGCCCTCGACCAGCGCGTCGGCGTCGATGATCGACACGTCGAAGGTGACATGCTGCCACTTACCGCGCGGATCGGTAAAGCGAAAGTCGACATACTTGATGTCGTTGTCCTTGATCTTCTTGATAATGTCGTTCGCCGTGGTCATTTCCTTGAGCCCCTTGTTGATTTGCTACTAAACGAGACTGGCGTCGGTCGAAGGCGTGGCGGTCTTTTCTTGCCGGCGTGGCTGGTCAGATGGCGTCCGCGCCGGTCTCGCCGGTGCGGATTCTGATCGCGCCCTCCACATTGGAGACGAAGATCTTGCCGTCTCCTATGCGCCCCGTCTGCGCGGCCTTGCGAATCGCCTCCACGGCGCGCTCCACGGCGTCGTCCGCGAGGACGATCTCGATTTTCACCTTGGGAAGGAAATCGACGACATATTCGGCGCCGCGATAGAGCTCCGTATGACCTTTCTGGCGACCGAAGCCCTTCGCCTCGGTGACGGTAATGCCTTGCAGTCCAGCCGCCTGCAGAGCCTCCTTCACCTCATCGAGCTTGAACGGCTTGATGATCGCCTCGATTTTTTTCATTCACCTTTTCCCCGCGGCCGCGTCTCGGCTCCTTAGCGCCGAGACGCCCCAGTGTAAGGAACCGCTGGGCTCATAGCATTTGGCGGAAATTTGCGCCACGGGTAAAATTTTGCCCAAGGATTGAGCTCGGCGCCGGGAATGCGGGACGTTCCTGCATCATATCGCCGCGGCTTCGCCCGACGACGCCGCCCGGACACGGCGGCGCATCCATCGACGAACGAGAGAAGCGCGTGCGCCGTGAATTGGCGCGCGCGCTTTACGAAAACCCGGAACGGGCGTTTAGAGATCAGGCCGTCGGCACGGTCGAGATCGTCTTCAGGATCTGCGAGGCGATCTGGTAGGGGTCGCCTTGAGAATTGGGTCGGCGGTCTTCCAAATAGCCTTTATAGCCGTTGTTGACGAAGCTGTGGGGAACGCGGATCGACGCGCCGCGGTCCGCGACGCCGTAGGAGAAGGTGTCGATCGACGCCGTTTCATGCAAGCCCGTGAGACGCATGTGGTTGTCGGGACCATAGACGGCGATGTGATCAGCCTTGGCCTTTTCGAACGCCGCCATCAGCTGCTCGAAATACTCCTTGCCGCCCTTTTCCCGAAGATGGGTGGTCGAGAAATTGGCGTGCATCCCCGAGCCGTTCCAGTCCGTGTCGCCGAGCGGCTTGCAGTGATATTCGACGTCGACGCCGTATTTTTCGCCAAGGCGCTGAAGAATATAGCGGGCGGTCCACATTTCGTCGGCGGCCTTTTTCGAGCCCTTGCCGAAAATCTGGAACTCCCACTGGCCCTTGGCCACCTCGGCGTTGATGCCTTCATGGTTGATGCCGGCGTCGAGACACAGATCGAGATGCTCCTCGACGATCTGGCGCGCGATGTCGCCGACATTCTTATAGCCGACGCCCGTGTAATAGGGCCCCTGCGGGGCTGGAAAACCATGCTCCGGGAAGCCGAGCGGACGTCCGTCCTGAAAGAAGAAATACTCCTGCTCGAAGCCGAACCAGGCGCCGGGATCGTCGAGAATGGTGGCGCGCGCGTTGGAAGGATGCGGGGTGACGCCGTCCGGCATCATCACTTCGCACAAGACGAGGGCGCCGTTCTTGCGCGTGGAATCGGGATAGACGGCGACCGGCTTCAGCACGCAGTCCGAGCTGCGCCCCTCGGCCTGCTTGGTGGAGCTGCCGTCGAAGCCCCAAAGCGGCAGTTGCTCAAGCGTCGGAAACTCGCCGTACTCCTTAATTTGCGTCTTTCCCCGGAGGTTTGGCACTGGTTTATACCCATCGAGCCAAATGTACTCGAGCTTGTATTTCGCCATATGTTTGGACCTCCCGTCGCCGTTCGCGTGAATGTCGCGCCGCCGTGGGAGACGCCGTGTCCCCGCGAAAGGCGCGCCGGGCCCACGCAACGCGCATGCCAAGCACGGCCTTCGCGCGTCAGCACGGCCTTGGCGCGTCAGCGCGGGTCGGCGACCACCGGGAGATCCTCGCGCGCGCCCCACTCCGACCAGGAGCCGTCGTAAACCGCCGCCGCGCCATGGCCGCTGGCCGCCAGCGCCAGACTGACGATCGCCGCGGTGAGCCCCGAGCCGCAGCTGGCGATGACGGACCGCTCCGGGTCGATCCCGGCGGCGCGAAATTCGGCCTCCAGCACGGCCGCGTCCTTCAACCGGCCGTCGTTGATCAGCCGCCCGAAAGGCAGGTTCAAGGCGCCGGGCATATGGCCCGAGCGCAGGCCGGGGCGGGGCTCGGGCGCGTGGCCCTTAAACCGCTCCGCCGAGCGCGCGTCGACGATTTGCGCGGATTTGCTCTCCAGGGCCCTTTTCACGTCGAGGGCTTCGGCGACGAGCGTGTGATCGAGCCTCGCCGTGAAGTGGACCTTCGGACGCGGCGTCTGGCGCTGCTGGAGCTTGCGCCCCTCGGCGATCCATCGCGGCAGGCCGCCTTCGAGGATGGCGGCGTCGTGGAATCCGAACGCGCGCAACGTCCACCACAATCTCGGCGCCGAAAACAGCCCCAGGCTATCGTAGATCACCGCCCGCATCCCGTCGCCCAGACCCAGATCGCGCATCGCGGCGGAAAAAGCGATGGGGTCCGGCAACATATGCGGCAGGTCGGTCTTGGCGTCGGCGACCGCGTCGATGTCGAAAAACACCGCGCCGGGAATGTGGCCGGCGAGATATTCCGCGCGGGCGTCGCGCCCCGCCGCCGGCATGTGCCAGGAGGCGTCGAAGACGACGAGATCGGGCGCGTCGAGATGATCGGCGAGCCATTGCGTCGAGACGAATAATTTTTTGGGATCGACGATCTGATGCGGCATTAGGCTCCCCTTGAAACCAGCTTCGAATCTTCGCCCGCGAGCGCCTTCGATTTTGGCCGCGGCCAGCGACCCGGTATTGCTTCCTGGCGGGTTGTCGGCACAATAAGCAGATTCGCTTCCATCTGTCGAAGCCAACGGCTGATCCTCAGGAGCCCGATGTTAGAAATTCCCGGCAAGGCCTGCGGCCCGTGCTCCTTCTGTTGCAAGGTGCTGGAGATCGAGGAGTTGACGAAGACGGCCGGCGATCTGTGCGAACATTGCGCGCAGTCGGGCGGCTGCTCCGTTTATGCGACGCGACCGCAGGTTTGCCGCGACTATCATTGCGACTGGAAGGAAGATCGGGGACTCTCGGTCCAATTCCGCCCGGACCGCGTGGGCACGCTGTTGATGGACGATCCCGATAGCGACGAATATCACGCCGTTTGCGACCCGGAAAAGCCGTTTTCCTGGCGCAATCCTCTTATATTCAAGCATCTCGTCAGTCTGGCGAAGGAGGGACGCGTCGTCGTCGCCAAGGCGGGTTTGCGCAGCTGGCGCATCTTCGCGGACGGACGGTCGCAGGAGTCGGCTTAATCGCGTTGATCTTACATGATCAATCGGGCTCAAGCGCGGTCCTTGTCCCAAGAGAGTCGCCGACCCGCCGTATCCACGACCGTCGATAAGTCGCGCGAACTCGCGTGGCGCGAAGGCCGCGAACGTGATAGGCCGCGAACACTCGACTGGACGCGAATTTGATTCGAGCCGACATGACCGATTTCAAACGCCCCCCTTCCCGCTCCTTCCGGCGCATCCCGCGTCTCGCGGCGGTTTGCGGCGCGCTCGCGACGCTTTCGGCGGTGCCCGCGGCGGCGGAGACGCTGAAGGCGCATTACGCGCTTAGTCTGCTTGGCCTTTCCATCGGCAGCGCATACGCGTCCGGCGTGATCGAACCTCAGAACTACCGCCTCGATATCGCCATGAAAACGTCGGGCCTCGCCAATCTCGTCAACAATACGAGAGGCGCGGCCACGGCGACCGGCAAACTCAACCCCGAGGGACCGTCGCCAGCAAGCTTCGCCAACACGCTCGCCAATTCATACGAGACGCGGACGGTTCGCATGTCGCTCGGCGGCAACGCCGTGCGCGCGCTCGAGGTGAAGCCCGAGCCATGGGACGCCGCGCAACGCCTGCCGGTGAACGCGGAGCACAAGCAGCACATCATCGATCCGGTGAGCGCGTTGATCATGAGCGTGCCGGCCGGACAAGATCTGGTGGGTCCGTCCGCCTGCGACCGCACCATTCGCGTGTTCGACGGCGTGACGCGTTTCGACGTGCAGCTCCGATATGTCGAAACCAGAGCCGCGAAAGCCAAGGGATTCGTGGGGCCCGTGTCGGTCTGCACGGCGCATTACACGCCGATCGCCGGCCATCGCCCGGACAGCACCGTGACCAAATACATGGCGGAAAACCAGGAAATGACCGTGTGGCTCGCGCCGCTCGCGGAGGCTCATGTCGTCGCGCCGCTACGCATAGACATCAAGACGTCGGCGGGCATGTTGTCGATCGACGCCGTTGAATTCAACATCGCTCGGCGCCAAGCTTCCACCACCGATCAATAGCGCGCGGCGCGGGCCGTCAGTTGAACGGAACCTCGCGTGTTTTCTTGCGGCTCATGCGGTCCGATTCATATTGCAGATAGCGCATCTCCAACGGCTCCGGCGTTTCCTTCGCGGAGGAGCGCAGGCAGAACGACGGCTTTGGATGGAAGCCGCCGTCCGGCGCTTCGAAACAATCGGTGAATTGCGTTTCGCATTGAATTGAATCGCTCAGCCGCGGCGTCGCGCGCACGGCGGCCGCGCGCGCCTTCTCGACAACGGCTTTGCATGTCGCGGCGTCGAACCCCCAGCTCACGCACTCGCTTTGCGTGGACATGATCTTGCCGTCGCCGCCACAGGCGGGAGCGCGACGCGTGGCGACGAACGCCAAGCCCGCGATCGCCAAGATCGCCGCGAACAGAAATTTCTTTGACGGCATGCGGCTCATTCGCGTTTCTTCTCCATTATGCCGAAATCACCGGCGCGGCGCGCGCGGAGGATAATGCGTTGTCTCATGCAACGGCAAGCGTAAACTACGCCAAAATCTCGCGAAGCCGAAGCGCCGTCCGCTATTTGAGTCGCTTGACAACCAACAGCCGGTACAATAATTCCGTAAATAACTGCAGATCGGAACCGCAGACATGAGCTGTGGAGTAATATGGTTCATTCCAAAAAGGAACGGGGCCAAAAGCGAGTATGCAGGAGCGTTCCCGTCTCTTCGAGGGACGGCCCGCGTCGGGCAGTGACGCGGCGGGAACTTAAAGTAATGCGATCCACTTAACCGCAGATCGTAAGACGGGATGTCGCTCTTGATGAGTGATGTGTTGAAAATGTCGGCAACTGTCCAGGACCGGCGCAAGGTGTGACTGAAGGAGGAAGTTATGGGCGCGATTCTCGAATTGACAAGCTACGCTGCGACCCCGGTTGGCATGGTCGCCATCATCGTTTTGGGCGCGGCCGCGTATTTTGCCGCTCGTTGGGTCTTCTCCGACTGAGCGACGCGACACGCGTGACAATGCAAACGCGGCGGATCGGCGAAATGCCGGTCCGCCGCGTTTTCTTTTTATGCGCGGCGCTCTTTTTTATGCGCGGCGCTCTTGGCGAACCATCTCGCGCGAGGAGCCATGCCTGAGCCGCCCCTTCGGATGGGAGCGCTTTTCATCCACGATGAAGATCTATATGCTATTTTTTGGTTTCTAAACTCGGTTTAGAACCGGGAACCGCCAAAACGGGTGGGGACTGCCCGCTCCCCGCGCCATCCAATCAATGGCCAAGGCGCGTTTTTTTAGGGCAAGGATAATCGTCGCGGGCCTGGCTCGGCCCAGCATTGGAGATCGCCATGCCCCCCACCCCGTCGACCAGACCCGGAGATAGACATGCGGTCGCCGAGGCGGACGACGCTCCCTCGCCTCGCGCGCAAGGCGATCGGCAGGCGCAAACGCGCGCCCAGGGCGCCGCCTTCGGCGCGAGGACGCAGACCGCCAATGTCGCGGCGATCGACGTGGCGGTGTGCGACAAAAGCCCCTTGATCCTCGCCGGTCTCGACAAATTGTTGACCGACGACCGCCGCTTCAATCTCGTTCTCAAGGTGACCGACGGCGAGGAGTTTTTGGACGCGGCGCGCCAGCCTCGTTTCACTCTGGCGGTGATCGGCTGGCAGTTGCCGACGCTGCACGCGCGCGATGTTCTGCGCGCGCTGTCGCGGCAGGCCTCGGCGCCCAAGATCGTCGTCTATAGCGGCACCAACGATCCGGCCGCGCCGGCCGAGACGCTGCAACTGGGCGGCGCCGGGTTCGTCAGCAAGCGCGCGCCGCCGGAGCGCCTGCTCGACGTGCTGTCCGCCGTCGCGGCGGGCGACATGGTCTTTCCCTTTGTCGACATCCGCAAGATGCGCGCCGACCCGTTGGAGAATCTGACTCTGCGGGAGCGCAGCCTGTTGTCGGCCCTCGGTTCCGGCCAGACCAATAATCAACTCGCCAAGGAATTCGGCGTGTCGATCAACACGATCAAATTCCACTTGCGCAATTTGTTCGAAAAGCTCGACGTGCGCAATCGCGCCCAGGCGATCGCGATGTTTCTCGAAATGAAGCACGGCGCATGGCCGCCGAGCGGCGGCCAAGGGCCGCGCGGTCTTGAAACATCGGGTTCGTCGCGAGGTCGAAAGCCCCAGGGCCGACCGGACTGAAATCATGTTTCACGGCGGCGTCAAGGCGCCGGAAACAGCGCGTCCGTCTTCCCCGTCACGCGATAGGCGACAAGGCCAAGCCATTCGTGCATGGCGTTTTCGACCGTTGCGATAGCCGAGCCCGTGTCGCCGGGAACGCCGGCGCGCCAAAATTCGCCGTTGGTGCGAAAATCAACGGGATAGGCGATCACGGGAAAGCCGACCTTACGAAAAACGCCGACCGCGCGCGGCATATGCAGCGCCGAGGTGACGAGCAGCCAGCGCTCCCCCTCCCTTGGCTTCACGAGGTCGCGGGTGAACAACGCGTTTTCGAATGTGTTGCGGGATCGTTCCTCGTAGACGACATCGCCCTGATCGAGTCCCACCGACCGCCAAAACCGCCGCACAGCCCATGTCTCGGTCAAGGTCGAAGCGCGCAGCGAGGCCGAACCGCCGGTGAACACCAGCCGCGCCTTGGGATAGCGCCGCAGCAATTCAATCGGCGCGATCACCCGCTCCGCGGCTTGGCTGAAACCGCCGCGGCCATATTGGGCGCTGAGTTCCGCGTCGACCGAGCCGCCGAGCACGATGATCCCGTCCGGCGGGTCGATATCGTCAGCCCGCGCCGCGAATCGCGTCTCCAGCGGAACCGCCAGCATGTGTCCCACCGGCCCAAAGCCCATGAGCAGCAAGAGCGCCGCGGCCAGGATCGTCAGCCGCCGGCCCGCTTTAAAATAGCGCGTATAGGCGAGCCCCACGCCAAGCGCGAGGATCGTCAGCGCCAAATGCGAGGGCGAGCCGACGTAATCAAAAATCTTCGAGACGATAAAGAACATGGGCCTTCGATCTCGGCGCCCGCGACGCCTTTGCGTAAACCGGCGCCGGCCTAGAGTCTTGTCGCGCCTTCCGAGGCAAAACCGGCGACCACTTTTGTCGAAAGCTCTTTAATCGGGCGCGGGCCGCCGCCGCGCTTGAGCGTCAGGGTCGCCCAGCCGTCGATGTCACGCCGCTCGCGCAGCGCGTAGCCCTGCGCCCTGTAAGCGGCGAGAATCCCCGGCACGTCCGACGCCAAAAGGCCGGAGAGCACGAGTTCCGCCCCCGCCGCCGCCGCGCGGGCGAGGCTTGGCGCGAGCAGTCTTAAGGGCTTGGCCAAGATATTGGCGAAGATCAAATCGGCGCGCCCTTCGCGCAAGGCGCCGTGGCGCAAGCCCGTCGCGACCACCGGCCGCACCAGGGCGCCCACGCCATTCGCCCGCGCATTGGCGCCGGCGGTCTCGACGGCGATGGGGTCTATGTCGCCACAGGCGACGGGGCGATGCAGCAGTTTCGCGCTGGCGATGGCCAGGACGCCCGTGCCCGTGCCGACATCGAGCACATGAACTGGGCGCCGGCGTTTCAGCACGCGGTCCAGCGCCAACAGGCAGCCCAGCGTCGTGCCGTGGTGGCCCGTGCCGAAAGCCAGCGCCGCCTCGATTTCGATGCCCACGTCGTTGCCGCGCAACCTGTTTCGGTCATGCGCGCCATGCACCAGCACGCGCCCGGCGCGGACCGGCCTCAGCCCCGTCAGCGCGCTCGCGACCCAATCCCGCTGGGCGATTTGCGAAAATTCCGCGGCGCTGGCGGCTTCCGCGTCCGCGGCGGCCTCGATCAGCGCGCGCACCCCCGCCTCGTCCGGCGGCTCGCCGAAAAAGACCTCGACCGCCCAAGGCATGTCCTTTGGCGCGCCCGTCGCGAGCGACGGACTATCGGCCCCGCCCTCGATCTCGAAGGCGCAGGCCGCCGTTTCGGCGGGGTCGAATGTTTCGACAATGATGTCCACGATGGCGCGGGCGCGCCGCTCGTCGCAGACGAGACGCAGCACATGGCTGGCGTTATTGGGGGGCAGACCTTCGAGCATGGCGGCCGATTAGCACGCCGCGCCGGCGGCGTCACCTTTCCCCCGGAGCGCGGGGCCTGTATCCTGACCAGAGAAGCGCGACAAGCGCCGGGCAGCGTGGGGCCAGATGACAGAGAAGCTGACGATTTGTCTCGTGGGACCAAGGAAGGGAGGCAAATCGTCCTTGCTCGCCTCGCTCGCCGATTGCGTCGCCCAACGCGCCTTCGGCTATCCCCTCTCGCTGCGCCCAACGTTGCAGGCGATCAGCCACCCGGAAGCGATGGCCGATACGGCGGCGGCGCCGCCGCAAAATATATTCGAAGGGCCGAACAGCGATTACGAAAAACTTCGACGCGACTTCGTCGAGGGCGGCGTCGCCACGGACACGCTGGACACCTACGAATATTATTTCCGCCTTACGCTCAATGGCGCGGCGCCGCCGGCGGTGATCGAGCGCGCGCCCTGGCTGCTGGAGATCGTCGACGCCGCCGGCGAGATCGCCGTGCCCCCGGAGGGCGCGCGGGTCGCCATATTGAACGACGTGAAGGATAAATTCGCCGGCCAGATGCTCGGCGCGCAGGCCATTGTTTTCGTGCTGCCGATGGTGCGGCTGGAGGACAGCGGCTGGATCGCCACGCTCGCGCGGCTGATCGACCGTCTGGCGCAGAGCAAGGACAAGAAACTGCGGCGGCTCGTCGTCGCTTTCTCGCAATATGAGCGGCTGTTCATCGGCCTCGGGCCGAGCGCCTTCACCTATGCTTGCGATCCCGCCGTGGCGCTTTACGTCGTGCGCAAATCCCTGCGCGCCGCGCCATGGATGGACGCCCTGCGCGCGCTGGACCTCGCCGGCGTCTCCATACGTTTCACGGTGACGTCGGCCTATGGCTTCGTCAAGCGCTTCCAGAACCCCAACATTGACCCGCATCAGCCCGGGGAACAGCGTTTCCGCCGCCCTGGCCTGGAGGGAGCGCGCGGCTACAGCGAATATTGGCGCCCATTCCTGACGGCGGAGCCGATTCTCTACGCGGCTCTCGACCTCGACAGCGCCTTCACCTTCTCCTATCGCCAGATCGACGCCCGGCGCGACGACGGATGATCGAGGCCTCGGATCGGCGCTCGGCTCCTGGCCGGCGACCGAACCGGCCTCGGCGTCACACGAAGGCGACCGTCACGATCTCGTAGCTTTTGCCGCCGCCGGGAGTCTTCACCTCGACGGTGTCGCCGGCTTTTTTGCCGATCATCGCGCGAGCGATGGGCGAGGTGATGGAGACGCGCCCGCTCTTCACGTCGGCCTCGGCCTCGCCAACGATCTGGTAGCGTTTTTCCTCTTCCGTGTCCTCGTCGACGACCGTGACGGTCGCGCCGAATTTGACGGTGGAGCCGGAAAGCTTCGACACGTCGATCACCTCGGAGCGCGATAGCTTGTCCTCGAGTTCGGCGATGCGCCCCTCGTTCAGGGACTGCGACTCCTTGGCGGCGTGATATTCGGCGTTTTCCGAAAGATCGCCATGGGCGCGGGCCTCGGAAATCATCTGGATGATGCGCGGACGCTCCTCCTGCTGGCGGCGACGCAACTCCTCTTCGAGGGCGGCGTGGCCGCCGACGGTCATGGGCACCTTCTCGACCATCGTTCCTACTCTTTCGTTCCTAAGTCCCGTTCAATCCATGCCGGGAGAAAGTTTTTTACTTCTCCGTCGGGCCAAGGCGCCGGGCGGAGGGCGAATCACGACGAACTTAAGGGGAAGCCGCTGGGCGGCGGATTTTCAGCGGACGCGCCGACGGGGCGAAGGCCCCGCCAGAGCGCGGCGAGGGCAAGATCCGGAAGTCGCTTCAGCTATGAAAATCAACGGTTTTGCGCTCTCCGGGCTCACGCGAAATAGTCCTGGAGGGCGCGAACTTCGAGGTCTCCCGACATGTAGGCCTTGATCCCTTCGGCGGCGGCCAACGCCCCCGCGAGGGTCGTGTAGTAGGGAACCTTATGCAAGAGCGCCGCCTGACGCAAGGAACGCGAGTCGGCCAAGGCCTGCGCCCCCTCGGTGGTGTTGAACACCAGTTGGATCGACCCGTTTTTGATCGCGTCCACGATATGCGGACGCCCTTCGGACACCTTGTTGATTTTTTGCGTCGGTATGCCGCGTTCGGTCAAAAAGCGCGCGGTGCCGCCCGTCGCCTGCGCGTGAAAGCCGAGCGAAGTCAGCAGCCGAACTGTTTCGACCACCCGCTCCTTGTCGGCGTCGCGCACCGAGACGAACACGTTGCCGCCCTTGGGCGCTCGCGCGCCCGCGCCGAGCTGGCTCTTGGC
>Ga0181539_1002370_pt1 | contig 18920 bp, 18 predicted proteins | sample PEATcosm2014_Bin_46_FD_119767 | JGI IMG/M metagenome (GOLD analysis project Ga0181539, IMG submission 119767) | Peatland microbial communities from MTU Mesocosm Facility, Houghton, MI, USA - PEATcosm2014_Bin23_60_metaG | ecosystem: Environmental > Terrestrial > Soil > Wetlands > Peat | place... | reverse complement strand
GCCTTCCTCACAGGTCTGGATCCAGGTAAGCTTATATCGCGCTGAAGATATTTCGGCCAGCAGACGGGCAACCAGGAAGTAGTCGTCCTCATCGTCTTCGATTAGAAGCACTCCAATAGACCGATGGGAACAAATCAATTCCGCCAAGACGTGCCCGCCTTCCGTTTGCGGCCTATTCAGGCCACAAACAAATTTCAGTCTTTATAGCACATTCAGGAACATTCCACCTAATGTTTCCCACCCCAAAAAACGTAAAGGCGAATGGCTGAAGCATGACAGCAGAAGCCGGCGCTATCGGTGGATCGGCTGATCGACCCGGCAGCTAAAGGGGCTTGATGACACAAAAGGCTTATGCGGGTTGGGCGGAGTAGTTTGAACGAATGCGCCGGCTGCTGCCGGCACAAGGGCGGGATCACTCTTCGCCAATCCTTTTCAGGTACATACGTATGGATTCAAACGAACCTTCCGGGGCTGCTATAAGGTGCTCCTCTATGCGCTGTCCGCTCAGATAATCGCTCAAGTGAAACTCCCGCCCATCCAGGCGGTGTATCTTGCCGCCGGCAGACATCAGGATAATCTGGGCCGCCGCTAGATCGCGATACGAGACATTTGCCAGAAGCGCCCCTTCGGCTCGTCCCATGGCCACGTAAATTATGTGCGCCGAGGTCGATCCCAGGTTCCGGATCTTGCCCGGGAAAGTGGACTGGTATTGATTATGAAACCGGGAGTAGGTCAGCAATACGCTTTCGTTGCTGATCTCGCCCGTGTCCGGAATTCTTATTTCCCGTTCACCCCGGTAAGCTTTCTGCCCGACGACGGCGTAGAAGAGGTCACCGGTCACAGGCATGAAAGTAACCCCGAAGACCGGCCAGAAATTTTCGAGAAGCGCAAGCGATATGCCCCATATTGGGATTCCCGCCTGAAAGTTGGCTACTCCGTCAAGAGGATCGTATATCCAGAGATACCTTTTTTCTCCGTGGACGTAGTCTTCAGCAGGAAGCGGGTCACCGAAAACCCCGTGCCCGGGGAAGATGGAATTGAGGTGATCCCTGAAAAAGTTCACCAGCGCAAGCTCGGCTGAGGTTACAAGCTCTTCATCGAATTTGACCCCTGGACTGCCTTTCCCGTATAGCTCCAGAGCTTTATCGCCCGCGATCGAAACCGCATCTTTGGCAAAACTGAGCAACTCTTCGATCGCGGGATTTTCTTCCCGAAACGCCATTTGCGCCTCCTCGTCACGATATGGGTAGCGGTATCAGCAGTGCACGTGCAAACAAGTCTTTACTTCTCAAACTATTTTCCATCATGCCGGCGGTCTGGGAGCTTGCCGGACAGTTAGCATTAGGGGCCGGTTTGTGCTAATATGGCCCCACTATGGAAAAGACCTTCAATGTTCACAGACCGTTCGAACTGGAAAAATACCACAAATATGCGAGAGGAGCTATGCTCATGTACGGAAAGTATTTTGTAAGAAGGCCTCCCACTCACGCCCTGTCTCGCGGGTGGGTGGGCGGGCAAGCCCACTTCACAAAGTGAAGTATGGCGAAGCCCCCGCGAAGCGAGACCTTGACACCATTGTCACTTTACTTTCTAATGCGCTTAACATTTGGCTTGCCTTCAAACGCACCACATTCAATGTTTATGCTTTCTGCATGGCTGCGCGCACGGTCGCCGCTTTTATCATCTCAGGCGCATTTTTTTCAAACAAGGTATTACATAAGTCTATCATACGAGGGAGCTGGAAAATGGCTGATATGGATGATATCAAAGACGCCAAAAGATTTTATACGGATATGCCGCAGAAAACGGATGGATTTTTTCTCAAGGGGTCCGGCTCCCTGGATTGGGGAATGAAGAACCGGCTGGCGCGGATCTTCAATCCGGAAACCGGTCGAACCGTCATGCTGGCAATCGACCACGGGTATTTCCAGGGCCCCACCACCGGGCTGGAGCGAATCGACATAAATATACTTCCGCTTGTCCCGTACGCCGACACGCTGATGCTGACAAGGGGCATCCTCAGGACCATCGTGCCGCCGTCCACCACAAAATCCATCGTGCTGAGGGTCTCCGGGGGGACAAGCATACTTAAGGAGCTTTCCAATGAGGACATCGCGGTCGATATCGAGGAATCCATTCGCCTGAATGTCTGTGCCATGGCCGTGCAGGTCTTTATCGGCGGAGAGCACGAGAGGAGGTCCATCATAAACATGACCAGGATGGTGGATCTTGGCGCCCGCTACGGCATTCCCACTCTTGCCGTGACGGCGGTGGGAAAGGACATGGCGCGAGACGCCAAGTACTTCAGACTGGCCGTAAGGATATGCGCGGAACTTGGCGCTAACTACGTCAAGTCCTACTATATAGAGGAGGGGTTTGAAACCGTCACGGCCTGCTGCCCGGTGCCAATCGTGATGGCCGGCGGCAAGAAGATCCCTGAACTGGATGCCCTTACCATGGCCTATAATGCGATCCAACAGGGCGCGGCCGGTGTAGATATGGGAAGAAACATCTTTCAGTCGGAAGCGCCGACGGCCATGATCCAGGCAGTACGCGCCGTCGTCCACGGGAACGAAACGCCGAAACATGCCTTTGCTCTTTACAATGCGCTGAAAAACAAAAATGAAGGCCGCCTACTGGTATAACAACCGGGATATCCGGATAGAAGAGATCCCAACCCCCCGGCCGGGGCCGAGAGAGCTCCTCGTGAAGGTGATTTCCTGCGGCATATGCGGAAGTGACATAGTCGAGTGGTACCGGCTGCCGAGGGCGCCGCTTGTTCAGGGCCATGAGATCGGCGCCCAGGTGGTTGCAGTTGGCGATTCGGTAACGAAATTCAAGCCGGGGGACAGGGTTTTCGTTGCGCCCAAGGTCCCCTGCATGGAATGCTCATACTGCAAAGACGGGCATTATCCCCAGTGCTCGGAGGTAAAGGTCAGGCTGCCGGGCGGTTTTGCCGAATATATCCTCGTCCCCGAGACCCTGGTGGATAAGGGCGCCTATCTTTTGCCCGAGGCCATGACCTACGACCAGAGCACCTTCATCGAGCCTCTTGCGTGCGTCGTCAGGGCGCAGCGGCTTGCCGGGGTGCGGGAGGACCGGACGGTCTTCGTGGCCGGCTGCGGGATGTCGGGACTCCTCCATGTAAAGCTTGCAAAGTCGAGGAAATGCAGGGTAATAGCAACCGACGTCAACCGAAACCGGCTGGCATTTGCCGAGCGGGTCGGGGCGGACATAACAATCGATGCGGCCAAAGATGTTTCCCGGCGCCTGGCTGATGAAAACATCGGGAAGGCGGGCGTCATTATATTATGTACTTCAGCCCTTTCCGCCGTGGAACAGGCATGGAAATGCGTTGACAAGGGCGGCGCGGTCGTCTTTTTCGCCGTTCCGGGACCTGATAAGGATGTGACCGTTCCGATAAACGATTTTTGGACAAAGGAGATCGGGATACTTACTTCTTACTACTGCGGGCCGCCCGACATAGAGGAAGCGATAAAACTCATTGAATCCGGTGAGATAGAAGTTGAGGACATGATCACGCACAGATTCGGGCTCGAAGATATCGCAAAGGGCTTCGAACTGGTGCTCGATGGGACGAGATCCATCAAGGTGATCATCAGGCCCAACGATCCAGCCGCCTGAGACGCGATGCCCGGAAAGCGTCTCTTGTTTTGGGACTAAAAAAAGGAATTATTCTATGGCATTTCAAAAGGGAAAGATAACTACGGAATTCGAGAAGGCGCTTGAAATTGGCCGCCCGCCTAATATTGTTCGGCTTTTTCCCCATTCCAAAGCGCTGATAGTGAGCGGCAAGGTGATAGATCGCGCGCTTATGGCCAAGGGCAAGGCTATAGCGATCGCGGCGAACGGCCGAAATTATTGGGCCATTCGAGGATCGCTCATGGCCGCGCAGCGTGCAAATGCGGCCATCATCGTGGAAATTGCGAAATCGGAGGGCGGCGCGAAGGCCTACTGCGCCACTAACCTTTGGAACCTCGCAATGCAGGTGGACGAGATCTGCAACGAGTTGGGGATCACGGTGCCCGTGGCCGTCCATGCCGATCATTATGGGATTCAGAGCGCCAAGGACGTGGAAACGGCCAAGATCGAAATCCCATCGATATTCGATGCCGGCATAACCTCGATAGCCATCGATGCATCACATCTTCCCGATGACGAAAACCTTCTTGCCAATATCGCCCTCACACCCTACTTTCCCAAGTGGGCAGGCTATGAGACTGAAGTAGGTGAAATCAAAGGAAAAGAAGGGCTTTCAACGGTTGACGAGGCGCTCTATCTCATCCGGGGTCTCAATGCCCATGGGATTTTCCCGGACTGGATCGCCCTTAACAATGGCACGACGCACGGCATCGAGGCCAGCGAGTCGGGCATCCAGGTCCCGCTCACTGTGGAAATCCACAATGCCCTGGCTAAGTACAATATATCGGGCGCCCAGCACGGCACTTCGGGCAATGACTCCAGGCGGCTGCAAAAGATCGCCCGGGAGACGCGGACTACCAAGGCAAATGTTGCCACCGCCCTTCAGATGCTCACCTGGGGAGTGAAGGTGAATGAATACGGCAACGCCTATCTGGATGAGAACGGAGAATTTGTCAAGCTCCCCGGCCAGGGAGTCGATGACCGGGTTTGGGCTGAAATGGTGGCATACGCCAATGAAAAGGGTCTGAAGAAGGGGGACTACAAGAAACTGAACCTCCCGCTTGACAATAAGCTCCACGGCCAGGCACGCGAGATACGGGAAAGAATGGCGAAAAACGTGGAAGATTTTGTATACGGACTGCTCACCGAGGTATTCAACGCAAAGGACACCGCCCCTCTGGGCATCGAGGCCGTCCTCAAGGCCGGTTCATACGACCTGGGGCCTAAATCCACTCGGATCGAAGATCCCGCGCAGTGGACCGAGGATCGGATCCGCGAGCGGGCGAAAAAGAAGCAAAAAAGTGAGAAGACACATGAAGATTAGATGACCCTGAGAAAAGTATCAGGTTAGCAACAGAGATACCCTGATCCCTTTCTCGGTTCCGGCCCTGTGCTATAGTTTCAATGAATTCAAAGCGGGGGCGAAATATGGCCTTAGGGAAATCCGTAATCAGCAGTTGAGTGAGGTTCTATGGAAAGAAGCATCAATATCCACATCGAGAAATTGCCGGAGGGAGTCTACCTGGCAACCTCTGAGGAGGTGCCGGGGCTGGTGGCTCAAGGCCGCACAGCCACAGAAGCGTTGGAGATCGCGCGAGATGTGGCCAGGAAGCTCATCGAGGCACGAAGTGTACGTTCAGGGGATATTGAACTCTTAACCATCGGCGATTCCTTCGACTATCCCCTCATTGTCAGTGCATAAAATGGGACGGATTGAAGAAGGCCCACAATCGAGGCATGAATGAGTCCCGCAACCTGGGATATTTCTTTCTTTGTCTGAGACGGATTAAACTGGTTTTTGCGTTTTTTGTGTCCATCAGAATTTTTTCCGGGAGCCTTCCGCAGGTGGCCCGGATAAATTGCTTTTTACCCGCAACCGAAAGGACAAGAGGTTCGGGCAAGCGGTATCAACCATGCCGATCTACGCAGCAAAAATAGACTATCAGTTACGCCTTACGCTTCGCGCACGGACGACGAATTCTCCGTGTCACACATTACGCCCCTTCTTCACCAATTCCAATCTGCGATGTTGCCGGCAGGCGTTAATGATGGCGAACAGACTCACGGTTCTCAACACGCATGAAATTGAATCATGATACAATATGAATGGGATCCCATTAAAGCGAAGATGAATTTGCGAAAACACGGAGTTGCTTTCAAAGATGCAGCCACTGTTTTCAAGGATACACTTAGCATCACTGTCTTTGATCCAGATCTTTCCGAAGAAGAGGACCGGTTTATCACCTTCGGATTCTCAGCCTCCGGTCGGCTCCTGATGGCGGCTCATACAGATCGGAGGGATCGAATCCGTATCCTCAGCGCGCGGGAGCTTACTCGTGGAGAACGAGAAACTTATGAAGAAGAAATCCAAAGACGAAAGAGCTGACGATCTTCGGGCAGAATACGATCTTCGAGAACTGCTTAAGGAGGGTGTCCAGGGCAAATACGCGGACCGGTTTCGTGAAGGCGCCAACCTGGTTCTGCTGGACCAGGATGTAGCCGAGGCTTTTCCAACAGACGAGGCGGTTAATGAAGCACTCCGCCTAGTGGTTCAGCTCAGAAAGCTACCGAAGCCCGGCAAGAGGACAAAAACCAAAGAAGCAGGCACATCGATTTAGGCTGGTGGGGCTGCCCGACAACATCGTCAAGGCAAGCAAGGACAGGGTCAAGGCTTGCGATCCGGAACAGCGGATAATCTGTTCATAATCCGGTCATTCAAGTTATCGGCTTTAGCCGGAATTATCCCTTCCCTTTTCAGCGGATCACCGGCCACAAGTGAACACTGAACGGTAAACTGAAAAAGCGCTTCTCCCGCTTCCCGCTGCCCGCTTTCCCCTCGCTCACTATTCACTAATCACTACGTTATAAGGAACGCTGACCCTCTTAAAAATCCTGGACACGGGTAGCATTGTTAGAGTAATTTGTGTACACTATAAACATTGTATACAATTGGAAAGGTTTACCATGAACCAAACAGTGACCATTACAGCCAGGATACCGGCTAAAAACAAGGAGCGGCTTGAAGCCTTGGCCCAGGCGACCGGGCGCAAGAAGGGATTTCTTATCGCACAAGCCCTTGAAGAATACCTTAAAACCCAGGCCTGGCAGATAGAAGAGACCCTGAAGGCCATCCAGGAGGCTGATGCGGGCAACTTTGCTACAGATGAAGAACTGAGGGCGTTCCGTGCCAAGTGGATATAAAATCCGTTGGCTGAGAACCGCCTTGAAGAATCTGGACGATGAAACGATCTACATTGCCCAGGATAACCCACAGGCGGCCGTGGTGCCGGTAAAGCATGTTCTCGGCATGGTCGATGCTTTAGCTGAATATCCCGCTGTCGGGCGCCCCGGCCGTGTTCCAGGAACCCGAGAGTTAATTATAACGGGGACGCCCTACCTCATACCGTATCGGGCGAAGGGCAAGGCCGTTGAAATCCTGCGGGTATTTCATGGCTCCCGGCGATGGCCTTCGAACTTTGATGAATGAACAAGGTACACCTTCCCCGCTCACTGCTCACTCATCACAGCTCACTGCTCACTTATCACTGCTCAAATTGGAATGGGATGGCGAGCGAGGTCCATAGTGCGCTTCACTTGTCATTACAAATACTTCAGTCCGTGGGCCGCCTTTTCCAGCTCTTCGCGAAACTCGGGGTGGGCCACATCGATCAAGGCCCGCGCCCGCTGGCGGATCGTCTTGCCGTATAGGTCAGCGATGCCGTATTCGGTAACGACATATCGGACGTGGTTGCGTGTGGTCACTACGCCGGCGCCTTGCTTGAGCATCGGCACGATCTTGCTCACAGGTTGTCCTTTGATCTCAGCTCTGCTGGCCATGCCGATTATGGGTTTCCCACCTTTAGAGCGGCTTGCCCCATAGATAAAGTCTACCTGTCCACCGACGCCGCTATACAACCTGGGGCCAATCGAGTCCGCACAAACCTGGCCGGTGAGGTCTATTTCGATGGCCGAGTTGATAGCGACCATGCGGTCATTCTGCGCGATCAGGAACGGGTCGTTGACGTACTCGGTCGGGTGAAGCTCTACTATGGGATTGTCGTGGACGAAATCGTACAACCGCTGCGTGCCGAGCATAAAGCCGGCAACGATTTTGCCTGGGTGCAGCGTTTTACGTTCGCCGTTGATGATGCCGCGCTCCACCAGGTCGATCACACCGTCGGAAAACAGCTCCGTATGGATTCCAAGGTCCCTCTTGGTCTCCAGGAATGTCAGCACCGCATCCGGGATACCGCCGATGCCCATTTGCATGGTCGAGCCGTCTTCGATCAGTGCAGCGCAATAGCCGCCGATCTTTTTTTCAAGTTCGGTAATTTCGCCCATGGGGTGCTCGGGCACCGGGTATGATGCCGGAACGATGTGAGTAAGCTTGGAGACGTGGATAAAGCTATCGCCCAACGTGCGCGGCATCCGGTCGTTAACTTCGGCAATGACGATCCTGGCCATCGCGGCGGCCGTCTTGGTCGCGGCGACCTCGACACCGAAGCTGCAAAAACCGTGTTCATCCGGCGGGCTCACATGGATGAGCGCCACGTCCAAGGGCAAAATGCCGTTGCGGAACAGTCCCGGGATCTCGGAAAGAAAACAGGGGGTGAAATCTGCCCGACCTTCGTTGACGGCTTTGCGCACATTCGGGCTGATGAATGTCGTGTTCACGCGAATATACTTTTCCATGCCCGGAGCGACATAGTCTGCGCTTCCGATAGTGAGCATCTGGACGATCTCAATCGGCTTTTCAAAGGCAGGCGCATACTCAACCAACGCGGCCATCACTCGCTGTGGCACAGAGCAATTGCCCGTGAGGAACAGGCGCATCCCGGACTCAATCGCTCGGACAGCCTTTTCAGCCGTAGTGACTTTGTTTTGATAAATTTGCATCCATCCGATCATAGCGTTCCTCGCGTTCCTGAGGTTACTGAGACCACGTGCGCACCGCCTCGGCCAGAGCCTGATTGACAATGTTCCCATCACGCGTGGCAACACCGCGCGCCAGGGCCGGGTTGGCCTCGAGTGCGCCCTCCAGACCGTTGAGAACGATTTGCTGCACAAACGGCCATGTGGCATTACCCAGCGCATGCGTAGCCGTGCGACCCACGACGCCCGCCATGTTCGGCACACAGTAATGGATAACATTTTCCTCCACATAAGTGGGCGTGCCATGCGTGGTAGGCCGGGAGGTTTCCACACAGCCTCCCTGGTCGATGGAAAGGTCCATGATTAGTGAGCGCGGCTTCATGGAAGCGACCATCTCGCGTGTGACCAGGATCGGCGCGCGCGCACCAGGCACAAGGACCGCACCGACCAACACATCGGCAAAGGTGACGACTTTTCGGATGTTGAAGGGATGGGTGAGCATCGTTGTCAGGCAGCCTGCAAACATCTCGTCGAGGTGCTGGAGGCTGGCCATGTCGCGGCCCAGGACAACCACCCGTGCACCAGCCCCCAGGAACGCGCGCGCAGCATTAGTGCCCAACGTTCCAGTACCCAGAATCGCGACATCGGCCGACGGCACGCCGGGCACACCCTCCAGCAGTACTCCTTTACCCCCGCGATCATTTTGAAGCAACGCAGCGGCTACGTGCGGGCTCATGCGACCGGCAATCAGGCTCATGGTAGCAAGGATCGGTAAGGTTCCGTCATCGTTCTGGACCGTTTCGTAGGCGATGGTGGTGACCCGCCTCCTGAGCAGTAGTTCCACCCTGCTGCGCTGGACGGCTGCAAGGTGAAGGAAGCCCATCAGGACCTGGCCTTCCCGAACCCACTCGAACTCTTCTGCAGTCGGTCTGGTGACCTTGAGCATGAGTTCACCCCGACCGTACACTTCCTCACCGGAATATACAATGCGCGCCCCGGCCTTTTGATAGTCCAGGTCAGCGAAACCGGCGCCAAGGCCCGCACCCGATTCCACGTAGCAGTTGTGTCCCTCGGCCCTCAACAGTTCGACGCCGGCGGGCGTCAGCCCGGCACGGCTCTCGTAACTTCGCCGCTCGCGCGGCACACCAATGTCCATAGGACTCCTCCGTGATGAAATCGTCCGAGTTTATGGGATTTGCGAGTACCTTTCCCGTGGTTTCTGGATTTCCGCGTATCCGCCGGGCATCCATTGTGATGGGTGCGCTGCTGCCCCCGCGCGCACCATGCTCAAAATTGATGCTAAAAATGCACTTCCAGGGCTCAAATAAGCCTTGACTCCTTTTGAAAATCATTAGCAAAATACGCAGAGTTTTGCATTATTTCTTTAAGCGCATCTTGCCGGAGGTTAAACTCATCTGAGCTCACACATAATCACTCTGCTGACCGATTTCGGACTCCAGGACGGATATGCAGCCAGCATGAAAGGGGTCATCCTCCAGATCTGTCCTGATGCGAAGCTGGTGGACATATCTCATCTCATCGCCCCTCAGAGTGTTCGCTCAGGGGCCTTTGTTCTGCGCGCTTGTTATGAGTATTTCCCGCATGGGACCATACATCTGGCAGTTGTGGACCCCGGGGTGGGGACCGAGCGTGACGCCGTCGCCATTCGGACCAGGTCCTGTTTTTTTGTGGGTCCTGATAACGGCCTTTTCTCTCTGATACTAAGAAAAGAAACCGGCTGGGAAGCAAGAAGGCTCGATAACCGGCAATTTCGGCGAAGCCCGCTGAGCAGCACTTTTCACGGCCGCGACCTTTTCGCGCCCGCCGCAGCTCATATAGCTTGCGGTGTCCAGTTCGACACTCTCGGGCCTGCCTGCGATCCGGTCTCCCCGCACTGGGACGAACCAATCATCGGCCGAGGCGAAGTTAAGGGCGAGGTGATCCATATCGACCGCTTCGGAAACGCTATTACCAATGTGCTGAGTGAGACATTGGAAAAACAGGGACCGGTGGAAAACTGGATGATCACCGCCAGAAAATCGGCAATCAATTCAATTGAGCAGACTTATGGCCGGGTCAGGACCGGGGAACCGCTCGCCTTGACCGGAAGCACGGGTTTTATTGAAATTGCCGTTAACCAGGGCGATGCGGCATCCGAACTGGAGCTGGGTCTGGGAGCCGGAGTCACCTTCCGGCTCTCGGATACCCGAAACTCACCCGATTAAAGATTTTAAAGTTTAGTTGCAACGCCTCACACAGTGCGCTCAGGCTGTTCAAAATCTGTTTTCGAGGGTAATATATCTCAGGATGGAGCCTGGAGATCCATTCTCATCATGCTGCCGGCGCGGTCGCGACTCACCTGCCCTGCAGGCGAATTCTTTGATAGAGAAAGCATTTACTTAAAATCATTCAATTTTGCTGGATTAAGCGGCATTTTTCGACCGACGTTCGGGTTTATTTCTTCAGGAATACTGTTAACTTATTTAGAACGCCGGTGTTTCCGGATGAACACCGGCCAGGATATTTGAACTTCCAAGGAGGAACTAAATGGCTACTCGCATCGCGCTAAATGGTTTCGGACGCATCGGGCGCACCATTTTCAAAGTCATAAAAGACCGGAAACTGCCGCTGGAAGTTGTCGTCTTGAACGACCTGACAACGCCCTCAGAACTGGCCTACCTTCTAAAATACGATTCTGTTCATGGCGTGTGGCCTCACGAGGTCCAGGGGTCTGAAGATGAATTAATTGTAGACGGCAGGCAGATTAAATGCCTCAAGATAACGGACCCCTCCCAGATGCCCTGGCGCGAGCTCAAAATTGACGTGGTTCTCGAAGGCACCGGCCTTTTCACCAGCCGCGAGGGAGCTGAGAAGCACCTCAACGCCGGAGCGCGAAAAGTGATCATAACCGCCCCCGGCAAGGGCGTAGACGCAACCTTCGTAATCGGTGTCAACGATGGGACTTATGACCCGCGCACTCACAATATCATCTCAAACGCCTCATGCACTACGAACTGCCTGGCCCCGATCGCCGCATTGCTCCACGACAGGTTCATAATGGAGCACGGGCTTATGACCACCATTCACGCTTACACAATGGACCAGCGCCTGCTCGATTCGGCTCACAGCGACCGCCGAAGGTCCAGGTCGGCCGCACTCTCGATGATTCCGACCACGACCGGCGCCGCTCGTGCCGTAGCCGAGGTAATTCCGGATCTTAAGGGCAAGCTGGACGGACTGGCCATTCGGGTTCCCACTCCGAACGTTTCGCTCGTTGACCTCGTGTGCAGGGTTGGCAGGGATGTAACCAAAGAAGAAGTGAACAATGTTCTGGAGGAGGCCGCAAACGGACCGCTCAAAGGGATCCTCCGGTATGTTACTGAGGAGCTGGTCTCGGTTGATTTCAATCACACCCATTACTCATCAAATGTGGATTCGAGGCTGACTAATGTCATCGCCGGCCGCATGGTTAAAGTATTCAGTTGGTACGACAATGAGTATGGCTATTCGACCAGGGTGGCCGAGTTGGCCGTTATGGTAGGCAACTCCCTGGAGTAGCACCCTTTCCCCCATGCGCTATGTCTACACTTCACAAAGCGCCTGGATACTAAGGAGCATCTCGAGCGTGAAGACTCTTGACGATCTTGATCTTAAAGGTAAGCGCGTCTTCATGCGAGTCGATTTCAATGTGCCCATGGATAAGGAACGGCACGTAAGAGACGATCTTCGCATCCGCGCTGTTCTACCGAGCCTGCACAAGGTCCTCGATTCGGGGGGCAGGCTTATTCTGGCTTCACATATGGGAAGACCAAAGGGCAAAGTGGCCGATGAGTTTTCGCTAAAGCCCGTAGCGGAGCACCTCTCGGAACTGCTGGCAAAACCCGTGCCCTTTGTCCCGGATTGCGTTGGCCCCGAGGTGGAGAAACAGGTCTCGCTCCTAAATGACGGTGAAGCGCTCTTTTTGGAAAACCTGCGCTTTCATCCGGAGGAGGAAAAAAACGACCCGGAGTTTTCCAGGCGTTTGGCCCAACTGGCTGATATTTACGTAAACGAGGCTTTTTCCGCTTCTCATCGCGCTCACGCCTCCGTTGAAGGTATAACCAGATTCGTGCCCGTGTGCGCCGCAGGATATCAGCTCCAAAAGGAGATTCAGTATTTCAAAAAGGTCATGGACAACCCGCAACGGCCGCTGGCAATTATTGTCGGAGGCGTGAAAGTATCGACCAAGCTGGGGCTGCTCGAAAATCTCATTCCCAAAATCGATTACCTGATTATCGGCGGCGCAATGGCCAATACGTTTTTCAAGGCACAGGGCAAGGAAGTCGGCAAATCGCTGGTTGAAGATGATTATATAGAAACGGCCTTACGGCTGCTCGAGTCGGCAAAAAAAAGAGGAGTGAAGGTGTTCCTGCCGGTTGATGCGGTTGTTTCCGCTGACGAGGAGAGCTTGGGAGACGTACGGCAGGTCTCAATTGACAAGGTTCCCAAAGATACCAGGATTCTGGACATTGGCGCACAGTCTGTTCAGGTCTTTGAGTCGGTCCTTCAAAGCTGCAAGACAATCATCTGGAATGGCCCGATGGGTGTTTTCGAGACACCCCCGTTTAACAAAGGCACTTTCGCTCTAGCCGAATTCATGGGGTCGCTCGGCGCACTTACAGTTATTGGCGGCGGCGATTCGGCCGCCGCCATCAGGCAGGCCAACGCCGAAAACAAGGTAAGTTATGTCTCGACAGGGGGCGGCGCTTTTCTGGAGCTCCTTGAGGGGAAAGATTTGCCTGGCGTCTCGGCCCTGGAGAGGTGCTGAACCAAAGACGAAGAGCACTGCCTCAGGGGCACGGAACATACGGAGAAAATACCGTATCAAAACAGAGATCAGACTTTCCCTGACACGGGGAGACCCGAAATGAACCCGAACAGAAAACCTCTCATCGCCGCCAACTGGAAAATGTACAAGACCGTGGCCGAAGCCATCTCTTTCGTTAAATCGGTCCAGGAGGAAACCGGCCCCTGTACTGACCGCGAAGTAGTAATCGCCCCTGCTTACACCGCGCTGAAAGCAGTCCGGGGTATTCTGAAACAGCAGGGTTACGGCCTGGCGGCGCAGAATTGTCACTGGGAGGAAAAAGGCGCCTTCACCGGTGAAATCTCACCGATTATGCTGAAAGACCTTGGATGCGAATACGTGATTGTCGGCCATTCAGAGCGGCGTCAGCTATTCGGCGAAACTGACGAAACGGTGCGCTTGAAAGTGGGGGCGGTTTTCAAGGCCGGCATGGAGCCTGTTGTTTGTGTCGGAGAAGTCCTCGACCAGCGCGAGCAGGGAAAAACATTCGAAGTAGTTGCCGGCCAGCTCGAAGGGGCGCTCAACGGTTTGAGCCCGATGCAGGCGGAGCGGCTGGTCATAGCATATGAACCGGTTTGGGCGATCGGTACCGGCAGGACCGCAACACCAGGGCAGGCGCAGGAGGTTCACGCTTTCATTCGTGAGAGAATCGCTTCGCTTTTCAACAAAGGGGTTGAAAAAAAGGCAAGGATATTATATGGTGGCTCGGTTAAGCCTTCTAACATAGATGAGCTCATGGCTGAGCCGGACGTTGACGGAGCGCTTGTTGGAGGGGCAAGTCTCGAGGTCGGCTCATTTAAGCGCCTCGTTCAATTCAAATCTTGAGAGAAAAGTTTTATACTAATGGGCATCCTGCTTATCCTTATCCACTTGTCAGCCTGTGTCGCGCTGATTGCGATAGTTCTGCTCCAAACCGGCAAGGGCGCTGAAATGGGAGCGGCATTTGGCGGCGCATCGCAAACCCTTTTCGGCGGATCAGGCGGCGGCTCTTTCATGAGCAAGCTGACAACGGGCGCTGCTATCGTATTCATGATAACATGCCTGCTGCTCTCTTTTATGATCAGGCCGGGGATCCGCGCGGGCCGGTCGGTAATGACCGATATTCCCTTGGAACAGCCCCAGGCGCAGCCGCCTGTGCAGCCGCAGCCAGTAATTCCTGAAGCTCGCCCGATACAGCCCGAGGCCCCCGAGGCTGCGCGAAAAGCCGCTGAAACGCCTCAGCCTGTGACCAAAGCCAAGCCGCCCGCTAAAGAACAGCCCCAGCAGGGACAAAAAAAGCAGGAGAAAGCCCCTGCCAAACAACAGTAAGGTTTCCAATCGGCATTAGCTGTGGCCGGATAGCGGCGCGACCGTTTTCCGGCTTTTTCTATTGTCCGCCACCGAGAAGTAATCACCGCCGGCAGTCCAACCTTTGCGCAAGCCGAAGAATTTTTCAATATACCTGCTCAAATCGCTTGACTTACCGGGCCGAGCAGAGTTCCATTTACCACGCCAACCAGCTATCAACGGACTGATTTGGCCGAATCCGGCCTCTTGGATTTTTATACATTAAGTAATTTCAGGCAGATCATTATTACAACCTTTGGCAAGAGATGGAGAAATCTCGCTGCAAAGATACGCGGTTCGTTTGCAAAGTCGTCCGGGACTCGGATGACCAAATTCAGATTGAGATACACATTTACGCCATGCCATCCGTGCTGCTCCTGTGCTCGTGCTCGTGTCCATTCGCGGGCTTCGCCCGCTCAGCGCCACTGATGCCGTCGGTTCTGCAGCAGGGGGGCTCCGACCGCCCGAGATGTAATCGAAAAATAAATTCGTCCCTTTTTCCCCTCCAGGAGTGCAGGACTTGGTCACAAGGAATGCAAAAGACTTCAAAAAGCCGCCATCATTGTCTATACCTCTAAAGGATTGATTCTCTCATACAACAAAAGTCATGAATATCAGTAAGGCAACCCCTTATAAATGGGGTTTTCTATCAGATAATAGGAGACAAAACATTTCTCCACTGCATCCTCAACAGGCGTAGAGACATGCAGAGCCAACTGGAGACAAGGTTTGGCGGCCAGTACGTGGTTTACTTGTGAAGAAGATCTTGCCCCCTGTATTTGACGCCGTCTTAACAGCTATCCCATCCATTTTTCTACGGCAAGTTTCTGCTGGATGTTGAGTTCAGATTGAACGGGCAGCACACACGATTCGCCTTCAATCGCGATAATGACCTTATCGCCCCAAATGTCCTGCACACGCTTCTTGATCTGGAGGAGTTCAATCCACCGCTTGAATGTACCGACCATGACGATCACCATCATGACCATAACAGCGGTGGCTAGTGTGGCCAGGACATAGAGCTTTCGCGGCAGATAGACATCCGTGATGTTTAAATAACCGGCATACATCGTTACGAATCCTAGGAAGAGGCCCGGAACCGCCGTTACCCACATATACCTGGCCTTCCCCATACGAATCAACATTGCCGTTACAATTATCAGGGCGCTTGAGGCGAGAAGCTGGTTACTCATGCCGAACAGGGGCCACAGCGTCGAGATATTTCCAGTATACACAAGATATCCCCATAGGAAACTGAAGATGCCGCCCGTTATGACTATTCCAGGTATCCACTGCGTTTCGTTGAATTTTGGGATAATTATGCCGAACATTTCCTGCAGGAGGAATCTGCCGACCCTGGTGCCTGCGTCAACGGCGGTGAGAATAAAGACCGCTTCAAACATGATCGCAAAGTGATACCAGTACTTCATCAAGTTCTTCATATGGGGAATCGAATCGAAGATATAGGCCATGCCGACGGCGAGAGATACGGCGCCACCCGGCCTGCCCTGGATTTTTTCCTGAACCTCCGTAGCGAGCCTGCCGAGGTCTACAGTATCCATACCAAGTTTTGCAAACGCCGCAGGCGCTGAGTTGATGGCAAAATAGTCCGCCGGAATAAGGACGCAGGCTGCGATTAGGGCCATAATGGCTACAAAACCCTCCAAGAGCATGGCGCCGTAGCCGACAAATGGGATATCCTTTTCATCACCGAGCATTTTGGGCGTTGTGCCTGTTGCAATGATGGCGTGAAAACCGGATATGGCGCCGCAGGCGATGGTGATAAAGACGAAGGGGAAGACATTGCCGGGGATGACGGGTCCGCCGCCGCCCGTAAACTGCGTGAGCGCCGGCATTTTCAGTACGGGATGGACGAAAAGAATTCCAACCGCCAGCGTAGTGATGGTGGATATCTTCAGATATGTTGACAGATAGTCTCGCGGCGCCAGAAGAAACCATACAGGCAGTACGGATGCAATGAATGCATAAAGAGGAATGGCAATGGCAATCTGATGCTTGCTCAGTTTCAGATACTGGGCCAGCGTTGATGTCGGTTCGATTGCTCCTCCGAAGTAGATGGCTGCGGCGAGCAGGGCAACACCAAATATACTAGCCGTCTTAACGTCGCCGGGGCGAATCTTGTACATCCAAAGACCCATAAAAATGGCGATGGGGATGGTGGAGCCCACAACGAAGACGCCCCAGAAGCTTTCAAAAAGGGCGTTCAGAACGGCAATCGACAGACCCGCCAGCGTGAGAATGAGAATAAAGAGAAAAGCAAATGATGCGACAACCCCGACGGCCTTGCTGACTTCGCTCTCGGCGATTTTGGCAAGGCTTCGCCCCTTGTGGCGTATGGAAGCAAAGAGGACCACCATATCATGGACCCCCCCTCCCAGAACGCAGCCGATAATGATCCAAAGGGCTCCGGGAAGAAAACCGAACTGCGCCGCCAATACCGGACCGAGAAGAGGCCCCGCGGCAGCAATGGCGGCAAAATGGTGCCCAAATAGAACGAACTTATTTGTTTTCACATAATCGATGCCGTCCGCGCAGGTTTTTGCAGGCGTCGGCCGATCCGACCTTATCCCCAGAACCTTGTGCGCAATGAAAAGCCCATAAAACCTATAGGCGATAGCAAATATGCACAATGAAACAAACACCAGCGTCAGAGCATTCATCTAAAAAACCCTCCTTTCTTAGGCTTGTCACTGTTAAACCCAAATAATGCGTTAATCCCTATTTGAATATCCTTTTGTGCGAATATTGATTCAAATAACTACATGATGTTTAACAAAAAAACCTCCTTTTCAGGTAATATACGTTTGCCCAACGGCCCTGAAAAGGATGTGCCTGAAAAGTGAATGCGAATGTAGCACAAAAACAGCAAAAAGAACAGGATTTGACCCCTCAAGAGCAATTCACCGGGAAGAGTTTGACCAGATTTGGTGGTGTGGGTTTGCTCCGCCGGTTGTTTGAAAAACGCAAGTTGCGCAAACAGTTGGAGACGGTGAGCGTGCGTGATCGGCGTAACTCGGACTACAGCCCGGCTCAGATGTGTATGGGTATGCTTTATGCGCTGATGCTCGGGATATTCAGGCCCAGTCATATGATGGAGCTTGTTCGGGACAAGGTATTTCAGAGTGGCGCCAAACTCAGGAAATTCCCGGTCCGGAGCACGATTAGCAGATTTCTGGATAAAGTCACGGTCCATACGGCCCTTCAGATTGCCGAGATAAACTCGCGCCTGCTGAACGAGGCTCGTGAAAGCTTCAAGAAGTTCAAGGCATTGACCCTGGATCTGGATTCGCATGTCATCACGGTCTTTGGAAAGCAGCACCGGGCCAACAAGGGCTACAATCCGAAAAAGAGAGGCCGGAGGAGCCATCACCCGCTGCTTTGCTTCATCGGGGAGACACGGGATTACCTGGGAGGAATTCTTCGTCCGGGCAGCAGCACGGACGCCAACCAGGCCCGATCCTTATTATCCTCTTTCATTTGATGGCCTGTCTCGCGCTGATTGCGATAGTTCTGCTCCAAACCGGCAAGGGCGCTGAAATGGGAGCGGCATTTGGCGGCGCATCGCAAACCCTTTTCGGCGGATCAGGCGGCAGCTCTTTCATGAGCAAGCTGACAACGGGCGCTGCTGTCGTATTCATGATAACATGCCTGCTCCTGTCTTTTATGTACAGGCCGGGGGTCCGCGGGGGCCGGTCGGTAATGACCGATATTCCCTTGGAACAGCCCCAGGCGCAGCCGCCTGTGCAGCCGCAGCCAGTAATTCCTGAAGCCCGCACTGTACAGCCCGAGTCCCCAGGCCCCGCATCGCAGGCCCCCGAGGCTGCGCGAAAAGCCGCTGAACCGCCTCAGCCTGAGACCAAAACCAAGCCGTCCGCTAAAGAACAGCCTCAGCAGGGACAAAAAAGCAGGAGAAAGCCCCTGCCAAAAAACAATAAGGTCCCTGATCAGCATTGGCTGTAGCCGGATAGCGGCGCGACCGTTTTCCAGCTTTTTCTATTGTCTGCAAATGAGAAGCAATCTCGGCGGGCAGTCCAACCTTTGCGCAAACCGAAGAATTTTTCAATATACCTGCTCAAATTGCTTGACTTACCGGGTCGAGGAGAGTTCCATTTATCACACCAACCAGTTATCAACGAATTGATTTGGCCAAACCCGGCCTATATATATACACTTCGGGAGTTTGCCAGTTCAG
>Ga0181539_1002369_pt1 | contig 18927 bp, 15 predicted proteins | sample PEATcosm2014_Bin_46_FD_119767 | JGI IMG/M metagenome (GOLD analysis project Ga0181539, IMG submission 119767) | Peatland microbial communities from MTU Mesocosm Facility, Houghton, MI, USA - PEATcosm2014_Bin23_60_metaG | ecosystem: Environmental > Terrestrial > Soil > Wetlands > Peat | place... | reverse complement strand
CCCTCATGCGCCGCATGTTCGGCGTGCTCGGCGTGTTCGAAATGTTCGGTGGGCGCTCCCTCTGACATATGGGACTCCAAAAATCCTTGACGCGACGGCGACGCCAGATCGACGGCGCGTTTCAACGAAGCGGCGTTTTCCGGGCGATCACGGATCGCGCCGGGCGAAGATGATTTGCGTGTCGCCATAGCGGCGCGCGTCCGCTCGCGTAAATCCTTCTGGCGGTCGCACGGCCGCGTTCGCCGCCTCCTCGATCACGACGAGCGCGCCGGGCGCCAGCCAACCGCCACGCAGCAATTCGTTCAGCGCCGCCGGCGCCAGCGCCTTGCCATAGGGCGGATCGAGAAAGGCGAGCGTGAAGGCTTCCCCTGGCGGCGCGAGGCCAAGTTTCGTCGCGTCGCGGCGAAACACCCGCGTGACGCCGCCAAGCCCGAGTGCCTCGATATTTTCGCGCAGCAGGGCGCGCGCCTCGGCGCCGTCGTCGACGAACAGCGCCCTCGCGGCGCCGCGCGAAAGGGCCTCGATCCCAAGCGCGCCCGTGCCGGCGAAGAGATCGACGACCAAGGCGCCCTCGCACGCATTGTCGAAAGCATGCGCGAGAATGTCGAAGATCGACTCGCGCAGCCGATCGGTGGTCGGCCGCACGCTTTGCGATTTTGGGCTCGCGAGGGAGCGCCCGCGCAGGGCGCCGCCGACGATGCGCATGGTTTAGGCCGGCCCGCGCCGGCCGCGCGAGCCGCTGCTTCCGGGCGGTTTACCGGAGCCGCCGGGGCCGCGAGGCTTGCCGCCCGGGCCGCCGGGTTTGCGCGGTCCATCGAATTTTTTGCCGCCCGCGTCGCGCGGCGGCCTCGCGCCTCCGTCGCGCGGGGGTCTTGGCCCGCCGGCCTGCTCCTTGCCGCGCGGAGCGCCGGCGCCCTTGAAATCGGCGCGCTCGCGCGGGGCGAAGCCGCGAGCGCGCGGTGGTTTCGCGCCGCCTTCGGCGCGCGGCGCACGCGGCCCTCTCGCGGGGCCCTCGCCACGTTCAAAATTCATCTCGCGCGGGGCCTTTTCGCGCGGCGCGCGGGCCCCTTTATATTCGGCGCGCTCGCGCCGCGCGGCGGCGCGCGAAGGGTGCGCGTCGGATCGCTCGGAACGCCCCGCCCCGCCGACGCGCGGCGAACGCGCCTCGCTGGCGCGATCTTCCCGTCGAACAAAATTACCCTCGCGCGGAGCGCGGGCTTCCCTCGACTCGGCGCCTTCACGCGGCGCGAAGGCGCGGCCGCGGGGCGGTTTCCCGCCTTCGGCGCGCGGCGGACGCGGCCCCCTCGCGGGGCCTTCGCCGCGTTCAAATTTCCGCTCGCGCGGCGGTCTCGCGTCCTTGCGCTCGAACCTTGCACCGCCTTCCGCGCGCGGAGGGCGGGCGCCTTTGAAGTCGCCGCCCTCGCGCGGCGCGAAGCCGCGGGCGCGCGGCGCCTTCGCTTTTTCGCCGCCCTCCGCTCCGGCGCCTTCGCGGCGCAGCTTGTCGAAGCGGCGGGCGTTGCGACTCTCGGCCAAAGGCGTCGCGCCCTTGACGATGACGCGCTCCACGGCCACGGCGCGGCCCTTGCGGTCGGCCGTGATCGCGCGCTCGATTCGCGCGCGCGGGCCTTTTTCGGCGATCTCCTCGCGTTGCTTGCGTAGCGCCGACACATGCTTGCGCGGACGGTTTTGCGCCTGCTCGCGCCTTTCTTGCTGCTCCTTGGCGGAAGGAGCCTCCCGCACGGAGGCGGAAAAATCGACATTCGCAAGTTCGGCCAGTCCCTTGCCCAACTGGTCGCGCAGCACTTTCAACTTCACTTCCTCGACCGCGCCCTCGGCGATGTCGCCAAGTTGGAACGGCCCGAAGGAGATGCGGATAAGGCGAGTGACGTCCAGCCGCAAATGCTCGAGCACGCGCTTGATCTCGCGGTTTTTGCCCTCCGTCAGGGTCATCGAGATCCAGGCGTTGGCGCCCTGCACCCGATCGAGGCGCGCCTCGATCGGCGCATAATTCACGCCGTCCACCGTGACGCCGCTCGCGAGCGTGTCCAGCATGGCCTGATCGACCTCGCCATGCGCGCGCACGCGGTAGCGCCGCGTCCAACCGGTCGCCGGCAATTCGAGCACGCGCGCCAGGCCGCCATCATTGGTCAGCAGCAACAACCCTTCCGTGTTGATGTCGAGTCGTCCGACGCTGACAACGCGCGGCAGATCGGGATGATGTCGCTCGATATGAGCGAACACCGTCTCGCGCTCTTCGGGATCCCTGGCGCTGGTGACGAGGCCGGCTGGTTTGTGAAACAGAAACAGCCGCGTGCGCTCGCGCTCCGCCAGCGGCGCGCCGTCCACGGTGATCGCGTCGCCCTCGCGCACATTGAAGGCGGGGCTCGCGAGCACGCGCCCGTTGACGGCGACGCGACCTTCCGCGACCCATTGCTCGGCGTCGCGCCGAGAACAGGCGCCGGCGCGCGCCATCGCCTTGGCGACGCGCTCGCCCTCGAAGGCCTTTTCGCTCGACTCGACCTGGACGGGCTTCGCACGCGGCTTCGTGGCGTGAGGCTTGGCGCCAGCGGGAGCGGCTTTCCTTGGGGCTCTCGCGACGTCGGGCTTTTCAAACCGGGACTTGTCCTGGCTCGGATATTCTTGGCGCGGCGTCTTATTGGGCTCGTCGCGACCGCGCGTTGGCGCGGCGGCGTCGCCGGTTCGTCGGCGCATCGGCCGCTCGCCGCCCTTCGCGGGCGGGCGGGGTCGTCTTGGTTTTTCATCGCTCATGCGCTTTGATAGCAGGCAAAGCGCCGCGAATGAAATGGGAGAAGCGCGCCCGCGCGATTTTTGATCGCCAAATCGAACTTCAGGGCGTCGAACCTCATGGCGTCGAACCAAGCAACGGGAGCCGATGTCAAACGATCCCCTAACCGCCGCCTTCGACGCCGCGCGACAGGCCGCTGGGGCCGGCGAAGTTCCGGTCGGCGCATGCGTGGCGCGGGCGGGGCGAATCGTCGCGGTCGCCGGCAACCGCACGTTGCGCGAACACGATCCGACCGCTCACGCCGAAATTCTGGCGATTCGCGCGGCGTGCAAGGAACTCGGACAAGAACGGCTCGTCGATTGCGACCTCTACGTCACGCTTGAGCCTTGCGCCATGTGCGCCGGAGCAATCTCGCTGGCGCGCATTCGCCGACTATATTTCGGAGCGGAGGACATAAAGGGGGGCGGCGTCGAACACGGCCCGCGCTTCTTCTCGCAGCCGACCTGCCACCATGCGCCGGACGTGTACGGGGGGCTGCGCGAGATCGAAGCCGCGCGGCTGCTACGGGATTTCTTCTTGGCGCGACGTTAGGCCGAGATTCCCGGCTGGCCAGCAAGAGCGGCTTTAATTACACCGCCGCCGCAAAAAGCTTCGTTCCTTGACTAAAGCAAAGTAACGTCTTGCTCCAACAATTTAGAATACAAATGTTAACCTGTAATTGTTGTAAACATGTTGTGTCGATCCAATTAACGATTTTTGCATTTCCGGCTGCTACCACTGTGCTGGCGGATTAAGGGGGCGTCATGCGACGGATGTTGTTGAATTTCTGCCGAGAAGATAGCGGCGCGACGGTCCTCGAATACGCGTGGATCGCCTCGCTGATTTCAGTGGCGGCGGTCGCGGTCTTCGATCTCATCGAAACGAAGATGGAAAATTGGTACTGGGCGGCCGCCGGCAACATTAACAGCTGAACTCAGCCCTTCGGGAACACCTTGTCGAGCACGTCCTGCAACTCGGCGTTTTGGCCCGGAGCCGCGGAAATCGCGCCGCCCGAATTCAAGGATTTTTTGATTTGCTCGAGCGCCGCCTGCAATGTCGCGGGATCAAAGCCGCCAGGCAAGCTTGTTTGACCGGCTCCGCCGGGCGCCGACGGAGCCCCGCCGCCGAGTAGCGCGCCGAGCAAACCCCCGAGCAACCCACCGCCGCCCTGCTTGCCGCCGCCGAGCAGCGCGCCGAGCAAGCCTCCAAGACCTCCACCGCCCTGCTGCGCCGGTGGGGCGGTCGTCGCGCCGCCGAGTTGACCGAGAATCGAGCCCAGCCCGCCGCTGCTGGCGATTTGTCCGAGTATCGGACCAAGCCCCTGACTGTTGAGGGACTTAGAAAGCCCTCCGAGCACGACCGACGCGAGCACGGGCAAGAGGCGCGCCAGTATGTCGGGACGTAGACCAGCGTCGCGCGCGGCGATTTGCGCCACCTGACCGGCCGCGGAGCCAGACCCAAACAGCTGCGCTATCGCGGCCTGGCCGAGTTCGCCTGCTTCTTCGCCGTGCGCGATGGCGGGGTTGTCGAAGGCCGCCAGATGGGTGGGGTGGACCACGCCCGCGACAACTTGCTCGAGCACGGCGGGGTTGGCCGCCGCGTTGCGCAGGCCGAGCTCCAGAGCCGGAGTCAGAGCCTCGACGGCGACCCGTGTCTGCTCGGTCGAGAGCCCGAGGTTCCCCGAGAGATTTTCGATGAGCTTGCCGCCCTGGGCGGATGAAAGAATCTCGGTGACATCAGACATCGGTCCCTCCACTCAGGCTCAGGCATGATAATTCGCCCGCCCATTATTGATTGGTCCCACCTTAACCGAAAGCCAACCCAACCGCGAGGCCCTTTCCGCGCGCGCGTTTTTCGAGGCGATCGGCAAGGTTTTTCGTCCATTGTCACAAATCGGAGGCGCGCCGCTTCCATTTTCCGCCATTTTGACTATTGTAGAAAGAGTTTGTGCATCGCACCATGACTCTGGCGGCGGCGGTGGGAGTCAAACGCGAAGCCATCCGTGGAGAAGCGTCAAATGGATAGGATTTCCTATCAGATATACGAGATGCTGCATCTGGCCTTCGCCCCGGCGCGCGCGCTGACGGACGCCACCTTGCAGTTCCTCAAGAGTCCCTTCCACCCACTCGCCAACACGACGCTCGCCCGCAATCTTTCGGCCTCGGCCGAACTTTTCGAGCGCATGACGCGCCGCTACGGCAAGCCGGTCTTCGGCTTGCACACAACCGCCATCGGCGGGGAGGATGTCCCGATCTCCGAGGAATATGTCTGGGCGCGCCCCTTCTGCAGGCTGCTGCGTTTCAAGCGGGAATTTTCCGGTGCTGCGCCGCAGCAATCCAAGCTGTTAATTATCGCGCCGATGTCCGGTCATTATGCGACGCTGTTGCGCGGCACGGTCGAAGCCTTCTTGCCCAGCCATGACGTGTACGTCACCGACTGGACCGACGCGCGCGCCGTGCCAATGTCCGACGGGCATTTCGATCTCGACGACTATATTGATTATCTCACCGAGATCATGACCCATCTGTCCAAGCTGAACGATGGCGCGCCGCTCCACACCTTGGGCGTGTGTCAGGCGTCGGTGCCCCTCATCTGCGCCATCGCCTCGATGGAGGCCAAGGACGATCCGCACGTGCCGGAGTCGATGGTGTTGATGGGCGGCCCGATCGACCCGCGCGTAAATCCGACGATGGTCAACCGCCTCGCGCAGGAGCGCGGCATCGGCTGGTTCAAGCAGCACTGCATCCACACCGTGCCCTTTCCCAATCCGGGCATGGGGCGCAAGGTCTATCCCGGCTTTTTGCAGTTGTCGGGCTTCATGGCCATGAACATCGAACGCCACGTCTCCGCGCATTTCGAGATGTTCAACCATCTCGTGGAAGGAGACGGCGACAGCGCCGAAAAGCACCGCGACTTCTACGACGAATATCTCGCGGTGATGGACCTGACGGCCGAGTTCTATCTCCAAACCGTGGAAGAAGTATTCGTCAAGCACGCGATTCCGTTGGGGCTATACCGTCACCGCGGCGGGATGATCGACCTCCACGCGATCCGTCGGACGGCGATCTTCACCGTGGAAGGTGAAAAGGACGATATTTCGGGGGTGGGCCAGACATACGCGGCGCAGGAGTTGTGCGCCAAGATCCCTCGGGAGCGGCGCCTGCATTATGTGCAGGAAGGCGTCGGCCATTACGGCGTCTTCAACGGCTCGCGCTTCCGCCAGGAGATCGCGCCGCGCATCCACGATTTCTTCGGCGCGATGGAGAAGGTTCCGGCCGCCGCCAAATGAGCGGCCGCGCGTTCCGCCGACGCGGCGGGAGCGGGCCTAGAGCGTTTTCGGCGAAAGCGGACGCCGGTTTTGCCTCGGAAAGCACGGCGGAACAAAGGAATTTAAAGTCTTTCCGGTTCAATCTGAACTCGTAAAGACTCTATGTCACAGCACAGGGGTGGCCCCTGCGGCCCGGTTTGCCCGCGCCAAGGCGACCAGTTGGCGGGAGAACGCCTCGTCCTCCAGCCAGCCGTCGACGCGCGGATGGGAGATTTGACTGGGTCGCGCGCGCTTATAGACCTCGTAGCAGCCCGATAGATATTGCGGCAGCGTCAAAAACTCCCCGACGCCGTCGGAAATGTGGAAATTGCCGCGTTTGAACAAATAACCGCCGCGAACCCCAAACAATTCCGCGATCTCCGGATAGACCGGGAAAATCTCGGCGCGGGAAAGATCGTCGATGGCGTAGTCGTCGAAATTGTCGTTGCGAATGGAAAGCCCCGCCTTGACGAACAGCCGCCGCGCGATGTCGGCGAGCACGTAGGATTTCGGATGCACGATCGAATACATGAACACGCCGCGCCGCGACCAGTTCATGAGGTCGGAGGACAAATCGAGATCATATCGCTTCGCATTGTCCAGAAATTCTCGCGCGGCGGCGTTCCAGACATCGAAATAGCCGACCGCTTCGAACGCGTCGCGATTGAACAGCGCATTGGCCTCGTCGAGCGAGAGGCCGGCTCGGAACGCGAACACCGCCAGCGCCGAATGATAGGGCCGTAACGGGCCGGCCAGCGCCTTGTTGCCCCGGTCGGCGTCGAGAAGATAGACGAGATCGGGTTGAAACGCCGCGAAACTGATGGTCGGAAACAGCGTGACGTTGTTCAAGCGTCGAAGCAACTCCCGCGAATCGCCGCCCTTGACGATATTGGCGGGAAAATCCTGCGAAAACACGCGATCGTAGGTCGCGAGCGTTTTCGCGAGCAGCCCGATGTTCGCATGCGATTTGGCGACGGCGGAATAATGATCGACGCGCGCGGTGGGATCGAGCAGCTTCATCGCATAGGCGACGCCGTAACTCTGGCAATTCCCGATAACCGCGATGCGCGGACCATTCGCGGCCTGTCGCGCGCCGAACCCGGCGAGGCGAGACCCGAGGAGAGCGGCGCTCCAGGTGCGGATAATCTGTTTGTCGATCTGCGAAATCATGCGTGCGAGGCGCCGTGAGCGCGCCGGCGCGCGAGGCGCCCCGAAATCGGGACGGCGCCGACGGATGACAAGCGGCCGGGCGGAGTTTATGTTCCCGGCACGATCAAGGACGACGCCATACAAAAGACCGTTTGGACCGTCCCAGAGGAGATCGACCATTGGCGGACAATCCCTATAGCTCCCTACCCGACCATCGCTTCTGGCGCAAGGCGGTGGCGTCGCTGCCGCCCTTCGCCTTGGATCCGATTATCGCCACGCCATTCAAAATTTCCCCGCGCGACAAGGTGGCGACCGCTGGAAGCTGTTTCGCGCAGGAAATCGCTCACCGCCTCCAGCAAAGCGGCTATCACTATTATTTGCCGGAGCGGCCGCCGGAAGGCATGTCGGCGGCGGAGGCCGAGCGGCGCAATTATTCGATGTATTCCTGTCGTTACGGCAATTTGTACACCACGACGCAACTATTGCAGCTGATCCAGCGGGCGTACGGCGACTTCACGCCCGATCTCGACGTCTGGACCAGGGACGACGGCCGCGTCGTCGATCCTTTCCGTCCGCGCATCGAGCCGGACGGCTATGCGAACGCCGAGGAGATGCGGGCCGATCGCGTCCGGCATTTCGCCGCCGTGCGCGAAATGATCGAGACGATGGATGTTTTCGTCTTCACCTTCGGTCTCACGGAATGCTGGCGCCATAAGTCCAATGGCGCGGTTTTGCAGCTCGCGCCCGGCGTCGCCGGCGGCGATTACGACCCGCGATCCTATGAATTCTGGAACATGACCGTCGGCGAGGTGGTGCGGGATTTTCTCGCCTCGGCGGATCTGATACACGCGAAAAATCCCCACGCGCGGATGATTCTTTCCGTCTCCCCGGTGTCGATCATCGCGACCAGCGAAGACCGGCATGTGCTTGTCTCCAACTCCGCCTCCAAAGCGATTCTTCGCGCGGCGGCGGACGAGGTCGTGCGTTCGCGCGAGAACATCGCCTATTTTCCGTCCTACGACCTTGTGACGGCGGCGCCCAACGCCGCGCGTTTTTATGGAGACGACACGCGCAGAATCAATTCCTTCGGAATAGACCGCACGATGAAAATGTTCTTCGATCATTTCACGTCGCGGTCCACGGACCAACAAGGCGCCGTCCAGGCGCTTCAACTCGATGTCGCGGCGGAGGCCAAAAGCAACGCAAGGGTCGTCTGCGACGAAGAGGCGATCGAATCGGCGTAGAAATCGGACCTTGTCCGGCCCGCCGCCCGCTTCACCCAAAGAGGATGCAACCCATGGTCATCGGTTCTCTCGCGCTCGCCGCCGCTGGCGGCTTCGTCGGCGCGTCGCTCTATGTCAATTATGTCGAACAGCCGGCCCGCATGGCGCTGGACGACGCCGCTCTGGCGAAGGAGTGGGAGCCCTCGGACCATCGCGGCTTCGTCGTGCTCGCGGGTTTGGCTTTGGTCTCGGCGATATTCGGCTTCGTCGCCTTTCGCGAACTCGACGACGTGCGCTGGCTGCTCGGCGCGCTCGTCATCATCGCCAGCTGGCCCTACACCTATTTCACGATCGTGCCGCTCAACAACCGCATCCTGGCGCTGATCGACGGCGAAGGGGCGCATGAGGCGCGCGGCGTGATCAAGCTGTGGGGCCTGTTGGAGCTTGGCCAGACCGGCATTGGTCTGCTCGCCGTCGTCGTTTACCTTTGGGCGGCGGGCTGAACAGCGCGACACGGACAGGAAAGCCAAGCTGATGACCTATGATCTCATCGTGATCGGAACCGGTCCCGGAGGCTATGTGTGCGCCATTCGCGCGGCGCAGCTTGGATTGAGGACCGCGGTCGTCGAAAAGCGGGCGACCTTCGGCGGAACATGCCTCAATGTCGGCTGCATACCTTCCAAGGCGCTGCTGCACGCCTCGCATATGTATGGCGAGGCGGCGCATGGTCTCGCGCCGCTCGGCGTCGTCGTCGACCCGCCGCGCCTCGATCTTCCCGCGATGATGAAGCATAAGGACGACACGGTCGCCGCGAATGTGAATGGCGTCGCCTTCCTGCTCAAGAAAAACAAAGTCGACGCCTTCATCGGCGCCGGGAGACTGCTGGCGCCGGGCGCCGGTCCGCACCAGGTGGAAGTCGTCGCGGCGGACGGAAGCAAGCAGACTCTCTCAACCAAGAGCGTGGTCATCGCCACCGGCTCCGCCGTCGCGCCGCTGCGCGACGCATCTAGCAAACCGATCGAGATCGACGAGAAAATCGTGCTGTCCTCCACGGGCGCCCTGGAATTGCCTGCGGTTCCCGAAAGCCTCGTCATCGTCGGCGCCGGCGTGATCGGACTTGAGCTGGGATCGGTGTGGCGCAGGCTCGGCGCCAAGGTCACGGTGATCGAATTTCTCGACCGTATCCTTCCCGGCTTCGACCTCGAGATCGCCGCGCGCTTTCAAAAGATTCTCGAAAAGCAGGGCTTTGTTTTCCGCCTCAAAACCAAGGTCACGCAAGTCGCGCGGGCCGAGGCCGGCGCGATCGTCTCCTTCGCCGCCGTCGACGGCTCCGGCGAGGGCGTGATCGGCGCCGACGCGGTGCTGATCGCGACCGGGCGCGTCCCCTACACGGAGGGGCTCGGCCTCGCCGAGGCCGGCGTCGCGCTGGAGCGCGGGCGCGTCGTTATCGACGACAATTTCGCGACCAGCGTCGCCGGCGTTTACGCGATCGGCGACGTCGTGCGCGGGCCCATGCTCGCGCATAAGGCCGAGGAAGAAGGGGTCGCCGTCGCGGAAATCCTCGCCGGCCAGCACGGTCATGTCGATTACGGCGTCATTCCCGGCGTCGTCTACACCATGCCGGAAATCGCCAGCGTCGGCCTCACGGAGGAGGAAGCGCGCGCCCACGGGGCGGTCAATATCGGCAAATTCCCCTTCACCGCCAATGGCCGCGCCCGCGCGATGCGGGAGACCGAGGGCTTCGTGAAGATCATCGCCGACGCCGCCACCGACCGCGTGCTGGGTGTCCATATTTTGGGTGCCGGGGCCGGGGAACTGATCGCCGAAGCCTGCGTTCTGATGGCCTTCTCGGGCTCCGCCGAGGATCTGGCGCGCATCTGCCACGCGCACCCGACCCTCTCAGAGGCCGTCAAGGAGGCGGCGCTGGCGGTCGACAAGCGGGCGATCCACATTTAACGGGCCGACCGGCGCGCTAACTCTTCTTGGTTTGCCGCTCGCCCTGGCTGAAATTGGACAAATCGCCCGACATCGCCGCGGCCCGGCGCCAGGACTTCGCGATGGCGGGATATTTTATCTCCGAGGCGATCTTGGCGACCTGCTTTTGCAATTTAACGCCGCCGCAAGTCGGGCACGTCGGGATGTCGGACGAGCGAACCAGCAGCTCGAACTCGGCGTTGCAAGTCTCGCAGACGTAATCATACAGTGGCATCAAATCCTCGCGGCGCGGCCGGGGCGATAAGCGCATGGGCCTCCCTCAGGGGAGAAGCAATTTTCTTGCCAATTCTCCCTTCGCGACCGTCGGGGGATATCAAACTTCCAACGCCTTGCTCCCCAAATGTCGGGGTCGGCGGCGCGACTTGGAAACATCTCGGCCGCGCCATCCGAAATCGTTTCGCGGTCCGTTAAGGTATTTCGCTTACCATTTTTTACCGCGACCCATCACGCGCGACAGCGCGAAAATGGCGCCATTTTCGTTTTCGGCGCCGTTCTCCAAAGCGCTAACGGGGTTGGATTTGTCTAACGAGGAAACTACACGGCCAGCGGGCGGGATATGGGCTCTCCCGGGCCTGGAGGAACAGCAAAGCCGCCGCGCGAAAGGCGCAAGGCGCGAGGACTCCAGCCCTTTGGTGGTGCGCGGCGAGCGCCGCGGGCGGCAAGCGGCGTTCTCATCATTCGCCGGCGTGGCGCAACGGCTGCTGCAGATAGCCGGCACGCTCATCGTGATGCCCATGGTACTGCATGCGGTCGGTTCGGAAGGATTTGGCGTTTGGGCGGCGGCGGCCTCCTTCTTCTGGATGACCGTGGTCGTCGATTTCGGCGTCGGCCAAGCCCTGCTGACCAATGTCGCGCAAAATGTCGCGCGGGGCGACATCGCGGAAGTCCGCCGCCAAATCGGCGCCGCGCTCCTGGTGTCGCTCGCGCTGGGGTTGATTGGGACGACTCTCGCCGTCACGATCATTCCCAGGGTCGCGTCGCCTCGGGTCGCGGACGCCTATATGATCGCGGCGGCCCTGCTGGCGATCAACATCCCGCTTAGCCTGACGGCCAATGTCTGGACGGGCCTGCAGCGCTTCCATATGACGTCGGCGTGGGAAACATTTCAAACCATTGTCACGATCGGCGGCCTGTTCGCGCTGACCCGCTTCTCGACCGACACGCGCTATTACGTCGCCGTGACCGCGAGCGGCCTGCTCGTCGCGAATGTCGCCAGCACGATCAATCTTTACTCGCGATATCCCGAGCTGCTGCCGTCCTTGCGAGTTCCTTCGGCGAGCCGTTGCCTGGCGCTCATGCAAAGGGGCGCCCCCTTCTTCATCCTCAGCGTGGCCGCCACGCTCGCCGTTAATCTGGACAGCGTCATCGCGCTGTCGCGGCTTGGAGCGGACGAAGCCTCGCGCATGGCGGTGGCGCAAAGGGCCTGTCTGACCGCTCTCGGACTGCTGTGGGTCGTGACCCAGCCGCTATGGCCAGCCGTGACGGACGCCGCGACAACAGGCGATCACGTCTGGGTTCGCAGGGGGATTTTCGGCGGAGCCATCGTGGTGACGCTGTGCGCGGCGACCGGCGGCGCGATCCTGATTCTCTTCGGCCAGCCGCTTCTCGACCTGTGGATGGGCGGCGGCATGAAACTCGGTCAGGATGTGCTGTGGGCGATGTCCGCCTGGATCGTCATGCTGTCCCTGGGGCGGATCGTCGACGTGCTGTTGAACGGGCTCGGCGCGGTGTGGTTCCAGGCGCGCGTGGCGATCATCTACAGCGTGCTGGCGTTTTTGCTCAAATTCCAGCTGGCTCCCTATTTTGGCGTCGCCGGCATACTGGCGTCGACCGCCATCGCCTACGGCCTCACCTACGCCCCGGCCTATATCTGGTGGCTGAAGCGCTGGCTGCGCGACGGGCGCCCGCGCGCGGCGTGAGTTTCAAATGGCGGGCTGACGGCGCCCGCCCCGCTCGCGAGGAAGACAACCGTCGCGGGAAACGCGCCGTCCGATTTTTTCACAAAGCCTTGCTGGAAAGCCGTCCTCCGTTTTTAAGCGCGGCTCCCATCGACGGTCGGGACCGCGCGCGTCGGCGCCGCGTCATAAGCGGTTGGAGTTTTGCCAAAGCGGAACGATTCTCAACCGTTTGCGTTCTCCTTAAACTCGGCCTTGCGACGAATATGCCGAGCCGAGCCTATTGGAAGCAGGATATGAGTAAAATTCGGAAGATCATCACCACGGGTCTCATCGCCACGACGCTGGCTGCCGCCGTCCTCGCTTCAACGCCCGCCTCGGCATGGTACCGGCGCTATGGTTGGTACGGTGGGGGATGGGGATGGGGCGGGCCCGCCATCGCCGCAGGCGTATTAGGGGGCCTCGCGCTCGGGGCGGTCGCCGCGGGAGCGGGATCCTATCCTTATTATCCCGGCTATTACGGCAATCCCGCAGCCTATGGCTATCCTTACGCGGCGCGATTTTGCGTCGTCCGCAACCCCGTCTATGACGACTGGGGCAATTTTGTCGGCTACCAACGGATGCGCGTGGCTTGCTAGGGCGGCGACGGGCGGGACTCTATCGTCTTGTGATGGAGGGAATGGGAATTCTCGGCAAATCAGGCGCGGGCGGGCGCTATGCTCGCTGAATTTCAGCAGGCGAGCTCTTGCGCTGCGGCTGACCGTCCTTCGCGGCCGCCATGGCGCCGCGGGCCGGCGACGGAGAAGGCCGCAAGTCGATCGGGCTCGCGCGCGGAGTTCTGAAAACCCGGAAGATTCGCCGCCCCGCCAATACGCAAAACGTGCGTTTCATCTGGGCTGGACGGCCCACGCGAAAAGGACATGGGGATGGCCAAGCCGGACTACTCCGCTCTCGTCGCCGGACAGCGCGAGTATTTCCTCTCCGGCACCACGCGGCCGGTTTCGTGGCGCAGGGCGCGGCTTGAAGCGCTGAAAGCGATGTTCGCCGAAAATCACGATGAGCTGTGCGACGCGCTTTGGAAGGACCTGCGCCGCAACGTCATCGACGCCGACATGATGGACGTCGAATATAACGTCAGGAAGGCCGACTACGCGCTCAAACATCTCGACTCCTGGATCACGCCCGAACGCGTCCCCACGCCTCTCGTGCTCCAACCGGGCCGCGTTCGCGTGCGACACGATCCGCTCGGCGTAACCCTGATCATTGGGGCATGGAACGAACCGTTCATGCTGCTTTTCGCGCCGCTCGTAGCGGCGCTGGCTGGCGGCAACACCGCGGTGCTCAAACCTTCCGAACTCGCGCCGGCCTGTTCGGCGGCGGCGGCGAAATTGGCGCCGAAATATTTCGATCCCCGCGCCGTGGCGGTCGTCGAAGGCGCCGTGTCCGAAACGACCGCGCTGCTCGAGGAGAACTGGGACTTCATCTTCTTCACCGGCAGCCCCCAAATCGGCAAGATCGTCCATCAGGCCGCCGCCAAAAACCTGACGCCATGCGTCCTGGAGCTTGGCGGCAAGAATCCCACGATCGTGCATTCTTCGGCGAACCTGAAAACGGCGGCGAACCGCATCGTCTACGGGCGCTATCTCAATGCGGGGCAGATCTGCACCGCGCCCGATCACGTGCTGGTCTGGCCCGAAGTGAAGGAGGAGTTCCTGCGGCTGCTCGGGGAGACGATCCGCGAGTTTTTCGGCGACGACCCGAAATCGAGCCCTGACTATGGGCGGGTGGTCAACGAGAGGAACTTCGATCGCCTCATCGGGCTGATGAAAAGCGGAACGGTCGTCGTCGGCGGCCAGAGCGACGCCGCGGAGCGCTATATCGCGCCGACCGTGCTCGTGGACGTCCCCGTGGATTCGCCGATCATGGTGGAGGAAGTGTTCGGCCCGATCTTGCCGGTGCTCGAGATCCCGTCGGTCGAAGCGGTCATCCAATGGGTCAACGGTCGCCCGACGCCTCTTGGACTATATGTGTTCGCCGAAGACGCCAGCGTCGCCGAACGCATTTTGGAGGCCACCCGGTCGGGCGACGCGGCGGTCAACGATTGCACGATCCATCCCATGGTTCCGGAACTTCCTTTCGGCGGAGCCGGCAATTCGGGCATGGGCAAATATCACGGCAGGTGGGGCTTCGAGGCGTTCACCAACGCGCGCGGCGTCCTCTATCACAGCGCCAGGATCGACCCGGGCGTGCGTTACCCTCCCTACTCCAAGCATGTTTTCCAAAGAAAAATTCAAAGCAAATTGCTGCCATAGCGTTTCGCTTTCGCTCCGAAGCCGCCGTGGCGTTCCCCTCGCGACAGTCGCGCGCCGCGCGGCCTCATCAAATGCCGGCGCATCCGTGGCGCGCCTGACCGCGCTCGAAGCGGCGGCCCTATTTCGGCAAAGATCAAGAAGCTCGGAAAGCTCCGGGAGAGCTCTGGACGGTGCGCGAATGAAGGAGCCATGATCCCTCGGGGTCAGGCGCACAGCGACGGGCGCGTATCGGGTGATCCCGGCCTATCGCAAGGACGGGTCGCCTTCGAGTGCCGACAAAGGGCCGCTTTGGTTCGTCGTGGACGGCGATTTGCGCCCTGCGCGCGCCGTCCGCATGGTTTCGGCCAAACGACTCGAACGCGTGCGTTGAGCGACCAAGGAATACGCGAACTCTTTCGAGCAAAAAATCAGGCGCCGGCAATTTCGAGGTCGCTTTTGGCGCGAATCCGAGGGTTGCGATGTTCTCTGTCGCGGACGCTTTTCGAGGATGAGCGGTCTCACTCGTAGCAGGCCCGAACGGGCGAAGCTGACCCAAACCGGCCATCCATCGACACGACGGCGTGGGAGAATTCAAAGCCCCCATCTGCGTATAAACCAGACTTTCACAAGATGCGTGAGAACCGCGTATGTCAGCAGCATAGCTGTAACCAACGGCCAATAGAGTGGCGGAAGCGGCGTGAACCCGAGCACCGATCCCGCCCAAGTGTATGGAAGCGCAACTCCGATTACGCAAATGATGATAGTCGTTGTGATGAGAGCAGGACTCGCGTGACTCTCTACAAACGGGATTCTCGCTGTCCTGATGATATGGATTATCAGTGTTTGTGTCAGGAGAGATTCGACGAACCATCCAGTTTGGAACAACGACGGATTGTTCCAGGCGTTGAAGACGAACAACATCATGCCGTAGGTGGCGTAGTCGAATATGGAGCTGATGGGCCCAATAAAGATCATGAATTTGAATATGTTGCTGATGTCCCACTTTCGCGGTGACACCAGGTATGCTTCGTCGACGTTGTCGGTCGGAATCGCGGTTTGCGAAAAGTCATAAAGAAGATTGTTGGTCAAAACTTGTATGGGCGCCATCGGCAGAAAGGGTAGGAATATGCTTGCGCCGAGCACGCTGAACATGTTTCCGAAATTCGAGCTGGCTCCCATCTTTATGTATTTTGTAATATTTGCGAAGATTCTGCGGCCTTCAATAACTCCATCATCAAGAACGAGGAGGTTTTTTTCGAGCAGAATGATGTCGGCGGATTCCTTGGCGATATCGACGGCGGTGTCGACCGAGATTCCCACATCCGCGGCTTTCAACGCCGGGCCGTCGTTGATCCCATCGCCGAGATAGCCGACGACATGTCCCTTGCGATGCAGGGCCTCGATGATTTTGGCTTTCTGCGGCGGCGACAATTTCGCGAAGACGACAGTGGTCGTGGCGAGTTCAGAAAGAGCATCGTCACTCATATGCTCAATCTCGGATCCGAGCACGATGCGATCGACCTTCAGACCGACGTCCTTGCATATTTTGCGGGTGACGATTTCATTGTCGCCGGTGAGGATCTTGACGGAGACGCCAGCCTTGGCGAGATCCGAAATAGCCTCCGCCGCGCTGTCCTTCGGGGGATCGAGAAAGGCGATATAGCCGAGTAGCGTCAAGTCGCTCTCGTCGGCGACGGTGTAGACGGTTTGCTCCGGCGGCATCTCCTTGTAAGCCACGGCGACCACGCGGAAACCATCGGCGTTGAGTTCGGCGGTTTCACGTTTGGCGGTTTCGAGGTGAGAGGGGTCGAGGCGACCGCATTCGGCTCCGGCTTCGTAATGCGTGGAGATTGAAAACAGCTCTTCCACCGCGCCCTTGCAAATGAGAAGATGCTCCCCATCGTCGCGTCGGACGAGGACCGATAGTCGCCTGCGGTTGAAATCGAAGGGAATTTCGTCAATTTTCGTGAACTGATGGTCTGGGCGCAGCGCACTGGCCAATTCGTGGTGTTCCAGAACCGCGATGTCGAGCAGGTTCTTGAGGCCCGATTGAAAATGGCTGTTGAGATAAGCGTATTCGAGAACGCGATCCGAGTCTTCGCCGTATATGTCGAGGCAGCGCTTCAAAATAATTCGATCTTGCGTCAACGTGCCGGTCTTATCCGTGCACAGGACATCCATCGCGCCAAAGTTCTGGATAGCGTTGAGTCGTTTCACGATCACTTTCTTGCGTGACATTGCGATCGCGCCTTTGGCGAGGTTCACCGTCACGATCATTGGAAGCATCTCTGGCGTCAGCCCGACGGCCACCGCCACCGCGAACAGCAGCGCCTCCAGCCAATCGTGTTTTGTTAGGCCATTGATGAGGAAAACTGTTGGGACCATCACTAGAATGAAGCGGATCATCAGCCAGGTGAACCTATTAACGCCCTGATCGAAGGCGGTCGGCACGCGTCGCCCGGCGATCTGGCGAGCAAGCTGGCCAAAGAACGTTTTTGGGCCGGTCCGCAGGATCAAACCCGTGCCGTAGCCCGAGACGACGTTAGCGCCCATGAAACAGATGTTCGGCAGGTCGAAGGGATCATCACAGTCACCATCGCGCGCGTGCGCATACTTCTCGGCGGGCATGGCTTCGCCGGTCAGTGTTGACTGGTTGACGAACAGGTCCTTGGCTTCGAGCAGTCGGAGTTCGGCCGGAATTATGTCCCCTGCGGAAAGTCGGACGACATCTCCCGGCACGAGTTGTTCGATTGGGATTTCAGAGAAGGGATTGTCCGCATCACATGGGTTGCGCCTGACGCTCGCGGTAGTGTGCACCATGGCGCGCAGTTTGGCGGCCGCTTCGTTTGATTTGTGCTCCTGGATGAAGGCAGTTGTAATCGCAAGGACCACCATGGAGGCGATAACAACAGCGGCGCGCACGTCCCCCGAAAAATAGGAAACGGTCGCCAAGGATAGCAGCAGGGCGTTCAGCGGATTGCGGGCCCGGCTCCAAAGTTCTTCGAGGATGGTAGCCTTGCTTTCCCGGGCGACGAGATTGAGTCCAAATTTCTTCAGGCGCGCGCTGGCCTCGGTCTGAGACAAACCCTCGAGACTGGATTCCGCCCTCGCGCATGCATCTCCAGGCTTTAGGCGACTGACCTCCGCGAGGTAACCGTCGCGGGGGCGGGCATGTTGGACCGCCCCAGAAATACGGTCCTTGTCCACCGGCTTCGAGCGGAAGTTTATGACTATTATTGCAAATAATCCGATCAACGCGACGAGCGCCAGAAGCACAAGCAATATTGGACTTACCGCGGGCGCGGTTGCAGGTGCGGGAGCAGAGGCCGCCGTCGAAGCCGTCGCGGTTGGCGGCGCGGCGCTTTTGGTGATGAGCTCAGTTACTTCGTCGAGGGCGTCTTTCGCTGCCGTGAGCTGTGGGTCAAGTCTCAATGCGGCTTCGAGGTCCTTCTTAGTGCGCTCGAGATCATGTTTGCCGCGATAAGCGCGGGCCCGGCTGAGGAAGGCGCTTGCATTGTTGGGATCGATCTGGATCGCCTCGTCGTAATCAGCGATTGCCCGATCGACATCGCCCTCGGCCTGATAGATGCCGCCGCGATCGATATGCGTTAACGCCGAATTTGGATCGAGCTTCACGGCTTCGTCGAAATCGGCGAGCGCGCTGTTGAGATCGCCCTTGCCACGATAAGCTTTGGCCCGACCGCTGTGGGCGGCCGCGGAATCCTTGTCGAGCTTTAGCGTCGTGTCGTAATCCGCGATGGCGCTGTCGAACTTCCCTTTTGCATGGTAAATCGACGCGCGTTCCGAGAGCGCTCGCACTGACTTCGGATCGAGTCGCAGCGCCTTGTCGAGATCAGCGAGGGCGCGATCGTAATCGGCCTTGGCCCGATAGCCGGAGGCTCGATTGATATAGGCCGTAATCTGATTGCTCTTGGTCTCCCGATTTCCGCGTGTGATAAGCCGCGAGCAACTTACGATCCGCGCATCGAGGTCTGCGCCGCTGCATCCATTCCAGAGATCGCTCTTGGCCAAAGCCTCTCCACCATGCGAAATGCAACCCAAGATCAAAAGCCCGACACCTATGAGGCAGGAAGACAAGCTGAATTTCAAGAAAGTACGATAACGTGAAAGATGCGCCATCTCGTAACTCCCAAGATCTCTCTAGGTGGTGTGGACACTTATCGCATCCATAGGACGATGGCGGCGAGAGTTACGACTGCCCGATAATTTCGGGCAGTCTTTTCGAAGCGGGTTGCGACGCGGCGGAACTGCTTGAGTTTTG
>Ga0181539_1002361_pt1 | contig 18984 bp, 23 predicted proteins | sample PEATcosm2014_Bin_46_FD_119767 | JGI IMG/M metagenome (GOLD analysis project Ga0181539, IMG submission 119767) | Peatland microbial communities from MTU Mesocosm Facility, Houghton, MI, USA - PEATcosm2014_Bin23_60_metaG | ecosystem: Environmental > Terrestrial > Soil > Wetlands > Peat | place... | reverse complement strand
CTGCGTGCCGCCTTTGGCATTCGCGTCGTAAGAAGCTAATGAGCTGCTGTCTACAAGCGCATTAACCGTTTTATATATTTTGGTATCGAGTCTGTGCGAACGTGGGTGAATGCGCCCGTAGGCCCTACGTAGTGCATAAGCAACGACTCGCCACTACCTCTGCGCCACTTACGAGTAACATTTGCATCGTCACGGACAGATTGACGTAAGCGTGGGTTAATGTCTGCTGTGTTTTGATTCTAGTGTCAGAAAATCAGCGGTTTAGGCCTGACAATAGGTTTATTAGAGATAGGCCAGATAGCACAGCGCTAGGGCTCGTGGTCTAGCTGGTTATGACGTCGCCTTGACATGGCGGAGGTCGCCGGTTCAAATCCGGCCGGGCCCATCGTTCTTTTTGCAATCTGAGGCTAAAATAGTGACGGAAGATGATGCAGAAAAGTTGCCAACTTCTGAAAAGTTGCCAACTTCTGCTGAAAGCGAAGAAAATGGAAAAGAACCGCCAGAAACAGTTATCGAGGACCATGGTGGTTTCATTGTAGTCCACGACAGGCTCCCTGACGGGTCGCTCGACCGCGGCATCGAATTTTTCATGGAAGAGCTGGTAGGACCCGACGAAGACGAAGACGATGTGGATGTAGACGAGAGAATCAGAGGAGCGTGGCAGAAAGCTAAAAAAATAAAGACGGTAGATAGGGAAACAATTGAAGCGGTTAAAGATATTCTAGAGACTCGCGATAAGCCTATTTTCAACGCCGCCGCCGAAACTCAAAAAACTCACGTTCCAGCTACGTCTGAGGAATCTGGGCTTTATTTTTCAAAATCTGACCTTAGCAACTTTGTAGCTAATCGTAAAGCAGGACTTGCAGAAAAATCACTCGATTGGATTGAACGCGCTTCTATTGATTTGTGGGACGCAACTAACGGCGAGTTGTCGCAATCCACTTTGATGGCGCTCAAGCAAAGTACTCTCAGCAAATACACCTCATCATCTTCGCATGCAAAAGTGCTAAGCTTCGCTCGGAGTTTCTTGAAATTCTTGGCTAAGACGAAAATGGAGCCGCGTTATGCGTCAGTCGATGTATTTCTCGAAATGCCGAAAGCAGTCAGAGAGCGAAAGAGCGTGACTGACAGAATCGTTGTAAAAGATGACATCGAACACGTTCTCGGACATATCAAGCTAGCAGAAGAAAATGGAGATATTAGCACCGAAAGGTCAGCGCGGTATTCGGCGTTCGTCATTTTTGGCGCGTTTACTGGTCAGCGAAGCATGGCTACGATGAAACAGCTGACTGCCGGACAACTTCGGGCTGCGTTGCAGTCTGAAAAGCCGGTCCTTAACGTCGATTCATCTCAAGACAAAACCCGCATGCAGCACTACGTCCCCCTTCACCCGCAGGTTGTAACAGCCCTCAAAACTGCTCTAGAAGGCCGCAAAAACGACGAACACGCGTTTGCTTATGATAGCTTCCAAATGTGGATAAAACGCCAGAAAATCCCAATGTCGCGGTTCAAAGGGCATTTCACCCTCGGCGACCTGCGTAAGTTTGCTGAGCAGCATGGTGATGTTATCGGGTGGGATGCCTCAAATCGAGCTTATATTCTGACACACGGCGTAAGCGGCGTCGACTGGAAACACTACAAACATCCATTACCGGAACACGTTTACGACATTTATATGAAAAGCTGGGCTGACGTCGAATTGGCTAGCTGACGCTGTTAATGGTAGAGTTGCAGCCGAACATTTGCCAAGCTTTTGTCGAAGCAATGAGCAAACCTTGCGAAAAGCAATCAATCAAGGGCGGACATATTCAGCGAGCGCGCTCAAGTTGCTTGGAGATTGAAAGAACTCAATTGGCTGACGCTTGTTCAAAGTGAGCTGCTCCGCATCTTTATGCCTTTTTGGTAATTCAGCGGATGTCGTTAGAGGTCGTATCGCCGTCCGTTTGATTTGGGCCGAAAATTGCTACCATGCACCCCCTTCAAATCTAATTTTTTTGTTTGAACCGGAAAAAAGCCATCGGCTTCCCATCTAATATGATTCGTCAACCGCGCAGCCGTTTAGGCTGCGCTTTTGCTGATTGACCGTGCTTTTTATTGGCCTTCATTCTTTTTTTCGTGAGCAAACGCAGCGAATGAGCGGCGAACAAACGTGAGCCGCGCACGAATGATGGCGGTCCATCACACGCCATCAAAACCAGCTTCAGCATTTAAGCTTGCCGGTGCGATGGGCAATAAGCGGCAATTTAGGGCAGTCTTTCGACACAATGCACTTAGTTTTTACCATAACTCAGCAACTAATATATCATTCAAATGATACTTCTGTAAACAATACGCTTCAATGTAACTCAACTTCCGCTCACGCTCGCGTTGCTCGCTCGATTGCCTTTCCACAACCACCACAAAAGGCCGCCGTCAACGGAACCCTTGCCCCGCATTGGTTACAATATTTAAAAGCTATTTGTGGTTCTTGTGGCGCTTGTGGCGCTTGCTGTATTTGCTGGCTCTCTTTCACTGCGGCGATTAGCTCATCCATTTTAGCCTTCTGCCGCCTCTCCGCAGTCATTCGCTTGTAGTCACCCTGGCCCCACCCCGTTATAGCTCCAAGAGGTGAAAGAGTCGTAAAAAATGCTTTTCTTTTAGCTCGTTTATATTCTGCTTCCTCACTGTTCATCTTGTCGCTCAATGCTTGAAGGTCTGGCCCCAATTTTATTGTTTGCGTGTGTGTTGTGCCGTCCTTCATTTTTTTAGTTAAAGTTAGATGTGCCATATTTTCCTCCAAATTTTTCAAATAAAAAAATGTGAGTGAACCGAAGTTCACCCCATTTTAAGCCGTCTGTTCTCAGCTCTAAGAGCTGCGTTTGATAGTTTAAGCTTTTTGTTCTCAGCTTCGTCTCTGTGTACCGTTGCATGTGCAACCTTTGAACGGGCCCCCAAATCAAAGCAAATCGCAAAAAGAGTGGGTCTTATTAGCTCTGAAAGGGCCGCTTTATCCAGTCACTTGCTGCGCTTAAACCCTGGACCAGAAAGAGCTGCTCGACTGGTTCGCTCACTCGTAAAGGTGTGTAGTCAACCCCTGTGCCACAACGAGGACAATAATTAGAATCTGCTATAATTTTGGTGCCACAGTTTCTACAATATCTTTTACGTTCGTCCATTTGTGAATCCGCCCCCCTTGACGGAAAAATGAATCAAACAGGTATGAAGGCGGCGTGGTTCTTAAGGTTGTTGTTTAGCTGCGCTTAGTTTCCCACCGTAGCCCGTTGTAGGCTGATATTGTGAGGAACTTTGCTGCCAAAGTAATTTCAAAAGCGAGACTAACAAAAAGGAGTTGATTCAACGTGAAATAAACAACCTTTCTACTGTTCCACGCTGCTGATTAAACGATATAGAACGCCAAAGAGAGAAAAAGATAGATAGGGACACATAATTTACTTTTTTGTTGTGGCAGACTACTGCAAAAAGTGCGGCAAGGAACTGAGCTTCAGTTCTAAGCGGTTTTTCAAGGGTTTATGCTCAGATTGTCGTATCGAAGAGACTAAGCGTTACTGCAAAGAGTGCGGCAAGGAGTCTGACTGGCTTCACAAGGGCTTATGTACAGACTGCTTTATCGAAGAAACTAAGCGTTACTGCAAAGAGTGCGGCAAGGAACTGAGTTTCATTTCTAAGCGGCTTTTCAAAGGTTTATGCTCAGATTGTCGGTACGAAGAAACTAAGCGTTACTGTAAAGAGTGCGGCAAGGAATTGGACGTTAGGACTTACAGCGATGTTTGTCCAGACTGTATTCTGGAAGAAAACAAGCGTCACGAGGGTTACTGCAAAGAGTGCGGCAAGGAATTGCCTGCCAAGCCTGACCTGAATTGGGATAGAACCGAATATCTTGAGGATGTGTGCTCAGACTGTGAGTTTGTTAAGTATGTAGACGGAGAGTCAGTAAACCCAGATAAGTTTACGGCCCGATACGTTGGCGGTTATGCAGAGTATCCAGAGCCCCCTATTTGTGCTGATGCTCACATATCCAGACCATTTGGAAGTGCCCGAGCTAGAACTTACGATACCTTATGACCAGCTGCAAAATGTTCAAAGTATGACAAAAGAGGACCTTACATTAGGGAGCATGATACTTTTCGGCTTGTATGCTTTTGCAATGAAGAAACGGACAGACTACCTCGTTATCACTTTTAACGATGTGGTCGGCATCGAACAGAATGCGGTATTTGATTTGTTCGGTAAAATATCAGAAATACAACCCTTCCTTTATGAACAGATGATAAACGCACGTAAGGGTTGACGAGAATTGTGAACAGTAAATGAGGGGTTTACGCCCCGACCGGATTGGGCCGCAGCTTCCAAGGCCGAGTTTCCTTACTATACAGGAGCATGGGAGGGTCAGCAATCTGTGTCTGACCAAACGTTTATTGTCGAGTATTGGCACGATAACAATGTCTCTCCTTCATGGCTGTTTATGACCGAAGCGGAAGGCGCGGGAAGCTGAAAGGTCGAGAATATATAATCGAGCATATTCGAGAGGACGATTAGACCATGACGGTCCAGAATATCAAGTTAGTGTAAACAAGGGAGCCCTTGTTTACAAAAATGAGCGGCTTTTCAATGACGAAACCGCCAGCGGTTATTATCACTTCTAACGTGCGGAAAAAAGAGGGATAAAGGAGGGCAAAGAATGAACGACGTTCCTAGATTGTCGCCCTGTACGTCAATCGCCGAGGGGGTCCCGGTGTTAGATTATTGGCAGTGGGCACATTCAGACTTATTATCAAACCTAGAACGGGCAATCTTCGGAGAATATCTCGTAGGGCGGGCGCTTGGAGTGACGGAAGGGGCCACACGCAAAGAGTGGGATAAAATCGACCTAAGGTATAAAGGAAAATTCATAGAGGTAAAGACAACCGGCACAAAACAAGGCTGGGTAAAAGCAAAAGAGCCAAGTAACAGGTTTGATATCTCGAAAAAATACCCATATGAATGGGGATTACCGAGCGTTGACTATAGCAATGAAAAAATAAGAGCCGCACATGTGTACGTATTTTGTGTATTCGACCCAAAAGAAGATGACGGCGAGGTGACTGATGTAACTCAGTGGCGTTTCTTCGTGTTTCCTAGAACCTTAGTTGATTTGTTGTGGAAAAATCAAAAGAGCGTACCTCTGAACGTGGTCAAGCAAACAGGCATTGAAATTGGCTTTGACAAAATCGAGGGGGCCGTTGGCAAGGCGCTGGAGGCATTTGACTGAAAAATGCGCCGGTGTGCAGCTAAAACGACACACTTAAGCTATTACGCCGCCGTTTTACGCTTTTGATATATTTTCTCGTCTAAGTAGGCTAACGTATGAGAAGAACGAAGCTTCAGCTTGTCGCGCGTTTGGCTGTGTTATGTCTCTTGACCGTTGGAATGAGCGGTTGCGTAAGCACAGCGCCTGCAACCTCCACAACTCAGTTTACGACGGGAACGGCTCCTCCGCGAGCGGTCAGCGATTAGCTTAGGCATAACATTTAACCTATCAGCACCATTCCCACAATCAATGGTTCGGCGCCATGCTAGTATTGCACAGAGCTATAGATGAACCTGATAGGGGATGTTGAGCGACCAAATATGCAATTCAAGCCGATAGTTGCGATAACCGTTCTTTTGTTAGTAATTGCCTCGTTGTCAGTGGCTGGCTGCATTAATACGACGTCGCCTACACCGACGCCAACAGCAGCACCGACGGTAGCGCCAGCTGCGCAGCTCTCGATGACCGCGCACACAGACCCCGTTCCGTCTGACGTAGCCTCCTATTATCCCAATGCGGTCTATATTAACGCAACAATTACGAACTACGGAAATAAGCCTGTAAAAATTTCAAATAACAACTTTTATCTCAGCACTGCCGATGGACGAAGCTACGAGCCAGTGAATACCGGCTACAGCCTCGTAGCCGAAAGCGGCGGCTACATTTGGACACAACTCCACTTTAACCCTGATAACTCTTCACCCCCAACACAACTGAGATACTATGACGGAACCTACGACTTGACGTGCAACGTGACATGAGACGGACAACTAGTTGAGCCGCTCGTAGTGTCCGTGCAGCTTTCTCTATCGATAATATGCCCCAGAAAAAGGCGTTTGCTCAATGGGTTACCAGATATTTGACGTGCTTCCTTATCCGGTTCTACCTTCTCTGCGTCCCTGAAATGTGAGACGAGAGCGTTGAGAGCTTCCACATCGTCTAGGCTAATCTGGGACTCCTCGAAGGTTTTGGTCTTCACAGCTTCAAGTGCACGGCAAAGCAAGTCAGCGTCGCCGTCCGTCAAAACTAACGCCTTGGTGAGCATTTTCTCCCTCCTACTCAGTGCTAATCACATGGACTACATGACATATTTCATGTGCGGTTTTTTCTAATGGCGATATTAGTGTTAAAATGGCCTTTATTCACCGTGAAGAGCATTAAGCAAGTCTCAACAGGCTAATGGCCGCCGCAACTAGTCTTTGATATAGAGCGCCCGGTGGCACTCTTCGCAATATGGAACGTGCTCTCTCTCGCCACGCAACCTGCAATGCGCGTACTTTTCGCACCTTTGGCAGCTCATCATAGTTGCATTTCGTGAACGGCAGAGCAAAAAGTCCATCCGTGCGGTGGGAAACTGACCGCAGCCAAACGGCAACGCTTAAGCTGCTACGCCGACATTTATCCTCTTTGATTCATTTTTCCGTCAAGGGGGGCTTGTATGGAAAAAAAGTTGTTAGTGATTATCATACTTGTTATGATTGCCTCATTATCGATAGCGGGGTGCACCACAGGCAAAAACGAGCAGACAGTTCAATCTTCTTCAAACACCCCAACTAGCAGTCAAAACACCCCTACCGTAAGCGTTACGGCAACATATCTCGGCTCAGAGAATTCTCTCACTTCTTCTTATGGTACACCCACCGCAGCGGCGTCGGGGTACAAGTTTGTGAAGTACGCAGTTTACTTCGAAAATATTAACGCGAAAGACATGCAAATGGGCAATGCGCTTTTTTTTACGTTGCGCGACACAGAAGGGAACATTTACAGTTACGACTCTTTCATGTTCAGCGTGCAGCAGCGAGTAGACGGAGTGATATTGACAGGTGTTACGCCTCAAATGAATACGCAGCCGGGAGATAAATACAGCGGCCTTATAATATTCCAAATACCAACAAGTGCAACGCCAAAGTCGCTAACGTATGACGACTATACGAACAGGATTACAATAAACCTGGCGCGGCAGGTGCCGTCGAACGAACAGCTGAAGTGGTACTACACGACCGGAGACTTCGTGTATTCCTCCCCCGCTGTCGCCAACGGGATAGTATACGTAGGGAGCAATGACAACAACGTCTACGCCCTGAACGCCACCACCGGGGCGAAACTATGGAGCTACACGACAGGAAAGGCTGTGTCCTCCTCCCCTGCCGTCGTCAACGGGGTAGTATACGTAGGGAGCTTTGACCACAACGTCTACGCCCTGAACGCCACCACCGGGGCGAAAGTATGGAGCTTCACGACAGGAGACTTCGTGGTTTCCTCCCCCGCAGTTTCAAACGGGGTGGTCTACGTAGGAAGCGGTGACAACAACACCTACGCCCTCAACGCTAGCACCGGAGCGAAGGTGTGGAACTACACGACCGGATACTACGTTGACTCATCCCCCGCAGTTTCAAACGGGGCGGTCTACGTAGGAAGCGGTGACCACAACGTCTACGCCCTCAACGCCACCACCGGGGCGAAAGTGTGGAGCTTCACGACCGGAAGCATCGTGGTTTCCTCCCCCACAGTTTCAAACGGGGTGGTCTACGTAGGGAGCGATGACAACAACACCTACGCCCTCAACGCCACCACCGGGGCGAAAGTGTGGAGCTTCACGACCGGAGGCTGGGTGTACTCCTCCCCCGCAGTTTCAAACGGGGCGGTCTACGTAGGAAGCGGTGACAACAACACCTACGCCCTCAACGCCACCACCGGGGCGAAAGTGTGGAGCTTCACGACCGGATACTACGTTGACTCATCCCCCACAGTTTCAAACGGGGTGGTCTACGTAGGGAGCGCTGACAACAACACCTACGCCCTCAACGCCACCACTGGGGCGAAGCTGTGGAATTACACGACCGGAGACTCCGTGCGCTCCTCTCCCGCTGTCGTCAACGGCGTCGTCTACGTGGGCAGCAATGACGGCAACGTCTACGCCCTTAACGCCGCTGCGGCCACAAGTCAGGGTGCGACGCCCGGCTTCGAGGTTGCATTCGCCGTGGTCGGGTTGGCAGTCGCTGCGTATGTCGTAAGCAGAAGACGCTAACGGTTTAACAGCCACTTGATTTCAAAAAAACAAAGGAATAAGCTGTAAAAATCGAGTTTTACGAGTTTTATAGTGAAGGCAAAAAAAACCGTAAGAGATTAGCGGGGCGTCGTCGTGATATCACTGGATGTAAATACGCTTTATAATTATATCGCGCTTTATGGTGCCGGATTATCTACTGCTACATTTCTTTTACTCTTTATAACCCGTTATCTAGACCGCAGAATTCGGATTGACGTGCGGGTCTCTAATGGGCTGGCCCCTTTTGGAGCAGAAGAAGCAGCGACCGTTATACTTGTAGACGCGTCGAACAAAGGCGGCCGCGAGACCACACTTGGTACGATGTCTTTTGAGCTGACTGAGGCTGGCAAGCAGGTATTTTTCGCCCCGAAGAATTATTATCGCTTCCCTTCCGGTGAGCAGTACGAATTCGCGCCCGGCAAAGCCGATTTGAGGGTAGTAGTCAGGATGGGGGCGTTTATAACCATACTAAAAAAAGAAAGACTTTCGGGTGTGGTGTCATTTAAGGCCGTATTCCGAGGCGTAGCAAACAAGACGCACGAAAGCAAGGAGATGTTGTTTGATGTCGAAAAGGGGGGTGTGTTTCATAAGCCGGGTTTCTGGGAGCGGTTTAGGTCCCGGTTCAGAAGAAAAAATAAGAAAGAAAAGGGGGCGGACTAATGAGAGTTATCGGCTATATTAGGGTTTCCACAGATGAGCAGGCCGATTAACGAGGTATTGTTAAAAGTGTTGTGTCACAACATCTGTGTCGTTATTCAGGAGACGTTTGAGCTGGGGATTGAGCCGAAGTTTTTAACGCCGAATTAAAGGTTCCAAATCTCTCTGAGGGTATTCGATACCCTCCGCTTCTGTTTTTGGCTCAGGAACCGTGTTCGGCTCTTCTTGTCTTAACAGCGTTTCGCTGTATTTGTGGTGAATAATAAGATTATCTAAGTCTTCAAACGCCTTTATGAAAGGTGACGCTGTATTAACCCGATAATATATGCTGTTTCCTTTTTGTTCGACTTTAGTAATTAGCTCGTACTCAACCAACTTTGTCATGGCCTTTATCATTGTTGGCTTCGACACACCCACCTCTTCAATCAAATCCTTTTCAGTGAACTTGGCGTGCGTGAATGGCAGCAAAAATGATATTACTCGAAGGTTACTGGTATTACCCATTAATCCATCAAAAACTGGCATGTTCTATCACTCTCCTAGTATACATTATGCAACTAAGGTAAAATAAACTTTACCCTTAATTTACCATAAGGCAAATGTTAAGCCATGGTAACATGGTTTTCTACGCGTTTGTTGAAGGTGCGGATTTAAATGCCGTGTGGGTGTACGGAACAAGATATATTCGTTTTATATAAGTTTTGGCGGTCTACGTCAGGCGCACGTGACGCCACGCTTCAAATAAAAAAGCTGGAAAAGTCGTTTCGGCTTGAGTTTGCTGACATATCTGGACCAAGTTTCGATGAGACTATCAAGAAATTGTTAAGCTATGGAATAATCGCTCAACTTCCCAAACGAAGTGGCATGCGGTTCTATGCGCCAAATATGGGTAAAGTCAAGGACTATCTGCGCTCGCACGGCAAAAACGTTGATACGAAGGTGCATGGTTGAATTTTCGGGGCACTGTTTTTTTTGCGATTTTCCACGTGTTAAAAAAGTTCGCCATTTTCGTTACTTATTTTACAAAGCCCTCTGACAAGGTAAAAAATCACTGCTGTTTCTTCAGCTCCAGCTCCATTCATTGTGTGTTGCAAAAGTCTAAAGTCTGTTGCAAAGTCGGCTGCCTAACTATTAACCTAGGTTAACTTACAGATGATAAAAAATCTTGAGATATATGTCGCTCCTTGTCCGTCCAATCGTTGTAGAATCTCTCTAACTCTTTTAGCTCTTCGTCTTTTTTCTGTTCGACCACGTCATTGCATATAGTCCATACCTCAATCGGCTCTCCAACGAGAGCGCTCGCTTTTATGGCCTCTTTGATTATTCTATATGCCATTAAACTTCCTTGCGTTACCGTGTATTCATTACAAACATCTTTTACCCTTTCAAAAAATGCTCGGGCAACCCATTGTCCAATGCCAGTTCCAATGGTAAAAATGCAGCAGTGGGTCATTTCATTTTGGTCTCTGTTAAAAAAAACAGACTCACAATTATCAGCCATCTGCCAAACTATTGGATATCTTTGGTGTCCCACAACGAGATATTGAGGACATCTAACTAAACCTGAAGGCAAAGCGTCTGAAGGTGAGATATGCATTTTTTCGCGCGCTAGAGCTTCTGCATTTGCTTTTATTTTAGGAGCAGTAGCTTCAAGACGCTTCCTCAGTCGAAAGTCAGAAAGTGGACGGTTTTTTGTCTCACGAAGGGTTTTGCTTAAGATATTCGAAAACCAAGCAATATCAGGAGTACTTCCAGAACATCCCCACAACCTATTTTGACCGAGTTTGAATATTTTTGGGTATTTTGATTTTATAAGCTCCCCGCTAATTGGGTTTATAGCTAAGCCGTCAGAGGCTAGAACAACACCGTCTTTACAAGTTATTGCCAGTATCAACGTCATAGTATCACAAAGTGATGTTTACGCATTTGCCTGTTTAAAAAGTCTGAGTTGTGTTTAAAAAGTCGGGTGGTTTTTGGACTTAATAAACAAAGCTCACAATTGCAAAAATTTTATATTGAAGTGCAAATCAAGAACGACAAAGAATCGTGAGCGAGCGCACAGCAAACATCCTTTACTGATTGGTTGCATGTAGGGCGTTTTTTGGGCGCGTCCCTTACGAGCTGCCAGCTTTCAGAGGCGGCACTCAATGTGTCGAAAAATAGGGCGTCAAAGCCAGATTTACGTTGAATAACTTAAAAAGTTTCTGATATATCATTCAAGGAATATATACCCGATTATGGCCGCCGTGGCAGCGCATAATTTCCAACAGTGCACAGTCTCAAGGCTTGCCCCGCCTCACAGTGTCTTTCGCGTGATTTTTTGATGTCAGCATAGCTAATGGGCTGTGAGGCTCGCTGGCCTTAGCAGATTCGCTCATGAGGGTAAACGAACAACCGAATCGCTCACACACTTTGAGCTTAGAGTTCACGCTCATTTATGTCTCCTCCGTTAGCTCCGATAAAAGGGCTTGCAGCTTGGGCTCAGACTCTATCGCACTCTCTAAATCACGACCGGTTAATTCGGGGTGCTGCCGCCGCACGGTTGCTGCGACGAGGTTGACAAAGTTCGTGCGGTTTACCTTCGGCGGGTTTGTAGCACTTGAAGCGTTGTGCCAAGCGACTATCACATCCCGTATTGCATTCACAGCCTTGACACGATTTGATGCGTGATGCACGGAAATAGGGGTGTTAGAGAAAACTGCCGTACCTTCTTTGCACGCATCTTCAACACAGTTTTCTTTAAGGTTTTCGAAAAGAGGATATTCCCCGCATCGTGCATCAACTACCACACCATACCTGGCCGCGTATCTTGTCAGCATTTCAAGCCCCAGCTCTTCCTCAATGGTCTCCAAGTCGTGAAATCCGTATCCGTTTGCTAGTTCGAAACTATTTTTAAGCCGGACTCCTTCATAGTAGACATATTGCTCCCGTGTGCTTCTTTCTGTCGTGCGGTGGCCTTTAAACCCTGCGGCCTTCATGTACTTCCCGAAAACGCCCTCACTTATCCAGTCGCCACCGTAGTAGTGGCTATTCTCGTTATACTTGTCGAGAATAATTTCCAGCCGCGTATGCGGGTCGTCTTTGCCTGCGTCACCGTCTAAAATGCAAAAGTCCTCAAGAAAGTCGCTGAGTGGGTTCTGGCTTCGCCGATATGCTGTGTTCGCTCGTTCAACCTCACGCGGCACGTCGTTGAGTCCTTCACGCTGCCACAACAGGCACCCTTCCACAAGCCACGACAGAATGCGCTCTTTGGCTTCAGGATTCTGGCAAAAGTCGGTCTTGAGTGTAGTGTCTACGTTCTCGACTTTATGCACAAACGGGTTCACCTTGAACCGGCGATACGTCCCGCCGTCATCGTAGGGGATGCGCGGCATATAATTTGTTCCCAGAATCACCTTGAAGCGCGGCAAAAACTCAACCGTCTCGCGTGCATACAGTCCACGGGCAACAATCGGCTCACCTGACGCAATCTTCTTTATCAGCGCCGTATCGAACTTCGTCTCAGGATTTATCTCCGAGCACATCACCGCGCGGCACGTCCGTAGCCTCAGCAAGTCCTCGCGTGGGGCGTTCCCCTCACCCTGGGCGTGTTTCAGTGTATTAAGACCCATATAGTGGCCGTAGCCAGAGCTATTCGGCACACCGAGTACGAGCATAATAGGCTCATAGAACGTGCTTTTACCGGTCGCATCGCTACCGTAGAGTATGATAATTATCTCGTTAGCCGTGGAGCCAGTCAGACAACAACCTACTTCTTTCTGGAGAAATCGGATATACTCGTGCCGACCTAATGCCTCGCTCAAAAAGGAATCCCACCGCTCATAACGGGCCTCCGGCTTGTAGTCAACCGGAATCATCAGCGTTATCTTGTCCTGGGGGTCGTGCGGCAGCAACTCACCTGTCCTGAGGTCAATCGTGCCGTTCTTACAGTTGAGCAGCAAGTCGCTCTCATCGAACTCGCTGAGTAAGACCGCCGCCTTATCCTGTGCTATCTTTAAAATACCGTCCTGAGCATGAGCGTTGTTCTGTTTTATCGCCCAGGCGAGCCACTTATCGTGCTCGCCATTCCATTTGGCGAGTTTCGCGGTGGCATCCTCACCACTAAAAACGGGTGGCTCACTTGTGCTAATAATCGCAATAAAGGCTTTGATGAACTCGATAAGGGCAGTGCGGCCATTGCTAACGTCGGTTTCCCAATACGCACCGTTATAGGTGAGCCATCGGTTCAGTTCGTAGGAGTAACAAAGCCGGTCTTTGTATTCTTCGACAAACAGCGTTGCGATATATTCCTGATTTTGCTCTCTCTCTGGTGGTCGCCACCACTGGTCAATGCCATGCGAGCCAGGATGATACGTCTCCCCACCCTGCATTACGGTCTTACCAATCGTCATCTCACCGTAAGTCAACTCGCCGTGTTGCTCGTCCCATTTTCCACGGAAAAGCGCGGAACGTCGAAAAATGCGGTCAATCTGAGCAGCATCTCTGTCACACCAAAATCTGAGCTGGCCGCAGAGCGCCATATCGGCAGCCGAATCGTCGCCCTCATAGTCGCTCGTATCGCCATCGAAGAAGAGCCGCTTGAACTTGTCCCCGTTCTTGGCCCCTGAAGCTTTCTTGATAACATCCGAGTCCTTGAGTCGGTAGCTATTCTCCATAGCCACAACGTTTTCACTGGTGTGTGGTGTGAGTTCGTCGTCGTGGTCGCTGGTGTCAGCGCCGAATGCTTCATAGTAAACCGCATTAACTGCGTCCTGGTTTGACTTGATGGTTGTGGGTGAACCTGCGAAGTGGTCGCCAGTCATAGTAAAAAAGCGGTCGACGCCGTACATCTCGAAGTTGCCCGTCTTACATCTCGCCCCTGGTTTAGAAGCTCGGTTAATAACGTGCAACCCACAGTGAGATGGCGAGTATTCTGTGTAGCTGTTGAGCTGGCGAACCATCCGAGCAACATCAGGATTCGTGATTTCCCCTGTTTCGGAGTCAACACAGTTATCAAAGTCTGTGCCGGTGTAGTCACGGTTAAACACAAAGCCGATGCCTCTAAACCGAGTGCGTCCATTGCCATCTTCAAGCGCACGCGTACACGTTTCAATGTCAGACCATGTTTGCGGAGTGTTAGACATTGCGTGCATGCCATCAGGTTGGAAGGGTACTTTTGTTTCTTTCCCGTCGCGTATCTCTATTTTCCAACAAACCCACTGCCGGAGTTCTTTTAGCTCCTGTGGGATTGCTGCGATGCTAAGTGGCGGCATCACGCGCCCTCCGAGGCCCCAATGCTAGACGCCGAAAAACGATAAACGTCCAGAGCTGAGAGCGACTATTTGCTCTAACACAGTTCATCCTTCCAACGCCGCGCAACTCGATGGCATGCGACTTTTCGACAAGGACAAGCTTGATAACATCGCCAGAAGCTACCGTTTGCTTGTGCTCCCGATTATTTTCCAGCTCAATGTTGTTGCTTTCGTCGGAGGCGAGCACGCTATCGCTCCCCGCTGACGTAAAATAGGAGCGCTTTTGGATAGCGCTCGGCCCGTATCACACCTTCGGCCTGTAACCTGAGCAGTCTTCTTCGTGTGGTGCTTAGCTCTGCGTCCGTCGCTTCCGCGACATCATTCGCCTGCGTTCCTGGGTGCGCCCTGACGTAATCGAGAACTCTCGCGTATGAGGGAAGCACCGAAAAATCTTGCTTTGTTTTTGTGTCTGACATATTTACTCCCGGCACGTGAGGCGGTCACCACCCCTGGCGCGGGAATTTGTGCAAACACTTAAGTCCACATAAACTAATAACTGCTCGCGCAAGGGTAGTGAGGGCTGCACTTGTTGAGGAGGGCAACCCCACATACCTTCAGCAATTGTTTTTTTGTTTAGGTACTTCCGTCACCGACAGAAGTCTACAAAAATCCTTTGTTGTTTATCCTTGGTTGTTTATCGCTAATAACCTTTCTCTTGTTCGCGCTGCAAGTTCTTGGATACGGCTAAATCCAAAAATAACCCCCTCAAGAGAATTATTTATACAGAAGAAGTTGCCGCACTTGGCACGCTTCGAGCTAGGAAAACGGAGCTACTCTCGACGATAAGCCAGCAAGGCGCCCGTCTTCTCGTGCTCTTCAATCTCGTACGGGGTCTTATTGTTAAGCCGCCCTTCTTCGATTTTTTTCCATTTACACTCTATCATTTTTGCATCTCAATAAAGTAGATGTGAATACAAAAGTTGGTGTATTACCCGAATTTTCCGTATCGACTTGAGAATTACTTTCACCAGTTTAATGTTGAGGTTGGTGGCTATTCTGTCGCGAGATGCAGAATTTCTATGAAGCGGGCAAACTCTGCTACGACATTTTCGATGAAGGGCAAATCAAGAGGTCTTGGAGCTCCAAATGGGTCCTTACCCAAAATAGGCTCGTCCCTTGCATGGACAATTACGTTTCTCAATTGTATGTAGCTCTGTATATCATCAAGGGTTTGTCCAATATTAGGAAGTTCACCAAACTTAACTCCGTACCCCTTGTTGAAAGCATCTTTGCAGTTTTCATAATTTTGGAAGTTTATTAGCCCCCTTCCCCGCATCTCTAGCAAACTCGCTAGTTCGCTTTTTCCTGTTGAGCTTACGTATTTACATAACTCTTCCCGCGTGCTATCTCTTTTGTCAAATTTCAACAGTAAAGCTTCTATGTCGGGTTTCTTTCCGTTTTCTTCCATTTCGGCAAATCGTTTTTTCGCATAGACTTCCCACGCTTTGACGAGCATCACGACGCATTGCTTGATGACAGCAAATTCATAAGTAGGGTTAGTGATGGGGCATTGACGCTCTCTGCAGCTTTTCAACCTGTTAATCAAGTTATTCACATCAGACAGGTGCCAATCCCAAAGTCCTTTTGCGGTGCTTAAATGACCTTTGGCAAGACTGTTCGAGGAGAATAAAAGCGAACTGAGCATTCCCGATGCAGGAATTATTTGGTGAGAGTAGATAGTCGCTCGTTCGACTGTTTCATTAGCTTTACAATGTTGTATGTCGTCGGGAAATAACAAATCTGATATGTACAAGTGGGATTGTTCTTCTGACCAGTCGAGGCAAATGCAGATTGATACGTCGGCGCTAAGGCCATACAGCTTGATTGCAGCGGTTCTTACGTGTGTCTCGGGACGTTTATGGACAAATGTGAGGTTTAAATCATTGTCTCTAAAGAGTTTAAACAAAGATTTGCCGGCGTGAACAGAAAAAAGACAAACATATTGATTGAGTGAGTCAAATAAGTTGCTTTGTCTCAGGACGAACTTTAACGTACCTTCTGTCTCAGATAGCCTTTCAAATGGGATGTTCAGAGGATTGTCGCTTCGCATCTATTATTTGACGATAAGCACGCATTAGCAAATAGGAGCAGAAGAACTGCTAAAGCAGTTATCGGCTTCAATTGCATTATGCTAATGCAAGAAGTTAACGCTGGCTTAACTTTTTCCGATTTTTTCGATTCGCCAGCTAGCCACTGAAGTGCATATTTTACCTCGTTCCGTGTGACAAATACACTTTCACAAGCACGATTGGCTTGAATGGCACGAAATCAGGTTACAAATCTAACGTAGTTCTAAGGAGCAAAATCAGGCTTCTTTTCGTAAAAATATCGCTCAAGTCGCCTTAATCCACATAATCTTCGTATACATCGTCGCATTCCATGTCTTCATTCTCGTGCTCGTCAGTTAGTTTGCCGTCTAGAAGCGCCCTCACTACATCCTCTTGGGTTTGGACTTTCTCTCTCTCAGCGCTCAGTGTGGCGCGGTACTTCTCGAAATCGGCGTGGGTCTTCTTGCTTACGCTGATAGTTGCTCTATCGTCTTTTTTCATCTACGATTCATACGTTTCATAAGACATAAATACTTGCGCGTTTCTACCACTGCCGGAGATGAAATCCAATGGTAACCAACGCGTCATACAGCGTCTGCGAATACCCTACCGTGCGCGAGATTCATCAAGCCACGATAAGGGCGCACCACGCTAAAGTCGGATATGACTACCCAACAATTCATCTTCCGCCTACGTTATCGCCGCTGATAGGGTTACCGACCCGTATCTTTCAAACGGTTCACAACGGCGCGCTTGCATTTCTCATCGTTGTTTCACCAAGTGCGGCAAAACTCAAAAAAGCCTCAGAAAGCCCTGATACCGCCGTATTGACATGGCGGAGGTCGCCGGTTCGAATCCGGCCGAGCCCATCGTTCTTTTTGTAATCGGAAATACTGCAGCCGTCTGTTTGGCATTTGTCTGATACGAGAATTATGGCTAAAAAGAAGCCTCATAAGGACAAGAAGTTGCACAACGTTGATGAAAAGTTACACAACTCTCACGAGCTCGATCTGAGCTGGCAGGAAGCCGTTGACCTGCTACCCGAACCGAAGCAGAAGGCTGCTCAGACATCTACTACTTCGTGGATGAAGATGGCAACATCCACTCGCGTGAATTCCTGGCTGAAGAACTCGTTGACACGAAAAAACGCAGCGGTCCTCTGGGCTTTGTGTCGGCCTGACCAGGATGCGCACAAAAAAAACTTACCACGCTCGCAGACATCAAGGACGACCCAGCTCTCTACGACCTGGTGATACTCGGCACGCCTATGTGGGGGGGCACTTTGTCTAGTGCGATTCTAACCTATATTTCCGCCAACAAGTCGAAATTCAAACGCGTAGCGTTTTTTTGTACGCAAGGGGGCACCGACAATAAACAGCTGTTTGACGAGACGGAAGTACTCTGTGAGCAACGTCCGGCAGGTACCCTTGCCGTTTCCCCAAGAAGAGGTCAAGAAAGGAACATATCAAGACAAGCTCCGCCAGTTTGCTTATAGATTAGATTAGAAGCGCATAGCACCGTGGATCGCCTACATCAGACGGAGGACGTATGTTCGCGCCGAGTCGGACTACTTTTTTTGTGGCAACCAAGCACATATAACAGTACATCGCATACACCGATGCGTTGAAGTCTTAAAAATTGAGTTACGCATAGGCACCGAGGCACTCAGTTCATGACGGCAATGGTCCCACAATGTTATTTTTGTACGCTCCACGAGCAAGGCACAAAATGCGCTAAATATGATCAAATCGCTCCTGAGATACTAGTTAACCTGAGGGAGTGCCCGTTTAAAGAAGACGCCGACCCAGAAGTGGACAAACTATGACGAAATTAGAGAGCGTCGTAAAAAGAAGTGGACAAACTATGACGAAATTAGAGAGCGTCGTAAAATATGGCTTTATCTTCCTTGTTGGCTCCACCTTAGCATTGGGGGGCATTTGCGGCCTTATTGCCATATCAGGTTTCATAGTCGGCACCCGCTAAGTTTTCGACCGCCAACCGGGCGGTAAAAAGCGAAGGCTTGAGCTGGCTTCATTAAGTGTCTTACCCCTACGGGAGAACCAACAGCGAACCCGTGCAAATCGTATTCACTTTCAAAAATGTCCGTTTATTCACCTACCAAATCAGCAAGCTGCGTTGGTAATCGGATTTGAGGGTACATCTACCTTTATTTGCCGAAAGTCTACCGATCCGACCCCCCGCGGTAATCATCTACCAGTACTTATGGGGCTACGATACCCTCCCTCCGGAAAAAAAGAGCGCGGGCGATGAAGGGTAAGTTTCAGATGGCGTCGGGCGCAGCCAAAGCGGTTCGGAGCATTGGGGTTTTTTCTATTAGGTCAGCTTAAGGTAATGTGTCAATGATGTTCTTTCGGAAGCTGATCCAGTATGGGTAGTATAGATTTCAGTGACCTTGACCTGAAGAGGGGGCCCCTTGCAGATGCTGAAATGCTTGTAGGCAATAATGCCGTTAGCGGTATCTCAGACCCGCATCTCCCCCTCTCTGGAGCAGTGGACCTGGAATACAATTTGTCGCGGCTGGAAGGGACTCTAGGTAAGACGGGCTGTATCGGGCTTGTCTTGAATGACCGCAACAGACCCACCCCGACAGCTCTCATACTTGACCATATCTGGAAGACCCATCCAACACTG
>Ga0181539_1002359_pt1 | contig 18988 bp, 16 predicted proteins | sample PEATcosm2014_Bin_46_FD_119767 | JGI IMG/M metagenome (GOLD analysis project Ga0181539, IMG submission 119767) | Peatland microbial communities from MTU Mesocosm Facility, Houghton, MI, USA - PEATcosm2014_Bin23_60_metaG | ecosystem: Environmental > Terrestrial > Soil > Wetlands > Peat | place... | reverse complement strand
TTTGGACAGGCAACCGACTTATGAAAACCGCAACCTCCTTCTCATTTACCGATCTTCCCTGTCCTAAACCCTTTCCTTACAGTGCGTCGACGATGGAGAACCGATTATTTTGGACAGCAGTGTGGTCATTTAGCCCACGGCGAATAGCCGTGGGAACTGCGGCAGGACCAGCAACCGTTTGAGCCCCGTAGGGGCGACGTCAGGTCAAACCGTTGCCGGACGTCGCCCCGACGGGGCTGGAGAAGCATTTTTCGGAGACGGTTAACCCACGGCTGGCTCGCCGTGGGCCACACGACCTCGCCGCTACGCGGCTTGGGAATGGGAACGACGCGTTAAGTTAGCGCTTATGCCCCGATTCCTCGGGATCCCCGGCCCGTGACCGTCAAGGCCAACAGGGCCATGCCACAAGCGCTTGGCGGTGACGGGAGGGGAACGCTCCGGCGCCAGCGGGTGGGATGCCCCCGCTACAAAATGCCGCGCCTCTCCATTATGTACTAGAAATAAAATGGGTTAGCTATGGACGGCAAAAATCTTGCAAGAATTTATATGGTTGAAAACAAGATAGTTAATTTAGTTCGGGTAGCCAAGTGGCAAAAAAACGCGGGGGGAAAAAATGCAGGTAATCTCCATTATGTTGTTGAAAACAAATATAGCCAAAATGGCCGAAACCGGGCTCTCCATTATGTTACAGAAAATAAGCGAGTTATAGTCGTATCTCCATTATATTGATGAAACCAAAGGGAGTTGTGCGCCGGGATAAACCGGCAGGAAGCAGAGGATGAAAGATCCTCACGAGCAAGGAGTAGCGAACCACTCGGCCCCGAGTTTTGCGCCGTGTGCCGCGAGATGCACGGCGAAGCGTAAACAGGGGAATAGGTGGGCTGTGTATAGAGCCCGGCGTGTATACTGAATGCATGCAGGGATTATTGCAGGGAGCGGAGTTTCTAGCGCATCATGAAAGTCAACGTACTGTTTTTCGGTATCACTCATGACCTGACGGGTTTCGCGCAGGAGCAGGTCGATCTCCCGGAGGGAGAAAGCCTGGAGGGACTGCGGCGACTTTATGAGGCTCGCTTCCCGCGGCTGCTATCGGTAGGAGATTCGCTCCTCCTCGCGGTCAATCAGGAAATCGCCAAGGGTTCTATCCGCTTGCGCGACGGTGACGAGGTGGCGTTTATGCCTCCGGTGAGCGGCGGCGCGGGCGGGGACTTTTTCCGCATCACACGCGATCCGATTCCTGTCTCCGACCTCGCGAATCAGCTCCGCGCTCCGCAAGACGGAGCGGTGGTGGTTTTCGAAGGGAGGGTGAGAAATCATTGGCGCGGCTGCGCCACGCTGTACCTGGAATATGAGGCGTACGAGCCCATGGCGATTCGCAAGATGGAAGAACTGGGGTGCGAGGCGAAGCAGAAGTTCGCGATTGATGGCATGGGCATGATTCACCGCCTGGGCCGCCTGGAGATCGGCGAGACCAGCGTGGCCATCATCGTCACGGCCGAACATCGGCGCGCGGCGTTTGAGGCCTGTCAGTATGCCATCGACCGCCTCAAACAGATTGTGCCGATCTGGAAGAAAGAGTATTTCGCGGATGGCGCCGTCTGGGCGGAAGGGGAAGGCCAGACGCGCGTCGCAATTGAGCGAGGCCGTTAAAGAGCGGTTCAAACCGGAAGAACAAGTCAAAATGCAAAAGGCAAAGCGCAAAAGGCAAAAGTAAGAAACCGTGAACGGCGGGTTTGTATTCAGACTTTGCCTTTTTACTTTGCGTTTTGCCTTTTGACTTTTGCGTTTTGCCTTTTGACTTGTTCTTCACTTTAGGTGGTGGGAAATCATGGCGGATCATCTCAGCGCGGCGGTAGAAATCTCGCGGGAAGCGGGGGCTCTTCTCGACGAACTGTCCACTCAGCCTCTGGATATCGGCTACAAGCGCCGGGCGGACCTGGTTACGGTGGCGGATCGCCGTTCCGAAGCCCTGATCGTCGGGCGTTTACGTGAGCGCTTTCCCGATCACGCCATCGTGGCCGAAGAAGGGGGCAACCATCGTTCTTCCTCCGAATATTGTTGGTATGTCGATCCCCTGGATGGAACGACGAATTACGCGCACGGCTTCCCGGTGTACTGTGTCACCCTCGGCCTCGCTTATCGTGGCGAAGTGATTACGGGTGTGGTGTACGATCCCACGCACAACGATATTTACACGGCCGAACGCGGCGCCGGGGCGTACCTGAACAACCAGCGCCTGCACGTTTCCTCCACGGAAAAACTGAGCGAGAGTTTGGTTGCCACGGGCTTTCCCCCTTTTGCGACCAATCACGATTTGAACATTCAATTCTATTTCCGCTTCACGGAGCTATCCCACGGCATCCGGCGCGCCGGCTCGGCGGCACTCGACCTGTGTTGCGTTGCGGCGGGCCGCTTCGATGGCTTCTGGGAGCTGAAGCTCAATCCCTGGGACAAAGCCGCGGGCACGCTGCTGGTTACGGAGGCGGGTGGACGAGTGTCCGATGTGCGGGGAGGGATCTTCAACTTACTGGGTGACGATGTTTTTGCCTCCAACGGTTTGGTTCACGATCAGATGCTGGAAGTTTTCGCCGCAATCTTGGCGCAGCGGGCTACGTAGCGGGCGCGGGGGAGCGTAAAGGAGCTTAGTGTTTACCTGGAAGCTTCGGCTTGGTGGCCTCTTCTTTTTGCTTGATCATCTTGGCGGCCATGCCCCGGATGACGTCCGGAACATTGCGGTTGAGGGAAAGCCCTTTCAGGTCTCTTTCATTCATCCGGTTGAGCAGAGGCACGGTGATGTCGATGGGCGCGCGGGGATTATTGATGAGGGCTCGCATCACCACGTAGGTTTTCATAAACTTGCGGTTCATGGCGATCAGGCGCAGCACTTCCTCAGAAACATTCTTGGCGGCGGCATAGCTCTCGGCTTCCGTGTCGGAAATCTTGGGCGACTGCAACACCGCGCGCGATATGACTTTATTCGAGTCGCGAATCAGGAGCATGCGCGTTTCCATGTTGCCGGCCAGCGCCGCCTTCATCTTTTCCACGACGGTCATCCGATTGATCTTCTCGATCAAAGTTTCCCGATCTTTCGGGGTGAGTTCATCGTCATGCTTGGTGACTTCGGGGGGAGCCTCAAATGGCGCGCCCGTCACATCCTCAATCTGCGCGCCTGCCGCCAACTTGGCCAGAATTTCAACCGCCGCTTCTTCGGCGGCGGGTATAGGGGCAGGCTTGGGCTCAGGTTTGATGGGGGATTCTCTCGCAGTCTCCCGCAGGGGAGGCGGAGGGAGGGGTTCCGGCGGAGGCTGGCTGGGCGGCATTGCCGCTGCTTCCACGGCCGCAGGCTTGGGGGCTGGCTTCCGTTGCAGCAGCTTGCGGGTTTCGGGCGGAAGACTGGGGTTCCCCAGCAGTATTTCCCTCAGTTCTTCGCGCCCGGCGAGGAGATGCTCTGCCGCAAAACGCAACACATCAGGCGCGGTCTGCGGGCTGGCGACCGCCCGGCGGATCTCCACGCTGTTGCATCCCTGCAAGGTTCGGAGCGCCTTTTTGCGCAGGTCCTCTTCCGGGGCGGCCGCCAGCAACGTCAGGATTTCGATTTTATCTTCCGCCGGCAAAGGCAGGATTCCCTCTGCACCCTTGCGGCGGATTACCTCGGGCGCCTTGCCGGAGCGAATTAAATCCACCAAGCGGTCGGAAATTTTCGGACCTCATGGTGCGGAGTTCTTCAGATCGTCACGCGTCAGATGGACGGACTTTACCTCGCCGCGCCGGCCCAAAGGTTTCAGCGTCTCGCCGTTCAACGTGAGAATGACGGCTTGCGCGTTTCCTGTGGTCACGTCGAAAGACTTGTGCGCTTTCAAGGTTTGCACTTCATCGGGATTCAGCACGCGCTGGAGCACGGTCTTCCCGTCCGCATCCACGGCCACCCAGGCGCGGTCCGACGCCGCCACTTGCAGCACCAAGTCAGTATCAGCAGCGGGTTTCGTTTCGGGGGGATTTCCCGATTGCGGGCTGGACGGCGCTGCGGGGCTTACACCTGCCGCCGGTCCCCCCTGGGGATTGGGGGTGATGCCCGGGGCCCGGGCCGTGCTGGGGGCCGCGATCGGCGTCACCTCGCCGGCAGCAGGATTCACACCGGGGACCGCCGTGGCCTCGCCGGAAGTTGTGGGGGCGGGTACAATCGGAGGTGCAGCCGGCTTGGGCGTCACAGCGGGAGCGGGCGGGGGCGGCGCCGGAGCTTCTGCGGGTCGGGGCGAGTAGCGGAAAAGCGCATAGCCCCCCGCAAGCAGAACCACCGCCACCAGCGTGGCGATGAGGGGAGTTCGTGCCGACGGCCTCCCGGAGCCGAATGCGCCCGATGGCATCCGATGCAAGTCAAATTCCACCTGGGGTTGGGCGGCAAGCTGGTATTCGGCCACCACGCGTTCTTCGTCCAAACCCAGATAGCGGGCGTAGCTGCGAATGAAACTGCGCGAGAAAATCCCTCCGGGAAGTTTGGAGAAATCTTCCCGTTCAATGGCGTCGAGAAAACGCAAGCTGATCTTCGTAGCGGAAGAAATTTCTTCCAGGCTCACGCCTCGCATTTCTCGCTCGCGCCGAAGATTCTCACCAAAGGCGGGCATAGGGGGGCCTTGTTCGCTCCTTACAATTCCAGCCACATTCATCATATTTTCCCGCGCATAACAGTGTCAAATGCTTTAACAGGACGTCCCTGGGGTCTCCCCCCGGGGCGGCTTCCTGACAAAAGGGTTGAAAAGCCGGGCTCAATGGTTTAAAAGGTCTATACGCACATATATCCGGTGTTGGGTGGAAACGTGATGGGTCCAGAAGAAGAAATTGCCGAACTGAGGCGTCAGGTCGAACGTCTCTCACTCTTTCACGAAGTGGGGAAAGCGCTATTCTCCACGCTCGACTTGCAGAAAATTCTTCAGACCATCATGGAAAAGATCAGCGATCTGCTCCAGCCGGATACCTGGTCGCTGCTGATGCTGGATGAGGATACCCAGGAGCTGTATTTCGAGATTGCCATCGGCACCGGCGCGGAAAAGCTGCGGGATGTTCGCTTGAAGCTCGGGGAGGGAGTGGCGGGGTGGGTGGCTCAGCACGGCGAGCCCGTCCTGGTTGAAAACACTCGCAATGATCCGCGTTTCACGCCCAAGATGGATGAGTTGACGCACACCGAGACGCGCTCGATCGTTTGCGTGCCCATCAAGGCACATAGTCACGTGCTGGGGGTCATCGAACTTGTCAACGCCCTCGGCAAACCCAGTTTCGGCACAGAAGATATTCCCATCCTCAAGAGCCTGGCGGACTACGCCGCCATCGCGCTGGAAAACGCCCGTTACGTGCAGCGCATCCACGAGCTCACCATCACCGATGACTGCACCGCGCTCTACAATGCCCGGCATCTCAACTTCGTCCTCGACACGGAGATCTACCGCTCCAATCGTTACGGCTACGAATTTTCCGTCATCTTCATTGACTTGGACCATTTCAAACAGGTCAACGATGTGCACGGGCACCTGGTGGGCTCCAAACTTCTCTGGATGATCGGCGACAACATCAAGGCCCACCTGCGCATGATCGACTACGCTTTCCGTTACGGCGGCGACGAGTTTGTCGTTCTGCTTCCCCAGACCTCCAAGGAAAATGCCTTGATGGTCGTGCGCCGCATCCGCGAACTGCTGATCAATCGCGTCTTTTTCGCGGAAGAGAAGATGAATATCAAAGTCACCGCCAGCTTTGGCGTTGCCTCCTTCCCTGTGGATGGCCGCACCCGCAAGGAACTTTTGCGCCGAGCGGATGAAGCCATGTACCTCGTCAAGAACACCACTCGCAATAACATCGCGCTCGCGGGCCAGGGCATCACGGGCTGAGCGGGTTGCGCAGCCCACTCTTTTGAAGCACGTGCTTACGCGGCCGCCATGGCCGCGACCTTCAGCAAGCCTTCCATCGACCGTTGGGTGGTTTGGAGGTGCGACATTCCGGGGGCGTGGTACTCGCATTCCAGCGACATTGTCCCCGTGTAGTGGTCACGGCGGAGGGCGCGGAGCTGGCCCGCCAAGTCGATACTGCCCTGGTCAGCAAAGGCATCGTGGCATTGCTTGCCGGGCGCCTCGCAAGCGACTCCTTTCAAATGCATGTGCCAGATGCGGTCTTTCGGCAGAACATCATATCCGGAGGGAAAGGAAACCTCACCGCCGAACCAGGGATTGCCCACATCCCAGTTCGCGCCCACGTTGGGAGCTTTTACGTTGGCCAGGAGCCGCGCCAACTCGTGCCCTGTGCGCACATTGCACGAACCTTCATCCTCGATCGCCAAGCGCACGCCCGCGCCGCGCGCCACAGCTCCCGCTTTTTCGAGTTCTTCCGCCACACGCCCGGCAATCGCGTCGGGGTCCGCGACGCGCCAAAAGGTGAAGACCCGCAGCGTTTCGGTGCCCCAGGCGTGGGCGCGATCGGCGGCGCGCTTCAGCAAATCCATCTGTTCGGAATAAGGGTAGGCATCCCTCGGATTGCCCACTGGCTCGGTACCGGGTAGCGCACATTTGTAGAGCGCCGTGCTGACTACGGAAACGCGAAATCCATATTGATCCAGTAGTTCTCGAATCCGGCGTATCTGTTCCGGAGTCGCCTCGGTGTTGTAGACGCGCCCCCAAATGTGGCGAATCTCCACCCACTGGAGGCCATAGCCTTTCATCAGCTTAAGCGCCTCTTCAAAGTCATCCGAGAAGCCGTCGGAAATGGCGCCCAACTTGAAGATGCGTAGCGCCGCGGCGGTCTCCGTGGCGCCGCGCGTCCGGGCCGGAATAAAGGCCGCGGTCGAGGTTGCCAAGAGGTTTTTCAGGAAATTGCGCCGAGCTAGGTGAGCCATGTTGAATCCTCCGTCAATGAAGATTCTTGCGGAAAAAATATAACGCACAATGTTTCCAAGGATAGTGTGAAAATTACCGCGGCGCGCGGCGCGCCCCAAAGCCGGCTTGACAGGGGTAAAGTTTTCCGCGACGATTCCGCTTCTACCCACGGGCAAACTTTTCTGGGAGGTCGATTATGAGGCTGCGCGCATGGACCGTAAACCCTGTTCTTGTGGCAATGGGAGCGGCACTACTTCTTCCGAGTTTTCCCAGCTACGCGGCGACACTGAAGCCGCTGGTGGCGGGGCGCCGCGGTGTGGTAGCTGCCGGGCATCCCTTGGTGGCAGAGGCGGGGCTACGCATCCTGGAAAAAGGCGGCAACGCGGTTGACGCCGGTGTGGCTTCGGTTTTCGCCGCGTCGGTGGTGGAGATGATGAGCTTCGGGGCGGGTGGCGAGTGCCCGATCTTAATCAAGCTGAAGAATGGCCTCGTGGTGGCCATCAACGGCGACGGCATCGCTCCGGAACTGGCGACGGTGGAATTCTACGAACACCTGCGGCGCGATGATCCCCGCTTAGTGCGGCAGGGCACATATGCCGGATCTCAGGGCGGCATCATCCCTTCTTTCGGTCCGCTGAGCGCGATTGTTCCGGGCGCCATGGACTCACTTCTGCTGGCCTTGGAGAAGTACGGAACGAAAAGCCTGGCGGAGGTCATCCAGCCGGCCATTGAGCTCGCCCAGGGTTTTCCTCTCAATGCCAGCCTGGAGCATGCGCTCGCGCGCGGCGAGCCCCTCGCCGAAAAGTGGCCGGCCACATCGAAGGTCTACATGCCTGGGGGGCGGCTGCCGAAAGAAGGTGAAATTTTCGTCCAGGCTGACTTGGCGCGCACCTTTCAAACCCTTGCCAGGGTGGAAACGGAAAACGCCGGGCAGGGACGAACCGAAGCCATCGAAGCGGTGCACAATTACTTCTATCGCGGGCCCATTGCCAAGCGCATCAGCGATTTCTGCAAAGTAGCAGGTTGCCTGCTGCGGGAGGAGGATTTCGCCGCCTACCATGCGCGTGTGGAAGAGCCTCTTACGGTGACTTATCGCGGCGTGGAGGTTTACAAGTGCGGTTTCTGGACGCAGGGCCCGGTTATGCTTGAGAACCTCAACCTGCTCGAGGGGTTTGATCTGAAAGCCATGAAGCTCAATTCGGCCGACTACGTTCACACCGTGGTGGAAGCGGAAAAACTGGGATATGCCGACCGCGATGCTTATTACGGCGACCCCGATTTCAGCCCCATGCCCGCCGCTCTCATCTCCAAGGAGTACGCGAACCTCCGGCGGCCGTTGATCGACCCACATCGAGCTTCCGCGGAGCACATGCCCGGCGACCCCGTCCACATGTTGGCGCGGGCGCCGGAGGATTTTACGCGCGCACGATTCCAGCACCGCAACGGTGAGCACCAGGACACCACTTGCGTCAATGTGATCGATCAAGAGGGAAACCTCTTTTCCGCCACGCCCAGCGCCGCGTGGATCCCTGCCGTCATCGCGGGCGACACGGGAATTCCTCTCTCCGAGCGGGCGCAGGCATTTGTGCTGACGCCGGGGCATCCCAATCAAATCGCCCCGCACAAGAGGCCGCGCATCACCCTGACGCCCTCCCTAGCGCTGCGTGACGGCCAGCCCTGGCTGGTTTTTTCCACTCCCGGCGGCGACAGCCAGGACCAGACCCTGTTGCAGATATTCCTGAACGTTGTTGAGTTCGGAATGGATCCGCAGGAGGCGGTGGAAGCGCCGCGCTTCAACTCCGAAGCGATGTACAGCACCTTTGACGCTCACGGCGACCAGCCGCTTACGCTGGACATCGAGAAACGCTTCGAACAAGCGGTGCTCGACGAACTTCGCAAGCGCGGCCACAAGCTGTTGGTGGGGGAGGATTGGAGCAATCCTACCGCGCCCACGATGGTCGAATACAATTCCACGACGCATGTCATCTCGGCGGGCGCCGATGTGCGCGGATTCCGTTATGCTTTGGCGTGGTGAGGAAGACAGTGGACAGTGGGCAGTGGACAGAACTCAGCAGACAGGATTCCCGGCTACTGGTTCAGTGTTCGGAAAGTCTCTTGCGCAGCGTGGTTAACATCTTCCGCAGTTCCGTGATAATCGTGCGCACCGCCTCAGTGTTGGCTTGTGTGCAGTAACCAAGTTCGACGCTTAAGAGTAATTGGGTATGTAATTCGGCCACGGACCCGAGAGCGTGCGAGAGGAATTGGACGAATTCGCCGGTGGTGTTGCGGGCTTGGCCTTCGGCGATGTTAGATGGAACGGAGACGGCGGCTCTGCGCATCTGTGACACGAGCCCGAATTTCTCCACCTCCGGAAATGCCTGGGTAATTTGATAGACCTGCTTGGCAAGGGTCATCCCCTTTTTCCACACTATTAAGTCCCGATAATCCCTGGGCTGCGTTACCTCTCCAACCATCGTTATCTGCTTTTCGCTCCCGGTGAATTATTCACTGTCCACTGTTCACTGTCCACTGCTTCTTTCGTAGCACCCCAGCACGCGAAGAAAGTTGGTTACTTCGCTCAAGTGCGCCAAGGCCTTTTTGCAATGGTCGTTCCTCACGCTGCCGACAAAATCAACATAGAAGAAGTATTCCCACGGACGGCCGCGCAAGGGCCGCGATTCCATTTTGGTCAAATCAATGTCGCGCAGGGCGAAAACGCTCAGGCATTTGTAGAGGGCGCCCGGAACGTTGCGCGTGGAAAACACGATGGAGGTTTTGTTGGCCTGGCGGGAGACGCGCGCGGTCTTGGAGAGCAGAAGGAAGCGCGTGTAGTTTTCGCGGTGGTCCTCCAAATGCGTTGCCAGGATGCGCGCGTGGTAGACCTCCGCAGCGAGGCGGCTGGCAATGGCCGCCGCGCCGGGTGGGCGGCGCTCCGCCAGCATTTTGACGGACCCTGCCGTGTCGTAGAAAGTGATCCGCTCCACTTGCGGGTTCTTGGCGAAGAAGCGGCCGCACTGGGCGAGCGCCACGGGATGGGAATAGACCTGGCGGACATCCTTGCGCGTCGTGCCGGGAAGCGCGATGAGATTGTGGACAATGCGCAAGCTCACCTCCCCCACAATATGCAGGTTGTTGGCAAGCAACAAGTCGAAGTTTTCGTATATCGATCCGGCCAGGGTGTTCTCAATCGGCACCAGGCAGTAATTCGCGCGCCCGCGGGTGACGCTTTCAAAAGTAGCCGTAAAAGTCTCGCAAGGCAGCACCCGGATCCGCCGCCCCAGGAGCTTGTACGCGGCCTCCTCGCTAAACGAACCTCTCTCACCTTGGAAAGCGATCAATGATGTGGCCATGAATTATGTTGTCCCCTCCTAATCAATGCGGCTCTGCCGTTCCGCATCAGTCAGTGGCCGGGCCGTAATTTGGGCAAGCTTGCTTTCCTACTCTGATCGCGACAACTCGGTCATCAACACCTCACGCCGCTTCAAGGCGATGCCGCTGGCCAAGTCGAGCACACGGCGATACGCCACCCAGGCAGCGCCCGCCAGCACCAGGAAGGCAACTCCGCACCAGGCGAGATGGCCCGCCCAGCGCGATAGGAGATAAGAGCCAGCTACCAGAGCTGCCAGGAGCACTTGGGTTCCCATGCTGGCCACGGCCGCCATGCCCGACGCTTGCTGCCGACGCATCTGCCCGTAGATCAACCGGCGAGGGAAGTAAAGGGACACCAGATTTCCGACCGCCAAATCCGTCAAGAGAACCAAAAGAGCGCCTGCCAGCGTTACCGCCACCACCAGAGGTGGGGTTGGACCCACGACCAACCGGACCAGCACCGAAACCATGAGAACCTGCGCCCCTACCACCATCGTGTGCAGGAGATTCTTCGCCACCAGCACGTCGCGAAAACGGATGGGCGCAGCCAGCAGCATGCCCAACCCCGGTCCGTCGTAACCCAGATTGTTGAACGCGAGGCCGAGAAGAATGAGCATGACGTAACCGACACTGGCGGGGTACAAAAGCGAGCTGGAGCGCATGAAGAAAGGTTGCTTGGCGTGTGAACCGCTATGGCCCAGAGCCAGTACGATCACGACAAGCACCGGCGCCAGCAGGGTGAGATACGCCATGGTGTTGCGGAGGAGATAGCGCAGGTCCTTCTCGAACAGCGCCGCCACCGTTGGGGAGAGACCGGCCACGTTCCAGCCCGCGCGCACGGTCGAACGTCCGGCGGAGGTCTCCCGGCGCGCTTCGCTCAGGTTTTCGCCGCGGTACTCCGCCCGCAGGCGAAGGGAGAGCAGCCACCCGAGCACCCCGCTGTAAACCAGAAGACCCGCGAGCTCAGCGGACGCGCTGCCGGCACGGCCAGCATGCCCCGCCGTGATCGCAGAGGCGGCCATGCCGGGCGGCAAGAGGCGACCGGCGGAAGCGAGGCGCGTGGCCATGGGCAGCGCGCGTTTGCCGTAGTGCTGGGTTAGAGGCCCGATAAGTTGAAAGCTGAACATCAAGAGAATGAACACCGCGCCCAGGATTTCCCGTGTGCGCCGCTGGGCCAGCCAGCGGCTGAGCCAAGCGAAAATCGCCCGGTTGAGCAACAGATTGACGAGCGCGAACGCAGCCAAAGTGGGAATCGCCCACAGCAGCGCGCCGGGCGACGCGATGGCGATGCCGGCGAGCATTGCCAAGAGCCAGTACAGAGCCGCCACGGCCACGGGGTCGAAGATCCCGTGCGCGAAAGCCAGAAGCACAAAAGTGGAATAACGCAGTGGGAACCGCAGCAGGGAGGCGGGATCGGACTCCGCGCCGAACCCGGAGATCAGAATAGGCAACAGCAGCCAAACCAGAAACACGAACCAGAGCTCGCCCGCAAGGATGACCGGTTTGCCGTAGTTGATCGCGTACCAACTCCCCACGCCCAGGAGCGGCCCGAGCCCCAGCACCACGCCCACGACACCGAAACCCGCGATGATTTTGGCAGCCAGGTCCGCTTTACCGCGTCCGGTACGCAGACCGTTCACGAACAGACGCCAGCGCAGCCAGCCCACCAGACGGAGCTGTTCTTGTTTGCCAGGGATCAACGTCACTCCAGCCACGAGAGCTCCGGCACGGCGGCGCGCTCCCCGCCCACAATCTCAAGAAAGATTTGTTCCAGGCTGAGCTTCTGCCCATCGTCATGCCGCGCCGACACACCGGAACGCAGTTCGTCAATGGACCCCTGAGCCACCAGCTCGCCGCGATGAATGATGGCCACGTGGCTGCACAGCCGTTCCACGATTTCGAGCACGTGGGAGGTGAGAAAGATCGTGGCGCCGCGCGCGATCATGCGATTCAGCATCGCCTTGAGGGTGCCGGCAGCAATCGCGTCCACCCCCTCGAAAGGCTCATCCAGAAACAGCACCTTGGGCCCGTGGATCACCGCCGCGGCCATCGCCAGCTTCTTCTTCATGCCGTGCGAGTAGTCCACAATCAGCGACTTGGCGCGATCGGCCAAGCCCATGAAGTCAAGCAGTTCCTGGGCGCGCTCGGCAGCGGTGACGCGATCGAGCCCATACATGCGTCCGGCGAAAATGAGGTACTCAGGCCCGGTCAAACGGTCGAAAAGCGCGAGGCCTTCCGGGACCACGCCGATCTGGCTCTTCACTTCCACGGGATTGCCCACCAGGTCGAGGCTGAGAATTCGAATGCGGCCTGCCGTTGGCTCCAGCAGGCCGGTGAGCATTTTGATGGTGGTGGATTTGCCCGCGCCGTTGGGGCCCAGGAATCCGAAGAATTGGCCCGCCTCCACGCGCAGGTTGACGTTGCGCACTGCTTCCAGCTCTCCGAAGCGGCGGCAGAGTCCATCCGTCTCAACTGCGAGGTCAGTCATGTCGGTATGCCGACGCCAGAATACCACAGGCCTCAACGTAGTGATGGCCGAACTTTCGGCGGGAATGGCGCGATGGGAAAAGCGCTCGGAGCCCCAAACCAGCCCGGCGCGGTGCGGACTCCGTCCCCAGCTGGTGGAAAGCTCGCTCCCCATACCATCCCTTCCGAGCTGCTCCAACCTGATCCGGAGACGGCTATCGATGCCGTCGCTCGCCTTTCGGTGGTTAGGCGACAATACGACCAAGTGACCGCCAGCTAGGGCCCGGAGTTCAAGGTTGTCCACAGGTGCTTGTACTTGCTCAGCGCCGCGCAATTGGACTCGCGTTATGGTATCCTCCCCCGCATGGCGTGAGGCGAAATGAGCCAAGAGAGGCCGCAACCCTGGAAATTCCCAGAGCTTTACCGGCTGGCCCATCATTTTTTTGGGGACCTGCTTGGCTTATTGCGGGCGAGATTCGGCGACCCGCCACAATGGCCTGCCACAGATTTCTACGAAATTGAATACCACGAACATAGCGAACAATATCGCTCATTTACGACCCCACTCACCAGGAGGGTATATCCGCTTGCAGCCCTTCTCTCGATTTGGGGAGAGGTCGTTCACCTTGCGAGCTTCGAACCATTGATGGAGCAACTGCGATCGTTGGTTGAGACCAAACAAATCAATCCGACCTTCCTGCCTCCAGGGTTTCTCATTCCGTTTGCAAAGCAGTACCTGTTACTCTCCGGCCGGAGCACCTTCGATGAAGGCATTTTCGAAGAAGTGTACAAAATGGGTGAGGATTACCTGACGAAGGAGAGTCTTACCGGTAAGTTATTTGTCGAACTCATGAATTTGAAGACGGAGTTAGATGAACTCGTCCTTTCCCCTCAGCACCGCGTCTTGAGGTTGAGTCGGAGCGCTGCCAAGCATATATGGGCTGTGGCTACGTCTGTCGAAATCCCTGAGTTGGCTATCTTTCGACCAGGGGGTGGGGACCCCACCCCAATACCAGGGGATGTGGTGATGGAGGCGATTTTCAAGGTCAAGAGCGCAAGAGTAAATGAAACGCCTCTACTTCAGTATCAGGAGTATCGGGCTTGCGCTCTCGCCCTTCATTTGTGCGAACCAGGTGGCGGACGAATTGAACCGATGGCGGCGGAATGCGAACCACTAGTCCCAGCAGAGGCACGACAGCGGATGTTTCGCGGACTAACGGGCCCCGGCTTCTTCTCGTATACTCTTGACGCTTCGGTCGGCGACAGGATAAAGAAGGCCTGGCCCGCATGCTATGCATTGGCTTCGGAAATTACGCGCAACAGTGGCAATGTGCCGCTCCCGCTCAGGATTGCCGCCAAGCGGTTTGCCACAAGCTTCGAGAAACAGGGTAATGAGGATAAGCTAATCGATTATGTCATCGGGCTTGAGGCGCTCCTTGGGAGGGAGAACGAAGCAATTTCATATCGGATTCCGCTCAGGCTCGCAACACTCATTGGCGGTGGCCCTGCGGAAAGGATAAGGGTCTTTGACACTTCGAAAAAGTCATACGATTTGCGCAGCAACCTTGTACACGGTTCGGACCAGCTACGGGAGCACGTGACCATTAAAGGAACTAATGTCCCATGGATAGATTTTCTATTAGAGGTGCAGGGATATTTGATACGGTGCATACACCTCTTCATGAAGGCGCGCGAACGGTCGCTCGCTAAGGATGCGGTCTTGGCGATAATTGAGAGGGCTATCGTGTCCCAAGACCGGGCCGAACTCGAGCGGGAACTGTGCTAGTGCGCAAGTGCAAGTTGGCCCGTTCACTTAATGCCTAGTTGCTCAGCAGCGCGGAGGTATTCTGCTCTGAGCGGGATTCCTTCGCGGCCCTTTCTCATTGGGCAACAATTGACCGGTCGAGGTTTCGATTTTACAAGCCGCGGCAGAAGGCAAATTGCACCTACCTCCGGGCTGCTTCTGTTCTCAGGTACTTATGGATGCCATTGTTCGAGAATTTATTGCTTTCAGCAACAGGGTTAAGAAACTTCTGGAATCATTACAATATGATCTCCACCAGATTCTTGATGCCATTCAAGAGCAGACCCGTGCCGCACGAGATGCTTACGCCAGCCATCAGACACAAGAGAACCGCGAACCAACGCCCATAAAGGTGATCGAAGGGATAGAAACTCGTAAGAGTTCCGCCGACAAGAAGGACGATGGCGATTATCAGAACCGCACCATCTTTTGGCAAAAAGTTACGTTCTGGGTTGTTTTTGGCTATGCTGCAATAGCCTTTCTCCAATGGCGCGCCTATCTCGAATCCAACAAGACCAACAGGGATGCAGTAGATCTCACTCGCAAGCAAGTTTATATTGGTCAGCGTGCCTATCTTATTCCAGAGGGATTTAGTTTGGCTGAACCATTGCGGGCAAATAATCCTGTTCGAGTTCTGTTCACAATCAGGAATACTGGAGAAACTCCAGCTCTTCACGTTCAACGGGCGGGGGGTCTCCTGATTCTTGACCAGAACTTTCCACCCGAAATTCACGGCGCTGTCAATCCGCTCGCTCCGGGCAGCGTCAGTTTTGTCGGGAAGGGGCAGGCACCGATCAAGCCAGATGAATTGTGGCTCGAAGGCAATAAGAAGCGAACTTTGCAAAGCGCCGAGCTTCAAGCAATCTTGGATGGAACAAAGCACATGTTCGCTCTTAGTCTAGTTGATTATCGGGATATATTCGGATACAGATGTTCCACTACCTCTTGTGGGCAGTACGATCCCGGTACAGGGGAAATGGTGCGATGCGCATCTCAAAACGAATTGAAGTGTGAAGGAGATGCTAAATAAAGCGGGCAGCCACGGTCACCGCTCTCGTGACCGTGGGCTTTTCCATCAATGACGAACCCACGGTCAATTCCAAAGGCGAATTGACCGTGGCTACCTCTCACCGACGATGGACTTTCTTGTGAAGCACCTGGGATGGACGCCAAGGTACGATCAGAGTTAACAGAGGGCCAGGGAGGGCTCACGCCGTGGGACGAAAGCAAAAATAGTGCCGCCGCTAAGGCTGGTCAAACTTTCTAGTCTTGCTCGTTTGGCTTACTTCCGGGTTCAACAAAAGATAGAAATCGACCGAAGTCTTGCCTTCTTGCCCGGCGAGTTTTATCAGGTAGACGTAAAGAAGGCCAAGGGCGGAGCAGGTGTTAAGGTTGCGGTAACCAGCCAAACAAAACTACTTGGGCCGACGACCAAACAGTATCCAGTGTTCATCATACCGATTGAGAGGGCTAGAGAGGCCGAGGTGGAGCAAATCAAGGATTAGAGAGGAGAAAAGGTGCCTGGGAGAAAAGGTGTGGGAGAAAAGGTGCCTGGAACCTTTTTGGAACCTTTTTCTCCCTCCCTATTGTAATTCCGTCAAGGTTGACGGCGAGGAGGACCTCATGGGTTCGTGCGAGTGGGACGCCTTCATTAGCCACGCGTCGGAAGACAAAGGCTCTTTCGTGACTCCACTGGTAGAGGAATTGCAAAAGTACGGAATCAAAGTATGGTTCGACAAATTCACACTGAAAGTAGGAGACGGCCTGCGTAGGTCAATCGAGGCCGGGTTGGCCACTTCGAGATTCGGAATAGTAATTCTTAGCCCCTCGTTTTTTGCGAAGAATTGGCCCCAAAGCGAACTTGACGGCCTGTTTGCCCGGCAGATGGAGGGCCCGACGGTAATTCTTCCCGTTTGGCACGAGATTACGAAACAGGATTTGCTTCAAAAAGCTCCGATGCTTGCGGACAAATTTGCTGCGAACAGCAAGGATGGAATTGCAGCGGTAGCCAAACAGTTAGTGCGAGTAATTCGACCCGAAGCGCTGGAGCTCGACATCAGCAGGGTTGACGCGCAAAGAGTGAACGCCCGATTTTTGGAACAGCTTCGTGAGAAAAACCCAGCATTGGACTTCCGGGTCTCAGTCGGTCCGAGTTCAGCCCCAGCAGCCCTGCATTCAGAATTGCCGGTACCCAAAGGTACGGTGGCGTCAGTGTTCCATTCAGGTATGCAGATCGATATCATGGCCAAAGACCGGGAAGAGTACCTCAAGGACCCTTTTAAGGTTTCAATCAGATTTAAGGATAAAGGGGTCACCAAGCTTTTCGAGCTGCTGCGCACAGGCAAGGCCCAGGAGTTTACGCCCGAGGAGTTCAGTAATGTGAAGACGAATCTCCAGCTATTCGCACCCTCCGACGCCCAGGTCTTGGGGCAGAAGCTCTTGCTTGCACCTTCCAGGCAAACCAGAACGGTGCCTGTTCGGGTAACATTCACGGGCGACTCCGACACGGTTCAGTTTTCGTTTATGCAAATGCGGGGAGAGCGAGGGGGAACTGATGAACTGTCGATTGTGGTTTCAGGACGGGACATTCCGTTTCTGCTCCGGGTAATTCTCCTGCGAGACGGCGTAATCGGTGCAAACTTTGAAATTGAGCCTCAGATAAAAGGCGCAGAGGTCCACGCTATTCAGAAGTACACCCGTGCAATCCGGGCCATGCAGACGGGTGGGGTGATTGAAATATTCAATTTAGAAACAGATTCATTGATCCTCTCAGGAAATTGCAGACTTGATGCTTTGACGGAAAAACAAGATTGCTGGTTCCGCATGATCGACGATGTTTCCACCGTCGCCGACTACTTCGGGCTGACTATGAAGTGGCCGGCCGCTATTTCGGAACAAGATGCCGAAATCCTGGCATTCCTTAAGTGCTTCGTAGATGGCAGTCCGATCGGAAAAGGAGGGAGCTTCACGTCCACCTTGACGAAGACGCAAGAGAATGCATCGGTTTTTGAAGGGCTAGCCCCGAGTGGGCCGGTCTGGTTACAAAAGGAGGACCCGGTAGTTTTGCTTGGCACGCCAATTAAAGATCGGGCACTATTCTTGTTCATGGAACACGTCCGAATTGTGGACTTTGAGACCATGAGGCAGCGATTTGTTAGTGCTCCGCTCGGCGAAGAGGTTGAAATCTCCTATGCGACGGAATCTGATTTACGGGTCAAACTATGGGATAAACATCGGCGCTGCTTCATTGAGAGTCCTGCCTAATTCAAAAAAGAATCGTTCTAAGGGGATAAGAGCCGGTTTAGCCGCAGGTGGCGCGATCCTCATACTATGGCCACTTGCCGGTTCGCCATAACCGTGGGTGCGGTCTACGTGCCACCCCTGACGGTCAAGCCTGGAACAGGGCTCGCGGAAACAATCCACTTGGCCGTAAAACGCCCAACCCGTGCTTCTGGAGCGTAGCCCCAAAACTCAAGCGCAAGATGATGCCAAGACGGATGGGTATTGTATTGGCTGCACTGGACCTGAAGCGGGCATTGCCGCGGTGTTGTGGCCACTGCCCTTGACGCGCGTTGGGTGAGGGTTTAAAATGTGTACGTAGGTGAACACATATGGAAACCGTCAAAGTCGGCATTCGTGAATTTCGAGAAAGGCTGGCGAACTACTTGCTGCAGACGGACAAGCCGGTGGCCATCACCCGTCATGGTGACACGGTGGGCTACTATCTTCCTGCCCGCCGCAAGCGTTCCGAAACCGAGCGTGCGGCATTGGAGACGGCGGCGGCCCACCTTCAGGAGATCCTGGCCTCCACAGGCCTTCACGAAGAGGAAATCATCGAGGATTTCAAGCGCTGGCGCCGCGGCAGGCGTAAATGAACCCGCGAAAAGGACTGGTGCTGGACGCCAATATCCTGATGCGTGCGGCCTTAGGGCGGCGTGTCCGCGAACTGCTCAAAAGGTATGAAGATGTGGCAGCCTTCTACAGCCCCGATGTCTGCTTTGTGGACGCCCGCCACTATGTCGCGCAGGTCCTCGAAAAGCGCGGCCTAAACCCCGAATCCGGACTCAACGTTCTCGCCCAGCTCAGCGACCTTGTGGAGACAGTGGACCTGAGCCTCTATGCCGATTATGAACGCTTGGCACGGGAGCGAATCGAGATTCGCGATCCGGACGACTGGCCGGTGGTTGCTGTGGCCTTGTTGCTTGATCTACCGATTTGGACCGAAGACCAAGACCTTTTTGGTAGCGGCCTGCCCACGTGGACGACGGACCGAGTCGAAGTGTATTTGAAAGCAGGGGACTGACGCAGGGCACCTCAGGCTGACAGCGCGCTCGGTCGTGGCCGCGGAAACAATCCAACTCACTTGGTCGTAAAACGTTAGGTCTCTATCGGAAATGCCCCGACGGGTAAGTGGTGATGATGACGGAGACGTGAGTTCGGGGCATTTTCGATAGAGACGTTTGAAGTGAGCCGCTGGCGCGGCGTCGGCCAACTT
>Ga0181539_1002357_pt1 | contig 18995 bp, 15 predicted proteins | sample PEATcosm2014_Bin_46_FD_119767 | JGI IMG/M metagenome (GOLD analysis project Ga0181539, IMG submission 119767) | Peatland microbial communities from MTU Mesocosm Facility, Houghton, MI, USA - PEATcosm2014_Bin23_60_metaG | ecosystem: Environmental > Terrestrial > Soil > Wetlands > Peat | place... | reverse complement strand
CCCGCCGCGATGGTGTTGACATAACCGAGCGCGATCAGCGCGGTATTGGAGTTGGTGCCGTCGACGATGACTTGCAGCGGCGCGCTCCGCCCCTTGCGCAGGAGTTCGGCGAAGCCCGCCTGCACGACGAGCGCCACCGTGGCGTCGCTCCGGTCGATCGTCTCGGTGATCTCGCGCTGCGACTGCGCGACCTTGACGACGTTGAATCGCGTGCTTGAAGTGAACCGCGACAGCAATTCGCGGCTTTCCAGCGAATGATCGAGATCGAGCACCGCGGTCGAGACGTGATAGACCTCGTAGGTCGCGGCGTAGCCGAACAGCAGCATTTGCAGGATTGGGGGCACGATCAAAAGGAATCGCGCGCTCTTGTCGCGCCGAAGCTGGAGGAACTCCTTAATGACGATCGGTATGATGCGCGCGAACATGTCTTAGGCCAGGCGTTTGTGGAAAGCCCGCGCGGCAAGAACAACCACGGCGAACGCGTAGGCGAGCAGGAACAGTATCGGCGCCGACAGATCGACGATGCCGGTGCCCTTGAGGAACAGCGATTTGAGAATGGTAACGTAATAGCGCGAATACATCAGATAAGTGATATCCTGGATGAACGCCGGCATTTGATCGATGGGGAAGATGTAGCCTGAGAGCAGCACCGTCGGCATCATCGTTACCACCAGCGCAATCTGGCTCGCTCCAACTTGGCTGCGGATCAGCACCGAGAGCAGATAGCCGATGCTCAGGACGACGAAGAGAAAAAGCGTCGTCGTCAGAAACAGCGCGATGACAGTCCCGCGATACGGCACCCCGAACCAAAACGCCGCGATGACCAGGCAAAACGCTGCGTCGAGCCAGCTCAGCGCCAAATAGGGAATAAGCTTGCCGAACATCACCTCGCCGGGCTGCACCGGGGTGGAAATCAAAAGCTCCATGGTGCCCCGTTCCCATTCACGCGAGATGGTGAGCGAGGTGAGCTGCGCGCCGACCAGCGCCATAATGACTGCGATCAGGCCGGGGATGATGAAGTTGCGGCTTTCCAGATCCTCGTTGAACCAGACCCGCGATTGCACCACCATCGGCTGGATTTGCGCCAGCGTGCGGCCTTGGCGGTCGATCTGACTCAGCTGAATGTCGTTCGAGTAGCCGCTCACCACGGCGCTGGCATAACCGAAGGCGATATTGGCTGAATTGTCGTCGCTGGCGTCGAGAATGGCTTGCACCGACGCGGCATGCGCATCGTTCAGCCGCTCGGAAAAGTCCGGCGGCACCACGACGCCGAGGCTGCAATCGGCCTTGTCGATCGCCGCCTTGAGTGCCGCATAGCTTTGCACGTTGTGGGCGATGGCGAAATATTGCGACGCCTCGAAATGCTTGAACAAATCCTGGCTGAGTTGGCTGCCCTCGCGGTCGAAGGTGCAAATCGGAATATGTTTGAGGTCGAGATTGACGCCGTAGCCGAACAGAAACATCTGGGTGAAGGGCAGCAACAGCGCGATCATCAGGCTGCGCGGATCGCGCCAGATCTGCAGAATCTCCTTCACGGCCATGGCCTTGATCCGGCGAAGCTTCATGCCGCGGCCCTCCGCCGGGCGGTATCGACGGCGATGAGCCGCACGAACACGTCTTCGAGCGACGGCCGGATGCGCTCGAGGCGTGACGGGAAGAGGCCCTGACGTTCCAGAAAAGCCGGCAGCTCGCGCAGCGCGTTATCGGCATCGGCAACGAGAACATGGAGCGCATTGCCGAACACCGAGCAGTCGAGAACGCCGGGCGCCTGTTGCAGCGCCGCCAAGGTCGGGCCGAGGTTCGCGCATTCGAGCAGCAGCAGTTCGCCGCCGAGCGCCGTACGCTTGAGTTCATCCGGGCTGCCGATCGCGACGAGCCGGCCTTGATTGATGAGGGCGGCGCGGTGGCAATATTCGGCCTCGTCCATGTAATGGGTCGAAACGAGGACAGTGACGCCGTCGGCGGCGAGCGTGTGGATGAGGTCCCAGAAACGCCGCCGCGAGGTCGGCTCGACGCCCGATGTCGGTTCGTCGAGGAACAAGATCGGCGGCCGGTGCAGCACGGCGCAGCCGAGCGCGAGCCGTTGCTGCCAGCCGCCGGCGAGCGTCGAAACCAGCGCCTTCTCGCGACCGCCGAGGCCCGCCATGTCGATGGCGAAGCGCATGCGTTCGGCCAATTCGGCGCGCGGCACCCGGTAAATGCCGCCGAAGAATTTGAGGTTCTCCTCGACCGACAAATCGCGATAGAGCGAGAACTTCTGCGACATATAGCCGATGCGCTCGCGCACCCGTTCCGGATCCTTGGTCACGTCGACGCCGGCGACCAGCGCCCGCCCCGCGCTCGGCCGCAGCAGGCCGCAGAGAATGCGGATGATGGTCGATTTGCCGGCGCCGTTCGGACCGAGAAAGCCCATGATTTCGCCGCGCCCGACGCGAAAGCTCACCCCGTCCACCGCGACGAAGCGGCCGAAGCGCTTGCCCAGATTCTCGACGACGATTTGCGGCGCGGCGGCGACATCGGTCATGACGCTGTTGCCTCGCCTTGGGTGAGGGCTACGAAAACGTCCTCGATGCTCGGTTCGCCGACGACGATGTCGACGACCGCGACAGCGGCCCGCCGCAATGCCTCGCGCAGCTCGACGATCCGCAGGCCGGCGTCGTCGACCACGGCGTGAACGCCGTCGCCGACCAGGATGACGTTGCTCACTCCGGAAAGTCCGGCGATGGTATCACGCACCTTGCGCCCGGCCGGGGAGGTAATGACCAAGAGCGCGCCCGGCATGCGCGCCTTGAGCGCCATGGGCGTGTCGCAATAGAGCACGCGCCCACGGTCGAGCAGAGCCAGGCGATTGCAGCGTTCGGCCTCGTCGAGATAGGCGGTCGAGATGACGATGGTCACGCCCTCGTCGCGCAGGCCGTAAAGGATGCGCCAGAAATCGCGGCGCGACACCGGATCGACGCCGGTGGTCGGTTCGTCGAGCAAGAGAATTTGCGGGGTGTGAACCAGTGCGCAGGTCAGGCCCAGCTTCTGCTTCATGCCGCCGGACAGTTGACCGGCGAGGCGGGCGCGGAACTGCGTCATCCCGGAGGCGGCGAGGAGCCGCGCGGCGCGCTCTTCGCGGGCCTGCGCCGGGACTTCGAACAGATCGGCATAGAAGCGGATGTTCTCGTCGACGGTCAGGTCCTCGTAGAGACCGAACCGTTGCGGCATGTAACTGATGTGTTGCTTGCCCTCTTCGGCATCCGCCACAACGTCGACGCCGTCGATGACGATGCGTCCCTGGTCCGGCCTCATGACGCCGGCGAGCATGCGCATGGTGGCGGTCTTGCCGGCGCCGTCTGGGCCGACCAGGCCGAAAATCTCGCCGCGCTCCACCGTGAAGCTCAGCCCGTCGACGGCGGCGACCGCGTCGAAGCGTTTGATCAGGCCAGAGGCTTCGATGATGGAAGTCCGCGCATTCATGACCCGCTCGGCGGCAGTGCGCTCAGCTTCGCGTCGGCCGGCATGCCCGGCACGAGTTCATGCGATGGATTGTCGAGGTCGATACGGATGCGATAGACGAGCGTGACGCGTTCGGCATGCGTCTCGACGCTCTTCGGCGTGAACTCGGCATTGCCGGAGATGAACGAGACGCGGCCGGTATAGATCTTGCCCGGATAGGTATCTGTCGTGACGGTCGCGGTTTCGCCGTAGCGGACCTTGCCGATGTCGGTCTCGTTGATGTAGGCGCGCAGCCAGACGTGATCGAGATCGGCGAGCGTCACCACCGGAGTCCCCGGCACCATGATCTCGCCAAGCTCGGCCTGGCGGACCTGGATCACGCCGGAGAACGGCGCCCGCAACACCGTGTAATCGAGCACGATCTGCGACATTTTCAGCGTTTCGGTCGCGCTAGTGATCGCCGCCTTGGCCAATTCGACCTGCCGCTCGGCGGCGTTGTGGAGCGCCACGTCGCGCTGGTGCGCGGCGGTCGATTGCCGCAGCGCGGCATAGGTCAGATCGCGCTGTTGCACGGTGCCCGCGCTCTTTTTGAGGAGCATATCGGCGCGATCGAATTCCTGCTGCCGGAATTCGCGATCGGCTACGTCGCTTTCCACCGTCTGCTCCGCGGCCGAAAGGTTTTGCTCCGCGGCGGCGAGCTGGCGGCGCTGCATCTCGATCGCCGCCTCGTTGATGGCGACCTGCTGGCGATAATCGGAATCGTCGAGCCGCGCGATCAGCGTGCCGGAATCCACCCATTGGCCTTCGTCGAACGGCAGTTCGACGATGCGCGACTGCACGGTCTTGAAGCCGAGCACGCTCTGGTGCGCTTCGATATTGCCGGAGACCAGAATAACGGGCGCCGTTGCCGGTCCGAACAGGGCCGTCTGCAACGGTCCGCGCGCGAAATAAGCCGCGAGCGCCGCTGCGGCGATCACGAGCCCGAGAACGATCCACGCCGCTTTGGGCCGGCTCTTGGTCACCGCATCGATTTTCGATCGAAGCGCAAGCGGCGCATGCATCGCATCGCCTCCTTCGGCGTCAGCGATGCTTTATGCCCGATCCGCATCGGTTCCCCTTTGATCCATGTCAGAGTCTTAAAATGATTTAAGAAGTCAGAACTTTAGAGCATGTCCCGCAAAAGGAGGGCCGGATTTGCGAAAAGGGCATGCCTAAACAAACAGCTAAAGTGGGATGACGGTTCGAAGAAACGTCGTCCCGCTTTAGACGTCAACTCTCGCGCCCGACCCAGACATCGCCAAGCTTGACGTAAGACCGCTTCACCGCGGCCCAGGCGATGCGGTGCGCGGCTTCTTCTTGCCGCAGATCGCCGGCATGCGCGGCGTAAGCATGATTGAATGCCGCGCGGTAGATATCCTGGGCGTGCGCGGGCAGATGCGCCCGCACCGAAGCCGGCAGGTCTTCGTTGCTGCGATAGGGCATGACAACTGCCGTTCTGTGTAGAGCACGAAGTCTGCGGCAACGGGCGGCCGATGACATTGATATGGATCAGCCGGCCCCGGCGAGGACCGACAGTTCGTTCTACGTGGGGAGTACTAGCGCGCCCGCAGAGCTTCGAAGTCCTGTCTCCGGATTCGCAATCTCTTTAGAACTGTTTCCAGTCCAGATCGCCGTTGACCGCGGTTGCGAGCGCAGCCTGCATGCGTCGGACGGGACCGCCCGCGCCGGTTCTGACCACTCGTTTGGCTACCGCAATCGCAGCGTTCGACTGGACCGCCTCACGCTTCGGAGCGGCCGGACGCTGTTCACGCGCAGTCTTTTCCGCTTGAACGCCGTGTCCGACCCAGGCGCCGACGGCGATCTTGAAAAAAGCGACGCGCTCGTCCATCGCCGCTGCCTGCTGCTCCAGCGTCTTGGCGGTGGCGGCGTTCTCCTCGACCAGCGCGGAGTTTTGTTGCGTCATCTGGTCCATCTGGGTCAGCGCCTTGCCGACCTGCTCGATGCCGCTGGCCTGCTCGGCGCTGGCATTGGCGATATCGGCCACGATCTCCGCAACATCCTTGATCGAGTCCACGATCTCGTTGAGCGACGCCCCCGCCCGATTGACCAGAGCGACGCCTTCCCTGACTTGACCATTGCTGCTGGTGATCAAGTCCTTGATGTCCTTCGCCGCCTGGGAAGAGCGCTGAGCCAGAGTGCGCACCTCTGAGGCCACCACCGCAAAGCCGCGGCCGGCATCGCCGGCGCGCGCGGCTTCCACCGCGGCGTTGAGCGCCAGCAGATTGGTTTGTCGAGCGATCTCGTCGATTACGCCGATGATGTCGGAGATCTTGCGCGAGGAGTCCTCGATTTTCGCCATGGCTTCGACCGCCTTGGCGACCACCTCGCCGCCGCGACCGGCCACCTCGCGGGTGCCGCTGGCGGAAGAATTTGCTTGCTGGGCGTTCTCCGCGTTCTTCTTCACGGTGGCGGCGATCTGCTCCATCGAGGCCGAGGTCTGTTCCAGACTGGCGGCCTGCTCCTCGGTGCGCTGGGACAAATCGCTCGTACTGGTCGAGATCTCCCCCGAAGCATTAGTCACCTGGCGCGCGGACTCGGTCAGCGAGCGGATCGTCTCCTGCAACTGCGCCATCGTGCCGTTGAAATTTTCCTTGAGCTCCTGGTAGGCGTCCGGGAATGTGTCGGTCAGGCGGAAGGTAAGATCGCCGCCGGAGAGCTGTTGCAGGCCGACGCCGAGCGCCTTGACGGCCTGCGTCTGCTCTTCTGCCGCCTTGGCCCGTTCCTCCGCTACCTTCGCCTGAGCCGCGGCTTCGGCTTGCATGAGCTGGTTCTGACGATCGGCCTCGACCTTCTGGCGTTGCACGGCTTCGGCGGCTTCCGCGCGCGCCTTCTCGTCGGCAAGCACCTTGAACCGCTCGACGGCGTTCGCCACACCGCCGATCTCGTCCTTGCGGTCGAGGCCAGGCAGCGCGACGCTGAAATCGCCGGCCGCGACCTTCAGCATCGCTTGCTGAATCTGTCGCAGCGGACCGGTGACGCGACGCGTCACCAGGAGCATCATACCGACGACCAGCATGATCGCCGACGCCAGCACGCCGAGCTCGGTCCAAAGCGTCCACGAAGCATCCGCGCGTTGAACCGACGCGTACTCCTTGGCCGCCTTCAGCGCCGCCTCGGCAACGCCCAACAATGACGCGAGCTTCGTGATCGAATTTGTCGACCACTCCGCAGGATTCAACGCATCCGTTTGGTGGGCAACCAGCGCTTTTATCGAGTTCAACCGCAGCTCGGTAAACGGTCGCCCGAAATATTCGGTCCTGGCGCTCTCGAGCGCCGCGACGAAGTAAGCCGGCATCGGCATGCTAGAGGCGATTTCCTCCAGTGCCGCCCACGCCACCTCGATCTTGGCGTCGTTGACCGTGTATTTGAGCATGAGGTCCTGCGGCACCGGCAGCCCGCTGAGACCATTGGTGATCATGACCGCGTTATCGCCACCGGCGTTGCGCGCCGCCCAGGCCAGCTGTTTGATATCCATCAACTGGTCGACGAACGGATCCGCGAGCTTCACCGATTTCGTCAATTGCATCGATATCGTCTCGAGCAAATGCAAAATGGCGCCGGTTTCATTGAAGTATTCGTCGGCGAGTCCTTGCCGCCGCTCCGCTTTCGGCTTCAGGAACGCCGTCGCCGACTCCTGTTGCAGCGCCTCCATCTTCTTGATCGCTTCGCGGAGACCGGCAACCGAATTTTGCCGTTCCGGAAAATCGGCGGTCTCCAATTTCCTCAGAGCGGACTTCAGGGCCGGCATGTCAGCGTCGCGAACTTCCTTGAGCGCCGGCAATATTGCCGTAAGTTGTTGGTCGGAATTCAAATCGCGGGTCGAGTAAGAGCGATCGATGCGCAGGTTATGCAAAGCCGTGAAGATGTCGCCGGAGGCGTCGGCGGCAATCGCGATCCGATCGACCGCCGCCAGTCGCGTCCATGAATTCCGGGCACCGAGCGCCAACACGGCCACCACCACCATTGCCAAAGTGGCAATGACCGACTTCAGAAGCGTGTTGACCGAGATGCTGTTCAGCATGACGCGTTTTGTCTCCGACGAGAGCATCGGCTGTCGGCATGAACCGACAGCCGATGCCGTTTCCTAGCACTTAAGGTCTTTCCAATTCGGAAAGTTTTATCGGCATCGAGGCAAGCACGGTGAACGACCGTGCAGCCAAAAAGGACCAGCGCGAAGTATCTCCGTGCGAAAGCTAGGTCGATATCGTAAAAAAAGTCCGCCAGTAGCAGATACGATTCAAACCCGAGGTCCTTAACCTGGATCAAGATTGAGGGGCGCAGCCAATCGTTGCGAGACATCACCCGTTGGTCGACACCATGGCGCGGCCGATCGGCACGCGGCCGGCCTGGGGGGTGAGCCGGCTCGTGCCCGGCTACCAGCCCTCGAGCGGCGTGCGAGAAGAGCTTGCCGCCGTGATCCGCACCGGCGGCGATCACCGTGGGGTTCTCCCCGGGCGGCAAAGCTGCCGGCGATATTGTTCGAGCATCCGACAGGTTGCGATCGCATCGGCGGCACAACGCGACACGAGATTATCGCGGTCGCAGCGGCAATTCGGCGCCGCCTGATCGGGCGGCTCATGCGGCGCGGTGGTCGGTGAATTTGGCGAGACGTCTTGCCACCTTCATGCGTTGCACGCTGTCGCCGGCGAGATGCGTCCAAATGATGGCATCACGCGCCAGCTTATCGGCATGGGCATCCATCTGGCAGCCTTCGGCACCCCGAATTTCCAGGTACAGCTCCGTCACTTCCTGCACCACATCGGTGGAATAATTCATCGCCAGTCCGGCATTGCAGGAGTGGATTTTTCTATCGTGTTCCCAGGCAACCCGCATGACGTAGGAACGCAGCGCTTCGGTCAACATGAACATCCGGTTGATCTGCAACTGGACGTTCTGCTGCTCGAACAGCACGCGCCCGCCTTGCCTCGCCGTCTTGACATAACGCATCGCCGTCTCGCAGGCATCGTCGCAGATGCCGAGCCCGTTCGCACAAAGCTCGAGATCGCCGAACAGGTCGCCTCCGGTCGTATCGCTGCCGGTGCCGCCGGCCTTGCGCACGGCGCCGCCCACGTCGCCGACCACATTGGCATGCGGCACGCGAGCATTTTCGAAGATCATTTCGCCGTTCTGATAGAATCGCCACCCGCTCTTGTTGAACACCTTGCCGATGCGGAACCCGGGCGTGTCGCGCGGCACCAGGAACAAGGTCGTGCCTTGCTTGAGCGGCACTTTGGGATTGGTGCGGGCGTCGACGAAGAACAGCTTGCCGATCGGCGCGTTGGCGATGAACGCCTTCTCGCCGTTCAGGATCCATTCGTCGCCGTGACGTTCGGCCTTGAGCTTCAGCCCCGCCTTGATGTCGTCCTCCGGCGGCAGCCGATTGTCGGAGCCCGCGCTCGGCTCGGTGATGCCTTTGCCGAGCAGGAAGGTGTCGTCGGCGACGAACGGCCTGAGGAAACGCTCCTTCTGCTCGTCGGAGCAGGAGGTGCAAATCAGGTGGCTCCATTTCCAGTTCTGGCTGAAAGCCTTGGAAACCGCGCTATCGGCCTTGGCGATCTCGGTCATGACCAGCGCCTGGGTGACGAAGTCGGTGCCGTGGCCGCCGAACTGCTTCGGCACCGCCATGGTTCGGAAGCCGAGCTTGGAGCCCTTCTTGATGATGTCCCAGTCGAAAGTCTCGCGCGCGGTAGGGATCGCATCGCGTTCGAGCGAGATGGGGCGAACTTCCTCGTCGGCGAATTTCCGCGCCAGCATCTGCCAGGAGCGCTGTTCATTACTCAATTCGAAATCCATGGTGGCATCCTGATCGATATGGTTTTTGGTCGCTGTTATTCGCCCGCGGCCGCCCGCGCACCGTTGGTGACGCGCCGGTAACCGGCGATGACCTCGGCAAGCCGCAGCTTGGCATCGGTGTTACCGTCGCCGCTGTGCAGGCATACCCGAGCATCATGCACGTATTTTTGCAGCGGCATGTCGCGCATCACGCCCATGGCGCCGAACACCTCGGCGGCATCCTTGGTGGCTTTCATCATCATCTCGGCGGTAAAAACTTGCGCCACGGTCTGCAGCGGCAGATCGGACAGGCTGCGGTCGGCAAAGGCCGCCGGATGATCCGACGCCCATGCCGCTTGCCAGATGATGGCGCGCGCGACCTCGAGCTTGATGGCGACCTCGGCGAGCTTGGTCCCGATTGCCTGATGTTCGATGATCGGCCGGCCGCCCTGCACCCGCAAATGCGCATATTCGACCGCCGCTTCGTAAGCGGCGCGGCCGACGCCGAGGTTCAATGCCTGAAACGACGGCATGCCCTTGCCAGCCGCATCCGCGCCCGTGAGTAGCACCGCCGCGTCGTCGTCAAGAAGGTTGTCGGCCGCCACCCGGCAGTCCTTGAACGTCACGTCGCCGTAGGACCCGTGCAGCCACGTTTTTTGCGGTCGACTCACGCTCAGTCCGGAGGTGTCCGCCGGCACCAGTATGACTTTCGCACGCAGCTGACCGGGAATCTGGACCAATACAGCGAACAGCGCGGCGATAGGCGCATTGGCAACGCAGGTCTTGGCGCCGTTGACGACCCATTCGCCATTGGCCGCCGGCGCGGCGACCGTCTTGACCGCGGCATCGGTGCCTGCCGGGCGATGGTAGTTCACACCCAGCTTTGTTTCAGTTTCGGCTTCGCGACCGGCGAAGGCGAGATGATAGCGGTCGTTCTTCAAAAACTGCGGCAAAAAGCGGTCGCGTTGGGCGTCCGTCATGGCCTGGTCGAACAACAGATGACCGAGCCGCGAGGATTCTGAAAGTATCGCGGCAACATCGGCATCCCCCGCCGCCAGTTCTTCAGTCACGATGCAACTGGTGAGATGGTCCGCGCCCGCTCCGCCGCGGTCCTCCGACAAGGCCAAAGTGCGCAGCCCCATCTGCGAGGCCCGGTCGAGCAGATCCATCGGCAGCCGCCGGTCGCAGACATCGAGCCGTCCCGCGTCCAGCACGACCGGCTTGATTTGTTCCGTGACAAAGTCGCGCACGGTATCGCGGATTTCCAGCTGTTCCGGGCTCAGATGAAGATTGTACATGGATATCCCTATCGGTTCTCGCCGCCGCCTTGCCCCGCTGCGACAGCCGCGGCGATCGCGTCTCCCATTTCCTGCGTGCTGGCGTTGCCGCCGATATCTTTGGTTACGTGTTTGGCTTCGGTCACGACTTTATCGACAGCGGCCTTGATCTTGTCCGCGGCGGCGGTCGCCCTCGCCTCGCCGCGCTTGCGGCCGAGCCAAGCCAGCAGCATCTGACCCGACATGATCATGGCATAGGGATTGGCGATGTTCTGTCCGGCAATATCCGGCGCCGAACCATGCGTCGCCTGGGCCATCGCCTGGCGCTCGCCGGCGCAAAGTCCGGGCGCAAGTCCCAGCCCGCCAACGAGCCCCGCACCGATGTCGGTGAGAATATCGCCGAATTGGTTGGTCGTAACCACGACGTCGTATTGTTGCGGCGCCATCACGAGCTTCATCGAAATCGTGTCGATCATCGCCTCTTGGAAGGTCACGTCCGGATATTCGCGCGCCACTTTGCGGCATTCCTCGGCGAACATGCCGCAGGCCAGCCGATAGACCGGCTCCTTGTGCGCCGCGGTGACCTTTTTCCGCGGCCGCGTGCGCGCGATCTCGAAAGCCTCTCGCGCGACCCGGTTCGACCCCTTGCGGGTGATCACGCGCATGGCGACAGTGATGTCGTCGTTCGGCCGAAACTCGGGCGCGCCCGCCACCACGGTTTCCGAATAAAGCATGCCCTCGGAGGTTTCACGCACGAACACGATATCCACATTCTTGTGGATCGAAGCGATACCCGGATACGAACGCGACGGCCGGACCGTTGCAAACAGTTCATATTTTTTACGAACCGGCGGCATCACCCAGGTGGGGTCGTTGCGGGGATAGGCGGCATGCCCGATCGGCCCCATGACCCAACCGTCGAGTTCCCACAATGCTTTCTCGGTGATCGCCGGCAGCGTGTTGCCGTGCTGTTCATGGCCATGCTTGCCGATCGGCAGCGGCTGCCAATCGATCGCGAGGCCGGTCTGCGAGGCGGCCGCCTTCATCACCTTGATGCACTCCGGCACGACTTCGTGCCCGATATCGTCGCCGAGCAACACGCCGATTTTCACATGACTCTCCAAGGTCTGTCGGAGGCGGCTACCGCGCTCCTGTTCGAGCCGGCCATTTGGCGGCTACGGCGAATATGACGTTGATCGGCGGGGCGGGGCGGCGGACTTTCTTCCCAATTGACCATGTTGGTCCGTTCCGATAAACGGAATGGTGTTTTGTTGAGCGATACGGTACTGGGGGCCATGGCCCCTTGTCAACGAATGGGTCCCGCCACGGCCGCATGCAACGCTCGATATTCGCTTCTCCGGAGTAGAACTGATGGCGGACGATACTGGCACGGTGTCGCGGATCATTCAGTTGCTGTGCTGCTGCGCCGAGCAGGAAACCTGGGGCGTCACCGAACTCGCGCAACGCCTCGAGCTGCCGCGCAGCACCACCCACCGCTTGCTCAATCTCTGTCGCGCGCAGGGCTTTATCGATACCGACGGCCGCGGCCAGTACGGCCCCGGAATGGCGCTCTACCGCTTGGCCGGACGGCTGTCGGTTCAGATGCCGTTGCGCCGCATCGCACTGCCGTTGCTGACGGAGTTCACCCAGCAATTCGGCGAAGTGTCGCTGCTCACGGTTGTCGATCGCAGCGCGTTGAAGACGTTTTTCGCCGCGAAGGCGGAGCCTTCGGCGCCGATGCGCTACGTCATCGAAACCAACACGCTCGCTCCGCTCGGCTGGGGCGCGACCGGCCGCGCCATCCTCGCTTACATGACGGACGCGGAAATCGCGGAGGTCATCCGCCGCGCCGAACCGTCGCCGGGGAGCGGCCAATCTCTCGACGCCAAGGAACTGCGGGCGTCGCTCGCGAGAATCCGCGCCGAAGGCTATGCGATCACGCAACGGCAGCGGACATCGGAAGGGACCGGCATTGCGGTGCCGTTCTTCGACGCCGCCGGACAAGTCGCGGGCGATGTCGGCGTGACGGTGCCTGCGTTCCGCTTTCGCCAACGCAGCAAGGCGATTTTCGTGCGCGCCCTTGCCGGCATGGCGGCCAAGATCTCGGAGGCGCTGGGATCGGCGCACTGGATTTCAATCGCGAATAGACCGCTCAAGGCCGCGCATCGTGCCCTGCGGCTTGATTTGGATCAAAGTGCCGCAAAGTCAAGCGGACACAATTCATAACCAGCGCGCACTGCGAGGAAACAAATCATGTCCAGGCAAAAGCCCATGGTCGCGCTGGCCCGGGGAATTATCGACGTTCCGGTGACGCCGTTCACGGCGAACAACAAGGTCGATCTGGAGACTTACGCAAAAGTCCTTGACTTTTTGCTCGAGCACAATGCTTCCGCGCTTTGCATCAATCTACATCTCGCGGAATCGCTGAATTTGACCATGGAAGAGCGCAGGCTTCTCGCCAAGGCCGCAGTCGACGTGGTTGCCGGCAGGGTGCCGGTCATCGTTCACGTCAGCATGCCCGGCACCGATCAGGCGGCGGATCTCGCGCGCCATGCCGAACAGATCGGCGCCGACTGCGTGATCGCGATCGCACCGTACTACTGGAAGCCGTCGCAGGAAGCGCTCTATGAGCACTTTTCCACGATCATCTCGGCCACCGAACTGCCCTTCATCGCCTACAGTTCGCCGACCATCATGGACGGTGTCGGGATTGCCCCCGCAACGCTGGTGAAGCTGATGGAACGATACCCGAAATTTATCGGGCTCAAGGAAGCCAGCCATAATTGGGAAAAATACCTCGAACTCGGTCGAGCGGCCCGCGCCGTGCGTCCGGACTTCGGTCTGTTCGTCGGCGCCGAATGGATGGTCCCCTGCCTCACGCTGGGAGGAACCGCGTGCATGTCGGTGTTCGGCGGCATCGGCCCCCGCTTCATTCGGTCGCTCTACGCGGCGACGACCGAAGGACGCCTGCAGGAAGCGCTCGAGCTGCAATACAAGTTCTCGGAACTTTATCAGATCATGAAGGTCGAATATCCCGCGCCCACCAAGGCGATGTGGGAGATCATGGGCCGGCCGGTGGGAGCGCCCCGGCTTCCCAATCGGCCGTTGTCGAAAGAACAGACGAAAGAACTGAGGTCCACGCTTGAAGCGCTGGGACTATTCGACACCGAGCCGCATGGCTGGTAGCGCGATGGCTGGTAGCGCGCTTGCCGCGCGCACCGCAGCGACCGCGGCCGGTCTATAAGACTCAGGAGGTGAAGCCGCCGTCGACGAACAGTGTTTGACCGGTGACAAAATCGGAGGCGCCGCTCGCCAGGAAGATCGCGGCGCCGACGAGATCCGACGGCTGCCCGAAGCGGCCGATCTTGATGCGGCTCAAGAGCTTTGCCGCGCGATCGGGATTTGCCCCCATCGTGCCCTTGACGAAATCGGTCATCGTCGTCGTCGGTGCCAGCGCATTGACGCGAATACCGAGCGGCGCCCACTCGGTGGACAGCGCGGCGGTGAGCTGCGATACCGCCGCCTTGGCCGCGCCATAGACGCTCTTGCCGACGTCGGTCGCGCGCGACCAGGTGGAGCTCATATTGATGATTTTGCCGTAGCCGCGCTCGATCATCAGGGGCGCGATCTGTTGGGCGCAGAAGAACGCTCCTTTGACGTGCGTATCGAACAGCAATCGCCAATCCTCTTCGCCGACATCGAGAGCGGGCTTGGTGAAGCCGAGACCGGCATTGTTGATCAGCACGATGCGCCGGTCGTCGTCCTGCGCCAACCGGCGGACGCTCTCGGCAAGAGCGCGGATATCGGAAAGCCGGCCCACGTCGGTGACCACGACCTCGGCCCAGCCGCCGGCGGCGAGGATCGATTGTCGAACCTCCTCCAATTTCCCTTGCCGTCGGCTCGCGAGCACGACGCGCGCTCCGGCGCGGGCAAAGCTTTCGGCGAAGGCGCGGCCGATGCCGTCACTCGATCCGGTTACGACAATCAGCCGATCGTCGAGGCGAAAGGAAGCAAGGGGGCTTTCGTTTGCAAGACTTTCATTTGCAAGACCCGTCATGACGTTCGTTTCCCCCGACATTGCCTTCCGAGACTATCCGGCTCGTGCGTTCGCCGGCAAGTCTCAGGGCCATCTCATCGCGCGCTCAATGGATCTTTTTGGAACGAGAGCGCTTGCGCCGGTCGGATGCGTCTTGGCGTCACGGCGAGATGAAGGTACTACAGCATGTCGCGCAAAAAGCCTGCCCGCGGACGCGATCCGAGGGTGGCCGCCGGTTTTGCGAAAAAGGACATGCTAGAGCATGTTCCGCTCATTCCCGCGCAAGCGGGAATCCAGCGCGGAGTGCGGGAAAGAAACTGGGTCCCCGCTTTCGCGGGGACGAGCGGACAGGGTATCGACCGGGTTCGATCGGAACGTGCTCTAAAATAAACAGCTGGTCCGTGCCGCCGCGTCTTTTCTGTAAAAAAAGTCATCCGGGAGAAAATTCGCATGAAGCCCGTCGTCGGTGTTGTCGGTCTAGGCATCATGGGCAGCGCCATGGCCGAGAGGTTGCTTGGGGCGGGCCATGAGGTCATCGGCTACGACGTTCGCCTCAAGCAGCGCCAGCGCCTGAAGCGCGATGGCGGAAGGCCTATGACGTCCTCCGGCGCAGTTGCACAAGGCACTAACGTGTTGATCGCGTCGCTGCCGTCCGTTGCAGCCCTCGACGAGGTTGTCGCGGAAATCGCCGCGGCGCGGACGCCATTGCGCAAGTCCAGGCCTCGTTTGATCGTGATCGAGACGAGTACCTTGCCGATTGCGGACAAAGAACGAGCGATGAAATCACTGCAGCGACTAGGCGTCACTGTGCTCGATTGCCCGATCAGCGGCACCGCACGCCGTCTCAAGGAGGGCGCTTGGACGATCTTCGTCAGCGGCAACGCAAGCGCCTGCCGGCAAGTGAAACCAATTTTCGCGGAGTTCACGCGCAACACCCCCTATGTCGGCAAGTTCGGCAACGGCAGCAAGTTCAAATTCATCGCCAATCATCTCGTTGCGATCCATAACGTCGCCGTCGGCGAAACCATGACTTTCGCGCGCAAAATGGGCCTCGATCCGCGGCAAGTGTGGAATTTGTTCGCGACAAGTCCGGTCATCGGCAGCGGAGTTTTCCGCTTGCGCGGCAAATTCATGGTGGAACGCAACTACCGGCCCGCGACGATGAAGATCGAGGTCTGGCAAAAGGACATGCAAGTCATCGGCGATATGGCGAAGTCGGTCGATTGTCCGATGCCGCTATTCGCAACCTGCGTGCCGATTTACAATGCGGCGATGGCGCAAGGGTTGAGCCAGCACGACACGGCCGCCGTGTGCGAAGTGCTCGACAGAATGGCGGGCGGCGGTCGCTAGCGCGTATTTCGATAGGATCGAATCGACGCCGTCTTTGCGAGGAGCGAAGCGACGACGCGTACCATAGCGCAGAAAACGCTATCAAAGCCGCCTCGTTCCACACCCGGATTCCACACATTTGGCGGCCGTTTTGAGCGTCGCGCACTAGCTTCTGGGGCGCGATCCTAGCCCTCGGAGCGCGCGCCGGCCATGGTAGTTTCCGGCCGCCTCTGCGCAACCTCCGGACGCGGGCATGGTGCTCAAATGGCGCAGGTCAGTATTGCCCAACGCCGTGCGCGATAGGTATCGTGTCCACCGAACTCCGGCGAGACGGCTTGAGTTCAAATCTGAAGCGCCACTTGATGGGATTGTGAGAATTGGCGAAGTTCGAAATCACTTGGCTTGAAGATAAGTCGGACGAAGCTGTGCTGCAAGAAATTCGGCGCGTTGCCGCGTTGGAGCCCGGCCGCCGGTTGACGGTGGACAGGTTTAATGCCGTCGCCAGGATCAGCAGCACCGCAGTACGTGACCGATTTGGATCGTGGAGCGAGGCCACCAGGAGGGCCGGTCTGAACGACGCTTTGCCGGATTACTCTGACGCTGCAATCGTTGGGGATCTGAGGCGCGTATCAGAGGTGTCTCCAAATGAACGGTTCACAAGCACATTTTATTCGACCCGGGGACGGTATTCGCGCGACTGTATGAAGCGGCGGTTTGGTGGATGGCGAGAAGCGCTCCACGCTGCGGGAATCGGCGGCCGATTTGTAGGCCCACCGACCACGGAACGAATGAAATCGCAGCCGCTTCGCGCTATGAGTGATGAGGAGATACTCGCCAGGATACGCGACGTCTCTGCGCAACTTGGCAAGAATTCCCTAGCCGGTGCTGACATCGAGGCGAACTCTGAGATAACGCGAGACATGATGCATCGGAGATTCGGTAGCGTCTCAGCAGCACTCAGAAAAGCCGGCATCGAACAAGTAAATCACGGGCGCAGATATACCGAAGATGAGATTTTCGAAAATCTCCTCAATGTTTGGACACACTACGGCCGACCGCCGACCGCTCTTGAGATGGACCGGTCACCATCGACCGTTGGCAAAAATGCTTACCTCCATCGCTATGGCGGGTGGCGAAAGGCGCTGAAAGCCTTTGTCGAGCGCGCCAACTCGGAAACGGATGGCAATCCGGCGCTCGATTCCGAACAACAACCTTCCATGCCAGGCGAACCTATCGGATCACCGGAAAGTCCTATTACCAGCGATGTTGGTACGAGAAGCCCACAACCTGCAAGTCAAACTAACGCTCGTCCACGCGTCACAAGGCCCACACCGACGAACGTCCAACCTGAGGATCGGCGCGATCCCAGCATTGGTCTTCGGTTCAAGGTGCTTCAGCGTGACCGCTTCAAGTGTGTGCTGTGCGGTGATAATCCGGCGCGAAACGCGGAATGCGTCCTACACGTGGACCATGTGATCCCGTGGTCGAAGGGTGGGAAGACACGAGAGGACAACCTGCGAACCCTGTGCGCGACATGCAACATCGGCCGGGGCAATCGCTTCTAAGCCGGGCCTGTGGCCAGCGTCACAGCGAGCCTATTCAAAGCCGCAGAGACTGGAAGAGGTTTGGCGGGCTCATGTGCCGAATGCCTCATGTGGGTCAGGAACTGCCCCGCGACCTCACTGGAGCCGCGGCAGCATTACCCTCAAAAGCTGCCGCGGTGGCTGCCGCCCGGCGCGCTGTTGTTACTTGAGCGGCAGCGGCGCGCCTTCCGGCGATATCACCTGCGCGACATTGAGCGTCATCGAGACGGCGGTGTAGTAGCCGCTCACGCCGATCAGATCGACCACACCCCGCTCACCGAACAGCGCAAGCGCGCGGTTGAGCACACCGCTGGTTGCCGCGGAATTCGGTCCCTTGCCGGCGCGCTCGAAACGAATGCCGGGGTGAAGTTCGCCGGCTACCGTCACTGGACGCTCGAATTGAGGCCGTGCAAGCTCGTCGATCTTTTGGCCCCATGGCGACATGTGGCCTTGAAAGGGTTGTCGGTCGCTTTCGGGGGAATAGCTGCCGCGCCAGCCAGTGATCGGCGCGGCAGTTGGTGATCCGGCGGCGGATTCATTGTCGCACTCGCGAATAAAAGAGCTGATCTAAAGGGCACGGGAATTCACTCCTCCATGTACCCTGCCACAAAGGCATCAAATTCTTCGCGACTTGTGCAAATCCGCTTGTCAACCCAGGAAGGAATTAGCTCGCAAATCAGCATTTCCCAATGTGTTTCACTTTCTTGATTGATCAAAATATAGACGGCGTATAGCCGTCGTTCGTAGGCGTCCGTTAACGTCACGGAAATCGACATTTGGTCGCCCAAAGCTTGGGTTTTGTTTGTTAGAATAAAGCACTTTTGAAGCTTAGTGTTATAGTGACTGTGGTAGTCACTTGAACCCGTGGAAAATGCTCCTAACTTTTTCGACTGCCCCTGATCTTTGCGTTCTGATTCCTGATAGGCTATTTGCGCTTGCGACGCACACTTCTCCTGGAGGTCAATCGACTGCGAGCGCGCCAACTTGCCGTTCGTCAAGATGGCTATCGATGCAAACATTACACTTGCCGCTAACCACGAATTTCCCGAGATCATCTTAATGCCCGCTGCAATGTGGGGCAGGATAGCACGCCTCAAATTGGAGTTCTGTGACCTACCTCATCGTGGTCCGAGGGCGAAAGGGCTCGTTTTTTGTGCGCGGCGGGAGGCTGTTCGTGGCCCTGAGCGTCGGTTAGCCCGGTGCGGTGTTAGGTCGGCTCCCAGGGGGTAAACCGGAATTGGCCGAGGAATCTTTGCGCGGCCCGGCCAGGCAGGCGGGTCAGGCCCCGCGTCCGCCCTTCAGGCCTCGTCACGATCACGGAAACGTGATGTGACATTGGTCTCCGTTTACGTTACATATAGCGAATCATCTCGCCCCCGTAAAGGACGCCCTCCCGGAGGCATACCGGCGGGCGGGGCGAGGGCGGTTCCCGCGGGCGGATTTGCACTCCGCTCCCGGGCGGTTCGGGCATCATGTCATCCGGCACTATGACCGGGG
>Ga0181539_1002355_pt1 | contig 19023 bp, 17 predicted proteins | sample PEATcosm2014_Bin_46_FD_119767 | JGI IMG/M metagenome (GOLD analysis project Ga0181539, IMG submission 119767) | Peatland microbial communities from MTU Mesocosm Facility, Houghton, MI, USA - PEATcosm2014_Bin23_60_metaG | ecosystem: Environmental > Terrestrial > Soil > Wetlands > Peat | place... | reverse complement strand
CTTGCGCTTCGCTAATCCTTCGCCGTCATCAGGCTGGATAAAGGACTTCCACCTCCAAGCTGTCGTTCATGCTCGGCACACAGCCAACGGGTCCGGCCCGAAGTGGCCGGCCCGATGACAGGCTCCGCGAAGCAATCCAGGCGGCGGCGCCGTGCTGGCTCGCTTCGTCGCTTCGCTCCTCGGAAAGACGAGCGACAAAAACTCGGCTTAGATCGCGCGACCCTCGACCTTCTCGGCGAGGGTCTTCACGGTATCGGCGATATTGTCGAGATGCGGGTCGATCGCCAGCGCCTTGCGGTACGCTTCGAGCGCGTCTTTGTCGTCGCCGATCTCCTGCAGCATCATGCCGAGGCCGGACAGCGCACCGAAATGCCGCGGTTCGCGCGCCAGAACCTCGCCGATATCGGCGATCGAATGGGCATAGTCGCGCCTGAGATAATAGACCGTGGCTCGCTGGTTCCAGGCTTCGACGTAACCCGGCTTCAGCGCGACGATGGCATCGAGGAGTTTTATGGCGAGATCGTAGTCCTTATCGTCGGTCGCGGCTTTCACCCGGCTCATCAACAAATTGCAGGTGTCGCTGCCGGACGCGACCCAGATCGCCCAGATGCGATCCTCGATCGCCTTGGCGCTGGCCTGGTCGGGCGCCACCTTCAGGGCGCCGAACAGCGTGTCGAGGCTATAGCGCTGCGCGCCGTGGCCGAGGCGCGAGTTTTCGCTGCGCGGCGTCACCCAGTCTTGCGCATTGCCTTGCGCATCTTGCGCAAAAGCCGGCGCCAAGAGCGCGACGGCAAGGACCGGAACCAGGGCCGAAACGGTGAATCGCAGTTTCATGCGCCTTCAAGTCTATTCCCCCGCCGCGGCGCGGCAAGCCGGAATAATGCTCATCAAGACGCGATGAATGCGGCGGATGTGGGCAGCCGGCAGGGGTCAGCCTTGGCTCAAGCTTAGCTCAACCTTGGCGGGCCTTGAAGCGACGCTGCGTCTTGTTGATGACGTAGACGCGCCCCTTGCGCCGCACGATGCGGTTGTCGCGATGGCGGCCGCGCAGCGATTTCAATGAATTGCGGACTTTCATAGGCTTATATTCCTTGAGGCGCGATCCGATCCGAAAACCGCCCCGCGCCCGGTCCAGCTCCGGGGCAACCTTTCGGGATCATGCCGTGATCTGGGCGGTTGATTAAGGAAGCGCCTTCCGCTTGTCAATGTAGGCAGCCCGGCCGAGATTTGAGCTTCAGGAGGCCGTCGCGCTTTCCGGATCGGGGCGCACGACGGGGCAGCTTTCGAGCGGATCGCGGCTTTCGCCGGAGAGACCAAGAATACCATGGAGAATACGTCCGAGCTTGTTCCAAGCGCGCAGCGCAAAACCCACCGGTAGCGGCATGGCTTGCCGGCAAAAGGCAAGCTTTCGCACCTCTTTGGTCACATGCCACAGGCTCGAACTGCCGGCGGGAAAAAACACCATGTCGCCGGGTCCGAGCCGACGACTTTCGCCGTTCTCGTCGGTGACGAAAACCTCGCCGGAGATGATGTGCAGGGTTTCGTCGACGGCATAATGCCAGTGGAACCGGCCGGGCGTGCACGACCACGCCACGATCGACGACGTGCCATCCGCGCTGATGGCGAGGCGCTTCGAACAGGCCTGCGGAGCGCCTCCGACGATCCACTGCGCCGGTATCGGCGCCGGCATGAGTTCAATGTCGGCCGGAGCCGCGAACACGATAGCGCTCGACATCTCGACACTCCCACATTGGCGGCTCATTAAAAGACGCCGAGCCGAATAAGGCGTAAATTCAAACCAAGCGGACGCGGTTTAGCGCAGCGCGGCGTTGGCCGCGCGACGCATACTCGCCGGCCAATCGCGCCAGACGCGACGCCGCGGAAAATTCGTCGCTCCCCGCTCCGCCTTGCGCGCACACAGATACGCGACCCACTTTTGGTAAATTCCGAGCGCCGCCGGACGCCACGGGCTTTGCAGCCCGGCCGCGAGCGCATCCTTCGGGAACTGCGCAATGAGATCCCCGCGCCGCTCGGCGCAGGCGCGCGTGCGGAACGCCTCGGCGAGCGTAGCTGCCTCCCGGGTGAGATAATCGAGCGGCATCGCCGGATAATCGGCGACCTCGCCGGCGAGGAAACGGGCGGCGTCGCGGCGATATTCGCGCAACAGTGTATCGGCGTCGTATTCCGGGTGGCCCTGGAAGAACAGAAAGAAGCTGCCGTCCAGCTTGGCGAAAGTATCGACGCCGGCCGTCGCCGACCGGGTCAGGATGCTGTAGCCGCGGGCCACGAGCGCCGGTTCCGGCAAATCGTTGTAGCGCGAATGCGGCAGCCAAAGCGGCTCGGGAAAGGCTTGAGTCATCGGATGCTCGGCCGCCAGCCGGCAGTCGAACACGCCGCAGCGCTTTTCCGGCAGCGCCCGGCGTTCGATGCCGTCGGCGTGGAGAACCGCGGCATGCGCGGCAAGGCACGACCAAATCGTCGACGCGGTATGTGCCCTCGCCCAGTCCACGACCGCGCTCAAGGTTTCCCAATGCGGCTCGTCGGTAAGCCTTGCCGCACGCGGCTCGGCGCCGGTGACGATCAGGCCGTCGAGCGTGCTCCCCCACAGCTCGGCAATGTCGCAATATCGTTCGGCGACCGCGCGCCGCATCGCCGGCGAACGCGGCAGTTCCGGGATCGAAAACAATTTCAAGAGCACCACGGCATGCGGCGTCGCCGCCCGGATCAGATCGGTGAACTGCCGTTCGGTCGCCTCGATCGCCGCATCGGGCATGTTGTTGATCAGGCCGATGGTGAGGCACTTTCCGGCGTCGAGTTCGCCCGCGATGCCCGGCCGGCCGGTGTCCACGAACAGCGCCATCGACAATGCCCCTTGGCGATCTATTCCGCCGCGATCAGCGTCGTGGCGCGCGCCGACGCCGCCGCCAGCGCCTGATCGAGATCGGCGATGATGTCGTCCTTATGCTCGATACCGACGCTCAGCCGGATCATCTCCGGCCGCACGCCGGCCTTTAGTTGCTCGAGCGCCGACATCTGCCGGTGCGTGGTCGAGGCCGGATGACAGGCGAGCGATTTCGCATCGCCCATATTGACCAGCCGTTTGACGAGCTCGAGCGCGTCGTAAAACGTCTTGGCCGCATCGAGCCCGCCGGCGACGCCGAAGGTCAACAGCGAGCAACCGCGGCCGCCGAGATATTTCCGCGCCAGCGCGTGGTAGGGATTGTCGGCAAAGCCCGCGTAATTGACCCATTCGACCCGCGGATGCCGGCGCAAAAATTCCGCGACGCGACGCGCGTTCTCGACATGCCGCTCGACGCGCAGCGCCACCGTCTCGATGCCCTGCAGCAGGAGAAACGCCGACAGCGGAGCGAGCACCGCGCCGGTGGTGCGCTGGTAGACGCTGCGGCAGCGCGCGATATAGGCCGCCGCGCCGAAGTGCTCGGTGTAGATCAACCCGTGATAGGACGCATCGGGCTCGTTGAACATCGGGAAGCGTCGCGGCTGGGCGCGCCAGTCGAACTTGCCGCTGTCGACGATGGCGCCGCCCAGCGTCGTGCCGTGCCCGCCCATGAATTTGGTCAGCGAATGCACGACGATGTCGGCGCCGTATTCGATCGGGCGCAGCAGAACCGGCGTCGCCACCGTATTGTCGACGACGAGCGGAACGCCGTGGCGCCGGGCGACGCCAGCCAATGCCTCGATATCGCAGATGTTGCCGGCCGGATTGCCGACGCTTTCGCAGAAGACCGCGCGGCTGTTATCGTCGATCAATCGTTCGATGGCGTCGGGAGAATCGGATTCCGCGAAACGGACGGCGATGCCCTGGCTCGGCAGCATGTGAGCGAACAGCGTGTGTGTCGTGCCGTAAAGCTGCGGCACCGAGACGATGTTGGTCCCCATCGTCGTCAGATTGAGCACCGCGTAATTGAGCGCCGCCTGCCCTGAGCCGACGCACAAGGCCTCGACGCCGCCTTCGAGCAGCGCGACGCGGCGTTCCAGCACCGCGGTGGTCGGATTGCCGATCCGGCTGTAACGGAAGCCTTCGGCTTCGAGATCGAACAGCGCCGCGCCGTGATCGGCGCTGTCGAATTCATAGGCCACGGTCTGATAGATCGGCACCGCGACCGATTTCGTCGTCGGATCGGTTTCGTAGCCGCCGTGAACGGCCAGCGTTTCGCTTTTCATGCCACCTGCCGCTTGTCCTAAAACACGCCAATCCAGGCCGCGATCATAGCCGCATCGGGTTTCCGATCCGTGGCCGAAAGGGCGAACGACGCAACGGCGGCGAATTCGCGGGAATAACGTTAATTGTTTGCGACCTGCCCCGCGCATCGGCCGTGGGCCGCGCTCGTTGCGAACCGGCGCTTTCCGGTTCTTTCAATTTTTATCAAAACGCGAAGCGAAAGATTCACTTCGCTGCGCCATCCTGCCCGCATGGCTCTTGTCGAAATGGAGCGGCTGCGGCCGGCCGGCGCGGTTGGAGAAACCGCGCTGCGCGACTGGCTGCGCGCGCTCGAGGCCGTCGCGCCGATCGCGGCCAAGCCGCAGCGGACTTTGCCGCGCGCCATCGAGCGAATCGCGCTGGAGCGCGGCGGCGACGAAGCGCTGATCTCGACGCCGGGCACGCTGTGCTATCGTTCGTTGATCGAACGCGCCAACCGCTACGCGCGCTGGGCGCTCGCCCAAAACATCGCCAAGGGCGACACCGTCTGCCTGATGATGCCGAACCGGCCCGATTTTTTCGCGATCTGGCTCGGCATCACGTCGGTGGGCTGCGTCGTTGCGCTCATCAACACCCAACTGCGCGGCCGTTCGCTCGCCCACTGCATCGACATCGTCAATCCCCGGCATGTCATCGTCGCCGGCGAACTGATCGAGCAGTTCCGCTCGGCCGCGCTCGCCGGGCAACCGAAAATCTGGTCGCATGGCGGCCGCGACTTCCCGCGCATCGACCGCGAGATCGAACGCTTTTCGGCAGGCCCGCTTTCGAGCCTCGAACGCGGCACGGTGACGCTCGCCGACCGCGCGCTCATCATCTACACCTCGGGCACCACCGGACTGCCGAAGGCCGCCAATGTCAGCCATCGGCGGCTGATGCAATGGTGCCTCTGGTTCGCCGGGCTGAACGATATCCGGCCGGAAGATCGCATGTATAATTGCCTGCCGATGTATCATGCGATCGGCGGCGTGGTGGCGATCGGATCGTTGCTGGTGCGCGGCGGCTCGGTGGTGATCGGCGAGAAGTTTTCCGCCCGCGAATTCTGGAACGATATCGTCGCCTGGGACTGCACGCTGTTTCAATATATCGGCGAGCTTTGCCGTTATCTGGTCAATGCGCCGAAACATCCCTGGGAACGCAAGCATCGGCTGCGGCTCGCCTGCGGCAGCGGCTTGCGCGCGGAGATCTGGGAGGAATTCCAGTCGCGCTTCGCCATCCCGAGAATTTTGGAATTTTATGCGGCGACCGAAGGCAATGTGTCGCTCTATAATGTCGAGGGCCGCGTCGGCGCGATCGGCCGCGTTCCGCCGTTCCTGGCGCATCGTTTCCCGCTGGCGCTGGTCAAGTTCGACGCGGCGACCGAGGCGCCGGCGCGCGACCAGAACGGCCATTGCCTGCGTTGCGCAACGGAAGAAATCGGCGAGGCGATCGGGCGGATACGCGACCGGGCGGCGCAATCCGGCGGCGAATTCGAAGGTTATACCGACGACGCCGAGACCGAACGCAAGATATTGCGCGACGTGTTCGAAGACGGCGACGCCTGGTATCGCACCGGCGATCTGATGCGCCGGGATGCGAACGGCTTTTTCCACTTCGTCGACCGCATCGGCGACACCTTTCGCTGGAAAGGCGAGAACGTGGCGACCTCGGAAGTCGCCGCCGCGATCATGGCGTTTCCCGGCATCGCCGAAGCGACCGTCTACGGCGTGGCGATCCGCGGCTGCGAAGGCAGAGCCGGCATGGCGGCGCTGGTGAGCGACGGCCCGTTGGACCTCGTCGGGCTGCGCAGCCATCTCGCGCAACAACTGCCGGCTTATGCCCGTCCGGTGTTCCTGCGCATCAAAGATCACATCGAAACGACCGGCACCTTCAAGCATAAGAAGCAGGAGCTGGTGCGCGAGGGTTTCGATCTCACGACGGTTGCCGACCCGATCTACCTCGACGATCCGGCAACACAAGCCTATGTGCGGCTCGACGCTGCGCTCTACGAGCGCATCGACACGGGCAAGGTGCGGCTGTAGCGCACCGGCCCCGGAGACGCTGTCTTCCGGGTTATCCCACATTGCCGCGAACGCGAATTTGCTTGTCTCTGCAATAGCGCGGAGAATCGGCGTTCGGCATCAAAGTTAGTCCGTCCGTTGAACGCGATTCAGACGGCGGCTCCGATGGGCTTCGAGAATTTTGTCGCGGACGTGGATGAAAAATCGAGGCGGCAGCATGCCGTAGTCGTAGCGGCGAGCAGTTGCATTCGGCAGGGGCCGCAGGTCCGGACCTGGCCAAAGAAAGTCATTGGTTTCGGTAACGACGATCCACGAAGGCAGATCGTCGAGTCCAAGATGGGCCTTTAGGGCCGCAGGAATTTCAACAGCGTCATTGGGATCGCGCGGTGGCACATGGGTGACCGGCACGACGGTTACGATCGCGCGACCCGCGACGAGTTGGCGCGCGACGACAATGGCGCAAGGGCGGTCTTTGCGCCCCTCCTCGTTACCCTTTTCATACTCGGTCGCCCAAAGGTACGAATAGCGGATCACAAGACCCGGCTTGGGCGTGGGTAGACTCACGGCGTCCAGTCTTTGAGAAGGTCATTCAGCGGCGCATATTCGGCCGATACTTCGGCTTTCGAAATGGCTTTCAGCGTATCGTCGTCCAGGTCTTCCACGGCGCGCGCAAGGCGGCCCTTCATTACCATCTCGAAAAACTCAGCCGACATCAGCACGGTATGCGTACGACCGTTTTTAGTGATCGCTACCGGCTCCCGTTGCGCGGCATCCTGATAGCGACCCACGTTTTGCTGAAACTCTGTGGACGTGACTTTCATGGCAGCTTGTTTTCCTGTCAGGCTATCTAATATAGATAAAATAGATAATAATACAATGACGAACGATGGTCAGACCGCACTCTTGAATCCGGCCAAGGAAGATCACTTCAGAAAACCGATCGAGAGCCAGGGCACCGCGGCGACGATGGCGGTGCCGATCACCAGCGCCAGCATGTAGCCCCAGATCGGCCGCATGCCTTCGGCCGGGTCGGCGCGGCCGATGGCGCAAGCTGCGTAGTAGCCGACGCCGAACGGCGGCGCGAACAGTCCGATGCCCATCGAAAGGATCACGACCATGGCGTAGTGCACTTCATGGATGCCGACGGCCCGCGCGATCGGGAACAGCAGCGGTCCGAACAACACGATCGCCGGAATGCCTTCGAGCACCGAGCCGAGCACGATGAAGGCCGCGATCGACACCGCCATGAAAGCCGTGGCGCCGCCGGGCAGGTCGGTCATCGCCGCGGCGAGCGAGCGCGAGAAGCCCGACTGGGTCAGGCCCCACGCCATCCCGGTCGCGGTGCCGATGATCAGGAGGATCGAGCCGGACAGGCCCGCGGTGTAGATCAGCATCGGCTTGAGCGCCGACCAGTCGAAGCGCCGATAAACGACAAGTCCCGCGAGCGCCGCGTAGACGATGCCGATGGTCGAGACTTCGGTCGCAGTGGCGACGCCCTCGACCACCGCCGCCCGGATCAGGAACGGCAGAGCGATGGCGGGCAGCGCCACCAGGAATGTCCGGCCGACCTCGCGTTTGGTCGCGCGGAGGGTGTCGCTGCGATTCTCGCCACGATAGCGCCTTCGCACCACCAGGCAGAGCAAAGCCGCGAGCACGATCGCCGGCAATACCCCGCCGGTAAACAGCGCCGCGATCGACACGCCCGTCACCGAGCCAATGGTGATGAGGACGAGGCTCGGCGGAATGGTCTCGGTCTGCGCCCCGGTCGCCGCCAACAGCGCGACAAGTTCGCCCGGTTTGGCGCCGCGCTCTTTCATTGCCGGGAACAGCACGGGTGCGATCGCCGCCATGTCGGCTGCTTTCGATCCCGAAATGCCTGACACCAGATACATCCCGGCAATCAGAACGTATTGCAACCCGCCGCGGACATGCCCCAGCAAGCTCGCCAGGAAGGCGACCATGGCGCGCGCCATACCGGTCATTTCGATCAACAGGCCGAGAAAGACAAAGAGCGGCACCGCGAGCAGGATGAGATGGCTCATCCCCTCGTCCATGCGCCCGATCAGCACCATCACGGGCGTATGCGTCGTCAGCGCCAGATAGCCGAATGTCGCGAGCCCGAAGGCAAACGCGATCGGCACGCCGGCGAACACCGCCGCGGCGACGACGCCGACGAAAAAGATCAGAAGGTTGATGTTGCCGAGCCCGCGAAACAACGGCGTACCGAGCCAGAACAGCAGCACCAGCGCGGCAACGGCGCCGAGCGAAAGTGCCAGCGACCGCGGCGATCCGATCTTGGCCAGGCGCAGCACCGCGAACACCGCCATGAGCAAGATACCAATAGGCAAAGCCGCAGCCCGCAAGGCATCGGAAATCTGCAACGCCGGCGTCGTGATCGGCACTTCGTCGCGAGCATATTGGTAAGCCGGCCAGGCGATCAACAAGAGAAAGGCAAGCGCCGCGCCGATCGCGAATGTCTCGAGCACGGCCCGCGCCGGCGCCCTTAGTGTGGCGACGGCCGCCGTCATCCGCATGTGCTCGTCGCGACGAAAGGCGATGACCGCCCCGAGCATCGCCAGCCACAAGAACAGGATCGAGGCCAGTTCGTCCGACCATACCAGCGGCGCGTCGAAACCGTAGCGCGCGACGACGCCGCCGAACAGGATCGCGATCTCGGCCACAACCAGCGCCATCGCCGCCAACTCGACGACGGCGCCGAGCCAGGCATCGATCGCCGCGCTCACGCCGCGGCGGGAGCCCGCCGCGCCCGGAGCGGCCAGTGCCGGTGGCTCGAACTCGACCACGGCGTCACGCCAGTTTCCCGACCGATTTTTCCAGGATCGCCCAGGCGTCGTCGCCGTATTTGGTCTTCCATTCGCTGTAGAAGCCGGCCGACCGCAGCTTGTCGCGGAACGGCGCCGGCTCGGGCTGATTGAAGACGAGCCCCTTGCCCACAAGCTCCTGACGCAGGCCGGAGTTCAGCTTGGCGACATCCTCGCGCTCTTTCACGGCCGCCGCATTGATGTGCTTGCCGACGACGGCGCGCATGTCGTCCGGCAACTGTTCCCAGGCGTTGCGGTTCGCCAGGAACCAGAAGCCGTCCCACATATGATTGGTCAGCGAGCAGTATTTCTGCACCTCGTACAGCTTGGCGGTGGCAATGACCGCCAGCGGATTCTCCTCGCCGTCGACGATCTTGGTCTGCAGCGCCGAATAGACCTCGTTGAAGTTGATCGAGGCGGGCGCCGCGTCGAAGGCCTTGAACAGCGCCGTCCACAGCGGCGACGGCGGCACCCGGATCTTCATGCCGCGGAAGTCGTCCGGCGTTACGATCGGTTTCGTCGAACTCGTGGTCTGACGAAAGCCGTTGTCCCAGATCTTCTCCATGGCGATGAGGTTGTTGGTCTTGGCGATCTGGCCGCGGATATAGGCGCCGAGATCGCCGTCCATCGCCTGCCACACCGTGTCGTAATCCGGGAAGGCGAAGCCCATGCCGTTGATCGAAGCGGCCGGCACCAGCGTTGCAAGGATCAGTCCGGACAGCGTGAAGAACTCGACGCCGCCGGAGCGGATCTGGCTCAAGGTGTCGGTGTCGGAGCCGAGCTGGCTCGAGGGAAAAATCTGCAGGTCGAAGGCGCCGTTGGTGTCCTGCTTGATTGCCGCCGCCATCTCCCGCGCCCGCACATTCATCGGGTGGGTTTCCGGCAGATTGTTGGCATATTTGTAGCTGAACTGGGCGCCCGCGGCGCGCGCCACGAACGGCGCCTGGACTACGCTGCCGAGACAGGCCGCGCCAGCGGTGGCGAACAGATGACGACGCGACAGTTTCATGAATAGCCTCCCCTTTCGACTTCGGCGGGACCCGCATTCCCAGCCCGCTCCTTGAACGGGAGCATTAGCCTTTATCGGCTTCGGAGGCTATGCCGTTTGCGGGTCTGGGGCGTTAACTCATAAATGCGGCCGGGCGAACGACTTGCGAGAGCCTGCTCGGCCCCGAAAGCGACCGAGACCTTTCTCTGTTTTGCCTGTCGCAAAGGGCCATCTTCCGCCTCACGCACTGCAAAACATTATCCTCGACTAATTGGGCGTCGGTCGATAAATTGCCATCCGGTTATATGTTGGATGTCGGGATTTTACGGCTTTGGATCGTAGCGGCGGACTGTGGGCTGGTGCGCCAATGCTGGGGCGGTGTACAACCAATGAGCGGGCGTTTCTCTAAGCTTAATGGAACTGCAGTGTGTTGCATGTCCCAGGTCAGAGTTTGGAGTTTCTAGTATGGCTCTTATCGATGTTCCTGAAGCGTCCCTCGAAAACCAATACCCGAAGCGTACATGGTCGTCTCCTCGGGTAATATTGCCAACAGTTGTGATCGACACTTCCAAATCGACGTTTTCCGGTGTGGAAGTCCATGGTACTCCAACTCATCCGGGATCAGTCGTCGGTGGCCACCTCAGCTAGCCGAGCTAATTCCGCCGAGGTGCGATTTTATCTGACGGTGTGGCGCAAGGCATTGACGTCGCGTAGGGAATGGGTGTCGAGACATCCTACGCGTTGATCCCCGCTGCCACACCCACCATGACCGACGATATCGATTTCATCTTCAGTCTGCCAGCCTTGTATGTCGCTAATGACCTACTGACTAAGTAGGAAAGGCCAAAGCGCCTCATGAGCGGAATCTGCGGGATATTTCGATTTGACGGCGGGCCGGTCGAGGCGCGCGATCTAGAAAGTCAGATAACGCGGCTCGCGCATCTCGGCCCCGACCGGACGCGGACATGGTGCGCCGGACCGACCGGCCTCGGCCATCTGATGATGCGGATTACGCGCGAGGACCAATTCGACGTTCAGCCGCTGCACGATGCCGGGCTTACCCTAGTCGCCGATCTGCGGCTCGACAATCGCGAGGACCTTGCGCATGCGCTGTCGATCAGCGTCTCGGCGCTGTCCGATATGCCGGATAGCGCGCTTTTCTTTGCCGCCTACAAAAAATGGGGCGCAGACTGCGTCGAGCACTTGCTCGGTGACTTCGCCTTCGTGGTGTGGGACAGCGATAAGAAAACACTGACGCTGGGGCGCGACCACATGGGCCAGCGCCATGTGTTCTATCACCAAGGGGAAGGCTTCTTTGCCTTCGCCTCGGAGATCAAGGGGCTGTGGGCGCTACCGCAAGTGCCGCGCGCGCTGTTGGAAGATCGCGTTGCGCAATCACTGTTGTTCGACCTGCCGACCGACATCGGTGCGACGACATTCGAAGGCATCCGTGGTGTCCCGGGCGGCACGGTGATGACGATAGCGGCGGACGGCGAAATCATTTCACGCCGTTATTGGGAGCCGCACGCCGATCCGGCCCAAGAGGGCCGCGACGAAGCCTATTACATCGAGACCTATCGCAAGGTGTTGACCGAAGCGGTCGAGTGCCGGCTGCGCCGCGCCACGAATCCGGCCGGGCTATTGATGGGCGGCGGCTTCGATTCCAGCGCCATTTGCGCGCTGGCGGGTCCGGTGGTGACCGCGCAGGGGCGCAAGTTCATCGCCGTGTCCTCGGTGATGCCGGAAGACTATCGCGGCACCATTAAACACGCGCGCAAGTGGGTCGAAATGTGCCGCCGCCACATGCCACATCTCGACGTGCGCTATGTCACGCGCGAGGGCCTCGACATCTTCACCTTCATGGAACAGGGCTTCCTCGCCACCGACGGCGGGCACAGTCCGAACCGCTACGTCACCCACGCCATATTTGCCGAGATCGCAGGCGCAGGCGCGCGGATCGTCATAGACGGCCACGGCGGCGACTACACGGTCAATCCGCGCGTCCAAAACATGCTGGTGCGGCTTCTGAGTAAGGGGCAATTCCGCCATTTCGTTGCGGAGTTCGCTGCCATGCGGCGGCACCTGCGGCAGAGCATGAAGCAGACCTTCGTCCGCAATGTGCTGTTGCAGCTTGTGCCCGCGTCGTGGATGCAGGTCTGGATACGCCATCGCAACGGGCTCGTGCTGTTCGGACCGACAATGCCGGTGTCGCGGCAGGTCATCGAGGGCCGGAGCAAACATGCGCGCTCGCGGTTTCGGTGGAAATCCGGCGAGAGCCAGCGCATCGGCATGGAGCGCGCGCTGCGTTCGCAGCAGAACGCTCGGGCTCAGGCTTTCTCGGTTTCCGGCGCTGCGTATGGTCTCGAATTCACCCAGCCGTTCCACGACAAACGGGTGGTCGAGTTTGGCCTCGCCATCCCTGAGGAGCTTTACGTCAAGAACGGCAAGACACGGTATCTGGCGCGCGCCGCGCTCAAGGATTTATACCCGCCAGAATATCAGGACCGTCCGCCCGGTAACGACGATCTCGGACCGGACTTCCTGATGATGGCGAAACGCATCGAGCCGCGCGTGCTCGCCGAGATCGACCGCATGCAGAAGGCTGGGAAGCTCTCAAAATATTTCGACTTCCCGCGTATGAGGACGATGCTGACCCGCCGCACCGTCGAGCAGCACGCGTCGGGCAACGAATACGACACGCGGCAAGCGATGCTTGCTTTCTTGGCCGCGCGCTACATCGAATGGTTCAGGGGCGATAACGCCTAGCAGTCTGCTGTCATCCCCATAGGCGCTATTTCAGGACGCTGCGATGCACCCGCCATGTCCGAGTTGGGTCATTCGCGACCTGGTCAAGCGGGCGGCGAGTCCGACCATGTCCGCTATGCCCCGAAAGGTGCGCCGCGGCGCGATCTGCCGGAGAACTACGGGCGGCGGCTCGTGCCTCCTCGGCTGCATCCTTCGAGGGCAGCTCCGCGGCCACCTCAGGATGACGGACAACTTTGGGCGCGACCTACGCCGTGGCGCCGGCGTCGACGGTCAGCACCGTGCCGGTCATGCCGCGCGCCTTGTCGCCGAGCAGGAACTCCACCGCGTTCGCCACGTCGTCGACATCGGCGAGGCGGCGCAGCGCGCTTCTTCGCGTCACTTGCCGGCGTTGCTCGTCGGAGAGGCCGTGCGTCATGTCGGTGTCGAGAAAGCCGGGCGCCACGGCGTTGACCGTGATGCCGAGCCGGCCCACCTCGCGCGCCAGCGAGCGGGTGAAACCGAGCATGGCCGCCTTGGTCGCGGCATAGACCGCAAGCCCGCTATAGCCGGTGAAGCCGATGATCGATGCGACATTGACGATGCGGCCCGTTCCCTCCGACATCATCGAGCGCACCACATATTTGCTGAGCACGATGGGGGACAGCGTGTTGACGCGCAGCAATTCCTCGATCCGGGAATTGTGCATCGTCGCCAGCACGCCGTCGAAGCCGATCGCCGCATTGTTGACGAGCCCGTGGAACGGGCCGAATTCCCGGCGCAGGCTGCGCACCAGTTCGGGAATCGCATCGATCTCGCCGAGATCGAACGAGACGAAATGCAGCGAACCGCGCCGGCTTCGTTTCGCCGCCGCCATCGCGGCGTCGAGCTCCTTGTTGCTCGTTCGCGCCACCGCGATGACGCGATAGCCGCACGCCGCCAGATTGCGCGCGATGCCGAGCCCCAAGCCCCGGCTCGCGCCGGTGATCAGGACGGTGCGGGTGACGGCGGCTGTCTTCTTAGCCAAGACCTTCTTAGCCATGGCGCCGCGCCAATTTTCCGGTCGCCGCGACATCGAGCGCCGGCACGAAACTGATGGCGACGGGAACCTTGTGGCGCGGCAGCGCGTCGCGGCAAAGTTTCAAAATGTCGCCCTTGACCGCGGCGAATTCGCCGCCCGCCCCGGCGCGGCCGGATTTGAGCACGACATCCGCGATCACGATCGACCCGGTGATCGGGCTTGGCTTCGGTCGCACCAGCGACATGCGCACTTGCGGATGCCGGTTGATCACGGTTTCGATCTCTTCGGGATGAACCTTCAGCCCGCCGATATTGATGATGCCGCCGCGGCGGCCGACAAAAACGTAACGGTTGCCGTGCAATTCCACCATATCGCCGCTGTCGATGAAGCCATCCGGGTCGGCGAGCGTCGCATCGCCGCCGAGATAGCGCGACGCGGTGCGCGGCGAGCGGATGCAGAGCGATCCGTCGGCGATCTTCAGCTCGACGCCGTCGCGCGCTATTCCGATATAGGACGCTGGAAATCCGGCGCGGCCGTCGTCGACTTCGAACGCGACGCCTGCCTCGGTCGAGGCGTAAGCGTGGGCGATGCTCGCTTGCGGCAACGCGATCCGCAAGGCATCCAGCACGGTCTGATCGGCGATCTCGCCCGACAGGCGAACGTAGCGCGGCGAGATTTTTCGGATCGAAGGCGACATCAGCGCGCGGCGCCAATGCGACGGCGTGCCGGACAGATGCGTCACGCCGAGCCGACCGAGACGATCGAGATGCTCGGCGATCGGTTCGCCGGCGCTCGACAGCACCAGAGAGGCGCCGCCGAGCACTGCGCGCAGAAAAATCTGCAACCCGCCATAGCGGCGGATGTCGTAGAACGTGCCCCATACGACAGGGCCATCGCCGACCGCGGGCTTGATCGACGCGGTCAGGCCGGCGCGGCTGTGCACGACCATTTTCGGAATTCCGGTGGTGCCGGATGTGAGCATCACCCACTCGGTGTCACGCGATGCCACAGCAAGCCGCTCGGCCGGCACGATCACTTCATCGCAGACGATGCGGACGCCGCGATCAAAAGCGGCGTTTGCCGGCGTCGCGCGATCGACGACAGCTGCGTCGATCTCGGCACCGGCCAGCAGAGCGTCCAGATAAGCGGGATCGACGTCGGGCGGCAGAATGAGGAGCCGGCGCGCGACGCCGTCGAGCTCGATCAGCGCCAGCGCCGTCGTCAATTGACTGGCGGTGGCGACGACGACGGATTTGTCGGCCAGCTCGGCAAGCCGGCCGCCGAGAGCCGTGCCGGCGCGCAGATCCGCGATGCGGGCACAGGCCGCGCGATCCCAAAACGCCTGCTCCGCGAAACCTTGCCCGATGCGCTGGCGCAGCGGCAATGCCTCAGCGCGCGCCATTTTCGTAGACTTTCACGAAGTCGCCGAAAGTCACGGGAAACTGCGCGTCATCGGACGCGGTGAACGGATCGATGCCGAGCCGGTCTTCCAGGCGCGCGACCAGCACGGCGAAGCCGAGCGAGTCGAGACCGGTATCGAGCAAAACCAGATCGTCGGAGAGCGGCGCCAGAATCTTGCCGTGCTCGCGCGCGATCTCCGCCATCTGATCCATTATGGTTAATTTTACCGACATTGCCGTCAAACCTACGGTTTGTTCACTTGCGATCGGTATAGTGCGGAACGATTACGATCAGGTTCACGACGCGACGCGGTCGAGGCGAATGGCTTCTTCAGTTCCGGCAATCCGCTGCCGACAGATCGAACAGGGCGACGTCGACGCCGTGGCCGACCTCTTGAGCCGCGGCTTCCCCAACCGCAATCGCCAATTCTGGCACCGTGCGCTCGGACAGTTGACGCGGCGCGAACCGCCGCGCGATTTGCCGAAATTCGGTTACTTGCTGGAAACCAACGGTGTGCTGGTCGGCGCTATTCTGTTGATCTGCGCGACCATGCGCGTCGCCGACACGGTGGGGCCGCGCTGCAATCTGTCGAGCTGGTATGTCGAACCCGCCTACCGGGTCTATGCGCCGCTTCTGATTTCGCACGCCTTGCGCCACAAGGATGTCACCTATTTGAACGTCTCCGCGGCGCCGCATACCTGGCCGATCGTCGAGGCGCAGGGTTTTTCGCGCTGTAGCGAAGGGCTTTTCATCTCCGTCCCGGCGCTGAGCCTCGCGCCGCCCGGCGAGCGGCCCGAGATATTCGAGGCGAGCAAAGAACCGGGGGTGCCGTACGATCCGTTCGAGCAGGACGTGTTGCGGCAACACGCCGAGCACGGCTGCATCAGTCTGTGGTGCGTGCAGGGCGGGCACGCCTTCCCGTTCGTGTTCCGGCCGCGCCTGGTCAGGGGCTTCGTCCCTTGCGCGCAACTGATCTACTGCCACGACTTCGCCGACTTCGCGCAGTTCGCCGGACCGCTCGGCCGCTACCTCGCGCGCCGCGGCCGGCCGGTGGTCATCGTCGACGCCGACGGCCCGATCCCGGGTGTCGTCGGCATCTTCCGCCGCGGCAGCAAGCCGAAATATTTCAAGGGCCCGCAGCGCCCGCGGCTCGGCGATCTCGCTTATACGGAATACGCGATTCTCGGGGTGTAGCTTTCCCCTCCCCCTTGTGGGGGAGGGAAGATTCATACCATCAGCGTCTGGCGCACCCGGGTCGGCCATTGCGCGAACGCGACGCCGTGCGTGGCGAACAGCGCCAGCGCCAGACGATCGATGCCGAAGGCGACGCAGCCGGTATGCGCGATCTCGCCGCGCGCGTCGCACAGATTCCACGCCGTGCCGAAGTGGTCGCGGTGATAGTTGAAGCTCATGCAGGCGGTCGGCTGCTCTTGCGAATGCACCGGCACCAGCAGCTCGAATTTCAACGCCTGCTCGACCTGGCTCATCGCCATCAGCTTGCCGGCGCGACCGAAGAACGGATCGCTCGCCTGATCGACCCGATAGGACAGACCGAGCTCGCCGGCGAAGCTTTCCGCCAGCTTCAGCCAGCGGGCGCGGAAATCCTGGATTTGTTCAGGGGTACCGATGCGGACGAATTCGCGCATGCGGAACGATTGCAGCCGGTCGAGCATTTTCGACGGCTCGCGCCGGAAGCAGTCGCAGGCGACGTCGAAGACAAGCCCGCCGGCCGGCACGTGGCCGCGGCTGGCGACCATGGGATAGACCGGATAGCAGGCGGCCGGGCTCAAGACGAGATCGGCGGCTTTGAGCGCCGACGTCCAGTCGTCGCCGGCTTCGTAACGCTCGACGCTCGCGCGGATTTCGGCTTCGCCGCCGCCGAGGCAGCTCACGCAACCGAGGAAATGCGGGAAGCTTTGCAGATAGCCGGATTTTTCCAGTTGCCGGCGGCTCATCACCGGCGGGAAGCGCAACACTTCGGCGTCCGGCTCGCGGTGGCGCGAGATCGCCGTGGTCAGTCCGTCGACCACCCGCTCGAACGCCGCGCTCCGCGCGAACACGCCGTCGATGCCGGTCGGCAGCAACAACGCCTCGGCGATCGAATCGAGCGGATGGTTGGAAACTGCCGGCTGCTTGAATGCAACATTCATCTGACGTTCGCCTCGTCGGTTGGCTGTGGCGGCGCTGCCGCTAATCGATCAACGCATCCGGCGCGCCGGAGAGCAACGCGGCGGTGGCGCTGTTGGCGAGGATGCGGTCGTTGCTGATCATGATCGGCGACGACAGCACGTCGCGCAGATGGCGGCCGATGCTGAACTCGCCGTCGTTGCGATAGCCGGCGAGCCCGCAGCTCTGCATCGCGCTCATCACCGTCGCGACGGCGAGCTCGGAGGCGTTCACTTTGAGGAGATTCATGCCGCTCTGGAATTCGATTGATTCGAGTGCGGCGGCGTCGTCCGCTGCCGCTTCGAACCGGCGCAGCGAGGCGGCGACGAGGCTCCGCAGCGTCCGCAGCGTCGCGGTAGCGCGCGTCAGATGCGCCGCGGCGGGCGGCAGCGCGCCGCCCGAGCGTTGCGCCGCCTGACGGACGAAGGCGCGGGCGCGTTCCACCGCGGCCGCGGCGATGCCGGCCCAGGCGGAACTCCAGGCGAGATGCGCAACCGGCATTGTCGTGCGGGCGTGGATCTTGTCATAGCCCAGCGGCAGGATCTGCTGTTCCGTAGCCGCGGCGCGGAGCTTGAAACCTTCGCTGCAGGTGCCGCGCATGCCGAAGGCGTCCCAGCCGAGCACAGGCTCGAGCGTGTAATCTTCTCTGAGAAAGGTGACGAGGACCTGATCGGAACTCGCCGCGTCGGCCGAGCGCCGCGCGGTGGTGACGACGGCGTCGGCTTGCCTGCCGTAGGAGATGACGGTCGCTAGGCGTTCGAGCGAAATCCGCGAACCGTCCCGCTCGATCGCGGCGGCACTGTTGCGAACATCGCCGCCGTTTTGCCCCTCGGTGGTCGAGGACGCCAGCAGCAATTGCTCTTTGCAGAGCCGCCGCAGGAACAATTGATGCCAGACGCTTTCGCGGCCGTGCCGCACCAGGCAAGCGAGCTTGGTCTGATGCATGGCATAGATCATCGCCGCGGACGCGCAGCCGCGGCCCAGCGTGTAACAAACATTCGCCACCTCGGCGATGCCGGCGCCCTCGCCGCCGAGTTCCCGCGGCACCGCGATGCTCAACAGCCGTCCGGCGCGCGCGGCGCCAATGGCTTCGTCCGGAAACCGCGAAGCGCTGTCGACCGCCGCGGCATGCAATGCGGCGACGGCGGAAACCATGGCGGCCCGCGCCGACAGATCGCCGGCGGAGCCGACGCGCCGGCCGTTCGCGGCAACGGCTTGCGCAGGCGCTGCTTGCGGGTCGCTTTCGACCTCGAAAACCGGCACGGTTCGGACATTCATGGCTTGGCTCGCGATGCTGGGGGCCGCCTGGCGTAGTCGAAGCGATGTCGATCGCGCCACAGCTAGAGCAAAACTTACAAATCCTCGTCGCGTTCGGCTGGAGCGGGCGCGGTTCTTTGGTGTCAAGGTTACCAATCGCAAACCCCTTCCGTGATAAGCGCTGAACCGGGCCACCAGACGCGCGAATGGTCGTCGACGACACCGTTTCTCACGTCGCAATTTGGGATTTGTTCACCGTGTTCGATGGTATCGACCCGACAGCAGCCGACCGGATCGCCGCGCTGGTCCGCAAAATCCTGGCGAAGCGGTCGATCGACCGTCCGGTCGGGCGCGATGAGGATTTGACCGAAGCCGGCCTTTCGTCGCTCGACATGGTCAACCTGATG
>Ga0181539_1002352_pt1 | contig 19031 bp, 10 predicted proteins | sample PEATcosm2014_Bin_46_FD_119767 | JGI IMG/M metagenome (GOLD analysis project Ga0181539, IMG submission 119767) | Peatland microbial communities from MTU Mesocosm Facility, Houghton, MI, USA - PEATcosm2014_Bin23_60_metaG | ecosystem: Environmental > Terrestrial > Soil > Wetlands > Peat | place... | reverse complement strand
TGACTTGTTGTGGTATTCCACATGGCCGTCAGCGTAGCCTGCGTTAACGCCGTTAAGCGCGCCTCCATAAACATGGGCCGTGTGCAGGTCAATGTCGCTGATGTCAGAGCCAACCACAGGTGATGTTAGGCCACCCCCATTACCCGACGCGCACTTGTCACTGATGAATGGAACAGTGGCGACTGCCTTGCTGGTGAGTTTCACAGGCCACCCGTAAGCGGTTGAAGGTGAACCCCTAAGACAGGCTGGAACTGCTGCCGTGCTTTTTCCGGTGTAATCCGTTGGCAATTCCACGGTTCCTTCATCCGGCCATCGCGGCACCCACCAGTCATGATTCAAAGTGAGTTCGCCCGGGAAATTGGCACTAAAATATGCAGCCAATTCATCGATGTTTGCAATCGGGGTTCCATATTTGGGTTGCTTTTCGCACCAAGTATCCGCGGCGTCCATTTCCGAAGGGCGAGTCGGGCAGAACCACATCGGCACGGTTAGCCCATAAACAATCAGGTTGGTGCACATGCCCGTCCCCACGTCCCAACCGAAGCTGCCACCACCGTTTGGATTGAATGACGGGAGCTGGCCTAGCGGATCGTCTCCAGCATACATGTTGACCACGAGGGTCCACTGCCTGTAATCGGAAGTGCAGGAGATCACCTTGGCCTTGAATTTCGCCTGTGCCAGCGCCGGCAACAGCAGCGCCGCCAGAATGGCGATGATGGCGATGACCACCAGCAATTCAATCAGGGTGAAGCCGGCCGACCGGAGGTTTGTTTTTTTTGACTTGCAGAACATATGATTTGTAATAATGGCTTGAATTAATGTTTAAATTCCAATCGGCATTTTCCACCGTTCCGGTAACCGGACATCCCCAGGCTGATTCCGATTCGGCTTTTGGCGCCGCCCGGATCTTGTGCCGGAAGCAAGCCGGTGCGCTCCAGACCTGTCCTGGATTCACTGGGATGAAAAAAGCGCAAAGTAATCCCGCAGTTCTTGACCGCCTCCTTGGCCCCATTTTTCAGCAACCGATACTCACTGGGCGCAACGTGGTTGACGGATTTGAAAATGCGGGAAAAGTAGAAGGGATCGTCGTAGCCGAGCGTGGCGGCGACTTCCTTGACGCTCAAAATCGTCTCGTCCAACAAATGGCAGGCGTGTTGCATGCGCAGCCGGATGAAATAGTCAATGGGCGCGCAGCCAATCTGGCGTTTGAAGAGCGCAAAAAAATGAGATGGGGAAATATTTGCCTGGGCGGCGAGCGTGGCCACCTGCAGCGGCTCGTCCAGATGCCGCAACATGTAGGCGATGCTCTGCTCAATCTTCCGGACCGCCTCCGATTCGCAAGACTCCACCCGATGACCGGGAGTGCTTTGAACCGTCGGTTTCGGGTTTTCGATTTCGCCGGTTTTCATTTGCACATCAGCAACAAAATTAATTCGACCCTCGAACAATATAGACCATCACAGCCATTTTTAGCAACCATTTTTTTCAATTAGTTTCATGCTATCACGGGTGCGCCGAAGTGTTTTTGGAGAACGAGCACAATGGCGCCCCGCAGCCGGGGTTGCGCTTCCGGGTCAGTGGGCAAAATCCGGGTGACGGCATGGGTGAAAGCCCGGCGTTTGACGACTTCAGCCACGACGGGACCGACCTTGTCCCAGGCCCGGGTTACTTCTCCCACCACCACCACCACATCGGGAGCCAGTCCGGTCACCAGCATGGCGATACCGGCCCCCAGATGATGGGCCATTTGATCCAAGGCCTTGCAGGCCCGGACATCATTCTGTTCCACCAACCGCAAAATATCACCAAACGACAACTTGGCCATGTCGCTCTTGGAGCCAACCTCGCCTTTGTGGACGGAAGCCAGCTCCGTGTAATAGCGTACGGCGGCGGCATTGGACGCCAGCACCTCCCAGCATCCGCTGTTGCCACACCGGCATTGGGGACCGTCGGGCATCTGGGTCACATGGCCAAATTCCCCGGCCACCCCCGTTGAACCCCGCACCAACTGGCCGTTCAGAATAATCCCCGTACCGATCCCATCTGAAACAGTGACCGCAATCAGATTGTTCACACCTTTTGATAAATGCCCAAACCAGAATTCCGAAAGCGCACAGGCGTTGGCGGCGTTTTCGAGTTCCACGGGAAGCCCGGTGGCGTCTTGAAGGCGGGACTTCAAGTCGTATTCCGGCCATCCCAAGTTGGGAGCGAAGACCAGGCGTTGTGATGGCAAATCCTTCCGGCCCGGCAGGCTGACGCCAATGCCCTCATACGAGTTTTGGGGATGCGCCCGCATCAAATCCTTGATCCGGCGGATTAACCGGGCGATGAATTCAGCCGGATCTTTTTCCGTGGGCATGGACTCCTGGGCCAAAAACTGGCTGCCCATGCTGGACACCGCCAGAGTGGTCGTAGCCGGTTGAATATCCACACCTATCACCCCGCATCGTTCGGTATTCAGGTGCAGAAAAGTCGGCTTGCGGCCCCGCGGCAAATTACCGACCGCCCCCACCTTCAACCAGCGTTCCGCAATCAACTGCTCGGTGATCGCCGACACGGTGCTGCGTTGCAATCCCGAGTAACGCATCAAATCAGCCCGGGACACGGGTTGATGTTTGCGCACCAGATTCAACATGATGCGGCTGTTGATGTCGCGGACCGTTCCATTGGTCGCCACCTGAAAATTGTTCAAATCAATTTTGCGCACAAAATGCCTTCAAGGCATCGCTCAACGGGATTAGTTTGTGTCGCAAACTTTATCTGTTCCCAGCCGGGTGTCAAGGATAAAGTTCGCAGTACGAACAAATTCATTTAACATCAACATATCAACATGATTATCAACATGATAAATTCAATGCAGAATAAAAGTGGTGAGGGCTTTTAAAATTGTATCTTCGCTTTTTGCGCCATCAAAATCCGATGCTTACGCCGCCGTCCACGGGCAACCCCGCGCCCGTGACAAAACGCGCGGCAGGCAAGCAAAGACATGTCGCAACCAGATTCATGTCTTCCGCCCGGTCGAAACAGTTCATCGGCGTACGGCCAGGAATTTTTTGGGGTGTTCCGGATCGCCGGCCAACACTTTAAGCATCGGACTCAATCCCGCCCGGCGCGATGGCGTTCACACGCATGCCGCGTGGTGAAACTTCAGTCGCGAGCGCACGCACCCTCCCGAGACAGGCGGATTTCGCCGCGGAGCAAGCCACGACGAGTGGGATCCCGAAGAGCGAAGCCATCGAAGCCGTGAACAAAATGTTGCCGTGTTCCTGAAGATGGGCGAAGGATTGTCACATTCACCATGGCTTGTGATTCGCGGTAATGCCAGGCCAATCATCCGTGCGGAAGGGGGCTGCCGGCAACCCGGCTCCGTTGTAAAGAGTCGCCGCCGGGCCGGCCTCCCACGCATAGCGGGCCGCCTGCGGATCCGGGGCCATCGGAGATGACACGACCACAGAATCCCCTTCCACTCTGGCATCAGCCCAATGCCATTGGCGGTCTTTGCCGGCAACGGCGAACTCTTCCAGTTTATCCCCTTTTACAACCAGCCCGCCATCGGTGTGGCGGAAATGAATTTTAAGCGCGCCCGGAAGATGTTCCACCGAAGTGAAAGTCGGCCCGGCATCAGAAATTTTTTTGCCGTATTCTCCTGCCAGCGCGCACAAGGCCAGCCGCTCTCCAACCACTTTTTTATCCTTCGGATGAATGTTATCGGGATCGCCGGTATCAATGGTGACAGCCAGGCCGGAATTTTTTACATTCCGGGCCGTTAAAGCCTGGGCTTCACGCAATTCGGCCCAGGCATCGTCTCCCGGCTGGTCGCGGTGATGCATGAACGCGGGCAGGCTGACGATATCAAACGGAAAATCACCCTGGCCAAAAAGTTTCCGCCAGTCGCCAATCATCGCCGGAAGCAACGTTCGATACTGATAAGCCCGCTCGGCGTTTGCCTCGCCCTGATACCAGATGGCGCCGGTTATGGCCAGCGGCGCCACCGGTTCAAGCATGCCTTCGTAAAGGATGGCCGGCATCGTGGGATAATTTTCGAACGTCAAGGGCAGCGGATGCGGCGGGCGGGCATCCACACTCAACGCGCCTTTCCATTCGCCGGCGAGCGGAATCACGGATTGGTTCCGCAGGACCAGCCGCAGTTCATCCGGTTTGGCCAGAAATCCGCCCTGCGGTTTCAGCTTGAAGACCCGCACGGCAAGGACATTCCGGCCGGGTTTCAGCACGCCATTTTTGATCACATACGCCCGGGGATTCTCCACCCAGGAACTGGCGCCGACCCACTGGCCATTGAGGTAGGCGGTATCCATTTTTTCAATCGAGCCAAGGCAAAGGGTTGCCTGGCCCGCGGGCAACGGATCCGGCAGGGTGAACACTTTGCGAAACCAGCAGATGCTGGGCACATCCGCCACGCCCAACTCCGAAAAGCCGCCGGGAATCTGGACCGTCTTCCAGCCGGCATCATCCAGCCCGGCTGCCGCCCAGGTGTTGCTTTGCGACCCCGCGTCATATTCGTCCAGCCAGTGCATGAGGAAACTGCCGTATTCCGGTCCGCCTTTGGCGTGCAATCTTTCGATTTCCGCCAGCGGCGCGTCAAAATCCTTCAGGCGGTGCAGCGTTTCCGGGCTCATCCAGCTTTCGGCCGGGGTGCCGCCCCAGCAATCCTCGATCAGGCCGATGGGCACATGAAGTTCATCCTGCAGTTTCCGTCCAAAAAAATAGGCAACCGCCGAAAAGCCTGCGCCTTCAGCGACGGTTTGCGGCGAACAAATCTTCCACGAGCCCTGCGGAACCGCCGCGGGAGAATACGAAACATGCTGCCGAACCATGAAGAGCCGGATTTCCGGATGACTTGCCAATTTGATTTCCTCGTCACCGTTTCGTGTCCGGCCCAGGCCAAGCTCCATGTTTGACTGGCCGCCACACAGCCAGACATCACCCACCAATACTTCGTGCAACACCACGCTTTGCTCCGGCCCGGTAATTTTAACCGTGTATGGACCTCCCGGCGCCGGGACCTTGACCTCCGCCTGCCAGCGGCCATCCGGTCCCGTCACCGCCGTCGCCGTCTGACCGGCAATTTCCACCCGAACCGCCTGGCCGGGCTTCGCCCATCCCCAAAACCGGTTTGCCTTTCCGCGTTGGAGAACCATGTTGTCGCCAAACATCGGGCTGACGAAAGGCAAAGAGGCATTGTTGGTCTCAGCCGCCGCAAGCGTCAATCGGTCGCCGGTAGCGGCAAGCAACGCCATGCAGGCAAAAATAAAAATGCAGGAATGTTTGGGTCGCATAAATCAATTGATGAATTATCGCATCAGATGACGCAACTTTTTAGGAGAATTGTCCATGCAAATCATAATATTGTCCATTCCGCGGCAAATGAGTATGCAGTTTAGTGAACGCGCTTTGGATGCAACGGAAGACAAAGCGAATGTATTTTATGAATCATTCTCAAACCATTAGAAGCCGGTTGATGGGAGGGCACCGGCCATGAAGGCCGGCAGCGGGTGGCTGATTATGTTTGCCGGTTGCTTTCTTTGCGCCGCGCCGCAACAACTTCTACCGGACCATCCCCAGGCGCAATCCGCCACGGGCGCCTTCGCCACCGGCCAATATCACAATCTGTTCGTCGAGGCTGGACATTCATCCGAAGAAGTGACGAATAAAATCAACGCCGCTTTTCAGCAGTTGTTCCATGGCGACCCGGCCACGCAGGCGGTGTATTATCCGGCAGGGACGAACGCGAACGGGCCGCTCGCCTATGTCACGGACATCAAACACAACGATGTGCGGACTGAAGGTTTGTCCTACGGCATGATGATCGCGGTGCAAATGAACCGGAAGGCCGAGTTCGACGCGATTTGGAACTGGTCCAAGACGTACCTGTATCATGACTCGCCCGCGCATCCGTCGTACGGTTTTTTTCGTGGCAGGCGCGGACGAACGGCACGGTCATGAGTGAATTCGTGGCGCCGGATGGCGAATCTTATTATGTCATGGCGCTTTACTTTGCCGCGCACCGCTGGGGCAACGGCACGGGAATTTACAATTACCAGGCCGAGGCCGGCCGGTTGTTGACCGACCTGCGGCATCGCGCGCAGATCAAAGGCCGGATTTTCTCGTCCTGGCGCGGGACCAACAACGTGACCACCGTGACCGCCGGGCCGCTGTTCGATGCCGGACATAAAATGGTCGTTTTCTCGCCGAGTTCCGAGCGGCCGCAATTCACCGACCCCTCCTATCATCTGCCGGCATTTTATGAATTGTGGGCGCGATGGGGCCCGGCGGCCGACCGGGATTTCTGGATGGAGGCCGCCGCCGCCAGCCGCGATTTCTTTTCGCGCACGGCCCATCCGGTCACGGGGCTGGCCCCGGACTATGCGAATTTTGACGGAACGGTGGTCAGCAACGGCTGGAACCGGGGCGCGGTCAATTTCCGGTTCGATGCGTTTCGCACGGCGGGGAACTGGTCGGTGGATTGGTCCTGGTGGGGCAAGGATGCCCGGGAACGGGAACTGAGCGACCGGTTGCAGGCGTTTTTTGAATTAAAAGGGATGACGAATTACGGATGTCAGTTCACCCTCGACGGCCGGCAACTGGATGACCGGCATGCGCAGGGTTTGGTGGCGGTGAACGCGGTGGCCAGTCTGGCGGCAACGAATCCGCGTTCGAAGAAGTTCGTCGAGGCGTTATGGAACATGCCGGTTCCGGACGGCCTCGAGCGCTATTACGAAGGTTTGCTGTATATGATGGCCCTGCTGCATTGCAGCGGCGAGTTCTGCATCTGGTCTCCGCCCTGAGCATCGCTCCTGGCTCTTGCGTTCCGGCAGCAAACCAACCGACGCCGTCTTACGGCCAGGTGACGCGATAAAACGCCGTGCTCCCGCTGGCGGAATTGTCAACGTTGGTGGTGGTGTATGCCTTGGACGCAGCCGGTATGCCGGTCGCCACCGTCGTCCAACTGGCGTCACTTAACGAGTTCTTTTTTTGCAGCGTGAAAGTCGGCATCGTCAGCGACATCTCCGGCGGTGGCGAATTCCATACGAGCGTAATGGCCGACGGCCCGCTGGGATAAACTTTCTGGATTTGGAATGGATTCACCTTGGCGTAGCTGATGCCGTCATACCACGTGCGGCAGGTATTGCCGACGAGGATGTTCGTTCCGGTTTGGAACGGCCAGTCGTCCACGAGCACGGTGACGGTGAAGTTGTTCGAAACCACGACCCGTCCGACATAAGCTTGATAGAGATAATTATTGGCCGGGCTGGTGTTGGTCAACACGAGAGCGGTATCGTGCGTCCAAGGCTGGACCTGTTCGCATTTCTCCGACCGATATACCTGCAGGTTACCCGTGGTGAGGCCGGCTTGGATTCGCCAGTCCGCCGCCGGGTTTCCCCAGAAATTGACCCACAGATCGTAAGTGCCGGGGCCGGGCACCGTCACCTGCGTCATAAGGTTGGTCGCATTTTCGGCGGCAGAATCGGCCGAACTGATCACCGTGCCGCCGTTGCCGACACCCGTTTGTGAGTGCCATTGGTTGGCCGCAGCACTCAAGACCAGCGCCGTGCCATTGGTAAGGAACGTGTTGTTGGTGGTGGCATCCACGTAGTGCATCTGCCCGGCGACTTCCGAGCGATGCTCCACAATGCCCAAGACGGCCCCATCCACACTCTGCGCGGAGTTATAGGTTCCCCGGAACCAAAGCAAAGCAGAATCATTGTTGTCCCAAGCCGGCATGACCGGACGAAGATTGTCACGATACGAATTTTGCGTGATGGGCGTCCAGGTAAAACTCGCTCCGAGGTTGGTGGTGACCCCCTTCCAAATTTCGTGCGCGGTCGAGTATGCCAGATTGGTGTCCGTGACGCCGGGCTGGACGGCGCGGGGATCGAATTCGGTTGAGATGTAGATGGTATTCGGATCGTTCGGGTTCAGGCATCCCAAACCGACATAGTCACCCTCGGCGGCATACAACTTGTATCCAGCCTGGCACAAATACGTGGGTGTCCAGTTGTTGCCGTCAAAACGGCAAAAGAAGAAGGCGTGATTTGGATTGATGCTCTGGTCGCTGCTGGAAGTAGTCACATTATTGTTGATTCTGGCCGCAATGATGCACTCGATGGTGCCGTCGGGATACCGGCACAGGTCATCGTTCCAGCAACGGTAATTGGTCTGGCCGGGCGGCATGACCGTGCCGGTCTTGAAAACGGGCGTGAAATACTGCGGCTTGGGCATGGTCAGTTGGTCGTAAATATTGGTATCCATCACGGTGCCAAGTGAATTGAAACTCATGCCATTGCTGATATAACCGTGATACATGCTTACCGAGTAGTCGCGCGGATGGTATTCGGTGCAGATAAAATCAATGCGATCCACCCCGTTGCCCCAGTATTTGAAGTATCCATTTACATAACCGACGTTATCGTTGGTGGTCAACTCCCCGCTCCAAGTCCAGGTGTTTCCAAAATCGGTTGAAATAATGCAATTCGGACTTCTGTTGTTTCCCCGGGAGTAGTCATAGGTCTTGCCCTCCGCCGACATATACCAGGGATTGGAATAGGTGGTATTAAAGTTGTCGCCACCGGGGACTATGTTGGCCCAGTTGTTGGTCCCTTCCACCGACCAGACGCCGGCAACCGGATCATACGTGCGGTAGAGTGTTAGCATGTCAGAGTTATGTCCGGTGTACATGGCCAGGTATTTGCCGTTTGGCCAGGCCAGCAGCCCGGGCGCGTTGTGATCATCACCGCCACCATCGGAGATAAAGTGGGTGTGGAGCAAGTAACGCGGTCCCATTGCGCCTGGCACATCCCAAATCGTCACGTTAATATTTCCGTCCCGAGGCAGCCCCCCCAGGCCCGCCGCGTTTTCAACGCAACCGACGACCAGTTTGTTGCCGTTGGTGTCAATTACCGCCCGCTCGTCCGAATACCAGGTCCAGATGCCATTGTCATCGAACTGGACAGCGTTGCCGTTGATCATGTCGCGCGTCTGGCCTTGCGCGGAATGCGGCATGACCAGCACCGCCGGCACCGCGAGCCAAACGGTCAAAGCGACAGGAAACAAATAAACTGGGAATGGTGTTTTCATGACCAAAAGAAAAAAACAACACGATTGAAATGAAAATGTGTTTGCAGATTATCTAACCACCATTAGCGGTGATGTCAAGTCCGGGTATTTCTCCCGGAACATAGCATCGTCCATTCCCTGATAACGTATATTGACGCCGCAACTTGAAACCCATTAGACATCGCCAAAAAAATTTGCCGGCTTTCGGCGGTTTGCTGGCACTTTCCATTTTTGCCGCGGTGACCGCCGATGCGGCCACCAACGCGCCGCCGGTTGCCCCTCCCAGTTTTGGCGGCGGAAACAATGCCGCCACGGAACAGGATCATCGGCACATGATGGATTTGCTGCACATCACGTCCATCCGCCGCGGCAAGGACGGCATGAACACCAATTCACCGTACTACGCCAATTATGACGAGGCTGGTGCGAATCCCTTTCCGGATCTGCCGGATCCGCTGGTGTTGAAGAACGGCAAAAAAGTCACGACGGCGGAAATGTGGTGGAAGCAGCGGCGCCCGGAAATCATGGAGGATTTTGACCGGGAAATTTACGGCCGCGTTCCCGCGAACCTGCCCAAAGTAAAATGGGAAGTCACCAGCACGACGACGGAAACCAACGGTACGGTGCCGGTCATCACCAAAAAGCTCGTTGGCCACGTTGACAATTCTTCGGACACGAACATCACCGTCAACATTGACCTGACCTTGAGCACCCCGGCCAACGCAACCGGCCCGGTGCCGGTGATGATGCAATTCGGCTTCAATTTTCCGCCCGGTTTTTTTGCCAGATTTCGCGGCACGAACGTGCCCGGCGGAACCAATGGTCTGGGGCGGGGCGGTTTTGGCGGCGACAACGGCCCGACCTGGCAGCAACAGGTCCTCGCCAAGGGCTGGGGTTATGCCGTCATCACTCCGAACAGCGTGCAAGCCGACAATGGCGCGGGCCTGACCAGCGGCATCATCGGCTTGGTGAACCAAGGACAACCCCGCAAGCCGGATGATTGGGGCGCGTTGCGCGCGTGGGCTTGGGGCGCCAGCCGCGCGCTGGATTATTTTGAAACTGACAAAGCCGTGGACGCAAAGCGGGTGGGGCTGGAAGGCCATTCGCGCTACGGCAAAGCCACCCTTGTCGCGATGGCTTACGACCCGCGCTTCGCCATCGCCTATGTCAGTTCCTCTGGCGAAGGTGGTGCGAAATTGCACCGCCGCAACTGGGGCGAGATCGTGGAAAACGTCGCCGGCAGCGGCGAATATCATTGGATGGCCGGCAACTTCATCAAATACGCCGGCCCGCTGAACTGGAACGACCTGCCGGTGGACGCACATGAATTGATCGCGCTGTGCGCGCCGCGTCCGGTGTTCATCAGCGGAGGCGCAACACGGGGCGACGGTTGGGTGGACGCCAAAGGCATGTTTATGGCCGCCGCCGCCGCCGGCCCGGTCTATACGCTGCTGGGCAAAAAAGATCTGGGCACGACGAATTATCCGCCGATGGGAACCGGCTTGATGGACGGCGACATTGCTTTTCGCCAGCACAACGGCGGACATACGGACGCGCCGAACTGGCCGGTCTTCCTGGAGTTTGCGGCCCGGTATTTTGAACCCGTTTCCACGCCGCCAGCCGGGTGAGTTCCCGCCGGATTTTGACTGGCTTGAGCGCCGCGCCGGTGGTAATCAAGAAACGAACACAATGAGCACAGCCATATTTCCATCCCGGAGCCTGCCATGAAACGAATGCTCAATCCCCTTGCCGGCGCGCTGCTGCTTTGTGTGGTGGCGGGCGGCGCCTCCTCCCGGACGCACGCCGCCGTCACCGGCGAGCGCCGCAACCTGTTCGCTGAAGCCGGTCACCCACCGCAGGAGATTTCCGCCAAAATCAACGCCACTTTCCAGCAATTATTTCACGGCAACCCCGACACGCAGGCGGTTTATTTCCCGGCGGGAACGAACGCAAACGGAGCGCTCGCCTGCATCCGCGACCTGGGCAACCAGGATGTGCGTTCCGAAGGCATGTCCTACGGCATGATGATCGCGGTGCAATTGAACCGGAAGACCGAGTTCGACGCGCTCTGGAACTGGGCCAAGACCTGCATGTATCACGTGTCTTCGAACCATCCCGCTTACGGATACTTCTCATGGTCCATGACGACCAACGGCGCGGCCAATGACGAAATGCCCGCGCCGGATGGCGAGGAATATTTTGTGACGTCGCTTTATTTCGCCGCCGCGCGCTGGGGCAACGGCACCGGCATCTATAATTACTGCGCCGAGGCTGACCGTTTGCTGGGAGACCTGCGCCACCGTCAATCCATCACCGGTTCAACTGTCAAAGGCACCATGACCGCCGGGGCGCTCTTTGAACCGGATCATAAAATGATCCGCTTCACGCCAGACGTTAAGAACTGGAATCACACCGATCCCTCCTACCACCTTCCGGCTTTCTATGAATTGTGGGCACGATGCGGACCCAAGGCGGATCGTGAATTCTGGGCGCAGGCCGCGGCGGCGAGCCGCGAGTTCTTTCAGCGCGCGGCACACCCCGCCACCGGTCTCGCGCCGGACTATGCCAATTTTGACGGGACGCCGTGGGCTGCACCGTGGAATCCTCACAGCGCCGATTTCCAATATGACTCATGGCGGACGGCCATGAATTGGTCGGTGGATTGGTCCTGGTGGGGCAAGGATGCCCGCGAAAGACAATTGAGCGACCGGCTGCAGGCGTTCTTCGAGTTCAAAGGCTTGTCGTCTTACGGAAATCGCTTCACGCTCGTTGGCAATCAGTTTGGCAACGATCACGCGACCGGCTTGGTGGCGATGAACGCCGTGGCGAGTCTTGCGGCCACGCAGCCGCGCGCGCAACAATTCGTCGAGGCTCTGTGGAACACACCCGTTCCGACCGGACAATGGCGCTACTATGACGGCATGTTGTATATGCTGGCCATGCTACATTGCAGCGGCGAATTCCGCATCTGGTCTCCGCAATGAAAAACGCCACCGGAGGCCAAAGGCCGCTGAAGGTGAGGCCTCGCCAATCGTAGGCTGCTCTTTCCGCGGCTCGTCTTGCCGCGATTGGGGTCTAATGAGGCAAGGGTACGGCGGCCGGCAGCACCGGCCCGGTCAGTGTCAACTTGACCGAATTCAGGTTGAGAGCTTTCCATGTCGCTTTGTCTTTTGCCCGGACTTTCACTACCAGTTCGCCCGGCTGTATGATTTGGAACTGGCCTATGTCCACCGTTTGGAACTTGTCCCAACTGCCGGTCATGGGAGCTTGGGCGCTGAGGATTTCGCTGCCCACTTCGACAACAAAACCGGCTTCAGCATTGGGCGTGGCAACCGTCGCACTGACATTGAACGTGCCGGCCTTGGGAATTTGCGCCGTCCATGACACCCACTCATCACCTTTGTCCCAGTGCCCGATGTCCGGCAATCCACCCTGTGTTTCCAACTGGATCTGGCTGCCATGAAGTTCAGCGTTGGTGGCGGACAGGAACACATCACCCTTCGAGTCAGGATAAATTACCTGGGCGGTTACGGATGGGGTCACCGGCTTCAAGTTGCTGCCGGTAATTTTCAACGAGCAGGTCAGGTCGCTCAATTTTTGTGCGGGTAATTCCACCGTCAAACCCTCGGCCGTCTGCGTAAACTTCAATTTGCCCTTGTAGCCGAGCAGCCCAACGCGTTTTATTTTGTTGACGCTGGAGTCGTCCGTTCTGGCGAGTGACTTGATGACAACTTTACCGTCGTCCGGCCAGCCCAGCGCAATCGCGTAAAGCGTTCTGCCCTTCATGGTGAAGCGGATGTCCTTGGCGGTGTATTGAAAATTTTCCTTGAACGCGCCGCCTTTGGCCAGCACCAGGCCTTCGCCAAAAATCAACCAAGGACGCGTGCCGTAAATCGCCTCGCCGTTGACGGCCGTCCAGTCCGCCATCTGGTGCAGCATGGTTTCAACTTCCGGGTCCAGCGAACCATCCGGGCGCAGCACGACATTGAGCAGCAGATTCCCGTTCTTGCTGGTGATGTCCACCAGCATGTGTACCGTCCAGCTCAACGGCTGATATTTCCAGTGGCGGTTGTAAAACCAGTCGCCAATCGAAGTATCCGTCTGCCACGGATACGGATTGATGCCGCCATTGACACCACGTTCAAAATCCTGCACCCAGCGACCGTCGGAAGGTTGTTTGCAATTATAGACGGCCGTCAGCTTGTCACTGCGTCGCTCCAGTTCGTAGTGATCGCGGAGGCGGGGTGGCAGGCCATTGTAGAAAGCCATAAATTTGGCGTGGTTGTGCTGGACACTGTCGTTGTATAAATCGGCAATCAGGCTCAACCCCACTTCGTTGCCAAACGGTACGCCGCCGTCGCTGTAAAGCAGGTCGGGATGATAATTGTCCACGAGTTCCTTGATTTCATTGAACCATTGCTGCTGCCAGCGGGGGTTTTTGCTGTACCAGGCGACGTCGCCGGGTTCGGCGGGGAAATGGTAGAGGTCCCAGTAATTTGAGTTGGCCCCGTCATATGGCACGCCGGCGAACGGACCGGTATGGTCGGATTTGTGGCTGTCCTGAAACCAGGTGAAACTCGCACCGAGATGTTCGGAAACGCCGAAAGGCAGGCCTTGTTTCTTCGCGGCCTTCTGCCAGTCGGCCACGACGTCACGCTGCGGCCCGTAGTTCACGGCATTCCATTTATGCAACTGGGAATTCCACAGGAAAAAATCGTCGTGATGGGTGCCCATGCTAACAAAATATCTCGCGCCGGCTTTCTTGTAGAGCGCCATCAGCTTTTCCGGCTCCCATCGCTCGGCTTTCCAGAGCGGAATGATGTCCTTCCAGCCGTTGGTGGACGGATGACCGTAGCGCGCCAGATGGTCTTTGTAGTCGGGCGAGCCTTGCTGATACATTTTGCGCGCATACCAATCGCCCTCCATCGGCACGGCCTGAGGCCCCCAATGCGCCCAGATGCCGAATTTGGCGTCGCGAAACCATTCGGGACACGAATAATTTGTCAGCGATTCCATCGTGGGCTGGAACGGGCCGGACGTAACCGGCAGTTCAGCCGCTTGAACACCAACCGCAATAAGCCACGCGAGCAGCGTGACCAGCAACAGGCAGTCAATTTTTGTTTTCATAACGATTAACTAGGGCTGTCCGACAAGCCCGCCAGATTGTGAGGAAACAGGCCCGCCGAATTTTCAAGCGCCCGGGCGCGGTTCCTCAAACTTGCGGCCGGCAATTTGATATCGCAAATCATCGAAGCCGCCATTAAAATCTTTTTTGGCAATGAAATTGAACAAAATCTCTCTGCTGGTTTTCGCCAGCCTTTTGATTTTTGCCAACCACCACCACCTTATAGTGACAACCGTTTTGGCAGATGAAACCACGTCCATTCCACACCTTGAAAAACAGGGAACGGCGGCGCAATTGATTGTAGATGGCAAACCGTTTCTCATCCTCGGCGGGGAGTTGCACAATTCAAGTTCCTCCAGTCTCGACTACATGAAACCGATCTGGCCGGAGTTGGCGGCGATGCATCTTAATACCGTGCTGACTCCGGTTTCGTGGGAATTGATTGAACCCGAAAAAGGCCGGTTCGACTTCAAACTGATTGATGGCCTCATTGATGAAGCGCGCCAAAACAATTTACATTTGGTTTTTCTTTGGTTCGGCAGTTGGAAAAACAGCATGTCGTCTTACGCGCCGGCGTGGGTCAAAACCAATCTTCAACGGTTCCCCCGCGCCGGGGACAAGGACGGCAAGGGCTTGGAAATTTTTTCGCCGTTCAGCGATGCGAATCGCGATGCTGACGCGCGCGTGTTCGCGGCTTTCATGCGGCACCTTCGCAAAGTGGACGGGCATAAACACACGGTCCTCCTGATTCAAGTGGAGAATGAAATCGGCATGATTCCCGATGCGCGCGACCATTCTGTTGTTGCAAATGAAATTATTTCCAAACCGGTGCCAAAGGAATTGATGGATTATCTTCAAGGCCACAAAGACAGTTTGATTCCGGAATTTCGCAGAGTATGGGAGGCCGCGGGTTTCAAAACTTCCGGCCCCTGGGAAGAGGTTTTCGGTTCGGGCGTTGGAACGGATGAGATTTTCATGGCCTGGCATTTTGCACGTTACACCGGTCAGGTGGCGGCGGCGGGCAAGGCCGAATATCCACTGCCGATGTATGTGAACGCGGCGCTCGTGCGCCCGAACTACAAACCCGGGCAGTATCCCAGCGCGGGACCGCTTCCGCATTTGATGGACATCTGGCGGGCGGGCGCGCCGCAGATTGATTTTCTGTCGCCGGACATCTATTTCCCGAACTTCTCCGAATGGTGCGAGAAATATCATCGTCCGGGAAATCCGCTGTTTATTCCCGAAACGTTGCCTGACCCGGCCAATCTTTTTTACGCCATCGGACAGCACGATGCGATGGGCGTTTCGCCATTTGGAATCGAAGATGAATTTTCCAAATCTCGCACCAATGATTTGTCGCTGGCGAAAAGTTATGGGGTTCTGTCGCAGATCGCGCCGCTGATTTTGGAACATCAAGGCAGCGGAACGATGGTCGGAATTGTCTTGGACGAAACGAATCGGATTCAAAAAATCCAGTTGGGCAATTTCACGCTGAACGTGGCGCATGATTATACCTGGCCGTATTCTGACGGCTTTCATCAAACAAATTCGTGGCCGCATTTCGGCGGCGTGATTATTTCCACCGCGCCGGACGAATATGTGATTGCCGGCAGCGGCCTCATCGTGACCTTCGCTCCGAATTCGCCGGGCGACCCGATTGCCGGCATTGCGAGCATTGAGGAAGGAACTTTTGTGAACGGTCACTGGGTGGATGGACGGCGTTTGAATGGCGACGAGAGCCATCAAGGAAGACACTTGCGATTGCCGCCCGGCCAATTCAGCATTCAGCGCGTGAAACTCTACCGCTACCATTAAACCGCACCGCCCGAAAATCAAATGCATAAAAAATTTCTTCTGGTTTCCTTTTGCCTCTTCATTTTTGCCAGCCATGTTTTTGCGCTCGGCCAGGTTCGATATGTTGAAAATGCATGCCGCGAAGGTTGTTTCCCCATCATCGAAAAAAATGCCGTTGCAAATCTGTATGTGGATACCAACGATTTTGCCGGGGTCGTGCGCGCCGCAAACGATCTGCAGGCGGACATTACCCGCGTTACGAGCCTGATTCCCGAAATGATTCACGATCCGAACCGGCTCGGAACGAATGCGATCCTCATCGGCACCATCGGCAAAAGCCGGCTCATTGACCGCCTGATCCACGAAGGCAAAATTGATGCCTCGCCCATCACCGGCAAGTGGGAATCGTTTTTCATTCAGGTCGTGCCGGAACCTTTGCCCGGCGTTGCGAACGGACTGGTCATCGTGGGCAGTGACAAGCGGGGAACCATTTACGGCATCTACGATTTGTCTGAGCAGATGGGCGTGTCGCCGTGGTATTGGTGGGCTGACGTCACGCCTGAACACCAGAACGCGCTTTTTGTGAAGCCGGGCAGATATATCCAGGGACCGCCGGCGGTCAAATACCGCGGCATTTTTCTGAACGACGAAGCGCCGGATTTGAGCAATTGGATCTACAGCAAATTCGGCACGGTCGCGACCGGCACCAACCCGCCGGTGCCGCCGGGCGTGGCCAATTACAATCACCAGTTTTACACGAAGCTGTTCGAGTTGATTTTGCGGCTGAAGGGCAACTACCTCTGGCCAGCCATGTGGAACAATGCCTTCAACGAAGACGATCCGGAAAACCCGCGTCTCGCGGATGAATACGGCATCGTCATGGGCACCTCGCATCAGGAGCCGATGCTGCGGGCACAGAAGGAATGGGACCGGCGATATCAAAAAACGCTGGGCAGTTGGAACTATGCCAAACATCCGGCTGTCGTCGAAAATTTTTGGCGCGAGGGCATCCAGCGGAACAAGAATTTTGAAAGCATCATCACCATCGGTTTGCGCGGCGCGAATGATACGCCGATGGCCGAGGGCGGCCCGGAGGCAAACATGGCGTTGCTGGAAAAAATCGTGGAGGTTCAGCGGAAAATCATCGCCGAAGAAATGAATCCCGACGTGACCAAGGTACCGCAGCTCTGGTGCCTCTACAAGGAAGTGCAGGATTTTTACAACGCGGGCATGCGTGCCCCGGATGACGTGACGCTTTTGTGGGCCGAGGACAATTGGGGCAACGTCCGCCGCCTGCCGACCGCCGAGGAGCGCAGTCGCAGCGGCGGCGCCGGAATTTATTATCACTTTGACTACCACGGCGGGCCGCGAAGCTACCAGTGGATCAACACCAGCCCGATTTCCAAGATCTGGGACCAGATGTCCCTCGCCGGGCAATACGGCGCTGACCGCATCTGGATTGTGAACGTGGGCCACTTCAAGGGCTACGAGTTTCCGCTCGAATATTTCATGGACCTGGCTTGGGACACAAACCGATGGATCAGCGACAACACTGATGAATTCACGCGGCGGTGGGCGGAGCGGGAATTTGGGCCGGCATACGCCAGGGACATTGCGGACATCATCGCCAAATACACCAAATACAACGGCCGCCGCAAACCCGAGTTGCTCGAGCCCAACACCTACAGCCCGGTCAATTATCGGGAGGCAGAAAACGTTGTAACGGACTTCAAAACCATCACCGCCAAAGCGGAGGAGTTATATGGCAAGTTACCTGAAGCCAAACGGGACGCTTTCTACGAATTGGTGTTGTTCCCCACCAAGGCCAGCGCACTGGTGAATGAACTGTACCTTGCCGCCGGAAGGAACGCGTTGTTCGCCCGGCAGGGCCGGGCTGGCGCCAACGACACGGCGGCGAAGACCCGGGCGCTCTTCCAGACGGACACGAATTTGATGAATTATTTCAATCAGACGTTTGCCCACGGCAAATGGAACCATTTTATGGATCAATCGCACTTGGGTTATACCACTTGGCGGGATCCACCCCAAAACAACCTGGACGCCATCAAGCTTGCCGAGATTGAAGTGCCGGAAGCGGCGGCGATGGGCGTTGCCGTGGAAGGTTCCGAGGCCGCCTGGCCCGGCGACCCGGGCGATGCAATTCTGCCGCAGTTCGACGTGTTCAATCAGCAACACCGCTACATTGACGTGTTCAACAAGGGGAAGGCCCCTTTCGAATTCACCGCCACCGCCAGCAACCCTTGGATTGTGCTCAGCGAAACCAAGGGAACGGTCGAAAAGGATAAACGCCTGTGGGCCGGCGTGGATTGGAACAAGGCTCCCAAGGGCACGGCCAGTGGCACGATAATACTGGCTGGAACCAGTAATAACGTCACCGTAAAAGTGGATGCCTTTAATCCAACGGTGGTGACGCGCGATTCCCTGCAAGGTTTTGTGGAAGGTGAAGGTTTCGTTTCCATCGAGGCGGAACACTACACAAAAAACACTGACGCCGGCGTCAATCGTTGGATCAAGATTGACGATTACGGCCGGACATTGTCCGGCATGAGGGCCGAGGCGCCCGCGGATGCGCCGGAGGCCACACCGGGGAAAGATTCTCCCTGTCTTGAATACCAGATGTATTTGTTCAGCACGGGAAAAGTTGATGTCGCCGCCATCCTGGCCCCCACCTTGAATTTTGTTCCAAGCCGGGGACTTCGATATGCGGTGTCATTTGACGATGAGGCGCCACAGGTGGTCACGCTCGTTCCGCAAAATTACAATGCCCAGAACGGAAACCGGGACTGGGAGAAATCCGTGGAAGACAACGCGCGTTACGGCCACACGACGCACCCATTGACGAAATCCGGTTATCACACGCTTAAATTCTGGATGGTGGATCCCGGCATCATGTTGCAGAAACTTGTTGTGAACCTCGGCGGAGTGAAGCCCAGCTATCTCGGTCCGCCCGAAAGCTATTGCAACGGCAGGGAACAAAACCGTCCGGCGAAAACAAACTGACCGGCTGTTTTGTTGA
>Ga0181539_1002350_pt1 | contig 19038 bp, 16 predicted proteins | sample PEATcosm2014_Bin_46_FD_119767 | JGI IMG/M metagenome (GOLD analysis project Ga0181539, IMG submission 119767) | Peatland microbial communities from MTU Mesocosm Facility, Houghton, MI, USA - PEATcosm2014_Bin23_60_metaG | ecosystem: Environmental > Terrestrial > Soil > Wetlands > Peat | place... | reverse complement strand
GAACAACCGAACACGGACTGGAAAAAGGACTTGCAAAAATGTGGGGGAGGATGAATATCACGAAAAATCATAAAAAAGGTCCACGCCGGTCGTGGGTCAGAAACCATATGGGAAATCCCAGATTATGAACGAGAAGAAGAATGTGCTGGCTTTTGTCCTTGTGAATTATCTGCGGTATTGGTACTGGCTTCTGCTGCTGTTGGCAGCATCCGCGCCGGCACAAGCGCAATTCGATTACACGACAAATGCCAGCACCATCAACATCACGAAGTACACCGGGCCGGGGGGGGCTGTGGCGATTCCAGCCACCATCAACAACCTGCCGGTCGCCAGCATCGGGACGAATGCGTTCTATAACTGCACCGGCTTGACCAGCGTCACTATTCCTGGCAGCGTCAATAGCATCGGAGATTATGCGTTTGAAGTATGCAACAACCTGACCACCGTCACGATCTCCAACGGCGTCACCAGCATCGGAGAGGGTGTTTTCCAGTACTGCTCCGGCCTGACCAGCATCACGATTCCCGGCAGTGTCACCAGCATTGGGGACTATGCCTTCAATGGTTGCAACCGCCTGACCAGCATCACGATCCCCAACGGCGTCACCAGCATCGGAGACTTTGAGTTCGGGGATTGCGACTTCAGCAGCATCACAATCCCCGGCAGCGTCACCAGCATCGGCGAATATGCGTTCAATGATTGCAGAGGCCTCAGCACCATCAAGATCCCCATCGGTGTCACCAGCATCGCCGAGGGCGCGTTCTCTACCTGCGTCGGTCTGACCAACGTCACGATTCCCGACAGTGTCACCAGCATAGGGGAATATGCTTTCGAGGAATGCTCCTTCCTGACCAGCGTCACGATTCCCAGCAGTGTCACCAGCATCGGGGTCGGTGCGTTTTATGGCTGCACCACCCTCATAGCGATAACAGTGGATTCCCAAGATCTGTTTTATAGCAGCACTAATGGGGTGTTGTTCGACAAGAGCCAAACCACGATCATTCAATATCCGGGCGGCCTTGGCGGAAGCTACACGATTCCTGGGACCGTCGCCAATATTGCAGAACAAGCGTTCGAGTCCTGCTCGTTCCTGACCAACGTCACAATTCCAGGTAGCGTCACCAGCATCGGGGAGTTGGCGTTCGCTGAGAGCGGCCTGACCACCGTCACGATTCCTGGCAGCGCCGCCAGCATCGGGGAGTTTGCGTTCGAGTCCTGTTCCTCCCTGACCAATGTTACGATTTACAACGGTGTCACCACCATCGGAGAACAGGCATTCCAGTCATGCTCCATGCTGTCCAGCGTCACAATTCCCGCCAGCCTCACCAGCATCGGAGATTATGCGTTCGTTAACTGCACCGATCTGACAAGCGTGTATTTCCAAGGCAACGCGCCCGCCGCTGATTCGACTGTCTTCTCCGACGACAACACCGCGACAATATATTATTTGCCTGGCACCACTGGCTGGAGTTCCCCTTTTGCCGGTCTTCCAGCCGTGATGTTGACCCCTCCGACCCAAACCGGGGCTTTGCAAGTGACCATCACCCCCGCTGCGGCAATCACAGCCGGGGCACAATGGCAGGTGGACGGCGGCGTGTGCCAAACCAACGGAGCAACTGTCTCCGGCCTGACGGTCGGCAATCACACGGTGGGATTCTCGACAGTGGCAGGTTGGATCACCCCAGCCAGCCAAACCATAACGGTGATTTCCAATCAGACCACGGTGGCAACCGGCATATATTCGCTGGAACCGACTCTACCGCCCGTATCGGGTTGCGCGATCTTTACCTGTCCAACGGACACCATTTTGATAAACGGGCATACTCTTGTAACCAATCAGATGACGATTGAAGCGGAGATTCACATTCCTTCATCGTTCACAGTGCCGAGTTACGGTTCCCCGCGGATCTTCGAGGAACAATTAAGTGGCTCTGGCGACAAGCAGTTTTGGGCTTCGCCCAGCGCAGTCGGCGGTTCCACATGGGTTGCTGACAATCAAAACAATGGTGGAATTAGCCTTGCAGACTCAATCGGTGACGATGTTTGGCATCATCTTGCATTTGTCCATGACTCCAACGAGGTAAGAGAATATTTGGACGGCGTTCAAATTGGGAAACTAGACTTTTCAGGCGACCCTTCCATCGCCAACTCCCCCAACAGCGTGATGTCAATCGGTGCATTTCTCTACACAGGTGGCGGGGCCCTAGCGCAATCCTTCATAGGTGCGGTTCAATGGGTCCGAGTTTCATGCGTAGCACGCTATTCAGGCGCTTCGGTAACACCACCTGTCACCGTGCCACCATCCGACGCCTTCACCCAAGTATTATTCGATTTCAGCCACCTTGCCTTCGGAACCTCAAATGTCTATGATCTCAGTCCGAACCATTTCACCGGCGTAGTTGCAATGGGATTCAGCGGCGCAACTGCCCCCAGCTTTGTCCTGCCAGCAGCGCCGGCCTTCCAAACAGTAACGCAAGCAAACCACTCCCTCACGCTCACTTGGAGCACTGTCCCCGGACAGATATATCAAATCCAATACACCACCAGCCTGACACAGGCGAATTGGAGTGATTTGGGGTATCCCTTGGTTGCGACCAATGGTGTGGTCACCGTGTCCGACAATACATGTTCAGACACACAACGGTTTTATCGTGTCGTCCAATCGCAGTGAGGAAGCTGCGCGACTCCAAAATTGTGCTTTATGAACGAAACATCAGATTCTGAAAGAACCCCTAAGCTTCGTACCGAGTGTGCCGCCTGGCCCCTTGGAGGCCTCACTAAGCCGGCACCGCCGATTGCAATTAGGCCAGCGTCTCCGTTTATGTTTACGCTTTACTTTCTTTTCCGCTCCTCTATTCTATTCCACCTATGAGTGCAAATACTCATGGTGTTTGTCGGCTCTGCGGGTCAAAATCACAGCTTCTTGCAAGCCACATCATTCCAAAGTTCGCAATTTCCTGGATGAAGACGACGGGAACTGGGTACCTCCGGTTCATAAAAACACCCAATAAACGCTTTCAGGACGGCGCGAAAGAAAAGCTGCTCTGCTTGAAATGCGAACAATTATTATCCTCTCGGGAAAGTTATTTCGCGTCTGAAGTGTTCAAGCCAATGCTCGCAGGAGCCACTGCTGTTCCGTACGATCAGCGACTAGCCTATTTCGTCGTTTCGCTCCTATGGCGCGTGTTGAAGGTGAATTTATCAGAGCTACGCCGTGGCGCTTATCCATTCCTACGCCAGATCGAAAGAGTGGAGAGAGTATGGAGGCACTTCCTCCTCAATCCGCTAGAACTTAATCACTGGCCGCATCTGCATATCTTTGTTCCAGACATCGCAGATGACAATACTCCGGGTGGTTCCGGCTTTAATCTCTACTGTATGCGGGCTTTGGATGCAACGATCTTTGATCGTGGTGCATGTTGCTATGTGTTCGCAAAGTTCGTGCGGTTTTGTTTTATTGCCATGATTACACATTACGATGAGGCAAGCTGGCAGAACACACGGATTGTGAATGGCATAGGCACCTTACAGATTCCTCAAATAATCAATGATGTAGCTTTTGGAGGATGGTTGAAGGATCGTGCGACATTTGCATCCAAAACATTTAATGCTGGCGTCACTTCAAACCAACGTTCCGTGATTCGCAACCAAGTAAGAAGGAAACTGCCCACACTGCAAAATTCCGACTTACTCCGAGCAAGCAGTGCTGACCAAGCCGGTCAGTGACCACCGAGGGATTTGTCCATTAAGAACTCAATATTGGCCGTTTCCACCTGGAACGCAAATTCAAAGAATCGACTTGCGACGATGCTGCGGTCTGGCACGCTCCACAAGCGGCATGCTCCTATGACTGAGAATGATAATCGCCATTACTTGAAAGTCGCGGCGTCAATTCTTGACGCCTCGTGTACGGGACAATACATGGGGATTACGGTCGAAAACGTCTTTCTCAATGTTCGTGTTTCAGGCCAAACGTACGGGAAACACGCTGAAAAGTCGTTCACTTTGGCACGAGTACTGTTCTCGAACCTGTGGTATCACCGCATCCCAATCGACCAGTATGGCATGATAAAACTGATCGATTCCCAAGGAATGCAGCACCGCCACGAGCCTGACATCTACAGCTATATGCACTCAAGTCAGGTCCTGATTGCAGAGAATCGCTCTGCGCCTTATGTTTTTGAAGAGGTGGCGCAGGTACTCGAAGGACGTTCCAAAACGCGCGGTTGGTTGTGGTTTCCTGCGCTTCCCCAAGGAATGTATCCGCACCGCCTTGTTTTTCGATTCCACATCTTTGCCCCCGGTAGCACATGCGGACGGGTCCAAGATTCAGAGACTCTGGAAATCATATTTGATTTCAGCTTTGACGCCTTAATAGCTATCGAACAGCGTTTGGACATGCCGAAGCTTAAAGATGTCTCTTAGCGGCGGGCCAGATGGAGACAGTCGGGAGGCTCACGAGAAGTCATTATACAACGAACTCGCACAATTCACTGATGCCGAAAGTCCCTCAATATCGGGAAAAAGAGACCTCCTCAGAACCCCTATTGTGCGAAGTTCCCTCTGAATCTGGCGCTTCAATCGAGCAGGCACACACATGGCGAGCAAATTGCCGTCCGGTTCAAGTTTCCCTGCTTTTCCCTTTTTAAGCTTAAACGGCATGCATAGCATCGCTTTCTTCGGGTCGGGATGAAACGTAAATATACTGTCTTGCGCTATAATCCGCTGAGTAATCGGACGAGGTTGGTAAAGCTTCACATCCTTGCAATTCCCAATACAGTCGTTTTGGTCTATTTCTTCCGGGGGACGGCGATAAAAGAAAACGCCCCCGACAGATCTACGTGTTTCACCAAGTTCCGTTGCAAAATAAAGCGCAGCTGCCGCGTTAAGGGTCCAGTCAAGCAACCTCGTTGCCAATCCATAATGTTGAGCGTACGCCAGCTTCTCGAACGGCTCGACTGGCAAATCTCTTGAAAAAGCGACGGCCTGATGACACCACCTTTTGAATCGCTCTAAATCCTTATCCTTACCTTGGATGAAATATTGTTTTCGGCCTGCTTTGGGTCGCAGTGGCTCATGGAGTTTCCCTTGCCCCCGAAAGACCCACCTGTTGTTAGGGAAGTATCTCACCACGATTCTCACGAACTCAGCTAAACTCGTGATTGCTTTCGCAGAATTGAGAAGCTTCCGCCTCGTCGACTTGGCCTTTGATTTCTTTGCCATGCGCGAAGCATATATAATCTCGACAAAGTGTCAACTTTTTTGCGCATGGCAATTTCCATTTCGCCAGTTCCATACAATGCTCGCTCGTGATCCCCACAGACCGGGAGGGGAGTATCACCTCGTCGTTTTTCCTCTTGCTTTTTGGTCGCTTATTAAACTATTAAGCAACATTAATCGGCAGATCGCAGGGGAAGCCTGTTTGGCTGTCCATCCTTCAATTTCATCGGGGCAGAGTTCACCTTCAAGCAACCCCGCGGGGCCAGGGCAGGGCGCGCTTCGCGCGCCCTGCCCCGACCCCGCCGGGGGCCCGTCTTCATTTCACACCGCGTCCAGATATGCAAGCTGGCCAGGCCAGCGCCGTCGGCTCTCGCTCCACAGCTTTTTCGGGAAGCACTTTCCCCTCCATTCGCCCAGGATCACCCTGGGCCTTGACTGCTTCGCATTCCTGCCGTTTTTGTCAGTGTGTCAAGTGCCGTATCTGAGCTCAACGACCCGCCTGCCGCCTATCACACGGCAAAGCGAATTACTCAGCGTAACGTGGGATGTGGTGAGAGCGAACTTCGACGACTCGTAAAAGTCGCCCGCCAGCGTGTCCCGCAGCGCCCCACCCGACAGGCACTTGGACACATACTCGACGCCGTTCAACCGCTGGTCAAAAAGATGATTTCGGGCAAAACCGCGTTTCGGGAAATTGTCCCAAAGCGCGTTCAGCCGGAACATATCCGACCTGGACGGGAACCACTCGTTGCACCCCAATAACCAATGATAGTGCCCCCGACCGAACTTTTCACCGTACTCGTGCCGGAGGCACCACACGAGACGACGGAAGGGCACGCCGAACATTTTTGACACCTCGTAAAGAAACGCAAATGTCAACTTTCGTTGCTGCACCGGGCCAGGCTCCACGAAACCGCACCATGTGCCGGTTCCAAATACGCGCCAACACCAGCAGCGACTCAGCAATATGGATTCAGCTAATGCCATCCGTGGGCGGCCCCACCTTGCAGACCGCCACCGGATACCATTACCGCCCCTTTTCGCCCGCGCCCGCCGTTACGACGCGCACGGCGCCTTTGGGCACGCTGGCCCGGTCAATCTTGCCCCGGAACTTCAGCCGGCCACCGTTGGCCGCTTTGATTTCATCCACCGCCAGGACCAACGACACCCCGTCCAACTTATCCAGATCAAGTGCCTCTTGCTCATCCTGAGTTGGCGTGTAATCAAACGTTTGCTTGAGCTTCAGGCCGTCATGGGCGTTGCGGTCCAGGCAATTTAGAACGGTCACTTGCCGTTCGTCCCGCTTGCCCCGGAACCAAACCTCACGCGCCACGCCCGCCACGAGAATTTCGATTTTCATTTGCGTTCACCTCCTTTCCTTGGCCAAAGACCGCACCCGGACACTGGCCACATGCCCGGGAAAGACATTGAGTTGCCCCTTAGCCCAGGATGGTTTTTTTGGAATATCAGGCTTGCCCCTTTACCCGTGGAGGGAAGGGCTGGTTGTTTGGCTGTTGGGTAGTATTTCAAGAGACCTCCCCGGAATGAGACGCTGAATTGACAATCGCCAAGATCGCCGCTTTGAACGCCGCTGGCAGTCCAGCCCACGCCTTGACTACTTGGGACAGGTCATGTAAGGAAGTGACCGGAGTTTGTGAGTCTCCTTGTGAGTCTCGCGTTGTAACTCCCTGATTATCAGAGGGTGGACGCAGGTTCAAATCCTGTCGCTCCGACCATCTCACTATCAACAACTTACGTATTGATACGTAAGTCCGGATTAAATGTCACTTTGCCACTTCTTTGCCAGTATTCTGGTCTGGATGAGCGCCTTCCACACCCTGCCAACGCTCAAGAATTCAGTCTGAGTTATCGCGTACTGGATCTTCCCAGACGCGCTTCCCGTTTGGTCAGTACCCCCGCAATAGCCCCTCTCCTTGTGTTATATATACTTGACTGAGACCCTTTAGCTCTCGGTCGGTTCCGCCTCCTCCGAGACCTGGGACCTGACCTCAATTCAAACCGAAAGCGATAAACGCCTGCTCCTCACCGGGACAGGCGTTTTTGCTTTTCCCACCAAAAAGGACAAATCATGAGCCCACATGCAGGAGACTTATTGTGTACAGAAGTCGTTCCCAGAATCCATGCCGCCATCCCGGCCGCCGTCAATTGCGTCGGCTGCGAAGAGGCCGAGGAGTTGGTCCAGGATGGCACGGCAATGGCCGCGAAAATGATGTGCAGCGCCGAGAGAAACGGCAAGAAGGTGACCCGGGCTGCCAGGGGCCGGCTTAATGAGATCAGCGCAGGCAACATCGCCTATTACACCATCCAGCACCTCCGGTCCGGCAGGCGCAGTGTTGGCTACAGTTCTGCTGACGTAATGGCCACGGCAACGCAATTGAAGGGCAGAACCCGGTTAGGCTCGTTGGAAGAGGTGGTCGCCAGTGATGAGGAAACGGGCGGGGAAATCTTCCTGCTGCACGACGTTTTATCGGACAACCAGGAAGACCCGGCGACGAGGGTGACTCGCAAGCTGGATTGGCAAGAATTCGTCGCCGCATTGCCTGAAAGGGAAAGCGTGGCCGTCGAGTTCATGGGGGAAGGCCGGACTCTCCGGGATGCCGCTCATGCTCTTCGGGTGAGCGATTCGACCATGCGGGACAGCAAACGGAATGTGGCGGTGAAGATCCTCGACTTCATGGGCTTTGACATTCTGGTGCAAGTTCAGCGCCGCCCTCAATGGAAAGACAGCCTGGACGCCACCCGGGAGAGGTTGGCCTGCCGTGATGAGCGTCGGCACCTTTGAAGGTGCCCGACCGGGAGCAGCAGGCAGTGAGGAGCGCCCGGCTGTGAGCGGGCGGGGATTCCCGGATTGACTTCGCCTCGTTTCCTTTCCGCCTGCCCAATCCGGTCGTTCTCCACTGGCACTCCTCCGGCGGAATCAACCGCATCAACAAGGGAACCTTCACGCTCCGGTGTGTCGAGGAATGGATGGAGAGCCACGGCAGCGGGAAAAGTCGAAGTGTCACCCTGGTTCACGAGGAAGTTTGGAGCGCAAAATGGCTTCTGGAGCAGCCGCGCAATTTTCAGCTCAAGGATAAAGTGGAACTCCGCTACGAACCGCCCGCGTCGGCCCAGCCGACAAACCTCAGCGCCGGCAAGCCGGTCTTTTGGGAACTGCAAGTCCAACTAGACCTCCCCGGCCTTGACTTCAACGAAACCTATCTCGTCCCGGTGTACGGCAATACGTCAACCATGGCGCCGGCATTATGACGGGCGCGGGCGGAGGAAATGGCGGTGCTGGGCAAAGACGCCGCGCAACGCCAGCGAGGAGGCGTCCTGCATCTCCTGGAGTTCGCGGTAGATTCTGGCGCGGGCGCAATCCGGCTCGGCGGTTTGGGAGCGGTTCAACCGCACAAATTCATCGGTGATCTGGCTGATGGAAACCCGTTCGCCGCGCTGCAGGCGCCAGCACCAAAGGGCCTGCAACGCCGCCCCGTAAGCGGCCCCTTCGCCCACTTGCAGGGTGACCACTTCCGCCTCGAACACGTCGGCCATGATCTGCCGCCAGAGTCTGGAGTTAGCGCCCCCACCGGTGGCGCGGATCTGCCGGGGCTTGACCCCCAATTGCCGCAGGCGGCGCAAGCCGTAGTTCATGCCCAGGGTCACTCCTTCGAGGGCCGCCCGCGCAAAATGAGCGGCGGTGAAGGTGACGGGATTGGCCCCAACCCAGACGCCGGTGCCATCCGGGACGCTGGGAGTCCGCTCGCCCTGAAGATAGGGCAGGAGAAACAGGCCGCCGGAGCCGGGCGGGGCCTGGGCGGCCCGGGCGTCGAATTGGGCGTGTGTCAACCCGAAATCCTGGCGCACCATTTCAGTGGCCAGGGTGACGTTCATCGTGCAGAGCAAAGGCAGCCAGCGATTGGTGGAGTCGCAAAAGGCGGCGATTTCGCCGCGGGGATCAATCACCGGTTTTTCCGAGCAGGCGTAAATGGTTCCGCTGGTGCCGAAGCTGGCGGTGACCACCCCCGCGCGGGTGTTGCCGGTGCCGATGGCCCCCATCATGTTGTCGCCCCCGCCGGCGCTGACGAGCACGCCGGGCCGCAGACCCAATTGGCGCGCGGTGGAGGCCGCCAAGACGCCGGCCGGTTGATCGCTCCGAAGCAACGGCGGCATCAGGGCGGGCAACCGGGGATCAACGGCGCGCAAAGCTTTTTGCGACCAATCTCTTGTCCGCACGTTGAGGAGGGCGGTGCCGCTGGCGTCGCCGAATTCCATCACGCGGTTGCCGGTGAGCCAGAAGTTCAAATAATCGTGCGGCAGCAGCACGGTGGCCAGGCGGGCGAAGTTTTTCGGCTCCTTGCGTTTGAGCCAGAGGATTTTCGAGGCGGTGAAGCCGGGCAGGATGGCGTTGCCCAATTCGGCGATGGTGGCGTCGGGTCCGCCCAGCTTGCGGGTCAGGGCGTCGCATTCGGCGGCGGTGGAGGTGTCGCACCAGAGTTTGGCGGGGCGGATGACGGCGCCGGCGCGGTCCAAGGGCACAAAGCCGTGCTGTTGGGCGCTGACGCCGATGGCCACGACCTGGGAGGGCGCGGCGCCGGCCTGACGCAGGGCGAGCTTGATGGCGGCGGCGGCGGCCTCGCGCCAGACGCGGGGATGTTGCTCCTTGGTGCCGGCCGGCAAACCGGGGACAAGGCCGTAAGCGCGGGCCGCTTGGCCCAAGACCACGCCGCGGCGGGCGTCGAGCACCAAAACTTTGGTGGATTGGGTGCCGCTGTCAATGCCGAGGAGAAGAGTGCGCATGGAAAAGGATTGGCGGGTGCGGCGTTATTCCGATTTGCGTTGGGAAAAGCGGGCCGCCGCGTCCGGGGGAATTTCCATCAGTCCTGGTCCCGCAACGCGAAACCAGCCAGGGCGCCCAGAGAGATGACCAGGGAGGCGGCTTCGAGCCATTTGCTCACGAGGATGACGGCCCAGATGGAAATCCATACGCCGAAAACAACGGCAGCGAACATGATGATTTCTCCGCGAGTTCGTTCCATAAACAGGAGGGGAATATAGGGAGGGATTTTTTTGAGATCAAGCGCATAATGCCGGGTTCCGTCCCTCTTCCATCATCCACTTTTCTTGGCGTCCTTGCGTTAATGAATTGGGAGGCAACTGCGCCGGCCGGGGCGGTTTGACAGCGGGCCAATCTGTCCCTACCTTGCCCGCATGTTCGAATTGGCCGCGCCTTACCAGCCCGCGGGAGATCAACCGCAAGCCATCGCCAAGCTGACGGAGGGCCTGCGCTCCGGCGCCAAGCATCAAACTTTGGTCGGGGTCACCGGCTCGGGGAAGACTTTTTCCATCGCCAATGTGATTCGCGCCGCGCAACGGCCGACGCTGGTGATCTCGCATAATAAAACGCTGGCCGCCCAACTTTACGCGGAGTTCAAGAGCTTTTTTCCCGGCAGCGCGGTGGAGTATTTTGTGAGTTATTTCGATTACTACCAGCCCGAGGCCTACATTCCCCGCACGGACACGTTCATCGAGAAGGATTCGAGCATCAACGAGGAAATCGAACGGCTGCGGCTTTCGACCATGAGTTCGCTGCTCACACGGCGCGACGTGATTGTGGTGGCCAGCGTGTCGTGCATTTACGGGATCGGCAGCAAGGAGGATTACCTGGCGCTGCTGCTGCCGCTGCACACCGGGCTGGCCATGGCCCGGGACCTGGTGCTGAGCCGCCTGGTGGATTTGCAATACACGCGCAACGACATCGCTTTTGAGCGCGGCCAGTTCCGGGTGCGCGGCGACGTGGTGGAAGTGCGCCCGGCCGGGACGGAGGACGGTTTGCGCCTGGAGTTTTTCGGGGAGGAAATCGAGCGGATCATCCGCTTCGAGCCGCTGACGGGGGAAGTCACCGAGACGCCGCCGCGGGTGGTGATTTTTCCGGCCAAACAATTTGTCACCACCGAGGCGAAAATAAAAAGCGCGTTGCTGGCCATTCGCGAGGAGATGGGCGAGCGCATCGCGTGGTTTGAGGCGCGGGGCAAGCTCATCGAGGCGCAGCGGATCAAGATGCGCACGGAATACGACCTGGAAATGATGGAGGAAATGGGTTTCTGCTCCGGCATCGAGAATTATTCGCGGCATCTGGCGGGGCGCCCGGCCGGCTCGCGGCCGGGAACGCTGCTGGATTTTTTGCCGGGCGACTATTTGCTGGTCGTGGACGAGTCGCACGCCACGGTGCCGCAAATCGGCGGCATGCACGCGGGGGATCGCTCGCGCAAATCGGTGCTGGTGGAACACGGGTTCCGCCTGCCCAGCGCGCTGGACAACCGCCCGCTGGAGTTCCCGGAATTTCAGGCGCTCCAGAACCAGACGATCTACCTCAGCGCCACCCCGACGGAACGGGAACTGGAGTGGTCAAAGGGCTGGGTGGTGGAGCAGATTGTGCGCCCGACCGGATTGATTGATCCCAAGGTGACCGTCAAGCCGCTGAAGGGACAGATTGACGATTTGATGGAGGAGGTCCGCCAACGCGCGGAGAAGAAGGAGCGGACCCTGGTGACCACGTTGACGAAGCGTTCGGCGGAGGAGTTGACCGATTACCTGCGCGAGCTGGCAATCAATGTCCGCTATTTGCACAGTGAAATTGACGCGATCGAGCGCGTGGAGGTGTTGCGCGCCTTGCGCCACGGGGAGTTTGACGTGCTGATCGGAATCAATTTGTTGCGCGAAGGGCTGGACCTGCCGGAGGTTTCGCTGGTGGCCATCCTGGACGCCGACAAGGAGGGCTACCTGCGCAGCGCCACCAGCCTCATCCAAACCGCCGGTCGCGCCGCCCGCCACATCAACGGCGAGGTGATACTTTACGCCGATGTGATGACCCAGAGCATCCAGAAGTTTCTGGCCGTCACCGAATACCGCCGCCAAAAGCAAATCGCCTACAACCAGGAGCACCACATCACTCCGCGCAGCGTGAGCCGGGCCGTGGAAGAGAGTCTGGCGGTCTATCACGACACCCGCCACCGGGCGGAAATGGTGCTGCGCGAAACCGGCGGCAATCTGGACCTCGGCCAGACGGTGCTGGATTTGCAGGGAGAGATGCTGGACGCGGCGAACAACCTGCAATTTGAAAAAGCCGCCTTGCTGCGCGATCAGATTCGGGAATTGAAGCGCGGCCTGGGCGGGGAGAATCCCGACGGAAAGACGCCCCACCCGAAAGTCAGTTACAAGCCCGTCCGCCGGGCGAAAAAGCAGCGGGCCGTGTGAACAATTTTGCGGTGTCCATCTAATGGGAAATGTTGGGCATTAATGGACAGCGCCGCAATTTTTGAACATTTGACACGGGCTTTGCGCCTCAGCATATTGACCGCATGACTATTGCACTGGCCAAAGACGTTGAGGATTTCTTGCAGGAGCAAGTTCAGGCCGGAATCTGCGCTGATGCGAGCAACCTCGTCAATGATGTCCTCTGCTCCGTTCGCGACCAGCGGGCCAAACCCTTCGCCGTCACGCCGGACCTCGAAGCGTGGTTGTTAGAGGCCGCCGACAAGCCCGTCACCCCGCTGACGGCGCGAGACTTCGTGGCGATCCGGCGGCGAGCGCGGGCGCGTCTTAAATCCACAGCCTCATGAACGTCCGCAAAACGGATGACTTCATCGCCGACATTGAACAGCAATACGATTGGTATGTCGCCAATGCGGACTGGGATGTGGCTGATTATTATCTCGACTCCGTCCAGGCAACTTGTCAACTCCTCGGGATGCAGCCAGGACTTGGACCGCTCGCCGGCTTTGCTCACGCGCGCTTGCGCGACGGGCGCTTTTTTCTCGTCTTCCGCCCGTTTAGGAAGCACGTCCTCTTTTACGAAATTCGCTCGGGGGAAGTCGTAAAGCGCCGGGCCATGCATGGGCACCGTGATTTGCCAGGAAGATTGCTCGAAACGTCCAAATGGGATTGAATGACCCATTGTCAATCCACCGTTCGCAATTCACTATTTTGCATTTGCCATCGGGCTGTTCCCCTCAATACTTGTCGCTGAATTATGGCCGAGAGCAAAAGACACGTTTACGACGAGAGCAAGATCAAGACGCTTTCCTCCCTGGAGCACATCCGGCTGCGCACCGGGATGTACATTGGCCGGATTGGCGACGGCTCCCACCCGGACGACGGCTGCTATGTGCTGCTCAAGGAGATCATTGACAATGCGGTGGACGAATACATCATGGGCCACGGCAAGGAGGTGCGGATCGTGATCGAAGGGACCACCGTGAGCGTGCGCGATTTCGGACGCGGCATTCCGCTGGGCAAATTGGTGGATTGCGTTTCCAAAATCAACACCGGCGCGAAATATAACGACGATGTTTTTCAATTCAGCGTCGGCCTCAACGGCGTGGGCGCCAAGGCGGTCAACGCCTTGTCCCGGGAATTTCTGGCGCGCAGTTATCGCGGCGGGGAATTCGCGGAGGCTTCGTTCAAAACGGGCAAAATCAAGAACGAAAAAAACGGGAAGGACTCGGGCGAACCGGACGGCACCTTCATTCGCTTCGTGCCGGACCCGGAGATTTTCAAGGAGACGCAGTTCCACGCGGAATTTGTGGAGCGGCGCCTGCGCCATTACAGCTATCTGAATCCCGGCCTGAAACTTATTTATAACGGGCAGACTTTTGTCTCGCGCAACGGGCTGCTGGACCTGGTGCTGGAGGAGTTGCGAGCGGACAACGCCGAACCGATCTACCCGCCCCTGCATTACGCGGGCAAAATGCTGGAGTTTTGTTTCACGCACAGCAACAGCCGTTTCGGCGAGACGTTTTTCTCCTTCGTCAACGGCCAGTACACCAGCGACGGCGGCACGCATCTGAGCGCCTTTCGCGAAGGGCTGCTCAAGGCCGTGAACGAGTTTTCCAAGGGAAAATTCGAGGGCGACGACGTGCGCGAGGGCATGGTCGGCGCGGTCTCCCTGCGTCTCCAGGCCCCCGTGTTTGAATCGCAGACCAAGAACAAGCTTGGCAACACGGAAATCCGCTCCGAGCTGGTCAACACCGTGCGGGAGGAGCTGCTGCATTTTTTCAGCCGGAACAAGGACGTGGCGGAAAAGATCCTCGCCAAAGCCGCGGACAACCAGCAGTTGCGCAAGGAATTGCAGGAGGTCAAGAAACTCGCCCGCGAGCGGGCCAGGGCCATCACCATCCGCATTCCGCAGCTCAAGGACTGTAAGATTCATTTTGATAAGGCCAGGGGCAAAGGGAAAGGCTCGATGATTTTTCTCACCGAAGGCCAGTCCGCCGCCGGCTCGATCGTCAGTTGCCGCGACGTCGCCACCCAGGCGATATTTGTGCTCAAGGGCAAGCCGCTCAACGTCTGGGACCTCAAGCGCGACATCGTGTATCGGAACGACGAGATGTATAATTTGATGCGCAGCCTGGACATCGAGGACAACCTCGAAGGCTTGCGCTACGAGAAAGTGATCCTGGCGACGGACGCGGACGTGGACGGGTTGCACATCCGCAATCTGCTCATCACGTATTTCTTCCGGTTCTTCGACCGCCTGGTGCATGACGGGCATCTCTTCGTGCTGGAAACGCCGCTCTTTCGGGTGCGCGACAAGCAGCAAACCATCTATTGCTACAGCGAGGCGGAGCGCGAGGCGGCTTCGGCCAAACTGGGGCGGAGCGCCGAGATCACCCGTTTCAAGGGGCTGGGCGAAATCACCCCCGGCGAATTCAAACAGTTCATCGGCGGCCAGATGAAATTGAGCCAGGTGGAATACGCCGCCAAGCCGGAAGCGGCCGGCATCCTGGGCTTTTACATGGGCAAGAACAGCCCGGAGCGCAAAGATTACATCATGGAAAACCTCGTCGTGCCGGTGGAGGATTGACCGGCGAGCCTCTGCGATTAAAGCAGCCACAAGACCGCAAAGACGATCTGATGGATTTGGTTCCCCGACAATATCATGACATCTAAAGGCAAATCGGAGGAGAAGGCGCCAATGGCGCCACCGCCCGCGCCAGCGCCCAAGGACCAGGGCGCCGGCGAAATGCACGTTCAGGCCGAGCAGGTTGAAGTCGCGCCGCAACGGCCGTTCGTTCCAGGAAAGGTTGAGCTGCCTCTGCACAAACGGGTGGACCGCAGTTTCCTGGACTACGCCTCCTACGTCATCCGCGACCGCGCCATTCCCAAGCTGGCCGACGGACTCAAGCCGGTGCAGCGGCGCATTTTTTGGGCCTTGCACGAGAAGGACGATGGCCGGTTCATCAAGGTTGCCAACGTGGTCGGGCACGCCATGCAATATCATCCCCACGGGGACGCCTCCATTGGCGAGGCGCTGGTGATGCTGGCCAACAAGCGCTATTTTATCGAGCGCCAGGGCAACTTCGGCAACATCTTCACCGGCGACCTGGCGGCCGCGCCGCGCTACATCGAATGCCGCCTCACGGAACTGGCGCGGACGGAATTATTCAACGATCCGCTGACGGAATTTGTTCCCAGTTACGACGGGCGCAACCGGGAGCCGGTCGCCCTGCCCTGCAAGCTCCCGCTGCTGCTGATGCTCGGCACGGAGGGCATTGCCGTCGGCATGTCCTGCTGCATTCTGCCGCACAATTTCCCGGAATTGCTTCAGGCGCAGGTCGCCATCCTCAAGAAGCAGGCTTTCAAAGTGCTGCCGGATTTCCAAACCGGCGGCCTGATGGACGCCCGCGAATACCGCGACGGCGCCGGCCAGGTGAAGGTGCGCGCTAAGATTAAGATCAAGGACGCCACCACCGTCGTCATCAAAGAAATCCCGCCCAACACCACGACCGAGTCGCTCACCGACTCCATAGAAGACGCTTCGCGCAAAGGCAAGATCAAGGTCAGGAGCATCAACGATTTCACGGCGGAAGACGTGGAGATCGAAGTCAAGGCGCCCAACGGCGTGACGGCCGAACAACTGGTGGACGCGCTTTATGCGTTCACCGATTGCGAGACCAGCATCTCCAGCCGCGTGGTGGTGATCCGGGACAACCGGCCCGTGGAAATGACGGTTTCCGAGGTGCTGCGGGAAAACACGGCGCAGTTGGTGGCCACGCTCAAACGGGAATTGGAATTGAAGGCGGCCCTGCTCGGTCAGGAGCTGCATGCCAAAACGCTCGTGCGCATTTTCATTGAGAATCGGATTTACAAACAAATCGAATCATGCCGCACCAACGAGGCCGTGGCCGGGGCGGTGGAAAAGGGTTTCAAACCGTTCCGCCGCCAGATGCTTCGCCCCCTGGGCGCCGAGGACATCGAGATGCTCCTGGGCGTGCGCATCCGCCGCATTTCGCTCTTCGACATCAACAAACACCGGGAGGAGATGGACCAGGTCAAGGGCGAATTGGAAGAGGTCCGGGGCCATCTCAAGAACGTCACCAAATACGCCATCGCGCATCTGGAGAGCCTGCTGGAGAAATACGGGCCGGTGTATCCGCGGCTGACCAAATCCAGCCGCTACGATGAGGTGGACGCGCGCGAAGCGGCCTTCAAGGCGTTCAAGGTGTCCTACGACCCTGAGTCGGGTTATGTGGGCCACAAGGTTGCCGGGGAGGAATTCAAGCTGGATTGCACGAAGTTCGACAAGCTGCTGCTGGTGTTCCGGGACGGGCACTACAAGGTGGTGGAGCTGCCGGAAAAAATGTTTGTCGGGCCGGACATGGTATTCTGCGGGCTGCCGGATCGGGACCGGGTGATGACGCTGGCCTACACGAACCGGGAGGCGAGTTATTTGAAGCGGTTCAGGTTTGGCGGAACGATTATGAACAAGGAGTATTTCTGCATTCCGCCCAAGGGGAGGATTCTGTTCATCGAGCCGGAAACGCCGGCGGAGTTGTTCATCCGCTACAAGGCGGCGCCGTATCAAAAAATCAACCAGCAGACCTGCAACCCGGCGCAGGTGGAAGTCAAGGGGCCAAAGACGCGGGGGCGGCAGATTTCGATCAAGGAAGTGGCGGCGATCAACAGCAAGCCGCCGCGCGGCTGGGACCCGGAGGCGGCCACCACCAAGCTGGAGTTCGTGTGATGGGCGCGTCGCGCAAGAATCGGATTGAACCAGGGATTTTACAGATGACACGGATGAGAGGATTAAACAGAGGGGAATGAAGGGAACGAAGGGGCTTCCTGGCTGGCTGGGTTTGGGCCTGTGGAAGGTCCCAAAAAAAACGGAGAAATCGGAGAAATCGGAGGTTTGCGGGGTTCGTTTTGGGCCTGATTGGGTTAGTGGTTTATTTTGGATTTAAAACGTAATATGTTGTGTGTGAACAACTTACAATTTATCAATGGCCTAAGTCCGGCAGGCCGCCAGTGTGGTGTCACGGAACAATCGTTCATACCTCACGCCCACTCCGGCCCTGTTTGATTTCGGGCCGGCCTTGTTTCGCGCTGTGACGCCTCTGGGCAACGGCTCCACCCTTGACCCACGCCAGTCGCTGATATTCCTGAATCGCTGGACGGATAGCGGTGAGCACCGGGGAGCTTTTGAGGCTTCATGAATGTGACCCATTTCATCGTCACGGCGGATCACGGATTTGTCTATCAAAATGACGCCTTGGAAGAGAGCGACTTCCTTGCCGTGCCACAAGCGAAGCACCCGAAGTTCAAAGGCGCGGTCGTGGCGATTCCGGGCCGGAGAAAGGTGAAAATGGGTCAAAAACTGAAAATGTGTTTTTTTCACAGTTAAAGTCGTTTAGACGAAAGATTTTGCTTCCATAAACGATTCAGATGTGAGAATATCACAATTATATGTTGATTTCGTTTTCCATCACGAACTTTAGATCGTTCCATGAGGAGCAAACTCTCTCCATGGTGGCCAGCCTGCGGCAGCCTGACCATTCAGAACATCTCTCCTCTAATCAAGCGCTTAACCAAAAGCTGCTTCCTATAGCTGTGGTTTACGGTGCAAATGGTTCGGGGAAATCGAATCTCGTCAAATCGCTGAGTTTTGTCCAACACCTTGTCGCTCAAGGTGTTCAACCTGGTCGGCCAATTGAGAGGCAGCGCTTCCTATTCGGCGCCGCTGACGCAAAGGAGCCCTCCGCATTCGAGGTGCGTTTCACGGCAGGCGAGCGTTCATTCAGCTACGGTTTTAAGGTCACGGACAAGGAAGTTTTGGAGGAGTGGCTGGACCTCTTGGCAGATTCGAGCGAGTTGAATCTTTTTGAACGTGTGACTTCAGATGGAGTTGTCACTGTTGAAGCAGGCGATGCGCTGAAGGATGATGGTTTGGGAGATCATAATAAAGTCGTGGCGCTCACAAAAGTGGGTGCCCGGGCCAACCAACTCTTCTTAGCTGGAATCCGTGAAACCCTTGACAGCCAAAGCCACGGCCCACTAATTGCATCTGTATTAAACTGGTTTTCCTCAATTGTTATAGTTTCGGCTGATGCGGGGTTTGAAAAACTGGCCGAGTGGTTGGATCATGACTCATCTTTTGCCAAATTCGCCTGGGATTATCTGCGGGATTCTTCGACAGGCGTGGACCGATTGCGTGTTGAAAAAATCGAAATAAAAGACGACGACTTTCTCCTCGAAATCAAGAACAGTTTTAAACACGGGCTGCCACCAAGGATGCCTTCCGGCTCCGCAGGCGAAATAGTGGTGGACCGCGGGGAAGGAAATAAACTCCTTCTCCGAACAATTCGCGCGGAACACACCAGCACTGAGGGAAACCCGGTGCTGCTGCCATTCCAAGAAGAATCAGATGGCACTCAGCGATTGACGCATCTCTTGCCTGCGCTTTTCCAATTGAAGGAGGAGCACCGGCTTTATGTGATTGATGAAATCGACCGCAGCCTCCATCCACTGCTCTCGCACAAG
>Ga0181539_1002341_pt1 | contig 19081 bp, 15 predicted proteins | sample PEATcosm2014_Bin_46_FD_119767 | JGI IMG/M metagenome (GOLD analysis project Ga0181539, IMG submission 119767) | Peatland microbial communities from MTU Mesocosm Facility, Houghton, MI, USA - PEATcosm2014_Bin23_60_metaG | ecosystem: Environmental > Terrestrial > Soil > Wetlands > Peat | place... | reverse complement strand
GGCCGCTGTGCGCCCGGGCCTCGTCGTGCTCGACGTCGGGTGCGGGGGCGGGCGCCACACGTTCGCCGCCCTGAAGGCGGGCGCGCACGTCGTCGCGCTCGACGCCGAGCGCGCCGAGCTCGACACCGTCGCCGGCATGGTCGCGGCGATGCGCGCCGCCGACGAGGTGACGGCGGGCGTGCGCCAGGGCGGTGTCGCCGCCGACGCGACGCGGCTCCCCTTCGCGGACGGGAGTTTCGACCGCGTCATCGCGTCGGAGGTGCTCGAGCACATCCGCGACGACGAGACGGCGCTCGCCGAGTTCGCCCGGGTGTTGCGGCCGGGGGGCCTGGCGGCTTTGAGCGTCCCCGCCGCCGGTCCCGAACGGGCGAACTGGGCGGTGTCGTCGGACTACCACGCCGTCGAGGGCGGGCACGTCCGCATCTACCGCCGGCGCGAGCTCGTCGGCCGCTGCGAACGGGCCGGGCTGCGCCTCGTCGGCTCGCACCACGCCCACGCGCTCCACTCGCCGTACTGGTTGCTGAAGTGCGTGGTCGGGGTCGGCCGCGAGGACCACCCGCTCGTCGCCGCCTACCACCGCTTCCTCGTCTGGGACATCACGCACCGCCCGTTCGTCACGCGCGCCCTCGAACGGGCGCTCAATCCGCTTTTCGGGAAGAGCCTCGTCGTCTACGTGGTAAAGGCCGGCTGATGGCTGGCGCGACCGTCCAGGCGGCGGAGTTCGTCGAGCCGAGATCGGCGGTCGAGGCGATCCTCGAGGTCCAGCAGCCCGACGGCATGATCCCGTGGTTCCCCGGCGGCCACGCTGACCCGTGGAACCACGTCGAGGCCGTGATGGCGCTCGCCGCGACGGGCGAGCTCGCGGCCGCGACGCGCGGCCTCGAGTGGCTCGCCCGCCGGCAGCGCGCCGACGGGAGCTGGCACGCCGCCTATGACCACGACGGCGGCGTCGAGGAGGCCCGCGTCGACACGAACGCCGTCGCCTACGTCGCGACCGGCGTCCTCGAGTACCTGTGGGCGGGCGGGGATCCCGATTTCGCCGGCGACATGTTCTGCGTCGTCGACCGGGCGCTCGACTTCGTCGTCTCGCTCGGCGCCCCGGACGGCGCCATCCCGTGGTCCGTCGCCCCCGGCGGCCGGCCGGCCGCGTTCTCGCTTCTCGCGGCGAGCTCGTCGATCTACCAGAGCCTCGGTTCGGGGGTGCGCCTCGCCGCCTCCCTCGGACTCGAGCGCCCCGCCTGGACCGAGGCTGCCGCCCGGGTCGGCCGGCTCGTCACCGGGCGCGAGTCGTTCTTCGCCGACAACGCGCAGTTCGCCATGGACTGGTACTACCCGGCGCTCGCCGGCGTGCTCGGCCTCGGTGCGGCCCGCGTCCGGTTGCGCGCCCGCCTCGGCGAGTTCGTCGTGCCCGACCGCGGGGTGCTGTGCCGGTCGGACCGGCGGTGGGTGACCACCGCCGAGACAGCGGAGTGCGCCGTCGCGCTCGCCCGGGTCGGCTGGGCGGACGAGGCGCTGGCGCTGCTGGCGACGACCGACGGGCTGCGCTGCGGGGACGGCTCGTACCTCACGGGCCTCGTGTTCCCGGAACGGTCCGAGTTCCCCCCCGGCGAGCGGACGTCGTATTCGGCGGCCGCGGTCGTGCTCGCCGGCGACGTGTTGTCGGGGGGCGTCACCGCGGCGGTGTTCGACCGCCTCGGCTAGCTGGCCCCGGCCCTGAATCCCAGCGACGCGTCGTGCGCACGAGCACGCGCAGGCTGCCACAGCCCGCGGCGATGTCCTCGGTGAAGCGTCGCGAGCGGAGCGCGTCGAGGTAGCACTTGTATGGGGGGCGGCCGCCTGCACGGGGGTCCTCGAAGACGTCGTGGAGGACGAGGAATCCCCCGGGCGCGACGTGGCGCCCCCAGCCGCGGTAGTCGGACCAGCAGACTGCTTCTCCGTGACCGCCGTCGACGAAGACGAGGGCGACCGGCGTCGACCAGTCGGACGCGACCCGGGCGGAGTTGCCGACGACCGCGACGACGAGGTCCTCGGCGCCGGCGCTCTCGAGCGTCGCCCGAAAGCGGGCCAGTGAATCCATCCGGCCGGTTCGCGGGTCGACGAGCGACGGGTCGTGGTCGGGCCAACCCGGCTGCATCTCCTCGGAACCGCGGTGGTGGTCGACGCTGTAGACGACGGCGGCCGAGGCGTCCGTGGCCGCGATCGCCGCGGCGAGGAAGAGCGTCGATCGGCCGAGATAGCCGCCGATCTCGACGATCGGCCCGGACCGTTCGGCGAGGGCGCGTGTGGCGACCGCGTGGAGGGCCATCGCCTCGTCGGTCGGCAGGAACCCGTCAGCCGCCCGCGCCGCGGCGAGCAACGACTCGGCCCGACGGACGGGAACGGGCGCGCTGTCCCGTGGCGGTTCGGAGGCGGTCATCCGGTCCCCGCTGCGACGGCGCTCCAGATCCCGAGTCCGAGAAGGATCAGCCCGGAGACCTTGCGCACCGCGTCGAGCGGCACGAGACGGGTGAGCGCCCTCCCGGCGGCGACGCCGACGCCGCTCACGACGACGAAGGCGAGCGCGGCGCCGGTGAACACGCTCAACGGGTCGCGCGATCTCGCCGAGAGGTTGGCGATCACGATCTGGGTGAGGTCGCCGAACTCGGCGAGGGCGATGACCGCGAACGTGATGGCGGTGATCCGCGCGCCCGACGGCCCGCGCCGGCGCCCTGCGGGCGACGGGCCTGCGCCGGTCTCGAGGAGCCGTTCCTCGTCGGAGGCGATCGCCGCGCCGCGCGCGTCGACGGCGGCGGCACGGGAGGCAAGGAGGTAGGCGGCCCCGGCCACGAAGAGCCCGGCCACGACGGCGTCGACGACGCGGTGCGGCGCGAGCGCGAGGAGCCGGCCGGCGAGGACCGCGACGCCGGCCTGGGCCACGAGGCCCGCCGCCGCGCCGAGCCACACCGGGAGCGGCCGGTGCCGCGAGGAGAGCAGGACCGTGGAGAGGAAGGTCTTGTCCGGGAGCTCCGCCAGGATCACGATGGCGAACGTCGCCGCGGCGAGGCCGAGGTTCACTGCGGCGTCAGCGCTCCGACAGGAGGTCGCGAAGTGTCGTGCGGACCCGCGTCGCGAGACGGAGGTTCACCTCGAGGTGCTCGACGATCTGGTCGAGGAGGCGCCGGAGGCCGCCGGAGTACCTCTTGGCGACGAAGCCGCGCACCGCGTCGAGGTACACGGGCTCACCGTCGTCGCCGAGCTCGGCGAGTCCCGCGATCCCCTCGAACATCCGGTGGATCGAGTTGTCGGGGTAGTGCGCCTCGAGCTCGTCGGCATGGGTCGAGACGAACTCCCACGTGACCGGTCCGATCGCGCGCTGTCCGAGCATCACCGCGAGCAGGTACGGCGCGTCCTGGCTGCGGATCTCGCCGCGGCAGTGCTCGTGGACCTCGGCCGCGTAGCCCGGATCGGTGAGGTAGCCGAAGGCGGTCCGGTGACGGCGCTCGTCGAGCGGCGACCGCGGATGACGACCGCGGGCGACGAGCGCGTCGAACTCCTCACGACGGGCGTTCCAGGCGACGGTGGCGAGGACGCTCTCGGCGATGTCGGCATCGAGCTCCCGGTGCCCGGAAACGTCGCCCGCGAAGAGCTCGCGCGCCCGGGCACGCACGTCGTCGTCGCCGCCGAAGGTGCCGAGCGCGGCGATGAGCGCCGACCGCAGGACCGGCGTCTGCTCGCCCTCGCCCGCTTTCGCCTCCCAGCCGACGCGGGCGAGCTCCGGCCCGAGGACCGTCCGCGTGTAGCGGGCGACGAGCGGGCGCTCGCGATCCGGCGCGACGAGGTCGACGGTGCGCAGCGCGCTCGTCACGACCGACCAGATGTAAGGGTCGTCCTCGCCCGCGAGGTGGGCGAGGACGTCGAGAAACTCCCCGAGCTCGGTGATGCCGGCGAGAACAGCGGCCCATAGGTCGCCGACGAGCCCGAGGCGCTCGATCGTGTCGAGCGCCCCGAGGTGCGTGAGCAGCTCCGCCCGGAGTGCAGGGTCGTGCCGGACGCGGTAGAAGCCGGTGCCTCCGGCATTGACGACGACCGGGGAGCCGGGGAGCCGGATCCGCAGGGGCGCGTCGGCGAGGAGGACCCTCGTCGTCTCGCTCCGGTCGCGGGCCGAAGCCGCGATGACCGGCACGAGCCAGTGCGTGCCCCTCGCCGGGTCCTTTGTCGTCTCGGCCGGAAGGTAGGTGAACGGCTCCTGGCGCAGTTCGACCGTACCCTCGTCGCCGGCGAGCCCGGTGGCCGTGACAATCGGATAGCCGCCCTGGAAGACCCAGGAGTCCATGGCGGCGCGCAACGGGACGCCGGGGTTCTCGGCCTCGATCGCGTCCCACAGGTCGGTCGTCTCGGCGTTGCCGTAGGCGTTCGCCTCGAGGTAGCGGCGCACGCCGGCACGGAACTCGTCATGGCCGATGTACTGCTCGATCATCCACAGCACGGCCGGGGCTTTCACATAGGTGATCGGGATGTCGAACATCGCCGTGGCCTCTTCGGGGGTCGTGACGGGGAACTCGATCGGGCGCGTCGACGGGAGGCCGTCGATGAAGCGCGCCAACTCCCGCAGGCGGGCGAATCCGACGAAGCACTGCCAGTCGGGGTGGAAGTCGTCCTGGCAACGGAGCGCCATGAAGGTCGCGAAGGCCTCGTTCAACCAGACGCCGTTCCACCAGCGCATCGTGACGAGGTCCCCGAACCACATGTGGGCGAGTTCGTGCTCGATGACCTCGGCGATCCGGCGCAGCTCGGGCTTGGACGTGTCGGTCGGATCGGCGAGGAGCTCCGCCTCGCGGAAAGTGACGCAGCCGAGATTCTCCATCGCCCCCGCGGCGAAGTCCGGGATCGCGACGAGATCGAGCTTGTCACCTGGATAAGGGATCCCGAAGTAGTCGCGGTAGTAGCGGAGCGCATGCGCCGCGATCTCCGCCGCGGTGGCGGTGAGGTGGCCCTTGCCGGGCACGGTGACCACGCGCAGGGCGATGCCGTCGACGTCCACCGGCTCCGTCGCCTCGAGGGGACCGACGACGAAGGCGACGAGGTAGGTCGACATCGGGATCGTGTCGGCGAACCGGACGCGGCGCGCCCCCGAGGCGAGCTGCTCCACCGAGGTCTCGGGGCCGTTCGAGACGGCGAACATCCCCGGCGGGGTGACGAGCGTCACGCCGAAGACGGCCTTCAGGTCCGGCTCGTCGAAGCACGGGAACGCCTTGCGGGCGTCGGTCTCCTCGAACTGCGTCGTGGCGATCGCGCGCGGGACCCTGTCGTCGTCGACGAACTCGCTACGGTAAAAGCCCGTCAACTTGTTGCCGAGGACGCCGGCGAATCGGCAGCGCAGCGTGTATCGCCCGGGCGGGAGCGCCGAGCTGAGCCCGAATCGCACGAGTTCGGCCGGCGCGTCAAGCGACACGGAGAGCGCCGACGGCTCGCCGGCCGCGTCGGCATCCGCCCAGCCGGGCGTGATCCCGGCGTCGGTGATCGTCAGCTCGTCGGCGTTCAGGACGAGCTCGGTGAGTTCTTCGAGCACCTCGAGCTCGATGCGCGCTGAGCCGGTGAAGCTCGACGTCCCGATGTCGGGGGCGAGCTCGAGGTCGTAGCGCCGCGGGATCGCGTTGCGGGGGAGCCGGTACGAAGCGGGGTCGTTGATCGTGGTCACAGCACGTCGAGGCTAGTCAAGGCCGGCCCGCCCCCCGCCCAGCGGTCGCCGATCCCGGCCGCACTAGGGTGTCGGCGTGACGGAGGAGCACGGCTCAAACCGGGCGTCTCCGCCCGTTTCGTCGAAGCGTTTCGACGTGGTCTGCGTCGGCAACGCGCTGATGGACCACCTCGCCTTCGCCGACGCCGCCGTCGTCGAGTCCCTCGGTCTGCCGCTCGGCTCGATGACGCTCGTCAGCATCGCGACGAGCGACCGGATCCGGTCGCTCGTCGGCGAGGGCCGGCAGGTCCCCGGCGGCACGGTCACGAACACCGCGGTGGGCATCGCCTCGCTCGGGGGCCACCCCGCCTTCATCGGCGCGGTGGCGACCGACGACCTCGGTGACCGCTACGCCGCGGACCTCGAAGCGGCCGGGGTCCACTCCGTCCTCCAGCGCTTCGCGGCCGATCCCGCCGGTGACGAGGCGGCGACCGGACGTTGCTCCGTCATCGTCACACCGGACGCCGAGCGGACGATGGCGACCGCCCTCGGGGTCGGCGGGCGGCTCGACTCGGCAGGGATCGACGTCGAGGTCGTGGGAGACGCCCAGCTCGTCTACTTCGATGGTTACGTCCTCGACCTGCCCGACGCCCCGGCGCTCGTCGGGCGCCTCATCGACGCGGCCCGGTCCCGGGACACGGCCGTCGCCCTCGGGCTGTCGGACGCTCTGCTCGTCGAGCGGCATCGCGGCGTCCTCGAGGAGCTCACCGGCGGGCGCGTCGACATCGTCTTTTCCAACGAATCCGAGCTCCTCGAGCTCACCGGCGCGGTCGACGCACCACGTGCGCTGGGCGCGATCATCCGTCCGGGGCTCACCGTGGTCGTGACCCGCGGGGAGAAGGGCGCGATGGTCGGGACCTCAGGCGGCCTCGTCGACGTCCCCGCTTACCGGGTCGTCCGGGTCGTCGACCTGACCGGCGCCGGCGACCTGTTCGCCGCCGGCTTCTGTTTCGGGGTCACCCACGGCCACGGCCCGGAGGGCGCCGCACTCCTCGGCGCGCTCGCCGCGAGCGAGGTCATCGGGCATCTCGGCGCCCGGCCGGAGTCGTCGCTCGCCGACCTCGCCCGGGCGGTCGGCATCGTCTAGACGCGGCTCTACGTGCTCGCCTCGGAGTCGTCGACCGGCAGGGACGGCAGTTCCAGGTCGGCGAGGCGGACGAGCGCCGAGGCGATCCAGCGGGCGAGCGGTGCCACCTGGCCGTCGAGGCGATCCGGTTCCTCGAGGACGGAGTCGCTCAGCCGGTAGGTGCCCTGGTAGGCGATCTCGATCGCCGAGGTCGCCGATCCGGGCTCGGCGTCGTAGGCCTGTTCGACGGTGATCCCGCTGCGTTCGAGCGGTTCGCCGGCGAGCTCGGGACGGCTCTCGCCGATCGCGGCGAGCACCGTCGCGGCGTCGGGGACGGTGGCGAGGCGCTGGAGCCGCAGGGTGACCTCGACGACGAGCTCGGGACGCTCGGCGGTCGGCTCGCCGATCGACCAGGACCGATAGGCGCTCTGGCTCCAGGTCGGCCATTCGAGCCCGAGATCGGCGCGCACCCGCGGGGGGTTCTGCTCGCCAGGCAGCGAGAACGAGGTCTCGAAAGCGACGTCCCCCAGGAAGACGTCGACCTGGAATCGCTCCTCGACGGCCTGCTGCTCGAGCAGCGCCCCCTCGAGCGCCTCGCGGATCGCCCCGATCACGTCGAGGAGGATGTGGTCGATCACCGCGCAGAGGCTATCTGCGCCGGCCACCTCCCCGCAGATGGCGTCCCGCGTCCGCCGCTTTGTGCGATTTTTCCCCCGGCCGCGCCGGTAGGGGAGTAGTAGCGTCGCCGACGGATATCGGCAGAGCGGTTCGGCATTAACGATGAGGCGATGAGCGACAGCCCGGGTGTCAAGGACATATGGGCAGGCGGCCGCCTATCAGTCGCGACCGAACGGCGCACACGAGAACCCAATTCAAGGAGGGCTTATGGTTGTTCATGGCCTCAGTGATCCGCTGATCAAGGCGGGTCGCCACCGGCGGATGCCGGGAATGCGGGCCGTTGTCGTCCTCGCGACGTTTACGCTCCTCTCGGGCGTCGTCTCGACCGGCATCGCCTCCGCCGCTCAGGTTGCACGTCACCGCGCTCCGGCGGTCGTCAGTCACAAGAGCTCGTTCCTCGCCTGCGAGGTGACCGACACGGGCGGCATCAACGACCGTTCGTTCAACGCCTCCGCGTGGGCTGGACTTCAAGCCGCCAAGAAGGCGGACCCGTCGATGACGATCCGTTACCTGTCGTCGACCTCGTCGAGTGACTACGTGCCGAACATCGCCACGTTCGTCGGCGAGCACTGCGGAATCATCATCACCGTCGGCTTCCTGATGGGCGACGCCACCGAGGCGGCGGCGAAGGCCCACCCGAGCCAGGACTTCGCGATCGTCGACTACAGCTACTCGCCGGCGATCAAGAACATCGACTCCCTGCTCTACGAGACGAACCAGGACGCCTTCCTCGGAGGGTTCCTCGCCGCCGCGATGAGCAAGACGGGCAAGGTCGGGACCTTCGGCGGTGAGGACATCCCGACCGTCACCATCTACATGGATGGCTGGGTCGCGGGAGTCCGCTACTTCGACAAGGTCGACCACGCGCACGTCGTCGCCCTCGGATGGACCCCGAAGAAGGTCCGTCCCGCGAACAGCTATGACGGGACGGGCGTGTTCACCAACTCCTTCACGAGCCAGGCGGACGGCAAGACCGACGCGACGTCGCTCATCCAGCAGGGCGCCGATGTCATCTTCTCGGTTGCGGGCTCGGTGGGGCTCGGTGCCGCGGCCGCGGTGAAAGCCGCCGGTCACGGCGTCACGATGGAGTGGGTTGACACCGACGGCTGCATCTCGGCACCGAATTACTGCAGCATCTTCATCACCTCGGTGACGAAGGGCATCGTCAACTCGGTCGAGACCGCCGCGCTTTCGGCGGCACACGGCCACTTCAAGGGCGGCAACTACTTCGGCACGCTGAAGAACGGCGGTGTCGCGTTGTCGCCGTACCACGACTTTGCCAAGGTGATCCCCGCCAAGTTGCAGGCGGGACTCAAGACGATCGCCTCGATGATCGAGGCCGGGACGATCTCGGTCGACCCGAACTCCTACCCGGCGAGCTAGCCGGCTCTTTGGGGCACAGCCCGGGTCCGGATCCCGGACCCGGGCTGTGACGATCCGACAAGAAGACGACATCTCGGACAGGTGGCCGGGTTGGGGCCCGGCCCCCTGCCGCGGGTTCGAGGTAGCCGTGAAGCTTGAGCTGTCGGGGATCACGAAGACCTTCGGATCCCTCGTTGCAGACGATCACGTCGATCTCACCGTGGAGCCGGGGGAGATCCACGCGCTCCTGGGCGAGAACGGCGCCGGCAAGACGACCCTCATGAACGTCCTGTTCGGTCTCATGCACCCCGATTCGGGCGAGATCATGCTCGACGGCGAGGCCGTGCGCTTCGCCGACCCCGGTGCCGCGGTCCGGCACGGGATCGGCATGGTCCACCAGCATTTCATGCTCGTCCCGGTCTTCTCCGTGGCCGAGAACGTCGCGCTCGGGTTCGAGCCGACGCGCCGCTTCGGGCTGCTCGACCGCCGCAAGGCTCGGGACGAGATCCTCCGGATCTCCCACGAGTTCGGTCTCGAGGTCGAACCGGAGGCGATCGTCGAGGAGCTTCCCGTCGGGGTCCAGCAACGCGTCGAGATCCTGAAGGCGCTCTCGCGCGACGCCCATCTGCTCATCCTGGACGAGCCGACCTCGGTCCTCACCCCGCAGGAGACGGAGGGGCTCTTCGAGATCATGCGGTCGCTCGCCGCGTCAGGACGGTCGATCCTTTTCATCACGCACAAGCTGAAGGAGGTCCTCGCGATCGCCGACCGGATCACCGTCATGCGGCTCGGCGCGGTGATCGGCACGACGACCCCGCAGACGACGACGGAGTCCGAGCTCGCGTCGATGATGGTCGGCCGGACGGTCGAGCTCGTCGTGCAGAAGGAACCGGCGCGGCCCGGTGACGTCGTGCTCGCGGTGGAGGACCTGACGGTCGTCGACCCCCGCGGGCTGACCGTCGTCGACCACATCAGCTTCGACGTGCACGCCGGAGAGATCCTCGCCATCGCCGGCGTCCAGGGGAACGGCCAGACCGAGATCGAAGAGGCGCTCTGTGGCCTGATCGAGGCAGCCGAGGGCAGGGTCACGCTCCTCGGACGCGACATCACCCGTGCGACGCCGAAGGCGAGGTTGCGCGCCGGGATCGCCCACGTGCCCGAAGACCGGGTCCGGGACGGCCTCGTCGTCTCGATGACGATCGCCGACAACCTCATCCTCGACGTCTTCGACGTCGCGCCGCACGCCCGTTTCGGCGCGCGCAACCTCGGCGAGGTGAAGCGCAGCGGGGAGGAGAAGCTGGCCGACTTCGACATCCGCGCGAGCTCCACCGACATGCTCGTGAGCACCCTGTCGGGCGGCAACCAGCAGAAGGTGATCGTCGCCCGCGAGCTCTCCCGGTCGACCACGCTGCTCGTCGCCGCCCAGCCGACGCGCGGGCTCGACGTCGGATCGATCGAGTACGTCCACAAGCGGATCGTCGAGGAGCGTGACCGCGGCACGGCGGTCGTCATCATCTCGTCGGAGCTCGACGAGGTGCTCGCCCTCGGCGACCGGATCGCGGTCGTCTACCGCGGCCGGATCATGGAAACTGTCGACCCGACGGTCGGGCGCGAGAAGATCGGCCTTCTGATGGCGGGGATCACCGGCGACGGCGCGGGGTCGGTCCCGCCCGCGGGGACGACGTCGGGGACGGACAGGTGAGCGACGCCCCGATCGCCCTCGGGGGTGTCGCGGGACCGACCGCCGCCACCACGCCGGCGCGCGCCCCGTTCCGCTGGAGCCGGTTCTTTCATTGGATGGTCGAGGCGAACGTCGTCATGGTGACGGCACTCGCGATCTTCAGCGGTCTGTTCGTCGGCGCGATCCTCATCATCGTCACCCAGGCCAACGTGCTCCACGCCTGGGCGGGATTGTTCAGCCACCCCGGGACGACGGTGAGTGTGACGTTCTTCACCGTCGGCGATGCATATCGCGACCTGTTCACCGGTTCGCTCGGCGACCCGTTCGTGATCGGCCACGCGATCCACACCGGGCAGGGATGGACCCAGGCGCTCACGCCGATCAGCGAGACGCTGCTCTACGCCTCGCCGCTCTGCATCGCGGGACTCGCCGTCGGGCTTGGGTTCCGCACGGGCATGTTCAACATCGGCGGTCAGGGCCAGCTGATCGCCGGGGCGATGGCAGCGAGCTACGTCGGTTTCGAGATCAACCCGCCGGCCATCATCCACGTGCCGCTGTGCATCCTCGCCGGGTTCGCTGGCGGAGCGGTGGCGGGCTTCGTGCCGGGCTTCTTGAAGGCGCGAACCGGGGCGCACGAGGTGATCGTCACGATCATGCTCAACTACGTGTTCCTCGACCTGCTCGTCCTGGCGCTCACGACGCAGCCGTTCCAGCAACCGCACCAGCAGAACGCGATCGGCAGGATGATCTTCCAGAGCGCCGAGTTGCCCCGCATCTTCGGGCACAACCTGCGGGTCAACGTCGGCGTGCTCGTCGCCATCGCCTGCGCGCTCGGCGTTTCCTGGTTGCTCCGGCGCGGCACGCTCGGCTTCGGGTTCCGGGTGGTCGGCGCGAACCAGGACGCGGCCCGCGTCGCCGGGATCAACATCCGGCGCTCGACGATCCTCGTGCTCGTGATCTCGGGCGGGCTCGCCGGGCTCGCCGGGATGGTCTCGCTGTGCGGTTCCGACTACTTCCTCTCCTCCGGCTACGGCGGGACGGTCGGGTTCGACTGCATCACCGTGGCGCTCCTCGGCCGGAACCGCCCGATCGGCATCGTGCTCGGCTCGCTGCTCTTCGCCGCGTTGAACGTCGGCGGGCGGTACATGCAGGCGTCGACCGGGATCCCGCTCGACCTCGCCTCGGTCATCCAGGCGATCATCGTGTTCTTCGTCGCGACGCCGGGCCTCGTCAACGAGGTCTACCGGCTCCGCGGCATGAACGTCGGCCAGGGTCTTTTGACGAGGGGCTGGGCGGCGTGAGCGGGCGCGAACCTCTCGGCGGGCGGGGAAGCGGGTCGTGGCGATGACCGCGGTCGCGATCCTCGGCGAGAAGCCGCTCGTCTCGGTCGAGGCGCGCATCGTCTCCGTCGGCCGGCGTCGCGGCATGGGGATCTTCCTCGTCCTCGCTTCGGCGCTCATGCTGACCACGTTCGGCCTCGGCGTCTCGCCGGGGGCCCGCACGACATTCGAGCTCACCTCGATGTACTCGACGGCGTGGTACATCGCGCCGTTGCACTTCCCGGTGCGCGAGACCTCGATCGTGATGGCCGCCGTCACGGCGGCGCTCGGGGTCTGGCTCGTCGTCCGTCGCAGGACGCGAGGCAGTTACCTCGTCTTCAGCCTCGGCGTGGTGCTGTTCCTGTGGTCGTTCCTCGCCTGGGCGGCGCGCAACAACGAGCTCAACCTCGTCGGCATGATCGGTGTGACATTGATCTCCGCGGTGCCGATCATCTTCGGGTCGATGTCCGGCGTGATGTGCGAGCGGTCGGGCGTCATCAACGTGGCGATCGAGGGCCAGTTCCTCATGGGCGCGTTCATCGCCGCGATGATCGCGAGCGCCTCGGGCGATCTCTGGCTCGGGCTGGTCTGCGGGGCGATCGCCGGCGGGCTGCTCGGCGGGCTGCTCGCCTTCCTGTCGCTGCGCTACGCCGCCGATCAGATCATCGTCGGCATCGTCATCAACGCTTTCGCCCTCGGGCTGACGAACTACCTCACGGACACGCTGCTCGTCCCGTACCAGAACACTCTGAACTCGGGGCCGATCTTCGGGCCGGTCGCGATCCCGCTCCTCGACAAGATCCCGATCGTCGGTCCGGACGTCTTCGACCAGAACATCTTCGTCTACATCGCCATCGTGCTCCTCGTCGCGCTGACGACGGGCCTGTTCCGAACGCGCTGGGGGTTGCGGGTGCGGGCGGTCGGCGAGCACCCCGAGGCCGCCGAGACGGTCGGCATCCACGTCCTCACGGTCCGGTACCACAACGTCATCTGGGGCGGCGTGATCGCCGGGATCGGCGGGGCGGCGTTCACGATCGGCTCGACCGGCGAGTTCTCGTCCGACATGACCGCGGGCCTCGGCTTCGTCGCCCTCGCGGCGATGATCTTCGGCCGCTGGCGTCCCTACGGGGGTCTCCTGGCGGCGCTGCTGTTCGGATTCTCGAACTCGCTGCAGGCGACGCTTTCCGTGCTCAACGTGCCGATCAACCCGAACATCTTGGTCATGGCGCCGTATCTCATCACGATCGCCGTCGTCTCCGGCCTCGTCGGCCGGGTCCGCCCGCCGGCGAACGACGGCAAGCCCTACCGCCCGCAATAGCCGGGGTTCACCGCGGCGGTCGGGCGCCCGGTGCCGCGACGACGGCCGCGGCCGACTCGAGCCCGGACGCGAGGGCCCTCCCGGGAGGAGCACCCCAGAGCCAGGCGGCGAGGAACGTCCCGGTGAAGGCGTCGCCGGCTCCGGTCGTGTCGACGACGTCGCCGCGACCTGCCGGCAGGGTGAGCAGCGGTGATCCGCGCCTCGCCCAGAGCGCGCCCCGCGAGCCGAGGGTGAGGACGACCTCACCGAAGTGCGCGCCGAGGTTCGTAGCCACCTTCTCCGGTTCCTTCTCGCCCGTGAGCACGCGGCCCTCCTCGAGATTGGCGAAGCACAGGTCGAGCCCTTCTGTCCAGGAGAAAAAGGCGGTCGCGCCGACCCGCCCGAGCGGGCCCGCCGAGCACGGATCGACCGAGCGCGTCATGCCGGAACGCCCGGCGCGGCGCAGGATCTCGAGCGCGGCGTCGCGCGTCTCGTCGTCGAGGAGCTCGTAGCCGGAGAGGTGGAGGTGGTCGCCATGGCGGAAGAGCCTCTGGGGCACGGATGCGGCCGCGAGGGCGAGATTCGCGCCGCGGTCGGTGAGCATCGAACGCTGGCCCGCGGCGTCGACGATCGAGACGACGACGCCGCTCTGTCGCCCGGGGACGCGGTCGAGGTGAACCACGACGCGCGCGTCTTCGAGGGCCCGTGCGGACCGCCGGCCGAGGTCGTCGTCTCCGATCACGCCGACGAGGTGGACGGCGGCGCCGCCTCGGGCGAGCCAGACCGCTTGGTTCGCCGCCGAGCCGCCCGGCGCGAGCGTGATCGACGACGGCGTGTCGCTCGCCGGCGCGAACGGCCCTGTCTGGCGCACGATGATGTCGGTCATCAGGTCGCCGACGACGACGACCCGGCGAGCGGTCGCGCCGGGGACGAACCGCCTCCTGTCGGGAGTCCTCACGCCGCGGCCTGTCAGCGCGCGTGCCCGCTCGCGGCGAGCGCCACGGCGACGCGGGCCGCGAGTGTCGCGTTCCCCCGCACGACGGCGCGGTTTACGCGCACGCTCTCACCTTGTGTTGCCTCGGCGAGGTGTGCGAGGAGGAACGGTGTCACCTCCTTGCCGGAGAGCTGCGCGACCTCAGCGAGCTCCAGCGCCTCGGACAGCGCGGCGTCATGTCGCGCCGGATCGAGTTCGTGGGCCCGGTCGACGGGATTGGCGAGCAACATCCCACTGCCCGAGACGTCGCGATGCGCGGCGAACGCGTTGGCGGCCTCCTCGGGAGACTCGACGCTCCAGTCGAGCCGGTGCCGGGTCGCTGACACGTAGAAGCCGGGGAACTGCTTCGTGCGGTAGCCGACGACCGGCACGCCGAGCGACTCCAGGCGCTCGAGCGTCGCGGCGATGTCGAGAATCGATTTCACGCCCGACGAGACGACGAGGATGGGGACGACGCGCATCGTCTCGAGATCTGCCGAGACGTCCCAGGTCGTCACGGCGCCGCGGTGGACCCCACCGAGCCCGCCGGTCGCCATCACCGCGATGCCCGCCCGCGCGGCAAGCGTGATGGTCCCAGCGACGGTCGTCGCCCCGTCGACTCCGCCCGCGATCGCGAGGCCGAGGTCCCGCGCGGTCAACTTGGTGACCGCGGCTTTGGGGTCGGCGAGGCGCTCGACCTCGGCGGGAGACAGCCCCACGGTCGGGACGCCGGCGATCACGCCGACCGTCGCGGCCTCGGCCCCTTGGTCCCGGACGTCCTGTTCGAGCTGGCGGGCGACCTCGAGGTTGTCCGGGCTCGGCAGCCCGTGGGCGATGAGGGTCGTCTCGAGCGCGACGACACCGCGTCCATCGGCGAGGGCTTGGCGGACGTGGTCCCCGACACGGAATTGGCGACCGGCGGCAACTATCACGCGTCCGAAAGTGTAGTGTCCAACCTAATGTCGTCGAAGGACGCAGGTCACAGGATCGAGATCGACTGGCCACACCTGCGTGCCCAGGCGACGCGGGCCGCGCGCAACGCCTACGCGCCCTACTCGGGACTGAGCGTCGGCGCGGCCGGCCTCGTCGCCGACGGCCGGGTCTTCATCGGTTGCAACGTCGAGAACGCCTCCTACGGCTTGACGCTGTGCGCCGAGTGCGGGCTCGTCTCGAGCATCGTCGCCGCTGGGGCGGATGGGCTCCTCGCCCTCGCCATCGTCGCCCGCGACGGCCGACCGCTCATGCCGTGCGGGCGCTGTCGCCAGCTCCTCGTCGAGCACGGCGCCGTCGGCCTCCTGCTCGACAGGGGCGAGGGTGAGGAACCGGTGATGATGCGGGACCTGCTTCCAGCGGCGTGGCGCGGTCCCGAGGACGTCCCTTCGACCCGCTCGCCGAGTGCCGACTAAGAACGCCGCAGCTCCTTTCGACTTCGTCGACCTGATCCGGGCGAAGCGCGACGGTCAATCGCTGAGCGACGCCGCGATCGACTGGCTGATCGGCGCCTACTCCCGCGGACAGCTTCCCGACGAGCAGCTCTCGGCACTGCTCATGGCGATCTACTTCCGGGGCCTGTCGCAAGGAGAGCTCGCGACGTGGACGAGCGCGATGGTCGCCTCGGGGAGCCGCCTCGACCTGTCGGGTCTCGCCAGGCCGACGGTCGACAAGCACTCGACCGGGGGGGTGGGGGACAAGGTCTCACTCATCCTCGCCCCGCTGGTGGCGGCCTGCGGGGCCGCCGTACCGCAGCTCTCCGGGCGGGGGCTCGGCCACACCGGGGGCACGCTCGACAAGCTCGAGTCGATCCCCGGCTGGCGCTCCGAACTCACGTCCGACGAGATCCACCACCAGCTCGAGGAGGTCGGCTGCGTGATCTGCGCCGCAGGACGCGATCTCGCGCCGGCGGACCGCAAGCTCTACGCCCTGCGCGACGTGACGGCGACGGTCGAGTCCATCCCGCTTATCTCGGCCTCGATCATGTCGAAAAAGATCGCCGAGGGCACCGCCTCCCTGGTGCTCGACGTGAAGGTCGGTTCGGGAGCTTTCATGACCGAGACGAGCCGCGCCGCCGAGCTCGCCCGGACGATGGTCGGGCTCGGCCGCGAGCACGGCCTCCGGGTCGTCGCCCTCCTGACCGCGATGGACGCGCCGCTCGGGCGCGCCGTCGGAAACGCGCTCGAGGTCGCCGAGGCGGTCGAGGTGCTCTCCGGCGGCGGTCCCGCCGACCTCGTCGAGGTGACCCTCGCGCTGGCGAGAGAGATGCTCGATCTGGCGGGGCTCGGTGGCGTCGACCCAGCGGAGGCGCTGCGCGACGGATCGGCGTTGGAACGTTTCCGGGCGATGGTCGTCGCCCAGGGGGGCGATCCCGACGCCGCGCTGGCGCGGGCAGCGGTCGTCGACGAGGTGGTCGCCGACCGGTCCGGGTATCTCGCGCGCCTCGACGCGCGCGCCGTCGGGGTGGCGTCCTGGCGGCTTGGCGCGGGCCGGGCCCGCAAGGAGGACCCCGTCAGCCTCTCGGCCGGGGTGATCTGTCGCGTGAAACCTGGCGACGCCGTGGTCGCGGGACAGACGCTCCTCGAGCTCCATGCCGAGGACGACTCCCGGATCGCCGGGGCACGTGCCAGCCTCGTCGATGCGTTCGACGTCGCCGAGTCGCCGCCGGCGAACCCACCCGTCGTGCTCGAGCGCATCGTCTGAACCTCGGCGCGGCGTCTCGGCCCGGCACTGCAGGTTCGGCGACACGAGCAACGTCCCACGGTCAGGCGGCTTGGCGCCTTATCGTGGCTGCGGCGAGTGGTGACGAGGGTCCCCGAATGGAGCAGTTGAGTTCACTGGAGGGCGCGTGACCGCGCTGCTGGCGCTGACCATGGTGCTCGCCTTCGGATGTTGGATACCGCTGGCGCAGGCCGTGCCGGGGATACCCCAGGGTTCGCGGACCTTCTACGCGACCCTGGGGAACGTCGCCTTCGCGCTCGGAGCGCTCGCCGTCGGCGGGGGGCACCTCGTGTTCGGGTGGCGACAGTTCTGGCTGCCGTTCGCGGGCGGGGTGGTGTGGACGGGAGGGAACTACTCCGCCTTCCGGGCGACGGAGGAGTTCGGGCTGGCCCGAGCCAGCGGCTCGTGGACGCCGTTGAACATCATCGTCGCGTTCGTGTGGGGAGCGCTTCTTTTCAAGGAACTCGATGGGTTCAGCGTCGCCCAGTTCACGGTCCTCGGCACGGCGCTCGTTCTCGTGCTGGCGGGGATCTGGTTCATCGTCCGATCACACGACGCCCGCGTGTTGGCCGTCAGTCCGGTGGGAACACGTTCCGCTGTGAACCGCGCCGTTCTGGCGGCCGAGGTCCCAGTGCGCGGATTCGCCGGCAGCTACCGCCGCGGCCTTCTCTTCGCTGGCGCGGCCGGCGTTCTCTGGGGCAGTTACTTCGTGCCGGCACAGTGGGCGAAGGTGCCTGCGCAGCTGAGCAACTTCCCGCTGGCACTCGGGATCCTCGCTGGCGGCGCGGTGCTGGTGATGGCGACGGGCGGGCCGGCGAGGCTGAAACCCAGGCACACCGCAGTCCAGGTGGCAGCTGGCGTCTTGTTCGGGGTGGGCAATCTTCTCTTACTCGGCCTGGTTGCCCGTGTCGGCACCGGTATCGGTTTCACCATCGCCCAACTCAGTCTGCTGATCAATGTGGGAATCGGCATCTTCGTCTTCAAGGTGCCCGAGCCGCACTCGCGCGCCGCCCGGATCGCTCTGTTCGGTGTCTTGCTCGCCGGCGCGGGCGGGATCGTGATCGGAAGCCTCAAGTGAGGGACTGGCCGTACGATCCCCAGTCACCCCATTGAGCGTGGGTGTTCAGCTCGGTGAACCGACGTCACCACTCTCCGACCGGCGGCCGCGTCCGTGGATGTGGGCCAGGTCTCGGGCTGGGAGTCGTGATCCCCTATCCGGCGATCACGACTCCGGAGCCCAGCTGCGTTGTTATGGGGTGCGGATTCGGTCAGCTGAACCGCCAGCACACGGCGCAGAACCGCTGACATGTGTCGATCGTCGATGCGATCGTTTTGCGGCGCAACTACTGGAAACGCGTGGCGGACACCGGGGTCATGGAGAGAATGCCGCAGTGCAGGTGCTGTATCGACCCTCCGTACGGCTGAATTCGTCCACCGACACCGCTTAGCAGTACACCTCTTGTGGTGCCCGGCGCGGTCAGTTCGAGCGCCGCGGAAGTCGGGCAGTACGCGTTCATGTAGCCCGTCGATGACTCATACTCGATGCCGAAGTATGCCGTTTCGTCGTGGGCAATGATGACTGGCTTGAGCATGATTTGGAACGCACCCAACGCGGCGTGCTGGTCTTTCGTGGACAGCTTGCCGCCCGACTTGGTCAGCATCTGCACCGTCGGGTAACCCTCCAGCTCGCATCGATGGCCGGAGACATTCTTGAATCCGTACTCGCTCGCGCGCGAGCCTGCGGCACCCGTTTGGTTCACCCAGACGGTTGCCAGCTCGGATGACGAGCAGGTCGAGATCATCGCTTCGACATTGGCCGCGCCAGCCACGATGCCGTCAACGAAAGACGCGAGGGTCGAAACGCTGCTGGCCACGATCACGAGCGCCATGCCTGCGATGCGTATTCGGCGTTGCGCCAAGGTGTTGATGGTGCTTCGCATACTTGCATCCTTTAGATCGTCCGTGCGCCGATCAGGGCGTGGCTGCCCAGGAAGAGCATGAGAGCGAGAGCAACCGGCGATGATCTCTTCACGGTTCAAATCCTTCCACCAGGACCGCCTGTCGACAGCATCATCCGCGAACGGCACTTTGATGACGCGTGGTACGTCGTTGTGACTGCATATTCTGGGGCACTTCTCGGAATACAAATCGCCATTCCTGAAGAAGCGCTTTTTGTCAAGGAGTCTTCGGCGAAGCCGAAGTCCGTTCTTCCAGGAGTTGTCGAGGATCGAACTGTGAACGGGGCGCGTGAGAAGAGCGCTCCGCTGCTGACGGGTG
>Ga0181539_1002337_pt1 | contig 19092 bp, 16 predicted proteins | sample PEATcosm2014_Bin_46_FD_119767 | JGI IMG/M metagenome (GOLD analysis project Ga0181539, IMG submission 119767) | Peatland microbial communities from MTU Mesocosm Facility, Houghton, MI, USA - PEATcosm2014_Bin23_60_metaG | ecosystem: Environmental > Terrestrial > Soil > Wetlands > Peat | place... | reverse complement strand
TGGCTTGGAAATCCTTCGATAACGGCGACCTTTGGGCGCCGGCGGCTTCAACTCGGCAGCGGCAGCAACCGCAGGCCCTCGCGGTAGGCGGTGATCCACTGGGTCAGGGCGGCCAGCCGCAGGAGCAGTCTCCGGGCATGATGCACCAGCCGTCCCGGCGTGTTGAAGATCAGGAAGCACAAACACCTGGGGCTTGCCGTAGGGCTTCCACTCTGCTATCAACGGATTAGGGTCCGAGGTCTGTTCTGGCTTCTTAACGGTGGCACATGCACTCCTGCCTGTGTCCTTTGCAGGGAAGGCATCAGCCTTGGGCACAGGCAAGAGTGCCTGTGCCACCCGCGGTGAGTGCTTTGCGATAAGCCTCTTTGCGGTGATCGGCGGCGGTCATGAAAACGTACTCTTCCCCATACGCCTGCAAAAACTTTCGATGCGCCGATTGATCCGTCGGCTGACGGACTGCGCCCTGGATGGCGGGGCAATTTGATGTAGAGGCGGCTTTAGGCCGCCATTTGGTCCGTCAGTTGACGGATAAACTCGCCGCTACAACTTGATGACATTCGAATAGGACGCATCAACACCGTTCGAAAAGGAACTCGACAGTCCTATAGACACCTCGAAATGTGGGGGGTTCCAAATCATTTTCGGGGGTCCTCCGGCCTCGCCCGGCTTGTGTCAACTTGCCATACGATCTCGGGCAACTCCCTAAACCGTCCGAGTCACAATATTCAGGGAGCGGGGTTTGTCGGGATCGAGTCCTTTGATTTCCGCCAGCAGCGCCGCGAAAATCTGGCCGGGAACGATGTAAGGAATGGGCGAGTAGATTTCGGATATTTCGCCGGGCACACGGATGATCCGCGTTGCGGACGGAATCTCCATTTTTGGCCCCGTAATCGCCACCAGCTCCGCGTGTAGTTTGCGCAGGCGGCGTGTTAGTTCGCGCATGTTATTGAACGTCTTGCCCGGGGGCATGAAAACAAACGCCGGGAAATCGTGTTCGATGAGCGCGATCGGACCATGCAGGAAGTCCGCCGCGGAGAAGCGTTCGGCGATCACATAGCAGGTTTCCATGAGCTTCAAGGAGAACTCAAACGCATTGCCGTAGTTGATGCCGCGCCCCACCACCACGCAATGATCCATGTAGCGGTAACGCTCCACCAGTTCGCGCAGCTCGGGGATGAGCTTGAGCGTTTCCTTGACGCGGTCAGGGATCTCGCTGACGTTCTCGATGCTGACGGTGGTGCCCAGCGCCGCGGCGAGCAGATAGAAAATCATGAGCTGGCCCGTGTAAGTCTTGGTGGCGGCGACGGAGTGCTGCCGCCCCGCGTGCACCAGGAAGACTTCGTCGACCAGCTTGGCCATGGTCGAGTTCTTCTCGTTGGTGATGCCGACCGTGTAGCCGCCTTGGCGCTTGGCGGCCTCCAGCACCAGGTTGATGTCTGTGCCCTCGCCTGATTGCGAAATGCCCACCACCAGCGCCTGGCGATAATCCACCTTGGTTCGGTACAAGGTGTGAACCGAAGGCGCCGCCAGCGAGGCGGGAATCCCTGTGGTGATCTCTGTAAGGTAGCGAGCAAATCGCGCCGCATTATCGGAGGTTCCCCGCGCCACCAGCACTACCAAACGGAAATTCTGCTTGCGCGCGAACTTCATGAATTCCAGGGCATGCGCGCGCTCCGCCCGAAATGTCGCCCGCAAAGCCTGCGGCTGCTCCAGAATTTCCTTCAACATTAAAGACATAAGTTCACCCCATTGACTGATCGGGTCATCGGCTCATCGTGTGACTTAGCGATTGGCGATTGGTTCATTGCTTTGCTGGTTCAGCCTCACCATCCGCAACCCTACCCGTCGAACTGTCATCCTGAACGCAGTGAAGGATCTCACCCTGCCCGCCTTTCCGCTTTCGGACTTTGTCTTTCTCTTGCCACTGGTCACTCGTCACTGCTCTTGAGCTGCGTCGCGCCGGGGAAGAAGCACGGCCATCCCTTCGGCAAGCTCAGGGCAAGCAGAATTCATAAATCCTACCACAATCCTCATTTACTATTGCCTCCGCACAGTATCGCGCATAGATTGTGGTCGCCGGTCCAGGTCGCGGCATCCGTTCCCTTGTGACCACTCCCTGTTTGGAACCATGGATGGGCGTGCGCCGGGAGAGTGATATGAATCGAAGGACATTTTTGAGTCTTGTCGCGAGCGTCGTTGCTCTGGATGCGGGCGCACAAGGTCGCTCCATGCCGATCATTGACACCCACATCCATCTGTTCGACCCAAGACGTCCTCAAGGCGTGCCTTGGCCCGACAAGGACGACAAGATATTGTACCGGCCCGCGCTGCCCGATCGTTATCGCAGGGTCACGCAAGGGCTCGGGATCGTTGGCGCCATTGAGATTGAATGCAGTCCCTGGTTGGAAGACAACCAATGGGTCCTGGATATCGCCGCCAAAGACAGCATTATCGTCGGCACCGTCGGAGATCTGGAGCCGGGAAAGCCGGACTTCCGCAAACACCTGGAACGGTTTCACCGGAATCCGCTGTTTCGGGGCATCCGATATGGAAATCTGTGGGGCAGGAATCTCGCTGAGGATACGTTGAGAGGGGAGTTTATTTCCGACCTCAAAGCTCTTGCGGATGCTGATCTGGGGATGGATTCGGCGAATCTGGACCCTGCCCTCATTTCGACCCTGGTACGGCTCACCGATAAAGTCCCTAACCTGAGGGTGGTGCTTGATCACCTGCCGCATGTGGACGCCCCTGCGGATCCGATGGCTCGACAGCAGCTCCAGGCCGATTTGCGGGAACTGGCGGGGCGCCCGCAAGTATACATCAAGCTCTCGGAAGTGCTCCGCCGTGTTGGCGGTCAGGTCCACTATGACCTGGATTTCTACCGGTCGAGGCTGGATGAGCTCTGGGGAATTTTCGGAGAGGACAGACTCATGTACGGCAGCGACTGGCCGAACAGCGACCCCTGGGGCACCTACCCGCAGGTGCTGAATGTCGTCCACGAATACGTCACCGGCAAAGGTGTGGCTGCTGCGGAGAAGTTCTTCTGGAAGAATTCAATCCGCGCGTACCACTGGGTAAAGCGAGCAACCAACCAGCCGGAACCCATCATAAAGTAGCGCTGACCTATCTATTCACATGCCTGCGGCTTTACGATAGCGCGCCATATGCTCTTGCAGTTCCTTGTTATCGGGCGCGAGCGCCAGAGCTTTCTTCTGGATCTCCACGGCTTGCCGATAATCCCCATTGGCAAAGTGAGCTTCCGCCAAGGTATCGATGGACTCTCCCTCTTTCCATTGGGTAAGATCCACGGCGCGCTGCGCGTGGTCCAGGGCGGCCTTGGGGTCGCGAAACTTCGGGTCTTCGCACGTGGCATAGAGCCATGCCAGGTTGTTATGAGCCTCCGCGAAGTTCGGCTCAAGGCGCAGAACTTGCTGGTAAGTTTTGATGGCGTCGCCGTAAAGCTTCTGTTGGGCATATAGATCCGCCAGCAGCACCTGGTTCCCTGCGAGCAAAATCTTGCCCCGGGCGGTTTGTGGGTTTTTCCCGAGTACCTCTTCAAAGATCTGTTGCGCCTTCTGGGGATCCCCCTTCAACTGGTAAGCCAATCCGAGTTCAAGCCGGGGCTGGTCATCTCCCTCGGTCAAGCGAATCGCTTCCTGAAACTCCTGTGTGGCTGGGTCGTATTTCCGCTGCGTAAGGTAATACCTTCCCATCTCCTCATGCGGTTGCTCTTGGCGGGGAGCCAGGATGAGCGCCTCCTGGAAATTCCGGAACCCGCGGTCATACTGGTGGGCAGATTCAAATCGCTCCCCTTGTGCCAAGAGGCGGTCCATCGCCTGGATAGTCCGGTAATTGTTTGCCATTGCGGCCATGGCAACGATCACCACCGAGAGCGGAAGGAAAACCATCGCCTGTGAGGCAGGCTCAGCAATTTCACCCTCCGGGAGGTCGTGCGGGGGAGGCGGAATGACGAAAGCCAGCAGCACGCCGCTTGCCAATCCGCCCAAGTGACCCCAGTTGTCGATGCCGTGCATGGAAAGCCCAAAGGCCAGATTCAGGACGATGAAAGGGATAATTCCCAGTCCGAAGGCACGGCCCCAGCGCCGGGGGATTGCGTCGCGGTGAACGTAGCCGGTGACGAGCATCGCGCCGGCAATCCCGAAAATGGCCCCGGAAGCTCCCACCGAGACGTTTCTCGAGACCGCCATGGAAAGGAAAGCACCGCCCACGCCGGCGGCAACGTAAATCGTGGCGTAGCGACCGTAGCCATACACGCGTTCCAGGATAGGTCCCAAGATATAGAGGCAATAGCTGTTTCCCAAGATATGAATCCAGCCGCCGTGGAGGAACATCGGCATGACCAGACGCCAGTACTCACCGCGCCGCAAGTAGGGTCCGTAAGCGGCGCCAAGGTTGAGGAGAACTTGGGTGTTATCTGCTCCCCCGGCGAATATCTCCAGAGCGAAAAAGACAAAATTCAGGGTAAGAAGGGTCAGCGTGACGAAAGGCCAGAAGCGGCGAGGGGCTTCCCCGTAATCTTGTGGACCTGCGGGTAAGGGTCGAGGTTGGTCAGCCATAGGATGAAGCCGAATGCGAGATTGTGCCCGCAGAGACGCTCCTCAAGGGATTATACCACGCTGGCTGCGGTCGCGAGTTTGCTGGGTGGCGCATGTCCGCGATTTCCTTGACAGTCACTTCCCGGCCGGAAGACAATCGGCGGGGCCTGGGGACGTTTAGGCAAGGAGATGAAGGGGCGCGATGGACTGAATCGGGACCAAGCCCAAGTCTCTCCCACAAGAAGAGGGAACCATGATGGACAAGAAATTTATTCCAATTTTATGTTGGGTGTTATGGGCGGCGGTCGGTAGCGCCGCAGCGGCTACGCCTCCGCGCTTTGTCAATCCCCGCGATTTTGCCTTCATGCCGTGGGACAGCTCACCTTCCGATCCTGCCCAGTTGCAGTTGATGAAAGAGGCCGGCCTCAATATCGCGGGCTTCTGCGCGCCCAAGGATTTGCCGCGCGTACTCGCCGCAGGTCTTGCCTGTTTTGTTTCGGACCCCCGCGTGAATGGATACGATTGGGTGAAGATGCCTCCGGATTCCGAACTGCGCAAAAATGTTGCTGCCGCAGTGCACGATGTGGAGAACAACCCTGCGGTTCTGGGGTTCCTTCTCCGCGATGAACCGGATGCGGCCATGATGCCGGGGTTGGGGCGCGTGGCGAGCCTTCTGCGGGAGGCCCTACCTGAGAAATGGCCTTACGTGAACTTATTCCCAACCTACGCCACCACGACGCAGTTGGCCGCCCCCGATTACGAAACCTACCTGCGGCGATTTGTGGATAGCGTTCATCCCCCCTTCATCAGTTGGGACAACTACTCGGTGGTGGAGGGCGAGATGCGCGACAGGTTCTACACGAACCTGGAGTTGGTGCGCCGCCAAAGCCGGGAATCCAAAATCCCTTTCTGGAACATCATCCTCGCCAACACGGTTTTCAACTACATGGAGCCTTCCGATGCCACCTTCAGCCTCCAGGTTTACAGCACCCTGGCGTATGGGGGACGAGGCATTGAGTACTACACCTACTACACTCCCCAGGCGGATAACTATCGTCTGGGCGCCATCGATCAGTTTGGCAACCGCACCGCGACTTGGGACATGCTGCGGCGCATCAACTACCAGATTCACGCCCTGGCGCCCACGATGATCCGCTTGCACAGCACCGGCGTTTACCACTCGCCTGACGTCCCTCCGCAGGGCCGTCCGCTTTCCGAAAGCCGCTTGGTGCAGGACGTCCGTGTGTCCACGTCGGATTTGCGGCATCCCACTCCCTGCCGCTTTCTTCTCAGCGAATTTGAAGATGCCGAGGGCCGCCCCTATCTCATGCTGGTGAACAAAGACTTGCAGCAGTCCTTCCATTTCCGATTTCGCCTGAAGCAGGAGGGGAAGAAACTGATCTGGATCTCTCCCTTCACAGGGGAAGAATCCGGGGATACACAGGCGGGTTGGCTCTCGCCGGGCGGGGGGATACTTTTGCGCGTGGAGTAATGAGCGACTTGGCGCCATGGGGCGATGGACCGCCCTCACTTCGCTGGCGGACTCGGGTCAGAGTATCCGCGGAGGCGAGTGCCGGCGGGAATCCAGGCGCTCGAGGCCCGCTCGCCAGGCCTCGTCCAGGGCCCGCTCGTATTCAACCGGAGTCACGCGGCGGTTAATCTCCGGGAATTCTGAGCGCATCACTTTTCCCGCCGGATAGTATTGCCCCATGAGGTTTACGTAAGTCGTCGGTGAAAGCTCCTGGGCGATCCAACGCATAATCTCCCCTGTCCCCGCGATGTCCCCGGGCATCACCAAGTGGCGAATCAGCAGTCCGCGTTTCGCCAGGCTGTCTTCGTCAATCACCAGATCTCCGACCTGTCGGTACATCTCCTTGAGGACGCGACGGGCCACCTGCGGATAATCAGGAGCGCGAGAATACTTGCGCGCCATCTCGGAGTCCCAATACTTGAAGTCGGGCATGTAAATATCCACGATGCCATCGAGGAGCTCCAGACTTTCCATCGAATCGTATCCGCTCGTGTTGTAGACGATGGGCAGCCGCAATCCTCCTTCGATCGCGAATGTCAGGGCTTCAATAATTTGCGGGACAACGTGTTCGGGAGTCACGAAATTGATGTTGTGACAACCGCATGCCTGGAGTTCCAGCATCATTGCCGCAAGCTGGTGAGGGGGGGCCGGCGAGCCTCGCACCTGCCAACTGATGTCGAAATTCTGACAGAACACGCACCGCAAATTGCAGCCGGAAAGGAAAATGGTTCCCGACCCTCGCCAGCCGCGTAGACAATCTTCCTCCCCATGATGGGGAGAATAACTTGCGACCGTGGCGTAGCGGCCCGTTCGGCAGACCGCGAACTTATCATCGAGCCGGTTGACGCGGCATTGACGCGGGCAGGCTCGGCAGCTTCGCAGGAGCTCCAAGGCGCGCCCGGCGCGACGCAGGAGTTCGCCGCGGCGATGGAGGTGGAGGTAGGCAGGTTCGAAGGTCCGATTTTCAACCCGTGCCATATGGCGCATGGTCCGCCCGTAGCAACCGCGTGTCGGGCTGCCCTAAGCACAGCATCTTCGGGCAATTGGGGCGGCTTTGGAGCCACGAAGAAGAAAGATCAGGGTGCACATATCTTACCTTGGAGAATCTTCGGAGCCAGCAGTCTGAAATCTCCCAGGTTGAAGGTATAGACGCGGTCCACGTCACATTTAGCCGCGCAGCACAGCAGGAGCGCGTCATAAATTTTGGCGCCAGCCCATCCGCCGTCTTTGACGATGTTCAAGGCTGCCAAGTAATCCCCTTTTTCAACCGAAACAGCTTCGAAATGCGGCAGGAGGTTGTCGGTCACGATCCGCGCCGCCTCTGTGGGATGAATGCGCGGCTCGACCGGCAGGCGTGTAAGTGATGCGTATACCTCGGCAATCGAGTGGGTGCTTATGAAGCCGCGGTCCCGTCCGGCGGCCACGCGCCGCAACGCAGGGAAGGCCTGGACATGGTGGGGATGGCTCTCGGATGAAGCGGCAACCAGGACGGTGGTATCGAAGAAGATTTTCATTACGCCTTTAGAACGGATTGAATCCGTTCCTCGCGCACATCGTACAGGACCCGCCCCCAATTCGCCCCGGGTTCAGCGGTTCCTCGATGCACCCACAGCCCGTCCACCTGGATCATCGATGGTTGCTGCTCGGCGGGGCGCAGCAAGACCCCGCCCCGCTCCTCCACCACTTCCAGTTCCATATCGAGCTTAAACCCTAACCTCTTCCTGAGAGGTTTGGGAAAGACGATCCGCCCCGATTTGTCCATCCTGAGTGTCATGCCATAAAGTATGCCATTTGCCATAACTTATGGCAACAGAATTCTGGGGTTCAGTACCGGCCGCAGTCGCGCACGGTTTCGTACATCGCCAGGACGTTCTCAATCGGCACGCGCGCCTGCACGTTGTGGATGGAGTTGAAGACGTACCCTCCGCCCTTCCCGAAGATCTTCAGACGCGAACTCACCTCATTGCGAACATCTTCGGCCGTGCCGAAAGGCAGCGTTTTCTGGGTGTCTACGCCGCCGCCCCAGAAGGTCACGCGATCTCCAAACTCCTGCTTCAGTTCCTCCGGCGCCATGCACGACGCGGAGCACTGTACGGGATTGAGAACGTCAAAGCCCGCGGCAAGGAAGTCGGGGAGCAAAGCGCGGACCGATCCGCACGAGTGAATGAAGGTCTTCCACGTCGTGTTCTTGTGCACCCAATCGTTCACGGCCTTGTTGAAGGGCTGAAAGAGGTCCCGATAAGCCTTGGGCGAGATAAATGGACCATTCTGTTGGCCGAAGTCCGTTCCCGAAAGCATGACCACCGAAACGCGCTCCCCCACGACTTGATGGATCTTCTCGAGATTCTTGATGCCGATTTCACACTGGCGCTCGAAAATTTTGTAGACGAAGTCGCGGCGTGCCACGGTGCTGATGTACCACTCCTCAACGTCGCGGATGCCCTTGGGATGTTTCATCCAGGGACCGGGGACCAGCGCAATGTCGCCGAAAGCCGTCCCTCCGAAGTTCGCCAGCACGGCTTTGTCGGTTTCGGTCCAGATTCTTTCCGCCTCGCGCCCCAGATACGCCAAGTCCTGGTCGGAAATGGGAGCAAACTCCTCCAGGTTATCTTCGAGCTTCAGGTGGTTGTCATCCAGGGGAAGTTGGCGGGGAATCGAGTCAAAATAGAACCCGCCTTTGGGCATGCGGCCGCTGGGTGGCACGGACTTGTCTCCCTCGGGATAAATCAGGATGTCGCCGTTCTCGTCCGGGTCAGTGTTGAAGCCTTCCGGGACAAGCACGGGCGTTCCGCCAAAGGTCGTCCAGGGTTTCCATCCTTCGTTCTTGAAACCGAACATCGTGGCAGGTTTTGCCAGGCCGATCACGTCGATGCCGATGGCGCCCATCAGATCGGGTTTGATTTCCCCCAACATCTGGTAGGGTTCCACCACTTTTACCGGAGTGCCGGGCGCATCCAGGCCCAGCGCTTGGCGAAGTTTGTAAACCGTGTCGACCTGCATCCCCGTCACGGGGCTCGCACCGAGGTCCACCGGCACACGGTCCGGCTCCCGATGATCCAAAGCAATAGTGACACGCTCACGTGAAGTCATGGAAAGGACCTCCGCAAAGAAAAGTGACGAGTGACAAGTGACGAGTAACGAGCTCCAAAAAAACGATCACGACAATTCGACTTCTTGGAGGTTTGCTTATCACTCGTCACTTGTCACTCGTCACTGATTTATCGCTAGGCCGCGCTCTCCAGGCGCAACGGATAGCGACCGTACTCGCGCGCGGTTCGGTACATGGCCAACACGTTTTCTACCGGCACGAGCGCCTGAACGTTGTGAACGGCGTTAAAGACGAAGCCTCCCCCCGGACCGAAGGCTCTGATTCGTTCGCGAACTTCCTCGCGGACCTCTTGGGGCGAGCCGAAGGGAAGGGTGCTTTGCGTGTCCACGCCTCCACCCCAGAAAGTGACCCGGCTTCCGAATTTCTTCTTGAGGTCAAATGGGTTCATATGGGCGGCGGAGCACTGTACCGGATTGAGGATGTCAAAGCCCGCGGCGATGAAATCCTCCACCAAAGCCCAAACAGAACCGCAACTGTGAATGAAGGTCTTCCACGTTGTGTTGCGATGCACCCAATCGTTGACCTGCTTGTGGAAAGGCAGAAAGAGGTTGCGGTAAGTCTGGGGAGAAACAAACGGCCCATTCTGGGCGCCGAAATCCGTGCCCGTAAGGTAGGCAACCGTTGCCCGGTCGCCGACCGCGGCATAAATTTTTTCGAGATTGACCATGTTGATTTCGGTCTGGCGCTCGAAAATCTTGTAAACGTGGGCGCGCCGCGTGCTCAAGCTGATGTACCACTCCTCGACATCGCGAATTCCCCGCGGACACTTCAGTCCCGGCCCCGGGATGCGTGAGATGTTGCCGAGCGATAGCGCACCCAGGTTCAGCACCAGGGCCTTATCCGTTTGCGTGAAGAGTTCCTCGGCGCGGCGGCGATAATGCTCCACCTCCTGGTCGGAGAGGACGCTGAATTCTTCCAGATTGTCTTCAACCCGCAGGTCGTCCTCCTTGAAGGGTTCCTGCCGGACGATGACATCGAAGTAGAACCCCCCTTGCGGCATGCGCCCGGAGGCCGGCGCGGAGCGATCGCCTTGCGGGTAAAGAAGCAAGTCGCCGTTCGGCTCCGGTTGAGTATTAAACCCGGCTGGCACCCACACCGGCGAGCCGCCAAAGGTTTTCCACTCTTTCCATCCTTCCAGCGGGAAGCCGAACGCCGTCCCCGTGCCGCTCACGGGGGCGGTGTCAATGGCCAAAGCGTTTAGGAGATCGGGCTTGATTTCGCCGAGCATTTGGAAAGGCTCGATGACTTTGACGGGCGTGCCCGGCGAATCCAAGTCGAGCGCCTGGCGCAAACGGTAAACGGTGTCGACGTGCATACCGGTCACCGTGGTTGCGCCCAGGTCGAGGGGAACGCAGTCCGGTTCCTGGTGCTCCAGGGCGAGGCGAACTCGCTCACGTGAGCTCATCATAGTTAAATCCCTGCCTCCGCGCCGCAGCCCCGAGGGCCGCGGCGCGCTACAGAGTTTATGGGGGCGGGCCGTTTATGCCGCCACAAGTTGCCGCGCCAACTCCACGGCTGCCGGAGCGTCTTTGCCGTAACCGTCGGCGCCAATCGAATGGGCCCAGGCGTCGGTGACGGGCGCTCCGCCTACCATGATTTTTACTTTGTCGCGCAGGCCGGCGGCGGCCAGTGCTTCCACCACACCTTTCATGTTCACCATAGTGGTGGTGAGCAGCGCCGACAGCGCCACGAGATTGGCTTGGTTCGAGCGAACCGCATCAACGATCTTCTCCGCGCTGACATCGACGCCCAAGTCAACAATCTTGAAGCCCGCGCTTTCCAGCATCATGGCCACGATGTTTTTGCCGATGTCATGCAGATCGCCTTTGACGGTGCCACACACGACGATGCCGACAGAGCTCATGGCGTCCTCGCCGACCAATAGCGGCCGCAAAATGTCACTGGAGGCGCGTGCCGCCCGCGCCGCAATCAGCACTTCGGGAATGAAGAATTCGCATTCCCGCATGCGGCGCCCCACCTCATCCATGGCGGGGATGATGGCCTTCGAAAAAAATTCGCCCGGGCGAATTCCTTCCTTCAGCATCTTTTCCGTCAGTGCTTTGGACACCGGAGCTTTTCCATCGATGATGGCCTGTTGAAGTTCTTCGAATTGAGTCATACGAGTCTCCCTTTCACTTTAGGCAGAGGTACTTTGTGGAAATGCCATTTCCTCCACAAAGGTTTCTTGAAAACTTTGATCGGCGTTCAGCGCCACGTGCTCGGTTTGATGGCGAAGGCGGGCAAATGAGCCGTCCTCTCCCTCCGGGCGAAAGAGCGCCAACTTCGCTCCCAGAAGGGCGGTGTTCCCGGCCGCCTCAACCTTTTCCGACGGGAAGCTGATCAGGCCAATGCGCTGCGCACTGGCGCGATTAATATAGTTGCCAAAGGCCCCCGCAAGATAGAGTTTTTTTAGGTCACCGGCGGTGGCGCCGAACCGGTCCAGCAAGATGCGAATGCCGGCGGCGATGGCGCCCTTGGCGAGTTGCAGCTCGCGGATGTCACCTTGCGTCAGCACCACGGGCGCCGCCAGTTCCCATGCGCCGGCGCCGTCGGTGAAACGTCCGGAGGGCTGAATCCGCCCCAACTCCAACCCCGCCGCCACGGCATCCACCAGACCGCTTCCACACAAACCCACGGGCAGAACATTGCCCAGGACGCGGCAATTGATCGCGTGGTCTTTCACCTTCACCTCGGAGATCGCGCCCGTGGCGGCGCGCATGCCCATGGAAATCCGCGCCCCCTCGAAAGCCGGCCCGGCCGCCGTCGAGGCGCACAGCAAGCGCTGGCGATTGCCCATCACGATCTCTCCATTGGTGCCCAAATCCACCAGCCCGTTCAGGTCCTCGCGTTCACTGAGGTTCGTGGCCAGAATGCCGGCCAGAATATCGCTGCCCACGAATCCCCCCAGGCAAGGGAGAAAACGCACCCGCGCCTCGCCCGAGAGCTTCCACGCCAAATCCCCGGCATGGAAAGTCTGGAGGCCGAGATGTTCCGACTCGAAAGGGTACCGCGATAACGGCTCAACATCCAGCCCGCAGAAAAGGTGGTGCATCACGGTGTTACCCACCACCACCACATCCGTGATTTCCCCGTCCGGAACCTGGGCGGCAAACACCAATTGCTCGATCAAACTTCCGATCTGCTGGCGAATCAGCTCGCGGAGCTGTTGCGCGCCGCCTTTCGCCACGGCAAACTGCACGCGGCTCATGACGTCGGCCCCAAAGCGCGCCTGGGAGTTCAGCGCCGTACGCACCGCCAGCACATGGCCAGTGCTGAGGTCAAGCAACTGTGTGACCAGCGTGGTGGTTCCCAGGTCTACCGCCACGCCCAGGCCGGGGCGCGGCTCGAAAGCAAAGGGCGTCTCATCCACCAGGATGGCGGCATCCCATTGGCGCAGCTCGATCACCAGATCATCATCGAGCGTGCACTGGCAAGCCAGGCGCCAGCCGGTGGCAAGCTCCTCCGGGCTCAAGCGCTCGCGTTGAGCGTCATTGACGGATGCCAACCCTTCCAGCACGTGCACGCGGCAGCCGCGGCAACGGCCTTGCCCGCCGCAAGGGAATTCTACACCCTGGGCAAAAAGCAGGTCGCGCAAAGCGCTTCCCGCGGGAGCGGTCAACTCCGTCTGCACGGGCCTTAGAACGATGCGGTGTTGTGGTATCTCGGGCAACAGCACTCCTTATCGGGGATTGATGATTGTCGATTGACGATTGTCGATTGTCGATTCTGTCCAATCGTCCATCGGCAATAGGCAATCATCAATCGTCCACCGCGTGTTCCCGGGCATAGCGCAGCATGGCGCGGAGGTTTTCCGGGGGCGTATCGCGCACCACTTCGCAACCGGCGCTCACGATGAATCGGTCGCCGGCCTGGCGGTGGCATTCGGCCACGGCGACGTAAACCTCCTCGGGCGTTCCGTTGCGCAGCACCCGCACGGGATCGATATTCCCCAGCAGCACTTGGCGCGGCCCCATCGCCGCGCGCCCCTCTTCCAGGGGAGCCATGGAATCCAGATCGACGATGTCACAACCCAACTGCCCCATTAAGCCGAGAATCGGCCGGGTATTGCCGCACACGTGCAAGCGCGTTCGCGCTCCCATGGCACGCAGGCCGTCCATCATGCGCTTTTCGTAAGGCCACACAAACTCCTGGTAAATCTTGGGGCCCACCAGCGAGGCCGCTGCGTCGCCCACGCCGATCAACTCCGCGCCGCCGGCCACCTGCGCCCTGGCAAAAGTGAGTTCGAGCTCCAGGACGAATTCAAAGAGCTCGGTGACGAACCCCGGGTCGTCGAAGAAATCCATCATCAGGGTGTTGATGCCGCGCAGGTCGGCGGCCTCGGCAATAGGGCCTTCGATCCAGCCTTCCATCAGCTTTTCCTTGTGCACGCGCTGCCGGTAGAGCGCCAGCGCCCGCAAGCGGTTGCCCATGCGGGGGCTGGTGTAGGGATCCGGCACTTTTAGGCCGCCCAGCTTGCGCTTGTCCGCCAGCAAAGAATTTGTTTCGTCGAGGGCTGCCGGTTGGTTGGGGAAGAACTTGACGGGCGCACCGCAGTCCGCCGCTTCGCACGCGGGGTCTGACATGATGTTGACGTAATCGAAATCGAACTCGAGCGCGGTGCGGGTCTGCCCTTCCACCAACACCTGGCAGTCCGTGGCGTAATCGCGATACCGCGCGCCAATGCGATCGCACGCGAACATCATGGTGATGGGCATGAAGGGCAAGCTATCCACGGGCTTGCCATCGAGCAGAGCGAGAATGCGTTCGCGTCCAGTCATGTAAAAACCTCTAGGATTGACGATTGTCGATGGCCGATTGACGATTGAAGAAGGACGAATTCCAGCGGTCAATCGTCAATCATCAATCGGCAATCGGCAATTCTGCTTCTTAATAGCCCCCATGCTCCCTCGCTGCGTCCACCATCGCACGGATGTTTTCCGGCGGCGTCGTGGGCGGGATGGCGCAGCCCGAGTTCAGAATGAATCGGCCTCCCGGCTTCCAGACGGAGATGAGCTGCCGGGTTGCTTCACGAACCTGCTCCATCGTTCCCTGAGCCAGGACGCCGCTGGGGTCGATGTTTCCAAACAAGACGTGGCGCTTGCCGGCAGTTTGTTTGGCTTTCACGGCGTCGGTTTTGTAGTCGAGCTCGAATCCGCAGGGCTCGTATTCTGCCAGCATGTCGAGAATGCGGCTGGTGTCGCCGCAAATGTGAATCACCACAAAGATACCATCGGCGGCAAGGTCCTTCACCAGGCGTTCTTCGTAAGGGCGCGCAAAGCGGTGGAACATGCGGGGGGAAGTGACGTCCGGGCCTGCCAGGCTGTCGCCCATCGAGGTGAGGTGAGCCCCGGCCTTGGCCAGCGCCCGATGGACGGCGAGATGGCTTTGGTAGCAAATCTCCATGAGCTGGGCGATGCGGGGATTGTCCGCCTGCTCGATGAGCTCCATCAGGAACTCCTCGATGCCACGCACCATGCAAGCGAGATCGAAAGCGGCTTGGTCGGCGTTGCCCCGAATGGCAATTTCGCTGCCCACTTGTTTGGACATCAGGCGGACGGCCTCCAGCAAAGCGGGAATGCGGCCATCCGTCTCAGGGTTAATCACTTTCAAGCGATCTACTTCATCAAGGCTGCAGAGGGCAGGCTCCACGATGCGGCCGGGCTCGTTGGGAGCGCATTCCGAGCGGGCTCCCAGGGCTTCCGCCAGCATCGTAGTGTCGGTATCCACCAAGATGCAGTCGTGTCCGTATTTCTCCACCGCCTGGAGGTGCACGCGGGCAATGGCTTCAGGGTTGACACGGTAATCTTCCATGCGGACGCCCGCTTCGCGCGCGGCCAGCATGAAATTGTGCAGGCACACGGGCACACGATCGGGGATTCCGCCTGCCAGGACTGTCCGCACGCGCTGGAGAGAGTTCATGGGATGGAAACCTCAACCAACCAGTGACAAGTGATGAGTGACAAGTGACGAGCCAGCAAGGAGCGAAATGCGAAACTCGAAACTCGAAAATCGTGGCGAGTTTCGAATTTCGAATTTCGAGTTTCGTCCTTCGCTGGCTCGTCACTCATCACTCGTCACTCGTCACTGCTTTGATGACGCCGTCGTCATAGCTGGCCACGATGCGGTGGCCGGGTGGGACCACCAGGAATTCCTTCGGGTCCCATTCACCGTTTACCAGGCGCTGGATCAGGCTGATGTCGCCGGCGACTTTTTCGAAAGTCCAGCCGCGTTTGGAGGCGTCGTCGCGCGCGCGCTGCTCGAAGCTGCCGTCGGGTTCGATGCCCATCTCGATAAAGGTGATTTGGCCATAGTGCCGGGCCAGGTTTTTGCCGAACTCTTCCCACAGATACTTCGCGTTCTCCTCCCCGTACTTGGCCACCATTTCTTCGTAGCTCTGTTGCAATCCCAGCTTTTTGCCCAGGGCCAGTTGGCCCAACTCGCCGTCCGCCTCGCCGCGCTCAATCCAGCCGGTGGTTTTGAAATACACCCCGGGGTGACTATTGAAATAGTCCATGTAGCGCGCCGCACTGCCCATGAAAACGGTGATGCAGTCATGCCCGCGCGGAACCACCAGGGGAATGGACTTGGCGGTCAGGCCCACGATGCCGTTGTTGCAAAGGCCATAGCCCATCAGCAAAGCATCGTATTGGCGCTCCTCCACTTTATCAACGGCAGCCTGTAAGCGCGCCCTCATCTCTTCACACCCAATGTCGTGCAGGCCCTTGGGGAGAAAGTCGAAGTCCACGATGTGTGGCGAGCGGGCCACGCAGGCGCAAAGCTCGCGGAAGAAGATTTCGCAACTGATAAGTTTTAGACGCATAAGTTTGGTATTCGCTGTGCCCTGCAAGGACACAATAAAACAGCCCGGGGCAACGCCCCATGAGCGTTAACCTAACGGCATCGGCCTCATCCGAAGCCGCGGAAGCGGCGCCGTGGGCCACATGATGATTTTTCCACAACCTGTAGAGCTCTGCACGTCCTTTCGCGCTTTAGCCGTATGCGCTCCTTCACTCCCCTCGATAGGGTTGCATGGGGGGACCTGTGAGGACCGACTCCGGTCGAACGCCGGGTCCCAGATCGAGGGGCTTTTTGGAAGCTCGCAGGTCGTTGGCAGCGATGGAAATGTTTTCGGTCTGCCTGCCTTCCAGGCGAAGGTACACTTCGTTTCCTTGCGGGGCGCGATGGGCTTCCAGCCAGGCGTCACGCGTGTCGCGCAGGACCATCACGGGATTACTGTTGGGGGCGGCAAAATCCGAAATACGGAGGCCTGCGACATCCTCACAAACGAGGGCAGGGCGCAAATCCTCGTGCGCGAAAGACACCTGCGTATTGAGTAACCGCAGGTTCTTCACGTGCCGGCAGTAGAACCCAGAGGCGGGCAAAACTCCAAACATATTGTGTTCAGGGTAGTGGGTCGAAAGTTCCGGGATCTCCCGCGAGGCGTCGGCCAGGGTTCCACCACCTTGAAATTGAATTCGCATGTTGGACATGGTTACGTTTTCAATGGCGCGTTCCGGCAGGCCGGCGATGGTGCAGGCAACCGTGCCGCCTCCGGTGGCTTGAACATCATTAATCATCACATTGCGGAAAGAGGCCAAGGCTGGCGTGGGGGCGCCTTCATAAATCGGCCGCGCCCGGTTCCCCAAGCGCAGGAAGATGGGGCCATTGACGTTACGCATCAAAATATTTGCGATGGTCACGTTTTCCAGCACGCCGCCATCGACACTCTCGAGGGCGATGCCCGCCAAGTTCGTGTCATAAACCGTGCAGTTGGTGATGGCAATGTTTTGAAATCCGCCCACACTCTCCGTCCCGAGTTTCAGGGCATTGCACTGGCTGCTCAGCACGCAATTGGTCACCACCACATTGCGGCAGGGGCGGTCCAGAGTGCTCTTCAGCACAATGGCATCATCTCCAGAAAAAATCTCGCAATCGGAAATACGAACTTTTTCGCAAGCATCGATATCGATGCCATCGTTGTTCACATTGCAGCGGCTATGAACCGTCAGTCCCTGGATAAAAACATCTTCGCAGGCCAGGTAGTGCTGCACCCACATGGGGGAATCCAGAAGCGTGAGGTTGGCCACCTGCACATGGCGGCATTTCACCAACCGAATCAGATAGGGCCGGTTTCCATAATGATGGACGCGCTTAAAATTTGCCCCCTGCCCGTTGAGTGTTCCTCGCCCCAGCAAGGACACATCTTCCAAATTCTCTCCGTAGATCAGACTTTGGTTGGTATAAACATCCGTGTAGCTGCGCAGCGCCGGTTGGACCGGAGGGTAGTTTGCCAGGTTTGTGCTCCCCAGCAGCACCGCTCCCGCTTCGAGATGAAGAGACACGTGACTCTTGAGAGTCAGCGTTCCCGAAAGATAAGTCCCGGGAGGGAAGTAGACCACTCCCCCCGACTGACCCGCGGCATCGATGGCGGATTGAACAGCTTTTGTATCCAATACCTGCCCAGTCGCTGCCGCCCCGAAGTCTTGTACATTGAAGACTCCTTGCGGGCGAGTGGCCGCCGTGGATTTGGCTCCGGCAGCGGGCGCAGAAGCTAACGCCCCTCCCACCAGACAAGCCCCGAGAAACGAACGGCGATTTTTTCCATCGGTCATAAGGCCTCCTTCGCAGGCCCGAATCAAACGCGGAAGTAAGGCCTCAGCACATCAAAGATCTCGTCGAGCTCGTGCAGGTCGCCCGCGTCCATGTCTTCTTTTTTCTTGTCACGCATGGCGAGGGTCGTAAATATGCCGCGCCTTCTCAGGATTTCCTTCTGCAAAACGTACCCGGTCGATTGCTCCAGCACCGCCATCATCAACATTTTACCAAACAGGTCGCGGGCCTGTTTCTTTTTGCCGGCCTGGTACCAATCCCAAATCTGCGCCTGAATATCGGCGAATCCCGCGCCCGGCATGGTGCCTTGGGAGCCGCGCCCCATTTCGTTCAGGAAATTTCGCGCCCCGCCGCCGGTCATAGGTACCAGCAGGCCATGGGCCTCCTTCACGTAACGGCTGACACGATGAGGGACGGTACCCTGTTCTTCCTTAACGTAGCGGAAGGTGGGCAATTTGTGGGCCAGGTCGATGAGATAATCCACTGTCAACGCCGGAGTCGAAACCTGAATACACAACGGCAGCTTCGATGCCTTGGTGATAGCGGTGAAATACTCGGTAATGACGGCGAGGTCCGACGTCTCGTCGGTTTGGGAGAGCGCGAGCATGCCGTCCGCCCCGATCTGTTCCGCGTAGCGCGCGTACTCAGCAGCTTCTGCCTTGTTCGGGGCGTGCACTCCGACCAGCACCGGCGTGCGGCCGCGAGCCTCATCGACAATCACCTTCGAATACTTCAAGCGTTCTTCATGCGACAGCTTCGAGGTCTCGCCGGCGCCGGCGGGCCAAACCATCCCCTGCACGCCACAGCGAACCAGAAAATCGGTTTCGCGCTTTAAGGAATCGCCGTCAACCTCCAGGTTTTCAAAAAACGGCGTCTGCATAATGATGAATACGCCCGCCCACGGCTCCTTGACCACCGGCGCAGCCGGGATTGCGAGAGCACTGGCCGCTGCCAGCGTCCCTAAAAACTCACGACGGTTAAGATTAGGGCTCATTCAGGATCCCCCTCCCTTTTTTGATACCAGATCATAACCTGTTGAGGCCGAAAGCACGCCCGGCATTATATCCCCCTCGGCCTCGGTGTTCTACGGGTGAAGCGCCTTTTACCAGTGGCGTCAAAGGTTATTTCCTCGAACCAAATTCTTTCGACACGTTAGCTGTTGGCGCAACGATAGATTGGACGCCAAGTCAGCCGCTAAGGGCCTGTCAAGCAATTTAAGAATGTTACTTTCGGCTAATCGTCTTGCAACGTAAGAATGTTACCCAACGCAAGTTGTAATTCCTCAT